>FRDC01002134.1_pt2 | contig 11247 bp, 15 predicted proteins | sample 1106171 | NCBI WGS metagenome assembly FRDC01 (sample SAMEA3930566, study PRJEB13176) | freshwater metagenome | biome: Drinking water system; feature: drinking water; material: water | place: Singapore | collected 2014-12-20
TAGGGCAAGTGCTTAAGCGCATATTAAATGAGCGTAGAGCAACGCTAAAAGAAATCAGTGAGGAAACAGATATTCCTTACTCAACACTACATACTTGGCTTGAAAATAGACAGCCAAAAGACATCATTAAGGCGCAAAAGCTTGCACACTATTTCTCTATTTCACTCGAAGAATTATTGTTTGATCATCCTGGAGTAAAAAAGCATAAGAGTGAAGATGGGATTCCAGAGGGAAGTTTGAAATTGGTCGAAGGTCACTTTGAAGTGATTATTCGGAAAAAGGGGTAAACTATGTTGCTAGATCCAATGGTAAAATATTTTTCTCAATTTCATGATCTCTATAAAAAAATAGATCAAACTCACGTAAAAGAAATGTGTGAAGTTAAAAAGGCTCACTTCTTTTCTAAAAGCATGTGCGAGTTTGTTAGCATTCTTAAAAGAAAACATGATTTAACAGACTTACAGTTTGCTGAGCTTCTAAGGATTCCACTTTCATCAGTTAAAGAGATTTTAAATAAAGAATTTTTAATGAGCCGATTTTTCTTTCAAAGAATCATCAAGGTTTTAGGAGAGAAAAAAGAAAGTGATCTTTTTTTAACAAAGCTTCATGGGAAACTGAGCCAACAAACAATTGTGATTCGCTTTTGATACAAAGACATAAAAGATCCCCAGGCCTTTGTCTGAGATTTACTTAAAGCAACATCATTCAACTGCAAATAGCCGCCTCTCTTGATAATCTATTAAAGAGTAGATCGCTCAAGGAGGAGTCTATTCTTTCCCTCATCTTTTTGCTTCAATTGACATTCGAGCACGTTGGGGCAAGCAGCAATTCAAAGGCTGAAATTGGCCGAAGCGTCGCATCCATTGATCAAAGTAAAACAACTTTGCAGCAACTTAGAGAAATTCAAAGCGAGTACAATAAAAACAATCAACCCAAGGCAAGAGTTGTTCAGGGGAAAATTCATATTATCTCTTTTGATAACACGATTGAAGTTTCAGTTTTGAATTTAAAAAGTAGAGAGTTTGAAATCAATAACCAAAGGATTCAGTTTTCTAAAGCTGCAAAGCAAAAACCAGAAGAAGAGATATTCAAAATCAAACAGTTGATCAATAAAAGTCAGGTTCTTGGTGCCGCTGAAGTTAAAGAAAACACCAATCAAATGGCAAAAGCTGTTTATAATTTGCTATTAATAGCTTCGACATACTGAGCATAACTTTCTACCAATTCAACCAATCGCTTTTTCGCCTCTTCATCGATCATTTCGCCTTTGTCATTAAAAGCCTTGTCGGCGCGAGGTAGCATGAATGGTGTATGAAAGACAAAAGCTTTTAAATTTTCTAAGCTCGGCTTGGTGTGAGTTTGTGCGCGAATCGTACCGAAGTTTCCAGGTGAAGCTCCTGATAACAAAACTGGTTTTTTACCCAATGGCAATGGCTGAAGACGAGAAAGCCAATCAATGGTGTTCTTAAGCGGACTTGAGATCGAACCATTGTATTCAGGGCTTGAGATGATAACTCCAGCAGCTTCGCTGATCATTTTTCCTAACTTTGTGACGCCCTCGGGCATGCCTTGGTCCTCAACATCTCCATCATAAATTGGAATATTTAGGGATTTAATATCTACAATCACAGGAGTGAGCTTCGTTTTTGTCTCGACAATACCTTTAATCACATTGAGAAGTTTTTTATTCAGAGAATCTTTTCTTAGACTACCGGCAAACAAAATAAGCTTCATAAGGCCTCCTGCGGAACTACTTTAAATCTGTTTTGCATGGCAAAGCAACTTGATCTTCTTTGATAGTTTCGAGAGAGTTTAATGCATCGGGGGATTGGAATATGAATAAATGGGTGGTTTCTTTAGCGGCTTTGGTATTTGTTTTTGTGGGCTGTTCGTCATCAAATAAAAAGAGTAATGCAAAAAAAGACGATATCAAAGAACAAAAATCGCAGAACTTAACGGAAGCTCAGGCTATGGCGAGATCGAAAGTGATCAGCAATATTGAGTATCGCCTTCATATTCATCTTGATAAAGAAAGCACCGAGTTTAAAGGGCAAGAACAGATTGAATTTGATTTATCAGAAGTTCCTTCGCAGCTGCACTTGGATTTCAGAGGCGGGCGAATTGCTCAATACTCTGTAAATAGTAAAGACATTGAAAATATCGAGCATGTGGATGGAGTTCTTAAAGTTCCATCGAAACTTCTTAGAAAAGGTCATAACCACGTTGTGGTTCATTACGGCCAAAAGTTTTCAACAGACGGCAGAGGGCTTTATCGCTTTAAAGATCCTGAAGATGGCCGAGTTTATTTGTGGACTCACTTTGAGCCTTTTGATGCCAATCAGTTTATGCCAAGCTTTGATCAGCCAGATTTAAAGGCCACTCTCACGCTAACAGTGACGGCACCAAGCGATTGGACTGTGATCTCGACAACGATGGAAAACTCTGTAAAAACCCAAGGGGCCGAACGCAATCAGCTAAAAACTTGGATTTTCCCTGAAACGGCGAAGATGAGCACATACTTATTTTCACTTCACGCTGGACCCTATAAAATGTGGAAGTCACAGGCTGGAAAAGTGCCGCTTCGTCTTTTTGCAAGACAAAGTCTTGCAAGGTACGTAAAGCCTGATTTTTGGTTTAAAATGACAAAACACGGTTTTCAGTTTTTTGATAGTTACTTTGCTTACCCGTATCCATTTAAAAAATACGACCAGTTGATTGTTCCGGATTTTAATTCTGGAGCAATGGAAAACACAGCTGCTGTGACTTATTCAGAGCGCTACATTGTGCGAGGCGAAGAGACTCATAAAAATAGAGAAAGTCTTGGAAATGTTTTGCTTCATGAAATGGCCCACCAGTGGTTTGGTAACTTAGTCACAATGAAGTGGTGGGATGGTTTGTGGCTTAATGAAAGTTTTGCGACCTACATGGCTTACTTAGCTATGAGTAAAACTTCTGAGTTCAAAGACGCTTGGGTGGATATGCAAAACAGCGATAAGCAATGGGCTTATGAAGAAGATCAGTATGTGACAACTCATCCTATCAATGGACGAGTGCCAGATATCGAATCAACGTTTGTTAATTTTGATGGGATCACTTACGGAAAAGGTGGGGCAGCCTTAAAGCAACTTAGTTTCTATATTGGTGATGACAAGTTTCGTGATGGGTTAAGAAATTACTTTAAAAAATTCGAATATCAAAACACGATTCTTCAAGATTTTATTTCGTCTCTTGCTCAAACCTCAGGAAAAGATTTAAACGAGTGGTCTGATAAGTGGCTCGAGAAAAAAGGCTTAGACTCTGTTGCTGTTCAGTTTATCTGCTCTGAAGAGGCCGGCCAGCAAAAAATCTCTGTAGCTTCTTTAGAGATGACTCCATCAAAAGCACAGTCAGCGTCTCGTATTCACGCAACCCAGGTTGGTTTATTTGATAAAGTGAACAATCAGTTGGTGCAGAGAAAGTTAATTCGTGTGGAGTATGGCAAAGGCACAACAGAATTGATTTCTTTGGTCGGTGAAAAGTGCCCAGATTTCGTTTACCCGAATGTTGAAGATTATGATTATGTTAAAGTGAATTTGGATAAGCATTCTTTTGAAACAGCCAAAAGTGATTTATCTGAAATCAAAGATGTTTTTACCCGCCAAATGGTGTGGAACAATTTAAAAGAGATGGTTCGAGATCGTAAAATCTCGATGACCGAGTATATGGATTTGTTGTTGAAAAATCTGCCAAAAGAAAAAGATCCGACTATTGAAGCAGATATTCTTCAGGATTTGCCAATGAGTGTTCATTACTTGCCTAAAGTGACTGAAGAACAAAAGGCTTGGCGCTTAAAAGTCATCGGTCAAGTTGAGAAAATGTGTTGGAGTGGTTTTACTAAGGCAAAGGCTGGATCTGATCAGCAAAAACTTTGGTTTGATGCTTTGGTGAAAGTAACTGAATCCCCAGAGAGTTTAATGAAATTAACAAATATTCTAAAAGGGCGTATGCAGTTTGGGGGATTTGTTTTAGATCAAGATCGCAGATGGCAAGTTATTGTTCGTCTGATGGGTTTCGCAACAGAAGATTCCCATATTCTTTTAGAAAAAGAAAAGAAGAAAGATATTACTGAAAATGGTTTAAGGGCAGCACTTGCGGCCGAGGCAGCTCGTCCAAATGCTGGGCAAAAATTTGAACTTTTGCAGAAAGTGGTTGCGCCAAATAGCGAGCTCTCGTTTGCTCGAAAGCGTGCGATTGCCCGCAACGCCTTTCCGATCAATCAGGATGATCTTCGTCAGCAATACCGTGGTGAGTTTTATAAAAATTTACTTCAGATGGTGAAAGAGGGGCGTGATTCGCAAATGCTCAGACTTTATGCTTGGATGGCTCCGGTGACATGTGACGAACAAAGCTTAAGTCAGATCAGTGCGTTTTTAGATAAAAATTCGTCTATCTTGGTTCCAAGTGTTTTGAAGCCACTTAAAGTTTCAAAACAAGAAGAAGAACGCTGTATTGAAATTCGTAAAAGAGCAATGACTACTGGACAAGTTGTCCAGTAGGGTAGGCTTTGCCAAGTTTTTGATTTACAGCCAAAAGACTTTGTCTTAAAGAATCGGCGCCTTGTTCTAGAATTTTCATTTTAGAGGCCTGAGCATCATTTTTTAATTGTTCCGCTTCATTGATTAGCGGCAAAAGTTGCTTTTCAAATTCAGTGAGTCGAGCAGCGATCATTTCGCGATCGGCATCGCTTAACGGCGCGCCTTCAGGTTGTTTTAAATCCATAAGAGAGGCATTGAGAGCATGAACCCTTTCGCCGAGCTGGCGAAATTGATCCATCTTTAATTGACGAGCTTGTTGTAGAGTTTGAAACTCCATCGCCTTCGCAGAAACTTTTTGAGCAGCAGACTCAGCTTGTGCTCTAGCGTCGTTCAAGGCTTGTGACATGGCCACAACCTCTCTGGACACTCCATCACCATATTCAGCAAAACGTACTAAAAGCTTTTGCATTTGATCAAAGTCGAAATCGGCTTTGAGTTCAGCCTCTTCGATTTTCGCACCTAAGCGATTGAGTTCTGAAAAATAGTTATCAAGGGCTAAAACAGCCGTAGCTAGAGCAGATTGATTTTTATTTGTATTAGACATGCCTTATTTTTGCCACAATGCTTAGAAAAACACCACTGTAACAATTGTCAAAAAAACTTAACGTTTGAGGGTCTAAAGCGAATAATAGCAAAAGCAGATAGAGTCACCCATACGGTTAAAAGAATGGGGGTCTGAATAAGGGCATTGATTCCGTCATCGGGTTTGTCACAAATCGCTGGATTGATCTCTATGACGCCATAAGCGGCCATACACTGAAGTTGCTGAGAGTAATCGCCTGCGTGTTTCCACGCAAAGGCCATGATGGCGAAAGCAAGGATGGTGAAAAGAATGCCCCAAACCCAACCACGCTTGTTGTTTTTAGTCAGTGCATAGTTTGTAAGAAAATAAAAAATCACAGCGCAAACAATAGGGGTCATTAGTTCGATAAGAAAATATTTAAGCATGAGGGAATATTGGTCTTAAGTTGGTAAGGAGTCAACAGAGGTATTGCTGGCAACGCATTTTAAATATCTTTAATTTTTCTCTCGATTTGTCTTATTTTTTCGCCGGCTTTTTCGTCGTAGCGAATGCCAACATACGAGGTAAGTGCATTCGTTAATCTTAGCATTCTCGTTTCGCCTGGCTCGACAAGCTCTTCAACGATTTCTAAAATCATAAGATTTACTTTTTCGGCAGATCTATTATCAGACTCTCTTAAGCTATACAGAATCATCATCAGGCGGCGAAGATCACGAATTCGCGGGTCAGTTTCTACACGAGGGTTGGGTCTCCAAAAATCTTCGGCATGATACTCCCCATTTCCTCCTGGATGGCTATAAATCCATAAATTTTTTGTGTACTCACCTGGGAAGGCCACGCTCCAAACTTTTTCATGACGATCTTCATAAGCGGTCTTAGGAATTCGATTGTTTCTTCTGCTGTAATAAGTCCAATTTAAAACAATGTCCGTAGATTCTAGTTTTGTCGAAATGTCGTGTGGGAAGTAGCCTGTTTCAGTAGGAGTGGTGAGGGTCTCTTGCTGTGGGATTGGACGATAGCTTCGGTATCCTCTTTCGCAAGACACTTCGCCGGTGAACATTCTTTTGACGATAAAGTTGCTTTTTGTTGGTCCTATAATTGGTATTTATAGGCAAAAATTGTCAGTTAATTTGGTGGAGGATGACCGAAGTCACCCCCGATTTTCTGCTCCACACGAGCAGATTAAACGTAGAAAAATATACTGAAATTCTCGGGGGTTAGCAAGTCAGCGGAATACCAAATAAGGAGGTAGCCCATGATCCTGACGAAGACTTCCCAGCTCCCAAGTCGCAAATACATGGAGAAGAACTCGGTCACGAGGAGAAGAAAGCTACCTCCTCTAAATTTCGGCAACTACATGCGCAGTAAGCAGCGCTTACCTCTCACTTACTTAGTGCGTAGTTAGGCGGGCCGAAAGATGCAGCAGTTCAATACTTTCCCACCCCAAAATATCCATGAACGTCCAAGTAAGCGCACGGATCGCGTGATTATGACCGATGAGGCCCGCGTGCTGCGCGAATTGCGCCAGCTTCGAGGGCATTCCATGCGAAGCCTAGGCGTCGCCATGGGAAAATCCGATAGCTACGTGAGCCAGGTCGAAAATGGACGGATGGACCCACCCAAAGACAATGCGCTAGAGCATTATCTGGCAGCCATCGGCGGCATCAATTCCAAGAGCTTTTACGAGCGTGTACGTCGCTATCGACAAGATCGCACGCAGACCGACCGTGACGAGCTTCTAGAAGTCGCCAAGCGAGCAACCGAAATTCAAGTGCGGCAAATTCTGTTGCTGGCAAAAACTATCTTGGCAACGCAGGGACTTTAAGGGAGAATGTATGAACGCAGTTAGTGGAATCTTTGTCGCCGTCGCGCTGATCTTCGGTGGTGGCTACGCCTTGGACAAAATTTACGTCACCGTCAAAGGCGCGGTCGTCGAGCGTATCCAGCGCGGAATGCCGCCGCTTTCCCAATTCACGAATCAGCTCACTTGCTCGAAGTTCACGCCGTCGGGTGACTACCTTGCAGCGAAATGCCCACGATCCAAGGCGAAACGATAAATCTTCAAGGGGCGCGGATCAGGCCCCCATACTTGCGACTGGCCCAGGCCGCGACGGATTCGGTGATGGTGACGAACAAGAAGAAGGTTTCCGTCAGCTGACGATTCGGTCGGTCTTCAAATTTTTTCCTGAATAGCCTTCTGCAAGACGGGCACCAGGTCATCCTCAAACCAGCTATTTTTCTTGAGCCAGATATTATTTCTCGGCGAAGGATGCGGTAGAGGAATGACCTCGGGAAAGTACTTTTTCCAGTTTTTAACCGTCTGCGTAAGATCGTCCTCTTCCAGAAAATACTTGATGGCATACGAGCCGATCAGAATATGAAATTTCACGTTTTTGAGATGATCCTGAATCCGCTCCATCCATTTTTCCGAGCACTCCTGGCGCGGCGGTAAGTCTCCCGACTTCCCCTTGCCTGGATAGCAGAAGCCCATCGGCACGATGGCGATTTTCTTCGAATCGTAAAATTCTTTTTTCGAGATGCCGAGCCATTCGCGAAGCCTGTTTCCACTAGCGTCATTCCAAGGGGTGTTCGATTCGTGTGCTTTAATGCCAGGGGCTTGTCCCGTAATCATGACCCTCGCTTGTGCGGAGAAGCTCAGGATCGGCCGTGGATCGAGAGGTAGATGCTCTTTGCAAAGCGAGCACGCCCGGATGTTTTTTAGCAGCTTGTCGTCAGCCATTTTTCCGCTCCAGCGTTTTTCTGTACTGGCTCGGTGTCATACCGATAGTCCGTTTGAAAACCTTCTGAAAGGCTTCGTCCGCCTGATAGCCGACTTGCTCGCCGATTTTCGCGGTGGACATGGTTTTATCTTCAAGCATTCGCTTGGCACGGTCCATTCTCCAGTTCGTGACGTATTCCATGGGCGTCAAGCCCGTCAGCACGCGAAATCTATCGGCGAAAATCGAACGGGACAAGCCCGCCGCTTGCGCGAGGGAAGCAAGCGTCCATTTGTTGGACGGGTCTTTGTGAATCGCCTCGATGGAGCGTGAAATGTATTGGTCCCTGAGCGCCCCCAGAAATTGGGTATCACCGGACTCTTTCAGGAGATAGCTTCGAAGCACCTGAACAAAAATAATCTCCGACAATCTGCGGATCACGGCCTGATCTCCGGGCCGTTTTTTCTGAGATTCATAGTCCAAAAAACTGAGCGTCTGATTCAGCCAGCTCATTTCTGGATTCTCACTTGCTTTGTAGTGAAGAACGGCGGGTAAGGAATGCAGAAACGGATGAAGGTTGTTCTGCTCGAAGCTGAAATGCCCGCAGACCATCTGCGTACATCGTCCACGCGGGCTTCCATATTTTAGCAATTCGCCATGTCGATACTCGGCCTCGCGGATCACTTCGTCAAAATCTCGGATGCGGCTTTTCGGAGAATCGTACAAATCATGTTCACCGCCTTGGGTAACGAACACGATGTCTCCGGCCTTCGCTTTGATCCCCGATTTTTGCCCACGGACTTTGATAGAAAAATCGCCGACGAGTGTGATATGAAAGCGCACCACGTCTTTATTTTTGGGAACACGGATTCCCCAAGGGGAGGTTAAGTCTGTCCTGAAGTACAAGCAGGTATCGAACTCGATTGAATCCAGGATTTCGGTTAAAACGTCCATGCTTATACCTTATCGGAAATCCTCGAACGGGGTCCAGAGGCCCCGGACGATTAGTCATATTTTTGAGACTCGTGGTCATATTTTAACCGCCCAAAAGCGATCCATTTCGACGGATCGCTTTTGGCTTCAAGTGACTCAGAGCGAGCCCTCGGCCTTTTCTTGGATTTGAGTCCAGTTACCTTCGGCTTTCTTCACGTTGCCCGGTAGATCGGCCTTAAACTTCTTCAGGATATCGGCATTGACGTTCACATACAGCTTGTCTTGGTAGACTACAAAGGCTCTAGGATCGGCGTGGAATTTCTTGTTTACGGAAACCCCGTAAGAACACCAACCACCAAACTGCGGGGCGTATTTGGATGGGTTCTTGTCGAATTGAGCTTTGTGTTCTTTGCTAGTGAAAAGGTAAATCAAGCCCTCATATTCGGACTTGATAAAACCGTCGCCGCGCACGGCCTTGTTGTCAGTGAAATACGCCACCGGGTCATACCCTTCCAGAGCTTGAATCGAGTGTTCGTCCGAAGCGTGGGCCGTCAAAGCTCCCGTTAAAGCGAGCATAGCCAGTAGTCTTAGTTTCATATGTCGATCTCCTTTTTTTGTTTTTTGAATCTAAAATCACGATAACATGCGCGCGGTTTTTCAGAATGTGCGTTCATCCGGCTTATATGATTGTTCGTACTCTCGAAACGAGAACGCGTATTGACGCGCCGCTGGCTTTACTTCGGACTTCCAGTCATCTCTTTGAGACGGTCGCTCATTATCATTCGAGTGGCGGGCTCATATCATCTTCTGAGCAATAACCAAATCAGCGAAACAAATTATTTCGCCAAAATAAGGAGATAGAAATATGACCCGACTCAAAACGATCAGCCCCACCGAGGCCAGCGGAGAAATTGCGAAGATTTACGAAGCCATCAAGGTTGCGATGGGTAGTATTCCGAACTTGTTCCAGGGACTCGCTAACAGTCCTCGCGCCCTCAACGCCTATCTGCAAATAGGCGAACTCTTAAAGGGAGGCGTTTTGACGGGGCCGGAACTGGAAATTATCTCGTTGGCCGTGGGGCAAAAAAACTCGTGTGAATACTGCGTTTCCGCGCATACGGTTTTGGCAAAAATGAACGGCTTGACTGAACAACAAACTTTGCAGGTTCGTAAAGGAACTTTCGACGATCCTAAGAAATTGGCACTTATCAAACTTGTAAATGAAATCATCTCTGAAAAAGGCCATGTTTCAGATGCGACTCTTAACAACTTCCGCCAACAGGGTTATACGGATGCTCATGTCGCGGAAGTGATGCTGAGCGTCGCACAAAATATCTATTCAAACTACTTCAACCACATCAACAAGACCGTGGTCGATTTTCCGAAGCCGCCCGCCATTTGAGGAATGCGACAGTGCGCCCACGGCTGTGAAGTCAGGCCGTGGGCGCAGGGATTCCATTCATGCCGTTTCGATGCGATATTTATGAAAGGCTACTCCCTCGCACTTGACCTCGGCGACAAATTTGGCACCGAGACGATCAAGGAACCGAAGATGCCGACGCGATCGCGGCAGCAGAAAGGTCACGCACGGTATGCGCTCATCTGTCCTTGCAAAGCTGATTGCCATGCGGGTAATTCTAGGGCCAAGGCCGAAACAGTCCGGCTTAAGCACCAGGCCGAAATCCCATTCACCGTTTTCCTTCTGAAAGCCTCCCCAGCCGACATAGGTATCGTCGCTGAAAATTGCCCAATGACCCAATCCGTCGCGTTGCCAAAAGGCTTCCTTGGCCGCAATAAAAGCTTCGACCCGTCGCTCGTCCCACGTGAAGTTGAGAAGAGGCATATGTTCGACAAGGCGCTTGTCGGACATATGCGCGAGGATCTCATTCGACGAAATCTCCGTCAGCCGTACAAATCTGATCTTTCCTTTGAGGATAGTAGTTAGATCCGTGCTCATCGAGGCCCCCCGCCAAGGTGTGTACGTTATTATCAAATATCGCCAATTCCCGCGCGATATGTGCTATGACCTGGATGCAACCGTTCTTCACCTTACTTTCCATCAACCAGACCGCCATCCACCGGCCCACCGAAAACCTCCATCGGCTGCGCAATCCCTTTCACGGCTTGCTTGCCGAAGGATTTGAAGCGGGCCTGCGCCTTGGTTTCCAATGAATGCCAGATCCGTCCGGAAATCACCACGGACACGCCCAGCTCTTTGCAAAGGCTCTCCAGCCGTGCCGTTCGGTTGACCGTATCGCCGATGATCGTGTGCTGGAGTTTCGCCTCCGATCCGATCAGGCCGATAACGAGCGGTCCGCGAAAAATCCCAACGCCGATCTTGATCGCGGGGAGGCCCATCTCTTTCAATCTGACGTTGAGCTTTTCCACACGCTCGATCATCGCCAAGGCCGCGTCCACTCCCAGGCGATTTTCTTGGAGTGCCGCCTCGTCTGCGTTTTCGGTTTCCGATTCGACGTAAGCCAGAATCCCGTCGCCGATA
>FRDC01005213.1_pt1 | contig 11246 bp, 7 predicted proteins | sample 1106171 | NCBI WGS metagenome assembly FRDC01 (sample SAMEA3930566, study PRJEB13176) | freshwater metagenome | biome: Drinking water system; feature: drinking water; material: water | place: Singapore | collected 2014-12-20
AGCTGGTCTCGGATGAAGGATTTTTCTTCTCCGCTCGATCTCATTGCTTTCAGTAAAGACGGCTCTTCGATTTTCAGAACTTCTTCGGCAATCCGATCCAGCTCGGAGTGAATCGTGTGAAGAGATCGACGCTTCGACGGTGAAAATGGGCACTCCGCAATGCTCCTCAAGCTTTCTCCCGCTTTTCGATTCAAGTCCACGAAGGCTGCATTCAGATGATCGGATTCGGAAACGAGATCGTGATTGAGGATAAAAACTCCAGCGGTTCTCAAGACGATTCGGGTGAGATGCGGAACCAGATCGAAGGGCTCCCGTCTTTCGATGGATTGGTCGATGAGCGGAAAAATATCTCGGACGTAAGAGTCGACCTTCTGAACGAGTCGATCCATTCCGGAATTGTTCATGAGTTTCCCGGCTGTCTGTCGGACTCTGAGAGCGTTTTCGCCTTGAAGTTGAATGAGACCTTGAGGACCAGATAAGGCTTTTATTTTTTTCAGCACAAGGGAACTCTTGTCGTACTTCTGTTTGCGGTCTTGCAGGATGTGTTGTGCATGTTGCGGGTCGTAAGAAAAAAAGAAGCGACGAAATCCCAGATTCAGCCGAACGGGCTTGGTAGTGTCTAGGGGTTTATGCTCATCAAAAAATCCGAACGGATCATTTTGAAAGGTAAGGAGCCTTCCCACTGGGTTTGTTTTCATGAATCTTGCGATTGGGCACTTCGTCTTCATGGAGACAAAATAGTTCAGAAGATTGTTGAAAATAAGTTCATTCAGGTTATAGGTCCATAACTTATGGATATAGATCGAGTTCGATATTTCTGCGTTTTGGCAAAGACGGGCTCCATTACGAAGGCCAGTGAGGTTTTAAAAATTTCTCAACCTGCCTTGTCTAAAGCCATGAAGCGCTTGGAGAGTGAAACGGGACTACAGCTCACCGAGAGAGAGGGACGGGGATTAGTTCTAACCGAAGCAGGGCAGATGTTTCTTCAAGACGTTGAACCATTACTCCATTCTTGGTTAAATTTGGGCAGCCTTCGCAATGGCTTGCGTCAACCCTCTGAGGCAGATTTTTTTCGTGTGGGCTCCTTCGAAGTTTTCACCACTTATTTTCTTAACGTTCTATTCAAGGGCTTTCCTTCTCGTTCTCTGGTCTTGCAAGAATTTCTTCCGGGCCAGTTGGAGCAGGCCATCAGTCAGAACCGCACCGATGTCGGAATTACTTACGTCCCCATCCCCACTTCTAAGGTGGTCTTTAAGGAGGTCACCAAGATTGTCATGGGCGTATTTGGTTCTAAGACGTTTCTATTCAAACAGGGGGACCCTCCTTTCGTCGTTCCTCTGGCGCCTTTGGAAGGGACCCCTTCAAAGGTCGTCGGACTAGATGGCTGGCCGGACCATCAGTTTCCCCGGCGTTATGAATACCGAGTTACCTTGGTGCAATCGGCAATTGAGATTTGTAGTCAGGGCCTAGCTTTGGCGTACTTACCGGAATTTGTGGTGGCGCTCTACAATCAGAAGGCGGCCTCGAAGTATCAGCTGGTCCAATATCCTTGTGCTATTTCTGAAAAACAACGGCGCCAAAGTGTTTACATTGTTCATCGCCAGGGTGAAAAAGAAGGACCAGAAATTCGAGCGGTCGCTCGCGCTCTGAGGTCCCTTGCCTAAGAGTACATAAAAGGGGGTATCGGGCCTACGGATACGTTGCCCTTTGATTTGTCAAATGCCTAGGGGCGTGTTAGCCCGCAAAAAATTCAAGGGGAAGAAAATGAAAAGTGCTCATTATAATGTTGTGGTGGTGGGTGCCGGATTCAGCGGAATTTACAGCGCCTACAGACTAAGAAAACTAGGACTTTCCGCTGTGGTGTTGGAAGCGGCAGATGGAATTGGCGGAACCTGGTACTGGAACCGCTACCCCGGAGCCCGTTGTGATATTCCGAGCATGGAATATTCCTTTCAATTTTCTGATGAACTTCAGCAGGAATGGAATTGGTCGGAGCGCTACGCCACGCAACCCGAGATTTTGAAATATCTCGAACACGTCGCTGATAAATTTGATCTTCGCCGCGACATTCAACTGAATACGCGTGTGGAGTCGGCCAGCTACGATGAAGCCACTAGTCTTTGGACGATAAAGACAAATCAGGGGCAGACTCTCACAGCGCCTTATTTTATTTTAGGAACGGGAAGTCTCTCCGTTCCGAAGGACATCGACATTCCTGGCGCGAATAACTTTGCAGGTCGCATTTTTCGCACCTCCACCTGGCCTAAAGAAGAAATCGATTTCACTGGCCGGAGAGTGGGAGTGATCGGAACGGGCTCATCAGCATTGCAAGCTATTCCGATTATTGCAGAGAAAGCAAAGAGTCTGCACGTGTATCAGCGAACGGCTACTTATGCCGTACCCGCCAATAACTATCCTCTGGAAGAGGAAACTCTGAAGAAAATCAAATCGGACTACGCAGGTCTTCGAGAACGGGAGCGCCAGAATTATTTTGCCGTCGATCTTCCTTCTCCCACGCAGTCGGCCCTGGAAGTATCCCCTGAAGAGCGAGCTTCTCGATATGAAGAGAAATGGCAGGAGGGTGGCTTTGGTTTCATGTTTGCCTACTACGATTTAGTTTTGAGCAAGGAAGCCAACGACGCTGCCTCGGAGTTCGTGCGCTCCAAGATTCGTCAGATCGTAAAAGATCCCAAAGTGGCAGAAATCCTTTCGCCCAAGCAACCCATTTCCTGTAAGCGCATGTGCCTCGATATTGGCTATTACGAAACTTTCAATCGAGAGAATGTCACGTTGGTCGATCTTCAATCGACGCCAATTCTAGAAGTAACAGAGCAGGGAGTACGCACTACTGCCGATCATATCCAGTTTGACGATCTTGTTTTAGCAACGGGTTTCGATGCGATGACGGGTGCCATTGTGAAAATGGATATCCGCGGTCGAGAGGGAGTTGCATTGAAAGAAAAGTGGGGGAATGGTCCTTCGACTTATCTGGGAATTGCAACTGCAGGGTTTCCGAATCTCTTCATGGTGAATGGCCCGGGAAGTCCTTCCGTGCTTACCAATATGGTGGCATCGATCGAGCATCACATTGATTGGATTTCTGATTGCATCGCTTCTGCAATGAAAACAGGGAGTGCGACGGTTGAAGTCACTCCGGCTGCCGAGTCCGCATGGATGGATCATTCTGCGATGGTTACCGGTGCGACGCTCTTTCATTCCTGCAATTCTTGGTACCTGGGAGCCAACGTTCCCGGCAAAGCGCGCGTCTTTATGCCGTATGTGGGCGGCTATCCCGCCTATCTTCAGAAGTGTAGCGAAGTAGCGAGAAATGGGTACGAGGGTTTTTCGTTTTCTTTAAGTCCAAAAAAATTCGGTCCAAAAACGAACTCAGAAATGTTCACGGGGGTATAATCATGTTTCAACTCATTCAACGACGAGGTTTTATAAAGAAGGCCTTTTTAGGAGTAGCTGCTTTGGGATTCGCAGGTTTTGCGAATACGAAAAATGCTCGCGCAAATTCAGCAGCAGAAGATGCCGAAACTCAGAGAAGAATCGATCTGGCGCGGAAGCATATGGAAGTCGAAGCTCTGGAGGCTTCAACCGACAAACTCTTCGTGGAAACGATGGGTACTTTGCAGCAGGAGCCGGAATATATCTTAAACGGTGCTCCGCTCTCAGGCCACGATACGATTTTGAAAACCTACCAAGGTTTTTTTGGTCCGTTAGAAAATGTGAAATTCGTTGAACGTCCGAATGGGATGTATGTCGCGAAGCAAGCAATTATCTTCGAAGTTTCGCTCACGGCGGATGTGAAGGGTAAACCTGCTGCGAAGATTGATCTGCCTATGTTCGTCGCATTTGTCTTTGATCAAGTGGGTGGGCCAATTGTCGGCGAACACGCTTACTTCGACTCTGCTACCTTTGCGAGGCAGTTGGGCGGGTAGCTATTGGACAACGACATTAAACCAGAGCAGTTCCCCATCAGAGCTGAGGGCAGCTTCGCATTTGGTTTGTAGAAATTGATTATACTCCTGTTGAGTCGAGAGCCGAACTCCTGTGAATGCGTGACCATACTCTCCCGAGAAAGACCCTGTGAAAATGAAATAGGTTTTGGGCTCTTCTAGAAAGCACAAAGATCTTCCAGCAAGTTCTGGATGTTTCTTCTTTAAGTCATCTATTTTTGTATCAGCAGAAGCGTTAAGGGAATTTAAAACAACAACTGCCATTAGAATGAATTTATTCATTTTCTAGTTCCTTTGTTGAAATCGGTATACCTATAGCACTATGCGTTACGACGATTCAAGAAAGAAACAGACTGAATGCTCTAGTTCGCTGGAGCGACGTCAAAGCTACGAGCTTGAGCTTCGTGCCAAGCGCGTTCGAAGGTTTTCGGCAATGAGGATCCCAGCAGCGATCCCGGTTCAATGAAATCGTAGATTTCCCCATAGTGCCGGATCTCATTGTGAGAAATCCGTCTCATCAGATGCCAGGGACGTACTTCGGTCGTTTTCGAAAGCCCCATCACGCCCACCATGTCCTTCAGCGATTTGATGGTTTCGATTTGGAAATTGGCCACGCGTTCAGCCTTGGTGGGGATGTGAAGGCCGGCCATGAGATTGCGGTCGTTGGTGGTAATTCCAGTGGGGCAAGTGTTGGAATTACAACGGAGCGCCTGAATACATCCCAACGCGAGAAGCATTCCGCGTGCGGAATTGCAAAGGTCTGCGCCCATTGCGAGCTTGGCTAGAATATCGAATCCGGTCATCACTTTACCGCTGGCGATGACTTTCACTTGGTTGCGGACATTGAATCCGACCAAGCAGTTGTGCACAAAAATCAGTCCTTCCCGAAGCGGACAACCCACTGAATTCGAGAACTCGAGCGGTGCAGCGCCGGTTCCACCTTCTCCTCCGTCGACGGTGATGAAGTCCGGAGTAATTTTTGTTTCGTTCATGGCTTTGCAAATCGCCAAGAACTCCCGCCGTTTTCCCACACAGAGTTTGAAGCCGACGGGCTTGCCTCCGGAAAGTTTTCTGAGTTTCGCGACAAACTCCAGCAGCTCGATCGGCGTTGAAAAAGCACTATGTCCGGGAGGCGAAACAACGTCCTTGCCCATCGGGACCCCGCGGATCTCCGCAATTTCGCGAGTCACTTTCGCCGCAGGGAGAATTCCCCCATGGCCCGGTTTCGCGCCTTGGGAGATTTTGATTTCGATCATTTTTATATGCGGGTGAACTGCGGTTTCTCTGAACCGTTCTTCAGAAAATTTTCCGTTCATCGTGCGACAGCCGAAATAGCCGGTTCCGATTTGCCACACGACGTCCCCGCCATGTTTGAGATGATAGGGAGTGACCGAGCCCTCGCCGGAATTATGATAAAAGCCGCCCTTTTTTGCGCCTTGATTGAGGGCTTCCACCGCGTTTTTATTTAAAGCACCGTAGCTCATGGCCGAGATATTGAACAAACTCGCCGAGTAAGGTTTTTCGCAGTCGGGACCCCCGATCCTCACGCGCATATCGTCGTTCGTGAGGTGCTTGGGCGCGATCGAATGATTGACCCACTCATATCCCACTTCATAAACATCCTTTTGGGTGCCGAATGGAAGAGTGTCGAGCTCGCGCTTCGCGCGTTGATAGACGACCGAGCGCTGTTCGCGGCTGAACGGAACCCCGTCAGAGTTGGACTCGATGAAGTACTGGTTAATCTCCGGGCGAATCATCTCGAGGAAGTATCTGCCGTGGCCGATGATTGGGAAGTTCCGCAAGATGGTGTGTTTTTTCTGGAAGTAGTCCTTCAGGCCAATCGCCATGAGGGGGCCAAAAAATATTAAAGCCCAGAGTACTTTTGGAAAAAACGGCGCCGTCGCCGCAAAGAACGCGATCAGAAATAAGAAGATCAGCTTGAATTGACGTCGCATAGAAGGATCCCCCTTTCTTCTGAGTATGATTCATGTGTCCGGAAATTTGGAGAAGTTTTAAGGCGTTGTGCCCTGTTCCGGAGCCTTTTGTTGCTCCGGCTCTGGAGGATTTTGTTTCTGGGTCGTTTGTTCTTTTTCGAAGGCGTCCATCGCGGAACGCGCTCTATCTAAGAAAGTGTCGACTTGAGGAAGGTATTTGGAGACAACGGTCGCGATCCCCACATAAGCTCCAACTGTAATGATGGAAGCGGTGGCACGAACCCATGATCCCTCGTCAGTAACGGTCATGGGACCTAGGATCTGCGCTTTTTTTTCCGCGTCATTAAAATCGGCGAGCAGCGCTTCATTCTTGCTTTCGCTGATGTGAGCTTTCAGGCTTTGCCAAAGCTTTTGCTTTTCCAGGGTTCGAGCGAAAGTGACCAGGATATTGGGGTTTCGAGTCCTTTCCTCGAGAAGTACATCCACCATCTTGTCCTTGGTATCGAGCAACGAGAGGCGCATGATTGCGGGCATATCCTTTTTACGAGCTTCGACATCGTAAAAGACTTTGAGAGCGGAATCCCATTCTTTTTTGGCTTCAGAGGATTGAAGCATCTTATTCGCCTTTCTCTCGGCGAATTTCAAAAAGAGGGGATTGGTGGCAAACGAGAGGAGACGGTCCCTTTCAGCCAAGAATCTTTCGGTGACCGCAGCAGCTTTTTGAGCTTCGATGGAGCGGTAGTAGCGCCCCCTCACTGTATTGCCGTCAGCGTACTTGAGGTTCCACGGCTTAGTGGGATCCGCGTCTTTGGGGATGTTTTCGGGTCGGTCGATATCCCATTTGGGCCGTTCAGATGGCAGAAGGTTCGAAGTGGAGTGCCGAGATTGATCGTAGGCTCCGATATTTCTTAAAATCTGCTGGGCATTTCTAATGCAAGCGGTATCGTTGCACTCCGGATTTTTTCCGGCTGCAGTTACTTCTAGATATTTTCTACCTTTGGCATAGATTTCAAAATTGCTACCCAAGGTGCGATCTGCTTCGAAAATCTTTGCCTCAAGTTTTTGAATGGTTGCAGCGATTTTTTTTCGCTCAACAGTCGCGGTGCTTGGCAGATCCTTGAGAGCATTTTTCAATTCCAAAAGCTCTTTTTCAGCGAGGTTGGCTTGGAAGTGAGAGCTTTCGACATCCAGAAATACCTTGCCCCAGATTCTAGAGAGGTCACTAAAGTCTCCTCTTTGGAGAAGTAGTTCTGTTTCCGCGAGCATTTCGGAACTCAGAGCCTCGGTGGCGGTTTCGCTTCTGCCCATGGATTGTCTCAGGGAATGAGAGAACTGATTGCTCCGACGGATGGAGGCGATGGTGCTTGCTTCTTCCTCGGCTTGCCCGAGGCGAAGGTAAATCTTGTCGCACTTACTGAGGTCAAACGGGGTTGGATCATCAGCCGCATAGGCCACGTGTCCCGATAAGAGTCCGATTGCCAGTAAAAGAGAATGGATCATCCCAACTGTTCGTTTCGGAATATTTGCTTCGAAAAACAATGGGGCTAGGCTATTTTTTTTGAGGGGCCCTGTGGTAGAGGGGGTGCCTACGCCGCCACATGTTAAATAGGTGGAAGATTCTTCGGACTCATGTTAGCTCCGCAATCTTCAACCTTATTATTACCGAGCACGGAGAGATGTCCGAGTGGTTGAAGGAGCACGCTTGGAAAGCGTGTGTACGGGTAACACCGTACCGAGGGTTCGAATCCCTCTCTCTCCGCCATTTCTCAGCACGGTCGATAGGTAGCGAACCCATAAATAACTAAAACCAATCACGAATGGCTTCAGGGCTTTACGGATTCGGATTATAGAAATCATCACGCAAAATCACGCGCCATCTCGGAAGTTGGCTATTTTTTGGCTTCGAGTTGGCTACGTGAGGTCGCGGTTTTCTTTCGGTGTCTCCACTTCAATTTGTCGAAGAATACAATACAAGAATTTTGAGCCGACCTTGGCATCTGTGGAAAGCTCCTCAGTTCATGCCCGAATCTGAATTTAGGTCTGCGTAATTTTGATTTTCTGAAAAAAATTAGATTTTTTATTTTTCCAGGCCCGAAGTCAGGTAGGAGGCATTCCCATGCCAAAAACTTGAGAAATTCACCTCGCAGACGAGTGAACTTCCGGGTGCTCGTCGTCAGGCCCACACCGGTTGGTGTTTGAGGCCCAGCATCATGTTGGATCAGTAATCCATGAGGGCACACTCAAATTAACTGATGCATGGAGACACAAACGCTGTCACTATTCTAAAAAGAATAGGGGAGGGCGACCATGAAACCTTTGAGTGTCATCAACGATCCCATCCACAGCACGATGGACTTTACTTCTGCAGAGAAAAAAACCATCAAGCCAATAATAGACTCAGCAGTTTTTCAACGTCTTAGGCATATAAAACAGTTGGGACTAGGAGATATGGTTTTTCCAGGGGCTGTTCACACCCGATTTAATCATGGTATAGGAGCATGCTTTCTCGCCAAAAAAATTGTCCTTCGGATAAAACAAGACCTTGGGAATCTCACTCAATGGGAAGAGACATTACCTCTCATTGCAGGTTTGATTCATGACATTGGCCATGGCCCATTTTCACACGCTTTTGAAAAATTATTTTGCGATAAAAATGAGAAGTCGACTGTAGACCATGAGCAGTGGACCGAAATGTTTATGGATGACATGGCCTCGAATAATATTGTGAATATGAATGATTTTCAGAAACATGACATCATTAATGCGATTGAACACAAACCGCTGAAAAAAATTCGGCAGGTTATTGGCGATATTGTTTCCTCTCAACTTGACTGTGATAGACTCGACTACTTGCTTCGAGATAGTCATTTTTGCGGCGTAACATACGGGACTTACGATCTCAATTGGTTGATGGGTTGTATTACCGTAGTTACTGAATCAAAAAAGAGCCCACGACTTGGAATTAATAGAAAAGGTCTTGGGGCGGTTGAGCAGTTACTTATTTCCCGGAGGCTCATGCATCAAAACGTTTATTATAATGGAAAGGTTAAGGGCGCTGAATTCATTTTGATAGAATTCCTCAAGGGACTAGTTGAAGATATTAATAAAAAGCCTGAGGATCTTGAAAAAATCTTGTCGTCGCAGTTATTTCAGTTTTTGTCTAATGCTTACGAACTAATCGATTCCGCAAAGACGAAAGGTAGTGGTGAATTAAAACGGGAAACTAAAAAATTTAAGAGTGATAGCTTCAGATATTACAAGCAACTGACCGATTACGACGTATGGAGTGCGATACGGGCCGTTGTTAGTAACAAGAGATCAGTTTCAAAAAAAACAGCGGAAACCGCAAGCCGACTTTATGAGAGAAAATTGCCTTCGGTTTTCTCGTTGGAAAAGTCTTCAATTGAAGGGGCAGCGTTCATTGTTGAGGACTATCGAGCGAAGAACAACATCGCTGCTTGGAAACTTGGAATATTGGACCTTGGTGTAAAATCATATAAGGGGGATGACTCCCAGATTCTAATCTTACAGGGAAATGGTACCACGAAATCTTTGTCAAGTGCCTCGCATCTAATTGGATCTGTTACAGATGTAACCGAATCGACATGCTTTCTCAGAATTGATGATGAAATAAAAAGTGAGACAAAGGATCTAATAAAAAAACTAAATAAGAAACAGTATCTTGCTACCGGCTACTAGGCTTCTGGTCCAATGGAAATTTGCCTTCCCATTTCGGGTGTTGAGTATGCTCCACAATTGAGTATCCCATCTTCCGATAGGCTTTGACCCGATTTCGGTACATTTTAATCAGCATAGCATTCGAAAAGTCCACAAAGTCTATGATCTCCACTGAGTCCTTGCCATCGGACTGGCGGTGTATCCGTCCGGCGTATTGAATAATTCGTCCCTCGAATGACAAGGGAGTAGCTAAAATCATCGTATCCAGAGCTGGAAGGTCAAAACCTTCCCCAATCAAGGATGCCGATGACATCAGCAGAACTTTGACTCCACTTTGTTTAAGCTCTTGAAGCGTTTGAAGCGCCTCTTTACGCTGCTTGGATGTTAAATCTCCGTCGAGGCGTACAATCTCCAATTTTTCATCCGCCGACTTTTCTTTAATGGCGTTAGCAAGAGCATCTAAATGCTCCTTTCGATCAGACATCAACATAGGAAATCTGTTCGCTCGAAGAGCTTGAATGGCTTGAATTGCAATTATGCTGTTCCTACTTGGATCGGAGGTTAGGTGTTGAATGAGTTCGTGGTACGGGGGGCGCTCTCCAAGTTCAGGAGGCAGTCGGAATTTCGTTTCGTGAATAGTCGCACTTTTCTGTAGCAAACGCGCTTCCGAATCATCTAATTCCACACGAATCGGACCGCACTGTTGAAAAAGAATTTTTTCCAAACCATCCTTACGATAAGGGGTGGCAGTCAATCCGACAACATATCTCGCTGGCAGTTGCTTAAGAATATCTTCAAAAGAAGTTGCGGGAATGTGATGGCATTCGTCGATGATAATCTGCGAATAAGATTGGGCAATGTCGCTAAGATCTTCAAGTTTTGTTAAGGATTGAAGCATCGCGAGATCAAGCTTGCCCGTCATCTTTTTCTTAGTTCCACTTAGGTTTCCAATCTCTTTTGGGGGGACTTTAAGAAAAGTTGAGATTCGCTCACGCCACTGTTCCATGAGTGGTTGCCGGTGAACAAGAACGAGTGTTGAAACTTTACGCTCGGCAATTAATGCACACGCCATGACTGTTTTTCCCGAGCCTGGAGGCGCCATTAAAATTCCAAAATCGGATTTTCGTAGCCTTTTAACAGCATCCGCCTGAGCCGACGTAAGTTCGCCATCAAAATCTAGTTTTAGCTTACGCCTACCAACTCTTTCATCTCGAATGACGACCTGAGCTCCAGCAACAGTAAGAATTTTTATAACTTCATCCAATACTCCTCTAGGTAATATGATCTCTGAAGGATGAAGTTCCCCGGAGAAAATGAATCGAGAAAGGGGATAGGTCTGCATCCGCATCCTTTGACGTTTGTAGAATTCAGGATTGGCAAAGCTAGCTGTCTTCTTGAGCTTCGCAACCACGCGACTCGGTAATTTCTCCAGCGGGATTGACAACATTGAGCCAAACGTAATTTCAACCGTCTCTCCAGAAAGCTTTGGTTCAGGGGTATTGATGGAAGATGTTCTTTCGAGAATCGAATTGTCCGTGATCCAAGCAACATCTAAAAAGCCTTCGCCCGATGGTTGCCACTTGGGAAGATATTCACTCAAAAGCCTTTGGACTTCAGACAAACCTAGTCGCCGAACACCATTTAGGGCAGCCCATTGGTCCTCATATGGAAG
>FRDC01001335.1_pt1 | contig 11237 bp, 11 predicted proteins | sample 1106171 | NCBI WGS metagenome assembly FRDC01 (sample SAMEA3930566, study PRJEB13176) | freshwater metagenome | biome: Drinking water system; feature: drinking water; material: water | place: Singapore | collected 2014-12-20
CGCGCAGTTCCGCCCTTGCCGGGGCCTAGGCCGTCAATGGTCGGGCCGATAACGGCGCCGCCCGGCGGAAATCGCACGCCCGCTTCGGTCAAGGCCGTCCGCATCGCCTCGATGTTGTTGGGGACTGGCGTCCGCCGTCCCCGCTCGAAGTCTGCGACGGTCGATTGAGCGACGCCAGCCGCCTTGGCCAGATCCTGTTGCGACCATGCAAGCAGGGCCCGCGCAGCGCGGACTTGCCGAACTGTTAGCGACCCTTCCTTTGATTTTGCGTTGTCGGCGTTCATGTGTCATACTTTCTATATGACCTCCTACGAACAAATCAAGAATGGAATGGACTATTCTGTAATGTCGGCATTTACTAATAAGTGCCGACATTATATAACAATGAGATGAGCGACGCCGTCACCCATACCGAAAGGGCGCTAGAAGTTGCGCGCACCCGCGGCATCGCGCGGGCACGCGACTTCGAAGCCGCCGGAATTCCTCTCGCCTATATAAGGCGCCTTTGCGACCACGGACGCCTTATCCAGCTGGGACGCGGACTTTATCAACTTCCCGATCTCGTCGGCGCAGACGCCGAGCATGACCTCGCCGAAGCGGTCAGACTCGTCCCACACGGCGTCGTCTGCCTCTTCTCCGCGCTCCGTCATCACGGACTCACAACCCAGCTGCCGCAGGCCGTGTGGCTTGCAATTCCGCATAAGTCGCGCGCGCCGAAGTCTTCGCACCTGCCCCTCGAATTCGTGCGGGCGAGCGAACCGACCTATTCGGCGGGCGTCGAACGCGTCGTCATCGAGGGCGTCGAGACGCCGATCTATGGCGCGGCTAAGACCGTCGCCGACTGCTTCAAGTATCGTCGCCGCGTCGGACTCGATGTCGCCGTCGAGGCGCTCCGCGACGCGCTTCGCCTTCGAAAAGCGACTATCTCGGAGCTTGCGCATTTTGCAGGGATCGATCGCGTCGCCAATGTCATACGTCCCTATCTTGAGGCCCTCACATGACGCACGCGACGAACATTCCCGCGTCCATCAGACAGCGCCTGCTCAACCATGCGCGCAAAACGGGCATCGACTTTCAACGCGTTCTCGTCCGCTACGCCATCGAGCGTCTTCTCTATCGCCTGTCGTTGCACAAAAGCCGCGATCGCTTCTGCCTGAAGGGTGCCATGCTCTTCCTTGTTTGGCCGATCGCGTCGCCGCGACCGACAGGGGATCTAGACCTATTAGGTCACGGCTCGTCCGACGGCGAACAGATGCGCGCGCTCTTTGCTGATATCTGCGCCATCGAGGATGCGAGCGACGGCCTCTTGTTCGACCTCGACTCCTTCCGTGTCGATAGGCTGCGCGAAGAGGAGGAATATGAAGGCTTGCGAATTCACGTTAATGCGACTCTGGCCGGGGCGCGGATTCCGCTTCAAATCGACGTTGGCTTCGGAGACCGCGTTCATCCCGAACCGCGCGTCATCGATTTTCCTTGCATCCTGTCGGATCTCAAGACGCCGCACATTCTCGCTTACCCGAAAGAGACCGTCGTCGCCGAAAAATTCGAGGCCATGATCCGTTACGCCGAAGCGATCAGCCGGGTAAAGGACCTTCACGACATCCGAGTGATTTCCCAGACCTTCGAATTCGAGAAGACAACGCTCGCTGAGGCGATTACGGGCACACTTCGCCAGCGGCGCACGGACTTGCCGGCAGAGACGCCATACGCGCTGAGCCAGACATTTGCGAGCGATCCCCAAAAGGCGCAATTGTGGCAGGCGTTTCTTCGGAGGAGCGCCCCAGCGGACGAGGGCCTTCCTCTAGGCGCTGTCGTCGACGATCTTCGACGCTTCCTGGGGCCTGTAATAATCCACCTGTCGCGGCCGGACCGCGCTCTTGGCACATGGACCCCTTTGACGGGATGGTCGGCGTAAACTGAGAAGGACGTCAATTGGACAGTCCAGATGAGCCGGCGGCGCAACCACTCGACGTAGACGAAGTGCGGCGCGCCGAGATCGAGTTGCACGAGCTCGAAGGAACCGACCGGCAGTACACATTCTACCACGATGAGACGAACAATATCCGGAAGCTGCATGTCGGCGCCCAAGGATTGAATGTCGCCGAATTGAAGGTCTTTGTCCTTGGCGGCGTTGTCCATGAAGGGGCGCCGCATTCGATCGACCTCGCGCCTTTGCGGGAGAGGCTCGGCATTCAGCGCTCAGCTCGTGAAATCAAGCTAAAGCATATCGTGAAGGGGGAGTTTCTCAACGTCTTGCAATCGACAAAGCTCACAGCGTTTCTGCACTGGCTCGCCGAGAGCGACCTTTTGATCCAATATCAAGAACTCGACCCGCTCTTCTGGTCGATCGTCGATATCGTCGACTCCGTCCTTGCAGGCCGGCGTGACCTCGCTCACCTCTTCCATTTTCACTTGCTGATTAAGAGTGATCTTGTGTGCCTCCTGCGAGCGGATCTTCCGGCAGCCATCCGGCTGTTCCATGCTTATGGCTATCCGAGCCTCGCCGCTAAGGAGCGGACGCCGTTCCTCAAGGAATTGTTGGACCTCATCGAGCGCAACGCCGAGCTGATCGACCACTTCAATTACATGATGCTCAGGGGCGTCATACAGGCTGGACGCGGCCTCGACAGCCTCACATTCATCGAGGACAACGTCCGTCATTTGCTGATCGAGGAGTTCAGCGGCTCCTTTAGGCATCGCATCATCCTCTTCAAGAATTCGACCCACATCTTTGACGAAGAGGAGTCCATTCGCGAGCGCTTGGTCGCAACGCCGCTCGTGAGCGGCGGAGCGCCCTTCGTCAATTATCGCTTCTCGGATTCCGAACACGAGCCAGGTATTCAGGTCTCCGACATCGTCGTCGGACTCCTGGGAAAAATGCACAGTTATCTCGTCGACGCGGCGGCGGGCGAGGTGAGCGCTGTGCGGCAATCGCTGTCGGGCTCCAGCCTCGAAAATGCGCTGTTGCTGCGCGATCTGATTTCAAAGTCTGATAGAGCGAACAAAGCCTTTCAGCAGCACATCGCGAGCCTGTACGACCGCGACAAGGCGGATCGCTTCCTACGATTTTCAGATGGTGAATACGCGGAGTAACACGCCAATTTGTCTGCGCAACCCATCGGCGCAGGCTTTATTGCCTTGGTCGCCTTGCTATCTTTCTGCCCCAGAGCCGAAGCCGTCCGCGTTGGGCGAATAATCGATTCGATCTGTGCTATATCTGAATTGGCGAGTCGGCGGACTTAGTGCGAATGAACGCTCTGACCCGTATCCACGGCTCAATCTCAATTCTCCCGCTGCTTCCAGCCGCAAAGAACCGCAATGCGCCGAGTTTGGTCCCAAACGGCCCCAAACGGCCGCAACGGACCGCACTCGACCGCAGCAGGCCGTAGCGCACCGTAAATCACCGCAAGGCGCCACCAGAAACCTCAAATTTTCCCTAGTGACTGTTTTTTGTCCGTGAGCCGATGATCACGTCCGACGGAGCGCGAGCGTTCCGATTGGATAAAGCTCATGACGCCCACCAAGATCCTCATCGGCCAGGCGATCGTCGTCATCCTGATCATTCTTGCAGCGATGGCGGCGGCTACGCAGTTCGTCGCCGTCTCCTTCGGTTTCGATCGCGCTCTCGGGGCGCCCTGGTTCGTGCTCGGCGAGACCCCCTTCTATTACCCGTGGCGTCTCTTCGAATGGTGGTTTGCGTATGAAGCGTATGCCCCCGACGTCTTCATGCGCGGCGGCGCCATCGCCGCGTCGGGCGGGATGCTCGGCGCGGCGGCGGCGATCGCCGGATCGCTCTGGCGCGCCCGGCAGAATCGGAACGTCACAACCTACGGCTCGGCGCGCTGGGCGCGGCGCCGAGATATTGAGGCCGCCGGCCTCTTCAATGCCGACGGCGTATTCCTCGGGAAATGGCGTGGGGGTTATCTACGCCATGACGGCCCGGAACATGTGATGGCGTTCGCGCCGACAAGGTCCGGCAAGGGCGTCGGGCTCGTCGTGCCGACGCTGCTCTCCTGGACCGGCAGCGCCGTCATTCATGATATCAAGGGTGAGAACTGGACGCTGACCTCAGGCTGGCGTTCGCGCTTCTCGCATTGCCTCCTCTTCGATCCGACCAATCCCAAATCGGCGCGGTACAACCCGCTCCTTGAGGTCCGGAAAGGGGAACGAGAGGTCCGCGATGTCCAGAATATCGCCGACATTCTGGTCGATCCCGAAGGCTCGCTCGAGCGCCGCTCCCATTGGGAAAAAACCGGGCACGCGCTCCTCGTCGGCGTCATTCTCCATGTCCTCTACGCTGAGAAGGAGAAGACCCTGGCGCAGGTCGCGGCGTTTCTGTCGGACCCGTCGCGGACCTTCGAGCGCTCGCTCTCGATCATGATGAGCACCAACCATTTGGGGACCAAGGACGCGCCGAAGGTCCATCCGGTGGTCGCGCAGGCGGCGCGCGAACTCCTCAACAAATCCGATAACGAACGGTCGGGCGTCCTTTCAACCGCGATGAGCTTCCTCGGGCTCTACCGCGATCCGACGATTGCGCAGGTCACGAGCGCCTGCGACTGGCGGATTTCCGATCTCGTGTCAGGCCCGCATCCAGCCTCGCTCTATCTCGTCGTGCCGCCGTCCGACATTTCGCGGACAAAGCCGCTGGTGCGCCTCGTCCTCAATCAGATCGGCCGCCGCCTGACGGAAGAGCTTGAAACCGCGCCGCCGATGAAGCGCCACAGGCTCTTGATGATGCTCGACGAGTTCCCCGCGCTCGGCCGCCTCGACTTCTTTGAATCGGCGCTCGCCTTCATGGCAGGCTACGGCGTCAGGGCGTATCTCATCGCCCAATCCCTCAATCAGATCGAAAAGGCTTACGGGCCCAACAACTCGATCCTCGACAATTGCCATGTGCGCGTCGCTTTCGCCGCCAATGACGAGCGGACGGCGAAACGCATCTCGGATGCGCTCGGCACCGCGACGGAGCTCCGCGCCCAGCGGAACTACGCCGGCCACCGTCTCGCGCCCTGGCTCGCCCATGTCATGGTCTCGCGGCAGGAAACCGCGCGCCCGCTCCTGACGCCCGGCGAGGTGATGCAGCTGCCTTCGGACGAAGCAATCGCGCTCATTTCAGGCGCGCCGCCGATCCGCGCCAGGAAGCTGCAATATTACCGGGATCGGAACTTCGCCGCGCGGCGGCTGCCGGCGATCAGGCTCGCATCGACAAGCGATCGGTATGCCGATGCGCCGCCGCCGAGGGCCGATGATTGGACAGGCATCGCGGCGAAGACAGACAAGCGCCTCGAACAGCCCTGGTTCGACCTTGTCAAAGGCGCGGCGTCAGAAGGCGAAGGCGGCCTTTCAAAGCAGCCGGAACTCGATCCCATCGACCCGAAGATCATTCCACAAGCGGAACCCGAACGCGCTGGCGACGACGACGCGGATGACCTCGCGGCTGCGCGGCGCTTGAAAAACCTTGCGCGCGAGACGGCGCGCCGCGCCGTGGCCCTGGACCGCAGCATGCCAAGCCTGTTGCCGGGGATCTGACTCAATGACCAAGCCACGCATCAATATTCATGTGACGCCGGAGGCCGACGCGCTGTTGCGGCGCGCGGTCCAAGACGGCGCCGCGAGCAAGGCCGCGATTGTCGACGCCGCGATCAAGGAGTTGCTCGACCGCAGCGCCGACGAGCGCGTGCTGTCGAAGATCGCACAGCGCCTCGACAAATTGACGCGCGCAATGGAGCGGATGGCAGATGAGGCGACCGCCCAGACCGAGACGCTTGCGCTCTTCGTTTTGTACTACCTCTGCGTCACGCCGCCGCTCCCGGAGACGGTGCGCGCAGGCGCTGAAGCCCTGGGCCGCAAGCGGTTTGAACACTTCATCGCTCAGGTAGGTCAGCGGCTGACCGGCAAAGAGCGCTATACCGACGCACTGCTCGCGACCATCGATCTCGTGCGCACCGGCGAGGATGAAAGCCGGGAGCAAGCGGCATGAGTGCCCGTCCTCCCGACTCCGAGACCGCTGCTCGCCGAGCGACCATGCTGAAGACGGCGTTCGGTCCCATCATCGGCGCTGCGCTCGAGGACGACGCTGTCATCGAGATCATGGTCAATCCCGACGGGACGCTCTGGATCGAACGCCACAAACAAGGGCGAGTCCTCGATGACGCGCAGTTTCGCGGCGCCGATGTCGAGCGGATTATCCGCCTCGTCGCCAGCCATGTCGGATTTGAGTGCGACAAGGCGCATCCGATCGTCTCCGCCGAGCTTCCCGGATCGGGCGAGCGATTCGAAGGCGTGCTGCCGCCGGTCTCGCTGGCGCCGGCTTTCTCTATTCGACGAGCGTCTGCGGCGATGATCGCGCTTAAGCAGTATGTCGACGCCGGCGTCATGACCGGCGCCGACGCGCTGATTCTGAAATCCGCCATCGCCAAGCGCCAGAACATCCTGATCGCTGGCGGCACCTCCTCCGGCAAGACGACGCTTGCGAATGCGCTGCTGGCCGAAATCGCCGCTGCTGAAGAACGGGTGGTCATTCTGGAAGACACGCGCGAGCTTCGCTGTGCGGCGCGCGATCTCGTCGCGCTCCGGACATCGCCGACTGTTTCGCTCGAAGCGCTGGTGCGCTCAACCCTGCGCCTCAGGCCCGACCGCATCATCGTCGGCGAAGTAAGAGGCGGCGAAGCGCTCGATCTCCTGAAAGCCTGGAACACCGGCCACCCCGGCGGCATCGCGACCGTTCATGCGAATTCCGCCGCGGCGGCGCTGACGCGGCTCGAACAATTGATCGGCGAGCGCACGACGCAGATCCCGTGTCAGCTGATCGCCGACGCCATCGACGTCGTCGTCTTCATCAAGCGCGGGCCCGAGGGCCGGCGTGTCGAAGAAATCCTGCGCGTCGAGGGCTTCGATCATGACGGCTACCGGCTCACCAAACCCAATTCTCTCGAACTCGTCATCGTTAACGAAGGAGCAAACCCGTGACTTTCGCCACCGTCCACCGTCAGCTCATCATCCTTGGCCTCATCGCACTGGGTTTCCTGCTGTTCGCGGGCCCGGCGCACGCCGCCGGCTCAGGAATGCCCTGGGAGGCGCCGCTTGCCTCCATTCTCGCGTCGATCGAAGGCCCGGTCGCGCGTATCGTCGCCGTCATCATCATTATCATCACCGGCCTTTCGCTCGCCTTCGGCGACACGTCGGGCGGCTTTCGCCGGCTCATCCAGATCGTCTTCGGACTTTCCGTCGCTTTCGCGGCGACCTCGTTCTTCCTCGCCTTCTTCTCGTTCGGCGGCGGCGCGCTGATCTGACCGGAGCGATCCATGACCCTCGGCTACTCCATTCCGATCCACCGCAGCCTCACCGAACCCATGCTGATGGCGGGTGCGCCGCGCGGGATCGCGATTCTCAACGGCACCATCGCCGCCGCCGTCGGCCTCGGCCTGCAACTGTGGGCCGCCGGCATTGTCCTTTTTCTCATCGGGCACGGCTGCGCCGTCTACGCCGCCAGGAAAGATCCGAAATTCGTCGAAGTCGGCGTGCGTCACCTGAAGCACAAGGCGTATCTTTCGTGCTGAACCTTCGCGAATTTCAGAAGCGCCCCAAACGCCTTGCGGATTATCTCCCCTGGGCGGCTCTCGTCGCGCCCGGCGTCATCCTCAACAAAGACGGCAGTTTCCAGCGCACCCTCCGCTATCGCGGACCCGATTTGGAGAGCGCCAGCGCTGAAGAACTCGTCAGCTTCACGGCGCGGGTCAACAACGTCCTGCGGCGCTTTGGCTCGGGATGGGCGCTTTTTTTCGAGGCCGCGCGCGTTCCCGCGTCCGCCTATCCTGTCAGCGATTGGCGCGACGGCGCCGCCTTGCTCGTCGATGAAGAACGCCGCGCGCATTTCGAAAGCGCCGGTCGTCTCCATGAGTCCGAATATTATCTGACCTTCGCCTATTTGCCGCCAACGGACCGGACGAGCAGAAGCGAAGCGCTGTTCTTGACCCGCGAGCAAGGCGCAGCGCCCGCGTCGTGGCGCGATACCCTCGATCAATTCACCCTTGAAACCGACCGCGCCATCGATCTTCTCGCCGCAATCATGCCCGAGTGTCAGGCGCTCGGCGATGCCGCGGCGCTCACCTTCCTGCACGGATCAATCTCGACCAAGCGGCATGCCGTCGCCGTGCCGGCCGCGCCGATGTTTCTCGACGGCGTCCTCGCCGATTGCGCCCTGACCGGCGGGCTTGAGCCGATGCTGGGAGACCACCATCTGCGCATCGTCAGCCTCCAGGGTTTTCCGCCGGCGGGCGAACCCGGCTTCCTGGATGCGCTGAACCGCCTCGGCTTTCCGTATCGCTGGACAACGCGCTTTATCGCGCTCGACAAGGCGCTCGCGACCAAGGAGCTCGCCAAATACCGCCGGCAATGGTTTTCGAAGCGCAAGTCGATCGCCGCCATTATCAAGGAGACGCTGTTCAACGAGCAGAGCGTCCTTGTCGATGCCGACGCCGACAACAAGGCCGCCGACGCCGATGCAGCGCTGCAGGAACTCGGCGCCGATGATGTATCGTTCGGCTATCTGACCTGCAGCGTTGTCGTCACCGACGAAGACGCTGCCGCGGTCGACGCCAAAGCGAAAGAGGTCGAGCGCGTCCTGAATGGTCTCGGCTTCGTCACCATCCGCGAAAGCGTCAATGCGGTCGATGCCTGGCTCGGATCTTTACCCGGGCAACTCTACGCCAATATCCGACAGCCGCTCCTTCACACGCTGAATGTCGCGCACCTGGCGCCCTTGTCGGCGGTCTGGGCCGGGGAAGCGTGGAACCGACACCTTGACGCCCCGCCGCTTCTCCACGCGACGACCCATGAGACGACGCCGTTCCGGCTCTCAACGCATGTCGGCGATGTCGGTCATGCGCTCATCGTCGGACCGACGGGAGCGGGGAAATCGGTGTTGCTCGCCTTGATGGCGTTGCAGTTCCGCCGTTACCCAGGCGCACAGGTGTTCGCCTTCGACAAGGGACGATCCTTGCGCGCGGCGATCCTCGCGCTCGGCGGCGCGTTCCACGATCTCGGCGGTGAAGCGGCGCCGGCCTTTCAGCCGCTAGCCGCGATCGACGGGGCGGCGGCGCGCAACCAGGCGCAGGACTGGCTCCTTGGCATCCTCGCGCAGGAGGGAGTCGCGATCGATCCGTCCATCCGCGACGCGCTCTGGCTCGCGCTCTCCAATCTTGCCGAGGCGCCGGCAAGGGAGCGGACCATGACCGGGCTCACGCTCCTGTTGCAGCGCGCCGATCTCCGCGATGCCTTCAAACCCTTCACCATCGAAGGCCCGCATGGCGCGCTGTTCGACGCCGAGCGGGACACGCTCGACCTCTCTGAATGCCACGGTTTCGAAATTGAGGCGCTGATGCGCCGCGAAGCAGCCGTCGCGCCGGCGCTCGCCTATATCTTCGATCGACTCGAGGAACGCTTCGACGGCCGGCCGACGCTGATGCTCATCGACGAGGCTTGGGTCTTTTTCGATCACCCGCTCTTCGCCGCGCGCTTGCGCGACTGGCTGAAGACCTTGCGCAAGAAGAATGTCTCGGTCGTTTTCGCCACGCAGTCCCTAAGCGATATCGCGACGTCCAGGATAGCGCCGGCGATCATCGAGAGCTGCCCGTCGCGGATATTCCTCGCCAATGACCGCGCGCACGAGGCGGGCATCCGTCCCGCCTATGAAGGCTTCGGGCTCAATCAGCGCCAGATCGACATCATCGCGACCGCAACGCCGAAACGCCATTATTACTACCAGTCCGCGGTCGGCAATCGTCTCTTTGAACTCGGGCTCGGCCCGGTCGCGCTCGCGCTATGCGGCGCCTCGTCGCCCGCCGACCAGGCGCTCATCGACAGGATTGTCGGCGACGGCGACGACCTTTTTGCGGGCCGCTTCCTAGCGGCGAAAGGATTTCCGTGGGCAAGCGACATCATCGCGCGCCGTTTCAATGAAGGAGCTTTCAAATGCGCCGCCGAATGAACCCCGCTTTTTTGATCAGCCTTGCGACGCTTGGCGTCGCCCTGTCGCCGCTCACGCCGGCCGCCGCCCAGTTCTTCGGCGGCATCGTCTACGATCCGACCAATTATGCGCAGAATCTTCTCACCGCGACCCGCACGCTGACCATGATCAACAACCAGATCAAACAGCTCAGCAACGAAGCGGCGATGATCGTCAACCAGGTGAAGGATCTGACCAGTCTTCCCTACACGGCGCGCGCGGCCCTCAACGCCCGCCTTGTCGAGATCGAAACCCTGATCAAGACCGCAAAGGGGCTCGCCTTTGACGTCGCCTCGATCGATGCCTCGTTCACCGCGCTGTTCCCGGAAGATTATAGCGGCGCGCCGAACGCAACCATGGCGGCGGATGCGAGGCGACATTGGCAAGAAGCCTCGCGCGCCTTCCACGACGCCATGATCATGCAGGCGAAGATCGCTGAAACGATTTCCGCCGACATGACGACGCTCGACGAGATCGTCACGCAAAGCGAAGGCGCGATCGGCGACCTTCAGGTCTCGCAGGCGACGAACCAACTCCTCGCCCTGCAGGCAAAGCAGGCGATGCAGACGGCGGAGCTCTTCGCCGTCGCCTCACGCGCCGACGCGCTTGATCGCGCCCGCAAGCTCCAGATGGAAGAGCGCGCCCGCATCCATCGCACGCGCTTCATCGGGGACGGCGTCATTTATCCATGAGGTAACGCTTAAAGGCGGCAGGCTATGGGCAGTCTCAACGTCATCGATCGGTTCACCGCAACCTTTGTCAGCTATATCGACTCAGGCTTCGGGCTCTTGCAGGGCGATGTCGGTTTCCTGACCGCGATCCTGATCGGCATCGACATCGTCCTTGCCGGTCTCTTCTGGTCGATGCACGGCGTCGACAACGTCATCGGCCAGTTCGTGAAGAAGGTGCTTTATGTCGGCGCCTTCGCCTTCATCATCAACAATTTCCGGTTGCTCGCCGACATCATCTTCGCAAGCTTCGCGGGGCTGGGCCTTGTCGCCACAGGCACGCCGCTGACCGCCGCCGATCTGATGAAGCCCGGATTCGTCGCCGACACCGGCTACACCGCGGCTTACCCGCTCCTCGAAGAGGCGAACGGTCTCCTCGGCTTCCCGAGCTTTTTCGACAATTTCGTCACCATTGCGATCATCATTCTCGCCTGGGTGATCGTCCTCTTCGCGTTCTTCATCCTCGCGATCCAGCTCTTCGTCACCATCATCGAGTTCAA
>FRDC01002980.1_pt3 | contig 11231 bp, 10 predicted proteins | sample 1106171 | NCBI WGS metagenome assembly FRDC01 (sample SAMEA3930566, study PRJEB13176) | freshwater metagenome | biome: Drinking water system; feature: drinking water; material: water | place: Singapore | collected 2014-12-20
GTCATAATAATTTAAAAACCTTTTATAGAAAGGTTGATCGTTTTCATACGATTGAGGTATTATCTTATTAACTAATTTTTAAGATTTTGCAAAAATACTATGGCAAAGAGCACTTCATCAGCCTAGAGGATAGGCTTTTAAAAAGCTTTTTTACAAAGATTTTATTTTTTAAAAAATAGCAAAATGATAAAGGTTTATCTTTTATGAGCAATTGGCTTCAAACAACGGTTAATATCAGTTCAATTATTGCAAATTTATTTAGTATTAAAACGGCTAACACACTGCGTAAAGGGGGTAATGTTCTAAAGAAAGCATCTAATACAGGTTCCTCTATTACGGCTTTATCCAATCAAAGTACGATTCTCTCGCGCGTTTTTGTCGATGAAGCAATTTTAAATGAACCGGCTTTAGCAAATTTTTTAAGAACATGCCATGAGTGGTATGCCGCACAAATTATTGCAGCGCTTCATCTAAACCAACTGGTGACTGATGGGATTAGTGTTCAAGATATCTTAACGCCTGTCCAAACTGGCTATAATAAGCGCGCAACCAGTGTCGTTGCTAATATCCGAAATCGTCAATTTGCCGCTGAATCTTTCTTAGTCAATTATGTTGGTGCTGAACAAGCCGATACCATGATTGGTTTAGAAGCTTATGGAAAATTTGATCCTAAATCCCTTCCCGCAGGATCTTTGGCAAAAGCCGCTGGTAACGGTCCTAAGGAAGAGCCTTATGGCCTTGATTCACTGCGGTCACGCGGTGTTTCTGAAAATCGCTTAGGACCTATTGGCGAACTTTTTGAAATTAAGCTTTCTAAACCTAAAGCAGATCCAAAAGATCCTGATAATTCTATCACGGTTCCTTTGTTCATTCAGATGATGCCAACCATTATTCCTGAATCCATTGCGCCACGTTTTATTGACATGAATGTTGATGAGAATCTCTGGCAGCGCTGGACAAAAATGCGCGCGGGCGAAATTAGTTTTTGGAAAGACTTCGTCCTTCAACGCGATGTCTTAAAGCGACATAAAGCGATTATTAAAGATCCCACGATTGCAAAAGCATTTGAGGACTTCTTAAAGTCGGTTGAGGCAAAAGACAAATATGCACTTGGTGATCTAACCGATAGCCTTAATGCGTCTCAAAGCTATAATCTTGCAAATTCCGTCATGATCTTTTCTGAAGACACGGTCATGCGTGCCAAAGTTGATAGTGCGATTGATCTTCATAAAGAATCGGATCGTAATCATTATTTCAAAAATACGTATTCCATGATTTTAGCGATTGTTGATCCCCTGCATCAACGCATCCAAGTTTATTTTAATGGTCTTGAAGGTGGGCTTAATGCCTCTTATAATGACTTTAAAGGAAAGGATCAGAAATTTGATCCTAAAGACTTTATGGCAGCGCTTCAGGCTTTTTCAACCAATAATGTTGGTCGCTTACGCTAAGTTTCATAAAACATCTTTTGACCTTTCTCATGAGGACATAACACCATCATGGCTATTTTAAAGGCGCTTGTCAGCCATTTTAAAAATGCAACTTCAACTTCTAAATCCGGTAAATTCGGTCTTCTCTCACCGCTTATCGCCAGTGGCGATTTTGTTAAAACAACGATTGATATGTTTCAGCTTTTAAAAACAAATCCCACTTATAAAACACTTCTTTTAAATAAAGAAACTCCAACCCAAAAATCACTTGTATCCGCCTATACAGCATATCAGACGTATATTAAAACACTTCCTAATAGTGATTTTAATTTAGAGAAAAAAGAGCCTTTATCAACAATCGTTAAAGCGCTTCAAGCGATGCATCAAACGGTTGAACTCATTGAAGATCACTTTAAGGAAATTTTTGGATCAACAACGATTGAAAAGCCTGAAGAACAGTTGAAATCTTCTTCTCTTATCGTCATCGGTTATTTAGAACAAGTCGATCATTATTGCACCTGGGCGAGTAATTTTGTTGAGCATTTAACCGCTTCTGCTAAAGAGATGATCCCGCCCTTTAGAACGAAAATGCTTTTGAACACAGTAAAAGATGTTGCTGAATTTGCAACGCTTAATCTTTATAAATGGCATCCTGAGCATAATGGCTTTTTGAATCATTTGAAAGAGATGGCGAAACAAGGTAAAGCCCTTGTCCTTCAAACCAAAGAGGGCGCTTGGATCGATGATTATGCTAGTGACGACCATTTTTCAGAAACTGAGCAAACCCTCCTCAAAGCCTCTCTTCGTTCCCCGATTACAATGGGCATAAGCTTTGGGATTAATAGAGTTCAAGCACTCCTTGATCTGTTAGAATCACGCAAAGAATGGCTGACGGCTAAAATCGTTATGGAACAGGCCAAGCTACGCGGACTTGATGAAAATTCACCCGAATATAAACGTATTCAAAAAGCATGTGATCACTATGCCGATCTTGTGTCGCGCTATGAACAGCATATTGAAAGGATTAAGGCATGAGTCGCCAAGCTTTAATCACCAGAACCATTCTCCCTTCGCATCCTTTTCTAGATGTTGTTAAAACCTATCTTGATTTGATTTCAGGCGATAACCGCCTAACATACGGCGAAGGACTTAAACGGCTTTATGTCATGCGTTCAGGGATCGCAACCTTTAACGATCCTGATATCTCAGCCATTGTTCATAAAGCAAGTCATTTGAACATGATTCCAGATGGCTTAAATGGCTTTATGGTTTCCTCTATTTTGAAGAATCTTTATCTTTACGGACAAGAGCTTCAAGGACTTATCGAAGACAGACTACTCGATATTGCCGGTGGTTATATCACCAATCCTACCAAGCAGATTAATGGAAGTCCTGAGCGCAGCCGTCGTTTTTATTATACACCCCCCATTACATTTTTACAGCGTCTCCAAAAATCAGTGGATGCGTGTAAATTTGCAACCGTTAAGATGTGTGAAGAAACGGCTTTTTCTTTAGCCAATCTAGCAACGGAAGCTGATGGACTTTTAATGCAACTTCGCATTAGTGATGGTACTATTAGCCCCAATAGCGCTGCTTGGGGTGCTCTGCACAAAGTCATCACTGATCTTGTTGAAGTTTTGACCTTTGAAAATATTAGACCGCTTTATGATCAAGATTATAAATATAAAGCGCGTAATGTGGTTAAAATTTTGTGGGTGATCGCTAAATTACTTCATGGTGATTTAACAACCTATCCTGATCGTCGTGACCAAGTGTTCAGTGATATTAATGCGCTTAAAAATATCAGTGATGGAACGCTTGCAGCGCTTCCTTTTCCGGTGAAACACAGTCTTGACTATTTTAATGAAAATGACTTCCACGAACTTAGCTTAAAAGCCCGTGGTTATTTAAACGCAGTTCAGCGTGCCTCCTTCATGAAAACAAGTCCGTATCAACAATATCGCTCGATGATGACAGGAGGTCTGAGTGAGGCGTCCTACTAATGCTTATCAATCGCTCCTGATTTTATCCCAGGCGCATTCTTATTTTGAAAGTCTTCAAAAATTTCACACTTCTTTAGAAGACGATCAACTTTTAAAAGATGTGACGGAAATCGCGCAAGAACATCATTTTTCGCAAAGTTTAGCGCAATTGATTAAACAGAGTGAAAAACTATCCTCACTCATTAAGACGTTTCCGTCACATCTTAAGTTTAATGTCATTCCTGAACATAAAGCCTCGCCGCATCATCAGCTAGCGCTTGAATCATTAACAGTTGCAACAACAGATAATGATGATCGTGTCAAACTCTATTTATCTAAAGTTGTTGACAATTTTTTAAATTTATTTAGCCAACTTGATACCCATATTTCTTCTTTAGAAAATGCAGTTGCTGAAACAAAGCAGCACTTAATGCTTTCTGATTTAACCGATGACGTCTTAGAAGATATTCCTGTTTATGGTATTTCTCAAGAAGCCTTAATGATCGTGCTTACAACGCTTGAAGATCTTTTGAAAGAAAGCGTTATCTTTACCAGTGAAGAGTATCGTGCTTTTCCAACGCGCGCTGAAGAAGATTTACGTCATTTAAAAGAAGCGCTGCTTCCTTTGGGTAAAATCTTAGGATTAGGCTTTGGACCTCATGGATTAGAAAAAACGGTCATTGAAGATCCTTATCTTCCCATAGACACAAGTTTCGGAAATAAAGGCTATAGTCTTACAGGTCTTATGTATCTGTTAGAGGTTAGTGAAATGGTTCTCATTAACCTAAAAGCTTTTACAAGTCGTCATGAAGACCTTCGAGATAAAATTTTAGAGGAAGCATCAAATCTTCCTGAATCCATTATCCTTAATGAGCTTGATTATGATAAAATGTGTCATTTAACGCTGTTTGTGTCTTATATGACGTTTATTACAAAAATAAGCGAGCAAGTGCTTATGTCTGTTTCTCTTCTGTTAAGCATGGTTGATACAGCGCTTAATATCGATCTATCGTAAATGAGTAAAGAGAGGAGGGATTCCCTCCTCTCTTTATCCCTATCATGATGTGATGATTCATTCCCTTTAATTAAAAAGATTTATTTTATATGGAAAAGATGATAGCCTCAGAATCGCTCGTACAACGGGGTAGGAGCGCGTTGTTTAATGATCTAGTATCTTTATGCCAATCTAGTCAAGAAGCGCTTCTAGAGGCTTCTAATAGCTCTCTAAAGGTTTTATCGGGTTTACGTAAAATCGGCTTTACGCAAGCGCTAATGACGCTCATCAAAAAACATATGAACATAAATTTAACACGCATTGATATTGATGAAGAATCTTTTCCCAATGCCATGTGCGTTTTATATGCAACAAATTTTTTTGATAAAACAGTGACGAATAAAAAACAAACTATTGGTCAAGTATTTGAAAAGATTCATGCGCTTTATGATGATAAAGAAGGGTATTTACAAAAAACACTCGATAAAAAAAGTCCTGTCTTATTTTATCTTTATATTACAACAGGCTGGTGGACAACAAAACAAGAAGGTCGATATTTTTTAAAGCCAGAAGAAATGGCGGCTATTATTTTACATGAATTGGGTCATGTCGATCATTATATTCGCCAAGTTCAGCGCGTTTACTATCGAATGATGGATGCCCATGATCTTATCGATTATACGCTTGAATACCCTAGCCGTGACGTTATTCAAACAATTATCGATAAACTTAAAACTTCTTCACTTCTTAACAAACAGTGGCGCGATGTTTTGACAACAACAGAACAATATTTTAATCACCATTCTAATCCAGAAGATCCTTCTTATCTAGAAGCTTTATCAGCCCTGTCAGCGCTCGTTACAGCAGAAGCTGCTTGGTATAATTTATCAAGTTTTTGGGGTAATATTGTTTTTCCCATCAGTGATGAAATTATAACTGATATCACCCATGTTGATATCGAACGATCAGCGGATGAATTTGCGTCACGAAATGGGGCTTATGAAGCTTTATCAACAGCACTTACAAAAATCTATTCGCTCATCGATAAAAATAGCTATCTTTATTACAAGCAGTTTTTATGGTCAGCTCCTGCTGCTATTATGGCATCTTTACAAAAATTTAAAGCCTTGTTTGAGGTAAGTGGTGAAGAAATAACAGGGACTTATGATCCGCTCATCAGACGATTAGAGTTGATTGTTGAGACGGGTAAACATGCTTATGGGCAAATAAATCTTCCCAGTCATATTCAGCAAGATATTCGAAATCAGCTTAAACAATGCGAAACCTATATTAAGGAATATCGTTCCACCAATCGGTATAAGATGCGCCAAAAAATTATAAATTGGCTTAATGTGGTTGGAAAGACAAATCGTCTGATCTTTGCCCCATTTCATAATCGTCTTATAAAAGATTATGAACGCTTACAACAAGCCACCCGGTCGATCGCAAGAAACCCTTTTTATTATTTAAATGAGTCTGTGCAATAAAAAGATAAGAGAGTCCCCGGATGGGGACTCTCTTATCCTTAATTATTAACTTATGATTTTGGAGGCATAGCCAGCATTGGCAAGTACTGACAAAATGGTCTGACTATTGTTGAACGGATCTTGAATTTGTAAGGTTACAAAATTACCTAGATTGACTTGGGTAAGCGAGCCCGATTGGATCCATTCATCGGCAAAAATTTGTTTAATCGGTTGACTGGCGGCATTATCAACAGTGATGAGAAAATAGGTTAACAAAGTAACGTCATTGGGAACACTAGGATCTGTTTGCCGCACGGCTTGATTATAAGCGGCAGGATTGGCATAATCTCGAATAAGATTATAAGTGCCAACGGCTTCTAAAGTTCCTTGCCAGACAACCAAATCATTAGCATTTTTTGAGCGAAAACTAATTAACGTTCCGGGGGTCACTTGTTTAATGGAGGTTAGCGTCATCTTTAACTCGCATATCTGATAAACGGGTGGTATTGGCTAGACGCGGTAAAATATCGCGGAAGCGCTTAAATTGCTCTTCATAACCTGCATAAGCTTGTAAAAGAATAGTTGTCTCAGGGGATCTTCTTAGAAAAGCTTCTAAACTTTCTTTGGTATGTCCAAGTAAATGAACATCGATATAATCATCAGGATTATTATGCGATGTCTCAAAATAAAGATCAGGACTTGCCACAATATAAGACCATTTATCTTGAAGCTTGATATCGATTAAAAGATCAATAAAGGATCGATGTTGTTCGATCTGACGATAAGGAATAACGCGCAAAGATTCCTCAATTAGAGATAAAAGACTGGTTTTAAACTGCGCGCAAAGCTCCATTTCTAACGAGATGATATCGTCATCATAGGCAAAGTCTTCTTCTAATTCTGGAAAGGTCTTTAAATAGTCTTTTAAATATTTAACAAGATGGGCATACCCTCCCAAAACAATTCCCTCATCAACCGCACTTAACGCCGCCCCCATTGCATCTTCATAAACGGTACGATGGGCGTATTGATCATGAATTGATCCGCCAATTTCGATATCGTAAATGGTTTGACAGGTTAAAGCACGATAGAGCATGGTAAGGTACGTGACATCATCATGATCAAGGGCGGGATTACTAATATTTTCCCGACAATATTCAAGTAACAATTCTGTTTCTTTTACAAACTTCGTGTAATCTTCAAACAAAGTTGGATCTTTAAAGAGGGGGTGATAAACATCCCCATCTTTTTCATAAAAATGACTGAGTGCGATCGCAGAGCCGATCGCTTTAACTTTAACCGGACGCGTCAAGCCGATTAAAGATAAATGAGCACCCTCACTCATCACATCATCAAAAATGGGAACACCGGCGAGATAGTGAAGCGTCTTATTCCAAGACGGTCTTAATTTAGGTTGAACTTGACATTGAAAATAAGAGATTTTATTTTTAGGATGCGCTTTATTAAAGAGCATGATTTCAGTAATTAACGTTGGATCATTGAGCATAGGACTCAAAATCACTAAATGTTTTTTACCCTCATGTAAATCTTCCCAATAAGGACAATCTCCAAAATCTCCTAGATGCGCCCGCTTTTTTAGGTCTTGACTGATGAACGCATTTAAGAAAATTGATTCCATGGAATGCGTAACAATATCATTGGCGGTTGCAAAAATAACCGCATTTTCGCTTAAATATTGAGTGCCATTTTTATCATTCAAATCCTGGGTATTCCCAATCATACCTTGAATAATCAGATCTTCTTCTTGTTTCTTTAAAAGATAAGCTTCTTCTGTCTCGATTGCAAGAGGCGTTGTTTTAAACATGCCATAAATTTTCTTAGGACAACTGCGAATAACTTCAGAAACCTTAAACGAAAGATCGGCATCCCCTTTTGAGGAAATCATTGCCATGTGATAGGCAATCGCTCCTCTTATGTCGCTTAATGATGTTTCAACGCCTAAAGATTGAGCACGTTCTAAGATATCATCTTCCGTAATTTTAAGCGTCTTTAAATAATCAAGACATAATGTTAAAATCTTCGTTAAAAGTTTAGTCCATTTATATCTCAGTCGCTCATGAAGATTGCTGTCTAATTTTTCAAGCGCTACAAGCGCAAGCTTTGAAAATAAAAGCATCGATGTCGTTGTACCGTCATGACAACGATTATCGACCGTAATGCCGATAAACCGCGTCATTCGGGTGGCAAAGCGATCCAATGCTTCATCAGTTACAATGAGATTATTTAAAATCTTAATACCATCTTTGGTAAATTCATCAACGTCATTAACTTGGCGCCATTTACTCCCAATAACACTATTGGTGGCAAAAGGACCACTATGATCTTTTAAAATATCTTGAAGTTCTTCAAATACTTTTGATAAGCCTTCTTTTAATTCAGAAGCCTTATAAACATTGTTAAACAAACCAGTCATAAAAACAGTGATACCTTATTTTGTTAAAAAATAAATTAGGGTTTTAACCAAACATACCCTTCTTTTAAATATGTCTCAAAAGGAATAGGAATTTGGTTATCTCTAAAGCGTCGTCTGATACGAGCAAGTTGAACGCAAATACTGTTAGCGACATCAATTGTTGCTTCTGAGCAAACACGATATCCTAAGCTTTCAGCACTTAAAGGAACAGACGATTTGGCAATTAAAAATAAAATTTTACACTGACCAGCGGTTAACTTCAAATCAACATTTTGATAATAAGTGCGATTGACAAATAAAGTCCAATCTCCTTTAATGACCTTATATTTAGCCAAAGGCGTAAAACGGTGCCTGCAAGAAGGACAAGTGACCTTATGATCATCTTCTTCTTCTGGTAAAGGATTAGCATCTAAAAGCATCATATTGACATATACCATTTACTATTTATCAAACAAAATATAAAAAATAAGAGAGGGGAGTTATTCCCCCTCTCTTATCTTAAGAACCTCTTTTAGTAATTTTAAGAGTTCGGTTTCTTTATCAGGTCTTTTTAAAGAAAGTCTTTTGGCACTTTCAACCAGACTATACCACATGTCAAGTGGGAGCGCCATGGCATCATCAGGGGTTAGACCAAAATAAGTTGGAATGGGATAAAGTTCAAATAGTTCTAAAACCCGTCTTAGATGAGACGGATAGGTTTTTACCACAAGCTCTTCTTGTCCGCTATACGGATGAAGTCTTTTACCCATGCCAATAATTTTGTTTAAATCAGATCCTTCTGATTTTTCTATGCCCATATAGTTTTTGTGAAACTGTCTTAAGAGAAAGGTTCTTTCTAGATTCTGACCGATATCATTGATATCGCTAGATAAGTGATTAAGATTTTTGTCTAACAAATCAACAAAGGCGTCTCGGTAAAGGCTTATGCCTTCAACGCTGGCTGTAATCTCTGCGTTGTATACCGAAACGCTATTGTAAAAAAAGCCATAAACGGATCAAAGGTCCACATTCCCGAAGGCGTGTCGCCAACATAACCGCATTTCGGACAGGGAAGAACTGGATAGCCAACATAGGTTAGCTGACTTTTATCAATGAAATGTTGTAAAGCTTTCTTAAAAGACCCATCAGTATCTTTATCATCAGCACGGTCAAGTTCTAACAAAATCGCTCTAGGATCAGAAGTTCGAACCGCAATCCCATCTTCGCTTGGAATCTCAATTGAGGCGATCCAGGGGAGAAAGGTTCTGATATAGCGAAGGCCTAATTGTTCATAACGACTATTGTTATTATCGCCTTCAATCTCATTGATGATGTCGCTTAAGAATTGATTGCCGGCATCAACATATTCTGAAAAAGTAGGTATTCTTAAAACAAAGTCAATCCCATCGAACCGCACTTTTTCGCCTTCAAGGCCAAGGCCTGCTTGATACTGCGTAATTTGCGCAGCATTGTGTTTTGCGCTATTGCGGTGCGCTTTCACCAGATGTTCAATCGCTTCTTTGTTAAGTACATTAAAGCGGGTGACGATTAGATCAAAAATATTAACCGTATGGGTTTCTACATGACGACATAGATCTTGGTCGTTCTCCCCTTTGGGGCGCATGCATTTCGTGACAAAACCGTCAAAACCTTCTTTATAACAAAGCGCTGCAAGCGTTGCAATAATGGCTGGTAAATCCGTAATCTTTAAAATCTGCCACAGCTTACCGCGTTTTCCCCAATCGATATAAGAAGAGTCGATAATCAAATTTTGCAGAAAATTAAAAATCTGGGTTTTATACATGAGGTCATTATAAGCAAAATAATGCGCCCCCTGCATCGTGCCTAATTGACGATCAACTTGGGTACAATTAACTAACAGGGTTTGTAAGTCATGTCCAGTTGGGACAACAAGATCAAGGGTAATCCCAGAATTATAAAGGGGTAGACGGTAACATCCTCCTTTATTGCGCTGGGCAAAGATTTTAACCGCTGCTTCCCCTTCGATCTTCTTATCTTTAAATTTTTCAATCGGTTGGCTTAAGCTGACTGTTTTAAGAAGTGTTTTGCCGTCTTCATTTTTATACGCTTTTGCTAAAGCCTGCCGATCTTCCTGACTTAAAGATCCTAAAAAGTCTCGCAAACGAAACTCTTCATCACTTGGTTCGAGGACGGCTCTAAAGAGAAGATTCTCCCAGCTACCAACCGTTCTTGTTGCCGTATCAAGGGCTGCGGCGCCAATAATGTTTTCATCTTGGCGCAGGAGATCTGCGATATACTCCTCTGACTCACCTCGTAAATCGATAAGATCATCAGGATAGTCAATTTCATCATTACTATTGATGTCAGTATCTTTATCTGAAGAAGCATCGATAATCATTTCTTGATCATCAGAGGAAATTTCTGCAACAGGTTCTTTTTCACCTTCAGAATCAACAAGTAGATCATCTTCAGCTGATACTGTATTTTCTGATGTTGTTTCAATCTCTGGCGTAAGCTCTAAATTATCATCATCGTCTGACGTCATAAAACATGGGGTCCTAATGAGGGGAGAGAAAGCGTGTTTTCGGGAAAGAAGACCGCGTTAGGTCGGGCAATAAGCATGCGCCAACCATCACCGATGACGCGGTGCGCCCACTGAACAGCGCCACCTTCATGCGCAAAAATAACAAAATCTTCGCTCAGTACAGGATAAGGAAACTCTTCTAAATTTTTGGTTATTAAAACATCAATCCCTTTGGTAACGATATTTCTAAAACCTTTAGGATATAAATCTTTTAATAACGAATCATTTAAAGAATGTTCATCAATGGTAATAAGCGATGACGTTTCTTTATGAAGGTAGCGATAAGGCACATAAAGACAGCTATTGAGATTGGTTGTGAGAAGAGAATAATAACGTTTTGACCAATCGCTGATTTGATAAAAGTGAAATAAACTGTCAAT
>FRDC01003699.1_pt1 | contig 11230 bp, 13 predicted proteins | sample 1106171 | NCBI WGS metagenome assembly FRDC01 (sample SAMEA3930566, study PRJEB13176) | freshwater metagenome | biome: Drinking water system; feature: drinking water; material: water | place: Singapore | collected 2014-12-20
CTGCCCAGAGGGGCGCGGCCGTCGGCCGCGCCCCTGCTTACTATTCACGCAGCACATCCGGAAGCCCATGACTCGGCTCGCCATTCCGTCAATTGATGGTCCGGATCGATGTTCCAGAGTTGCACGTGTGATTCACGATCATCATTTTCGGCTGGTGTGTACCGCGCTGAGCGACGCGAGAACGATGCTGGCGGGCTTTTTCAACATCCTGCTAGCAGATGCGTGGCAATTGCTCGCCAGATAACAGATCGAGAATTCGGTTCGTGCCTATGACAGTCCGTAGGATGACCGGCGGAGAATGGCGCTCTGTGACGGTGCCGATTCGGGTAGCCTTGCCGGACACCGTGTGGCGGCGCATCACAGCCAGCGCCGCTTCGGCTTGTGACTCAGGCACTATGGCAACAAATCGTCCTTCATTCGCCACATACAGGGGATCGAGCCCCAGCAGTTCGCAGGCGCCGCGCACCGGTTCCAGCACGGGAACAGCGGATTCGTCGATCGCCATGCCGACCTTCGCCGCCACAGCCAATTCGTTCAGCGCACTCGCCAGCCCGCCGCGCGTCAGGTCCCGCAGGCAATGAATCTCCATCCCGCTCTTGATCAGGTCACCCACCACTTCATGCAACGGAGCCGAATCGCTCGTGACATCGCCGGCAAATGTCAAACCTTCGCGCACACTCAACACGGCGACGCCATGGGAACCAAGATCGCCGCTCACAAGAATCGCGTCACCAGGCTGAATCAACGTCGGCGCGATGTGGATGCCGGAGGGAACCAGCCCAACTCCCGATGTGTTGATGAAAATCCCGTCGCCCTTGCCCCGATCGACGACTTTCGTGTCCCCTGTGACGACCGAGACTCCGGCCGCCTGCGCCGCCTTGGCCATCGAGTTCACGATTTGCTGGAGGACATCCAGACTCAGCCCTTCTTCAAGAATGAATCCCGCGCTCAGATACAACGGCTTCGCGCCGCACATCGCGAGATCGTTGATCGTGCCATGGACCGCGAGACTGCCAATGTCGCCGCCTGGAAAGAACAAGGGATGCACCACATAGGAGTCAGTGGTGAACGCCAAGGTCCCTTTCTCCACGGACCAGGTAGCACCGTCGTGCAAGGACGCGAGCATCGAGTTGTCGAAAGCGTGAACGAAGACCTCTTGAATCAGATCTCGCATGAGCCGCCCGCCACCGCCGTGGGCCAGCTGTACGATCTTTTTATCCGTAATCGGCAAAGGACAATCCGGCTCGAAAGGTGTATTGCTATTCATGGCTTGGGGTCTCGAATCTAGACTGATGGCGCGTGGCTTCGGTATCGATAATAGGCAGCGCAGGCCCCTTCGCTCGACACCATCGGCGCGCCCAGCGGCTTCTCCGGCGTGCATTTCGATCCGAAGGCCGGACAGTCCATTGGCTTGAGCAAACCCTGAAGCACCAATCCGCTTTGGCACTCCGGATCTTCCTGCGCAGCCGGGCCGTACGAGTCAAGTACGTCGCTGAAGCGCACCGCCGCATCGAACTCGGCATAGGTGGAGCGGATCTGGAGTCCGCTGCGCGGGATTTCACCGATGCCCCGCCAGGCACGCGACGCCGGTTCGAAGACGTCGTCCACGATCGCTTGCGCCTGCCGATTCCCTTCCCGGCTGACCGATCGGACGTACTGGTTCTCAACGTGCGCCCTTCCTGCCTCTAACTGGTTCACCAGCATCGCGATACCTTCAAGCACATCCACAGGCTCGAATCCCGTCACCACTATCGGGACTCGATACTTCGCCGCGATGGCATCGTACTCCTCGTAGCCCATCACCGTGCAGACGTGGCCGGCGGCGAGAAATCCCTGAATCCGATTCTGGGGTGACGACAGGATCGCCTCCATTGCGGGGGGCACCAGCACATGGGCCACCAGGAGACTGAAGTTCGTGAGCTTCAAGGCCTTTGCCTGGACCACGGCCATCGCCCAGGGCGGCGCGGTGGTCTCAAATCCCACGGCGAAACAGATTACCTGACGGTCGGGATTCGCACGAGCCAGCTCGATAGCATCCAACGGCGAATAGACAATCCGGACATCCGCGCCTTCCGCCTTGGCGCCGAAGAGATCGCCCTGGGATCCCGGCACGCGCAGCATGTCGCCGAACGAGCAGAGGATCACCCCCGGTTGCCGCGCGAGCCGGACCGCATCATCGATCAACCCGATTGGCGTCACGCAGACCGGGCAACCGGGCCCATGGACGAGCGTGAGATCTTTGGGCAGCAGGCTATCCAGCCCGAATCGCACGATCGAATGGGTTTGCCCCCCGCAGACCTCCATGATCGTCCAGGACCGGCGTACGATCTGCTTGATCCGCTCCGCCAGCGCCGCCGCCACGGCACGATCGCGAAATTCATCGACGTACTTCATGACTGTAGTTCCCGTGATGAGTCACTCATCACGTTCTCTTCGGGTCAATGTGCTTCGTCCATTCATCCATCGTCGTCACCGGATGAATGGCGCCGGTTTGGGTCGGCGCCAACGGTTCGAAAAATTCCAAGAGAGACTGATAATTCTTGGCCTGAACGGTGATGTAGTACATATGTTCCGTCACCGCCACATAGGCACTCAGGATCTTCACCCCTTTCTTGGCGGCGAGGTCCCGCTTGGCCCAGAACTCATTGAGCATCGTGGCTCCCTCTTTACTTCTTCCCGGGCAATTCTCAGGCGTGTGCGTCCAATGAGCTACAAACAACATCCCGTCGCTCTCATCCATAACTTTCCTCCTCGTTTACGATTTCTGGTTTCGAATGATCAACCGGAGTATGACCGGAGAGACCATGACATAAAACAAGAGGACCCCACCGACCAAGAGCCGCTCACGAACCTGTACGGGATCCACGACGGTGTCATGCCCCTGCATCCAGAGATGTCTGGTCATGAGGTCACAGGCAAATCCTGCGATGACCAACGCATACCAGAACCGCCACCGCCGTGATGTATACAAGGCCTGCTCACGCCTGTGAATCAGAAAGACTTGCGCCAGGATCCCGGCAAGAGCGAGGTACTCGGTCCACTCAGGAATCCCACGGGCCCCTGCCAGTACGATCCACGCGAAGGTTGCCACGAAAACCAGAATGGTCCCGACCAGAAATCCCCGACGCGATGCCGCGAGGCTTGTGTCAACACTCTCCATTCCCTACTCTATAGAGTTTCCCGGCCCTTTGGCGCGCCGTGTAACTGTCCTCGCTCGGCCATCCCTACGGCACCACTTCGGCCTTGTCGGACTTGTTCAGGAGATACAGGGTGTCGTTCTTGATAAAAAATCGAAATGGTTCCTCGCCCACATAGTTGCCCATCATGTTCTTGGAATTGATCCCCACCTGCACGAGGTACCCAAACACAGGAGGTTGCCTGCTGCCTGAGAGATAGGCATAGCCCTTCTGGGGCTCTCCTATGAATCGAAAGCGAGCCGTGAACGGATCAAACAGCATCGGTTGTATCAGCTGCTTAATAGCCTTCTGATAGGTTGGTGGGTCCGGAACTGATCCATAGTCAGCACTCGCAATTTGTTCGGGCGTCACGGGTGTAACGCACCCCAGCGTAAGGAGCAGAAGCAGCGCGGGAAGACGGCTGAGATACGCCTTCACGTTGCTGACTCCTTAGCGGTTTCCCCAGGACCGTCCAGTTGTGCCAGCAATTCGAGCGAACGCCGCGCGGCGTCCTCGTCCAGTTTGCTGATGGCAAAGCCGACATGGACGATGACGTAGTCGCCGACTCTCGCCTCCGGCACGAGCGCCAACGAGATGGATTTCGTCACGCCGCCGAACGACACCGTCGCGGTGCGAAGCGGATCATCGGCCACAGTCACGACTTGTCCAGGAACCGCGAGACACATGTTCGACCTTTCTTACTGAACGTCACTGATGCGCCGCGACCACCGCCTGCCCTAACGACAATCCTCCGTCATTGGGCGGTACCAAGCAATGACTATAGACCGCGAATCCGGCATCTTCCAACCGCCGCCGGGCGAGCGACAACAACAGCCCGTTCTGAAAACAGCCGCCGGTCAAGACCACTCGCGGCAGGCCGGCGACTTGGGCCACGCGCACGATCGCGTCAACCAGCCCCGCATGAAACCGAGCCGCAATCTCGTCAGGAGCACCACCCTGACGGAGATCATCCAGCACGGCGCTCACCATCGGGCGCCAATCGACAACCCGCGTTCCCCCAGGAGCATCCGGTGCCGCCAAGTCCACGGAATATCCCGCTGCGAAGTCCCATTCATTCCCTTGTTCACGCTCCGCGGCAAACTCGACTGCCATTGCCGCCTGACCTTCAAAGGAGGGCTGGTGACACAAGCCTGTGAGTGACGCTACGGCATCGAACAGCCGTCCCATGCTCGTCGTCCAGGGCGATGCGACGCCGGATCTCAGTAATGTGGCCAACCGCTCGCGCTCCTCGCTTGCCGCTTCCCACGATGGGAGCCGATACGCCGGCATCTGTTCTCCCATCATCTCCCACAGAACGGCCGCAGCGGACCTGCCCGGTTCCCGCATAGCCGCGTCTCCACCCAGCAAGCGAAAGGGTTTAAGATGTGCGAATCGGTTGAACTGTCGATAGCTCGCGACTAAAAACTCTCCGCCCCACACCTGGCCATCCGGCCCATATCCGGCTCCATCCCAGGCGATCCCCAGCACCTCACCGTTCAGTCCATGTTCCGCCATGCAGGACGCGACATGGGCATGGTGGTGCTGCACGGGAATCAGCGGCACGGACAGCGACGACGCTACCTCACGCGCAAATCCTGACGATCGATAGTCAGGATGAAGATCGCAGGCAATGAGCCGCGGCTTGGCCTGCAGCAGCCGCTGCACATCCTCGACCGCCTGCCGAAAAGCCGTGTCCGCTTCCAGAGTGGACAGGTCGCCGAGGTGCTGACTGAGCCAGACTCGATCCTCGCGGAGCAATGCGACCGTATTCTTGAGGTGTCCTCCCACAGCCAGCACTGGACCCTGTCCATTTCCCTGGGCGAGGCCGTCTCTTAAGCGGATCGGCTGAGGCGCGTAGCCTCGTGCGCGTCTCAGCATGATCACCTGTGCCTTCGGCTTGTCCTGCGATTCAGTGTCTGGCGCATGAGATCCAGCGGCAACCAGCCGCACGACCGAATCATCGACCGGCCTTGCAATCGGCCGGTCATGCACGAGGAACGCATCCGCAATTCCTTGCAGTCGAATCACGGCCTCCCGTTCGTCGATCACGATCGGCTCTTCGGCACGATTCCCGCTCGTCGCGACCATCGGACGCTGGAGATCCTGCATCAGAAGATGATGCAACGGCGTTACCGGTAACATGGTGCCGATGTAGGGGTTGCCCGGTGCCACTGACTCCGCCAGTCGGGTCTCCCGGTGCTTGCGCGTCAGCACGATCGGCGCTTGCGGCGAGCAGAGCAGGGTCTCCTCGTCCGAAGACAACAGACAATGGGCTCGGACCGCTTCGAGTGACGAGAACAGCACGGCGAAGGGTTTGTCGGGCCTCTGTTTCCTCACACGGAGACGCCTGACCGCGTCGTCTGATTCGGCATCCACCCAGAGTTGAAAACCGCCTACCCCCTTCACTGCGACGATACCCCCCGCGCGGAGCAGCGCCTCAGCTTGCTGCAAGGCATTTTCACCACATGTTGTTTCACGGCCCTGTTCGTCCCATAGGCGGACCTGCGGGCCGCAGATCCCACAGGCAATCGGTTCAGCGTGAAAACGCCGGTCGGCTTCCGTCTCATACTCAGCTTGGCAATTGGGACAGAGTGAGAATGTACCCATGGTTGTATTGGGCCGCTCGTAGGGCATCGCCGTGAGCAGACTGAACCGTGGGCCGCATTGGGTGCAGGTGAGAAACGGATAGCGAAATCGGCGGTCATGCGGATCAGTCATTTCCCGCAGACAATCGGTACAGGTGGCTAAATCGGGAGGGATCACAAGTGCGCGACGGCCCGGCTCCGTGCTTCTATGGATGACAAAGCCTTTGCAATCCAGTACCGGGACCACATGCTGGCGGATTGATTCGACGCAGGCTGATGCCGGCGATTCAGTCTGCAATCGTTGAAGAAATGTTTCGACGGCCTGCGAGCCTCCTTCCACCTCGATCGATACGCCATTCATGGTATTGCGGACCCAGCCAGACAATTCCAATTCACGCGCCAGTCGATAGACGAACGGGCGGAACCCCACACCTTGCACCGTTCCGTCGAGAATAATCCGGACCCGTTGGGCTGATGCCTGCTTCATTCCTCCACCACCAATTCATGCACCACCATTTCTGGGGCGTCCGGTCCCGAGAGGATCGACCCTCCACAGGTTGGACAGACACCATCCGCTCCTATGACCGCAAGATCCATCTTGCACCGCGGACACCAGGCATCACCAGGGACAGGAATGATCTCCAGCGTCGCACCGTCAGCCTTCGTGCCCTGAGCCGCCAGAGCAAAGGCGGTGTGCAATAGAGCGGACTCCTGCGCTAGCAGATGAGACGACGCCCGGATTTTTACCCGCACGACGATGGATTTGGCCTGGGCGACTCCTTGCAGCTCGGTCTCCACGGCCTTCACGACCTGCGTCATGAGATGGAATTCGTGCATGCCGGCGCCTCTACCTCTTTGAGAATCAGTTGAACCACTTCATTCAGTGCGTGACTGACTTGGGGCGACAGGGGATGCCCCACTTCTGTGTCGCCCGCTTCGATCCCGTACACAATGACTTGCTTCGGAAGGACACCCAATGTGCGGGCCAGCTCCAAGGCTTCCGCCACGCCGACGGCATGGGTGGATCGCGGGAACAGTGCCGGCGTGATCGGACCGGCCGAGGCATGGAGCCGGTGGATCGTGCCCGGAGCCTGTCCGCTGCGCGCCGCGTCGAGGAGGATCACGGTGCGCGTCCCTTTCATCAATTCCAGCAACTCCACTCCCGCCGACTCAGCCTCAACCACCTCGGCACGGTCGCCAAGTACCTTTTGAAGCCGGCGAGCCGCGAGGAGGCCGACCGCGTCGTCACCTCTGAACTCATTGCCAAGGCCAATGATGCGAATGGAAGAATGGCCCTGCTCGCTACTCATCACGTACCGCTTTCCCGTTGGATCTCCAACTTCAAGAAATGTGTCGCACAGGAAATGCACGGGTCGTAGCAGCGGATGACCCGCTCACAGGCGAGCGACGCCTCTTCGTTCGAGCGATTCAACACGCGAGGCAGGAACAGCCGCAGGTCCTCTTCGATACGGCCCTGGTTCTGCGAAGTCGGAGGCACGATCTTGGCTTCACGAATCACGCCGTCGCCGTCCACCCGATACCGATGGTAGAGAATCCCGCGCGGCGCTTCGGTGCAGGCCATGCCGGTTCCCGCCCGGACCGTCACCGGCAACGACGGCGATGATGGAGGTTCGTACCGTTCGATCACCCGCAGCGATTCCTCCAGTGCATAGAGCATCTCGATCGAGCGGGCGACAATCCCATGAAAGGGATTGCGTAGCGGCAGCGACAAGCCCGTGTCTGCCAACACCTGCGTGACCGACGGAGGCAGACGATCATGGTTCAGATTGATACGGGCAAGAGGTCCCACCAAATACGGCGCGCCCTGCAACAGACACTGCAACGCGTTGGAATAGGGCACTTGATGTTCGGTGAAGTGCTGTTCGAAGGCATCGACGGAAATGTCCAGGCCATTCCCTGCCGCGATGTGCCCTTCGTTGAAGGGATACTCGTCGGGATGGCGGAGCGCAACACAGGTATAGTCCGGCGCAAATTCCGGATAGTCGAAGGCCGCAACCCAACGGACCGTCTCGACGACCGCATCGCGCGCCCACAAGAGTTCGTCTTTGAGATTGTCCAGCTCCCGGCGCCTCGGCACCCGCGAGAACCCTCCCACTGTGACCGACACCGGATGGACGGAGCGGCCCCCCAGCAACGTCATGATCGCGTTGCCGGCTTTCTTGATCCGCAGCCCGCGCGTTACCACGCCGGCGTGGTCTTTGGCCATCGCGATACCACTCTCGTAACCGAGAAAGTCCGGGGCCTGCAGCATGTAGACGTGCAACGCATGACTCTCGATCCACTCGCCGCAGTAGATGAGCCGACGCAATGCTCGTAGCGACCCTTCGACATGCAGGCCGAAAATCCGCTCGATCGCGTGGACGGCGCTCATCTGATAGGCAACCGGGCAAATCCCGCAGATCCGCGCGACGATGTCCGGCACTTCCGTAAAGTGCCTCCCGACAAGGAAGGCCTCGAAAAACCGGGGTGGCTCGAAGATACGCAGCTCCACATCGCGCACTTCGCCGTCTTTCACCGTGACGCGCAATGCACCCTCGCCTTCCACACGCGCAATCGCGCCAATGGCGATAGTTCTCGTACTTGGTGTTTCTTCACCCATTGGCTACTCGATGATCTCGCCGGTTGTATCCCGATCAGCTCCAGCACCAGGCCATCAGCTGATAGCTGTCAGCTCTCAGCCATCTTCCGTTTCACATCTTCTTCTGCCACGCCTCGCTCTCCTGCTTGAATGATTCCACCGCGCCATTGATCCCGCGAAATCTGCGCACGACCTCGACCGGAATGAGCCGGAGCTCCTCATGAAATTGTTTGGCCAGCGACGCGGTGTTGGGTGGATAGCCGGATCCTTTCAATGTCCCGTCTGTCGGCCCGAAGCAGCCGTAACAGTCCCGCCCCATGCTCGGACAAATGGCGCCGCAACCGCCCCGGGTTACCGGCCCGAGACAAGGCACCCCTTTCGCGACCAGTACGCAGACATTCCCTCGCCGTTTGCACTCGAGACACACGCTATCGACAGAAAGATGCGGCTGAACTCCGGCTAATAGATCGGTGATGACACGCAGCAATTGGCCCTTGTCGATGGGGCATCCCCATAGTTCGATATCGACTTTCACATGTGCCGAGATCGGCGTGGAGGTGCCGAGGGCCTGAATGTATTGTGGACTGGGATACACGATCTGCTTGAGCGATTCGACATCGGTCCAGTTGCGCAAGGCTTGAATTCCGCCGGCCGTCGCGCAGGCACCGATGGTCATCAAGACTTGGGCCTGCTCGCGGACGGACCGGATGCGATGCGCATCCTCCGCCGTGGTGATCGATCCCTCGACCAACGCGATGTCGTACGGTCCCGCCTCCATGCGGCTGGACGCTTCCGGAAAGTAGGCGATGTCCAGCGCCTGCCCCAACGCGAGCAGATCGTCCTCAAGATTCAAGACACTGAGCTGGCAGCCGTCGCAGGAAGCAAACTTGAACACCGCCAACTTAGGCCTCTGCCGCTTCACGCTCATACTCCCGCCCGCCCCAGCCATGGCTCGACCCGGTCGTAACGCATCACCGGTCCGTCTTTGCACAGAAAATACGGCCCCATCTGGCAGTGGCCGCAGAGACCGATCCCGCATTCCATATGCCGCTCCAGCGAGACGTAGACGGCGGCCGCCGGAATGCCCCGGTTCATAAGGATGGGCACACCCAGGCGCATCATGATCTCAGGCCCGCACATCAGGACCATGGTCTTCGCCGCATTGATCGGCACGCGCTCGAACAGTTCTGTCACCACGCCGACGTGATGGCGCCAGGTCCCGTCCGGCCGATCGCTGGCCAGCAGAACTTCCGTATCGGGCTGCCTTCTCCAGGTCTCGAACCGCTCTTGGTAGAGCAGATCCCGCGGCGTCTTCACTCCGTGGATAATCTTGACGGCGCCATACTCTCGGCGCCGTCGGAAGATATATTCGATCGCCCCCACCACAGGGGCACAGCCCAAGCCGCCGGTGGCAATGACGATGTCGTGCCCGCGCGCCTCCTCCAGCGGCCACCCCTGCCCAAACGGGCCACGGATGCCCAGCACCTCCCCGACTGACAGTTGCGCGATCGCGGAGGTCACTCGTCCTACGGCTCTGATGGTATGATCCAACGTCTCCGGCTCATCCGGATCCGAGACAATCGAGATCGCCACCTCGCCGACGCCGAACAGATAGACCATGTTGAACTGGCCGGCAGCGAAGCGAAAATGGCGGCGTGCGTCCTCATCAATGAGCCGCAACCGGTAGGTGTGGATATCTTCGGCTTCCTGCATCTTCTCCACGATGGTCGCCGGATAAATGAGATAGGGATTGATCATGTGTTTCCAGGAGTGCTCTCCGCCGACTGCCGGTCGTCCGATTCCAGCAGCGCCGGCAACTCTTCGGTGATATCAATGCCAACCGGACACCAGGTTATGCAGCGTCCACAGCCGACGCAGCCGGACGTCCCGAATTGATCGACCCATGACGCGAGCTTGTGCGTCATCCACATGCGATACCGATCCTTGATGGTGGAGCGGACGTTCTTGCCGTGAATGTAGCCGTGCTCCTGCGTAAAACAGGAATCCCACAACCTGGCGTGCTCGGTTCGCTGCCCGGTGAGATCGGGCGTCTCCTCGACCGTATGGCAAAAACACGTCGGACAGACCATCGTGCAATTCGTGCAGGCCAGGCAGCGTGCCGCCACGTCGTCCCAGCGCGGATGTTCATGGGCGTCATAGAGGGCTTGCGGCAAACGCGTGTGGTCCAGTCTGCGGACTTGGCTCCGTGCGCACGCGTCCACGCGCGCCGCGGCTTCATCGATTTCGTTGTGTGAGCCAGGAGGCAGAGAGAGCGCGGAAAGCAGATCGGACCCGGCCTCGCTCCCCGCTTCGACCAATAGCCGGTCGTCAACCTCCGTCAGCGCGAGATCGAAGCCACTCTTGGCGCGCGGCCCCGTGTCCATTGATGCGCAAAAACAGGTCGGCAGTGCCCTCGTGCAATTCACCGCGATGACGAAGAGCCCGTCACGTCGGGCCGCATAGTAGTTGTCGCGATAGGCGCCGTTGAGAAAAATCTGATCTTGGATGGCCAGCCCGGCAAGGTCGCAGGCCCGTGCTCCGATGACCGCGACCTTTTCCGGTTGGGGAAGTTTCGGGTGCACGGCAAATCCGCCTTGTGTCCGTTCGATCTGGAGCAACGGCTCACGCGGCGCAAAGGCAAAGGGTTTGAGCGATTGCGGTCCGTGGACGACGCCGAAGATCTCCGCTGAGCCGGTCTGTTCCACCCGATACCGCCCCGGTTCTTGATGATCTCGCCAGCCTATCGGCAGGTCCGATATCTGACTGATCGTCTCCCACATCACCGCCCCGTCACGCACGGTGGGACCGGCAATTCGATACCCTCTGATATGTAACGTATCGAGTAACCGCTGAAGGTCGGCTAATGGAAG
>FRDC01004803.1_pt2 | contig 11227 bp, 10 predicted proteins | sample 1106171 | NCBI WGS metagenome assembly FRDC01 (sample SAMEA3930566, study PRJEB13176) | freshwater metagenome | biome: Drinking water system; feature: drinking water; material: water | place: Singapore | collected 2014-12-20
GGTCACGCGGCGTTCACCGCGATGCGTGCCCGCGGCGCCAAGGCCACCGACCTGGTGATCCTGGTGGTGGCGGCCGACGACGGCGTGATGCCTCAAACCAAGGAAGCGATCTCGCATGCCAAGGCGGCCGGGGTGCCGCTGGTGGTCGCGATGAACAAGATCGACAAGCCTGGCATCAACCTCGAGCGCCTGAAGAGCGAACTGGTTGCCGAGGACGTGGTGCCCGAAGAATTCGGTGGGCCGTCGCCCTTCGTTCCAGTGTCGGCGAAGACCGGTGCCGGCATCGATGATCTGCTGGAGCACGTGCTGCTGCAGGCCGAGGTGCTCGAGTTGAAGGCGCCCAAGGACAGCATGGCCAAGGGCCTGGTGATCGAAGCCAAGCTCGACAAGGGGCGCGGTCCTGTTGCCACGGTGCTGGTGCAATCGGGCACCCTGCGGCGCGGCGACGTGGTGCTGGCCGGTTCGACCTACGGCCGCGTACGCGCCATGCTCGACGAGAACGGCAAGCCGGCCACCGAAGCCGGTCCGTCGATCCCGGTTGAAATCCAGGGCCTGACCGAAGTGCCGCAGGCCGGTGACGAGTTCCTGGTGCTGGCCGACGAGCGACGCGCCCGCGAGATCTCGACCTTCCGCTCCGGCAAGTACCGCGACGTCAAGCTCGCCAAGCAGCAGGCCGCCAAGCTGGAGAACATGTTCGAGAACGTGGGTGAAGGTGCCGCGCAGACGCTGGCCCTGATCATCAAGGCCGACGTGCAGGGCTCGCAGGAAGCACTGGCGCAGTCGCTGCTCAAGCTCAGCACCGCCGAGGTCAAGGTGCAGGTGGTGCACGGTGCCGTGGGCGGCATCAGCGAGAGCGATGTGAACCTGGCGATCGCGTCGAAGGCCGTGATCATCGGCTTCAACGTGCGGGCCGATGCCGGTGCGCGCAAGCTGGCCGAGCACAACGGTGTCGACGTCCGCTACTACAACATCATTTACGACGCGGTCGACGAGATCAAGGCCGCCATGACCGGCATGCTGGCGCCGGAGCAGCGCGAGGAAACCATCGGCACGGCCGAGATCCGCACGGTGTTCGTGGCCTCGAAGATCGGTACCGTGGCGGGCTCGATGGTCACCTCCGGACTGGTGCGCCGTGGCGCACGCTTCCGCCTGCTGCGCGACAACGTCGTGATCTACACCGGCGAGATCGAGTCGGTGCGCCGCATGAAGGACGACGTGAAGGAAGTGGCGGCTGGCTTCGAGTGCGGCATCAAGCTGAAGAACTACAACGACATCGCCGAGGGCGATCAGCTGGAGTTCTTCGAGGTCAAGGAAGTGGCCAGAACGTTGTAAATCTCCTCGATCGGCAAGACAACCCCGCCTTGCGGTTCAGGCGGGGTTTGTTTTTCCCGGGGGCTGACCCATGAAACACAAGCGCTCCATCCCCAACCGCGGTTTCCGCGTGGCCGACCAGATCCAGCGGGACGTGGCGGTGCTCATCCGCGATCTGAAGGATCCGCGCATCGGCATGGTGACGCTGCATGCGGTGGAGGTCACACCCGACTACGCGCACGCGAAGGTGTTCTTCTCGGTGCTGGTCGGTGACCCGCAAGAGTGCGAGACCGCGCTGAACGAGGCTGCTGGCTTCATCCGCAATGGTCTATTCAAGCGCCTGCAGATCCACACCGTGCCTACGCTGCACTTTCATTTCGATCGCACCACCGAACGTGCGGCTGAGCTGAACCTGCTGATCGCGCAGGCCAACGCCACGCGGGCCAAGGACGACTGATGCCGCTCGGCCATGCGATCGTCCGGCCAGCGTCGCCGTGCACTCCGCAAGCCTCCGGGCGGGTGAAGGCCCCGCGCCGCGCCGTCCATGGCGTGCTGCTGCTCGACAAGCCCCTGGGGCTGTCCAGCAACGATGCCTTGATGAAGGTCAAGCGCCTGTACCGCGCCGAGAAGGCCGGCCACACCGGCACGCTCGACCCGCTGGCCACCGGCTTGCTGCCGCTGTGCTTCGGTGCGGCGACCAAGTTTTCGCAGGTCGGCCTGGACGCCGACAAAAGCTACCGCGCCACCTTGCAGCTGGGTGCCACCACCACCACCGGCGACGCCGAGGGCGAGGTACTGCAGCGTGCCGAGGTGAACGTCGGCCGGGCGCAGCTCGAGGCGGCCTGCGCGAGCTTCATCGGCCCGCTGTCGCAGACGCCACCCATGCATTCGGCACTCAAGCATGAGGGCCGGCCGCTTTACGCCTATGCCCGCGCCGGTGTCGAGATCGAACGCGCGCCACGCCAGGTCACGATTCATCGCATCGACATCACCGAGCGGCAGCATCAAGGCCTGGCCAACGGAGCAGGCGATGCCTGGACCCTCGACGTGCGCTGCAGCAAAGGCACCTACATCCGCACGCTCGCCGAGGACATCGGTCGTGCGCTTGGCTGCGGTGCCCACCTGGTGTCGTTGCGACGCACCGGCAGCGGGCCTCTGACGCTGGCCGGCGCGCAGACGCTGGAGGCCCTGGTAGCGATGACCGAAGCCGAGCGCGACGCGCAGCTGCACGATGCCGACAGCCTGATCGCCGACTGGCCGATGGTGCGTCTGGACGACGAGAACGCGGGCCGATTCCTGAGCGGCGTGCGCCGACGCCTGCCGCTGCCGGATGCGCCCCGCGTGCGCGTCTACGGCCCGCAGGACAAGGCATTCCTCGGCAGCGGCCACATCACCGCTGGCGAGCTGATTTCAAACAGGCTGCTGAGCCCGGTGGAGGTGCAAGGCCTTCTTGCCCCGATCCGAGAGACCAACGAAGTGATCACGACATGACCCAACAGATCCGCAACATCGCCATCATTGCCCACGTGGACCATGGCAAGACCACGATGGTCGACCAGCTGCTGCGCCAGAGCGGCACCTTCGCCGATCACGAGAAGGTGGTCGACACCGTGATGGACAGCAACGCCATCGAGCGCGAGCGCGGCATCACCATCCTGGCCAAGAACTGCGCGGTCAGCTGGAAGGGCACGCACATCAACATCGTCGACACCCCGGGCCACGCCGACTTCGGTGGCGAGGTAGAGCGGGCCCTGTCGATGGTCGATGGCGTGCTGTTGCTGATCGACGCGCAGGAAGGTCCGATGCCGCAGACGCGCTTCGTCACCAAGAAGGCATTGGCGCTGGGCCTGAAGCCCATCGTGGTGGTGAACAAGGTGGACAAGCCCGGTGCCAAGCCCGACGCCGTCATCAATGCAGCGTTCGATTTGTTCGACAAGCTAGGCGCCAACGACGAGCAGCTCGATTTCCCGGTGGTCTATGCCTCGGGGATCAACGGCTGGTCCTCGTTGACCGAAGGCGCTCCCGGAGAACAGTGGGGCCCCGACATGTCGGCGCTGTTCGACACCATCCTGAAGCACGTGCCGACGCAGAGCGGCGACCCGGCCGCTCCGCTGCAACTGCAGATCTCGGCGCTGGATTTCTCCACGTTCGTCGGGCGCATCGGTGTGGGCCGCATCAGCCAGGGCACCATCAAGCCGGGCATGCAGGTCGCCGTGATGGAAGGGCCTGGCGGCAAGTCCATCAACGGCCGCGTCAACCAGGTGCTGACCTTCCAGGGGCTGGACCGTGTGCAGGTCACCGAGGCGGGTCCGGGCAACATCGTGCTGATCAACGGCATCGACGAGATCGGCATCGGCGTCACCGTGACCGACCCGGCGAATCCGGCGCCGCTGCCGATGCTCAAGGTCGACGAGCCGACGCTGACGATGAATTTCTGCGTCAACACCAGCCCGCTGGCCGGACGCGAAGGCAAGTACGTCACCAGCCGACAAATCTGGGACCGGCTGCAGAAGGAGTTGCAGTCGAACGTGGCGCTGCGCGTGGCCGAGACGGGAGAGGACGGCGTCTTCGAGGTGTGTGGCCGTGGCGAACTGCACCTGACCATCCTGCTCGAGAACATGCGCCGCGAAGGCTACGAGCTGGCCGTCTCGAAGCCGCGCGTGATGTTCAAGGACATCGACGGCGTGAAGAGCGAGCCGATGGAACTGGTGACTGCCGACGTCGAGGAGGTCCACCAGGGGGGCGTCATGCAGGCGCTGGGTCTGCGCAAGGGCGAGATGCTCAACATGGAACCCGATGGGCGTGGTCGTGTGCGGCTCGAATACCGCATTCCGGCACGCGGCCTGATCGGCTTCTCCAACGAGTTCATGAACCTGACCCGTGGTTCGGGCCTGATCTCGTCGATCTTCGACGGCTACGAAGCCCACAAGGGCGAGATCGGAGGCCGCAAGAACGGTGTGCTGATCTCGATGGACGACGGCGAGATCTTCACCTACGCCTTGGGCAAGCTCGACGATCGTGGGCGCATGTTCGTCAAGCCGAACGACCCGGTCTACGAGGGCATGATCGTCGGCATCCACAGCCGCGACAACGACCTGGTGGTGAATGCCACCCGGACCAAGCAGCTGACCAACTTCCGCGTCTCGGGCAAGGAAGATGCGATCAAGATCACCCCGCCGATCGAGCTGACGCTGGAGTACGGGGTCGACTTCATCGACGACGACGAACTGGTCGAGATCACACCGAAGTCGGTCCGTGTGCGCAAGCGCTTCCTGAAGGAACACGAGCGCAAGAAAGCCTCTCGCGAGAGCGCCTGATCAACCCATGACAGCCGAGAGCCGGCTGCCAGGTCATCCGCATCGGCTGGCCGTTGCGGTGTCGTCAGCAGCTGATGTAGCTGGTGCGGGTGATGCCCGCCGCGACAGAGTTCATGCCAGCCCCCTCGGTCTTACCGGGTTCTTCAGGGATGGCCGGGACCACGGCCGCATCGTCGAGGTGGGCCTGAGGCTGGGCGACTTCGCGTGGCGTGCGTGACCGCAGCCCCCAGTTCCACAGGGCCTCTAACGGCAGTGGCAGTACCAGGAACCAGTGCTCGAGCACGGCCAGGGTCAGCAAGGTCGCGGCAAAGGTCAGCGCAGTGATGTCGAACGCGTCCTTGTCTGCCACGTTCGCCTCCTGCCAGATCAGCGCAGCGACCACGGTCGAAGAAATCACCGAGATCGGGAACAGGCGATTCATCGGGCGCCGGGTGAAGTAGGTCTGCAGGTACTTCAGGTGATCCGGCAGGAACCCCTCGTTCAGGTTGCGCACCCCGAGAAAGACGTTCAGCTTGGCGCTCTGGCGCATCACCCACAGGATCAGGAAGGTCCACATGCCGGTCTGGTTCGCGCCTCCCCAGGTGGCCGCCAGCACCGCCGCGCCCAGGATCACCAGCGCCAGTTCGTGGTGCATCACGGCCATGAAGGCATGCCCCGCTCGCCGCCAGCCGGTGGAGTCGGACGGGCACTCGACACGACGGGGACCGGTGACGTAGCCGAGCAGGAAGGCGACTTCCTGCCAGGCCCACACCAGCAGACCACAGGTGAAGGCGAGGTAAGCACCGGTGATGCGGGTGTCGTCCCGGGTGGCACCGAGCCCCACCAGGGCCATCAGCAGCACGAATGTCGCGCCACCCATCGTCCATTTGAACGTCCAGCGCGGCAGGCCATCCAGGTAGAGGATGACCCCGGTGCTGAACCACCAGATGAACAGGGTGTATGCGATGGGCCAGAGGTACTGGGACATGGGTCGCCGGGGCCGGAAGTGAGGGGCGCTGTTCTGCGGGTTACCACGCCGGAGCGACGCGCAGCTCGGCGGGCAGCGCGTTCGGCTGGGCCGGCAGACAGTACAGGCGCAAGAAGGTCGCACCCGCAGCCATGCTGTAGCCCACGCGCTTCACCGCACCCACGACGCCGCCTTGTTCGCGTGCCGCTTCGGTGGCCACCGACAGCTTGCGCAGGCGCTCCAGGCCGTTGCGGAAACGGGGATCGTCGATGTTGAGCGTCAGCGGGAACACCTGCTTCGTGATTTCCGAGGTGATGCGGAACACGTGGTAGTCGTATTCGGTGGGGTTCAGGCCCATGGCCGCGTGCATTTCCGGACGCTGGTGGTCCCGGACGTACATGGTGGCGTAAACCGCCAGCACGAAGAAGCGGATCCACAGCTTGTTGACGCCCGTCAGCAGCTTGGGATTGGCACGCATCAGAAGCGCGAAGGCCTCGCCGTGCCGGAATTCATCGTTGCACCAGAGCTCAAACCACTTGAAGATCGGGTGGAAGCACAGCTCGGGATGACGTTCGATCTGGCGGTAGATGGCGATGTAGCGTGCATAGCCGATCTTTTCCGACAGGTAGGTCGCATAGACGATGAATTTCGGACGAAAGTAGGTGTACTTCTTCGCCTTGACCAGGAAGCCGAGATCGACCCCGATCCCGAAGTCCTTGAGCCATTGATTGATGAAGCCGGCGTGTCGGCTTTCGTCGCGCGCCATCAGCGACATCAGTTCCTTGATGTCGGGGTTGGTGACGCGCTTCTTCATCTCGGTGTACAGCACGCAGCCCGAGAACTCGGAGGTGACCGAGCTGATCAGGAATTCACTGAACTCCTTGTACAACGCGGTGGGCAAGGTGGAGGAATAGTCCTGACCGACCATCTCGGCCGGCCGCTGGAAGTGGTCGGTGTTCGAGTCGGCGCGGAACTCGTCCATCAGCACATCCCATTCGGCCCGTACCGAGCTCACATCCATGCGGTCCATGGCGTCGAAATCGGTGGTGTAGAACCGGGGCGTCAGCACCGTGTTCTGCAGTGCGGTGGTGGTGGCTTCGTTGGGGGCGCGCAGGGTGGTCGTGTTCATTTACTGCTCCAGGCGTGGTGGTTGATGCAGACTCAGTGGGGCGTTGGCGAGTCGTTCATGAAACGGGCAAACACGGCCGCGTTGGTCGGGCCGAACGACTCGAGATCGATGCGCTGACCGGTGGCGGGGTCCACCAGCGTCAGGCGGCCGTCGGCGCGGCCGATCAACTGAAAGGGCTGCTCCGATCCTAGCCCGTTGCGGCGGCGCTCGCGCGCAAGACCGCGCAACGCGCCCCGGAAGAAGCCGTTCTCTCCGGTCATCGTGTAGATCACCGATTGGCTGCTGGCGTCGATCACGGCCACGCTGCCGTCAGGGCGATCTTCGAAGCGCAACTCGCGCACGGCGACGGCCGCTTCATCGGGAATGGAGATGCGGGTGCCCGAGAGCCGAACCGCAGCCACCGCGATCAGGGTGCCGAGCAGCACCACGCCGATCGACATCAGGACGCGTCGTGGCATCACGTTGTTGGCGGTCAGCGCGGCCATGTCAGGCACCTTGTGTCAGGTGGGACTCGCCACCCGCGCGGTAGCGGCGGCGGGGCGGCGCGTCGGGTTCGGGGGCCACCATCGGCGCGGCGTCCAGCCCGCGTGCCTGGGACCACGCCTGGGCCAGGATCCGGGCCACTTCCTGTCCCCGGGGGACGCAGCGCAGCATCGGTTCAGCCTTCGACAGGCGCCACGGCCGTGCGTGTGGCCACAGATGGGGATACGCGATCTGATCGGTTCCGGCCAAGGTCAACGGAATGTCACCGGCGTCCTTGCCGACCTGGCGAAACCCGGCCGCGGCGATGCGGGCGAAGGGCAGGTTGAAGGTCAGATTGAGGACGATACCCACGCGCATGGTGACGCGCTTGTCGGTGATGGTGTAGACCGTCGTGCGTGCGCTCAGCACGGCCAGCCCGAGAGCGATGCCCAGCGCCATCAGCACCAGTGGCAGCGTCATGCCCACCGCCTTGATGGCCGCAGCCAGGGTGCCGCCGTCGTGAAGCACGAACCCCCCACGGATGATCAGGATCGCTGCGAAGTAGAGCGCCAGTGCGCGCACATGGAACACATGACGGGCCAGCACGCGCCAGTCCGGAGAGCCCTGCCACAGCACGCGCTCCCCAGCGGGCAGCGGCTCGGGCAGGCCGTACTCGGGCTCGAACTCGTGTTCGTGCGTGTGGCCGTCATAGTTCACTTTCATACCAGCGGCTCCTGGCGCTCGGGGGTCGCGTACAGCGTTCCGCCGCCGTAGTAGGCCATGATCTTTTCCTCTTCCAGCAGCGTGACCTGCTCGGCGCTCTTGGTGCCGGGGACCTGGGCGAACTGGTGACTGAGGATCGATGCCACCTTCACATGATCCGACTTGATCCGTGCGAAGTTGATCGGCAGCAGCACATTGCGTGTGGCGCCTCCGGCCGGCACCGTGACCTCGATGTAGCGGAACATCATCTCCGACTTGTCGACCCACAGGTCATGCACCGTGCCAGCGACTTCGCCGTCGGCGCCGATCACTTCCAGGCCCCGCGGATCGCGATCGTTGGACGCCACGCCGAAGTCGGCGGCCAGGCGCAACGGCACGATCTTCGCGTCACCCTCCCAGGTGTAGTCGGGCACGTCGGCGCGGTCGGCGTAGGCGCCGGGGCCCACACCGTCGAGCATCGGATTGCCGGTCGGCACCAGCGGGGCGCCGATCATGCGGTGCAGCTGCTCCGCATGCAGGGTCTGGGGCGAGACCTTGTCGTTGGGGACGGTGACGGATTCACCATGCGGCAGCAGGTAGGTCTTGGGTCGCGGCATGCCGACGAACCCGGGTGTCTGCCGCATTTCGCCCGACGGATAGACCGTCTCCAGCGGAAAGCCCTCGCGCTTGCTTTCCTGCTGGAGGTAATAAACCAGCCCGAAAAAGAAGATCCAGAACGCGTAGAGCACAAGCTGTGCGACGTCGATGTACCCCGTGATGGCCCCAGTACCCATGATGTGATCTCCTTCTTGCCCGCAAAAAACAATCAGCCGGGAAATTCGGCCAGCCCGAATTTCTGACCGTGACGTGAACGTGGTTCGGTCGACATGCGCACCAGCGGACCGATGGCGACCAGCGTGGCGAACAGCAACCCGATTTCGAAGTGGTAGACAACGCTGTAGCCCACCGACGGCTCGGACAGCCCCGTGCCCAGCAAGCCGTGCGATGCCAGGTGCGTGAAGGCGTCGCGCAGCGCACCGCCGGCCGCGATGGCCACGCCACCGGCGGTGGCCTGGACCGCCCCCCAGGCGCCCAGCGCCAGGCCGATCTGGCCGGGCTTCTCGAGGCTCATGGCCACCGTCAGGGTGCTGACCGCAAACAGCCCGCCACCGAAGCCGATCAGTGCCGCACCGACGCGGAAGAGGGTGGCAGAGCCCAGCGGCGCGGCAAAGATCACCGCCGAGAAGGCGACGATGCCGACCAGGATGCCGAAGGACGCAAGCCGCAAGGCGTCGATGCCGTGGCTCAGCCAGCGCGCTGCCAGGCCGAAGGCCAGCAAGGCCCCACCGGCCAGCAGGGCCGTCAGCACCGTGGTGGCACCCACCGTGAGCTTGAGGATCTCGCCACCGTAGGGCTCCAGAATGATGTCCTGCATGTTGAAGGCCGCCGTGCCCAGGCCCACGGCCACCAGGAAGCGCAGCGTGCGCCCCTGGCGCACGAACGACTGCCAGCTGGCGTTGAAGTCGGGCCGGGGTAGGTGCTTCGAGGTGGCCGCCGGATTGCGCGCCTCCTGCTTCCACAGCGCGACCAGGTTCAGTGCCAGCGTCACGGCGGCGGCGCCTTGGACCACCTTGATCAGGCGCAGTTGGCTGAAGTCGGCCAACAGCAGCCCGAACACCAGTCCGCTGAACACCATGCCGACCAGCAGCATCACGTACATCAAGGCCACCACGCGGGGTCGGGCGCTTTCCGGCGCGATGTCCGTGGCCAGTGCGAGGCCGGCGGTCTGCGTGATCTGTGATCCGGCGCCCACCATCAGGAACGCCAGGGCCGAGCTGGCGTGACCCAGCCAGGGCCCGGCGCGTGAATCGCCCGACAGCAGGATCAACGCGAACGGCATGATGGCAAAGCCACCGAACTGCAACCAGGTGCCCATCCAGATGTAGGGGACACGTTTCCAGCCGAGCACCGATCGGTGGGTATCGGACTTGAACCCGATCAGCGCGCGGAAGGGCGCGAACACCAACGGCAGCGCCACCATCAGGGAGACCAGCCACGCGGCCATGCCCATCTCGACGATCATCACCCGGTTGAGGGTGCCGATCAGCAGCACGGTGGCCATGCCGACGGTCACCTGGAACAGCGACAGCCGCATCAGGCGGGCGAGCGGCAACTCGGTGGTGGCTGCGTCGGCAAACGGAAGAAAGCGCGGCGCGATGTCGAGCCATTGCCTGGCCCTCAACACGAGCAGCGAGGGACGTCTCATGGCCGTACCAGCTCCAGGGCCTGGGAGGTGTAGAAGCCGCTGGAAATCCGCTGTGTGCGGCCGCGCTGCCAGCCTTGAAGAGCAGGGTCTGCCGCCAGCAACCGATGCAGCGTGGACTCGGCCACCGGCTCGATCCAGGGGGCGCGATCGCTGCGTGGCAACAGCCGCCCGACGGCTCTGAAGGCGATCAAGGCTGGATTGCTCGGGGCGTAGGTGAACAGCACCCCGCAGCGGGTTCTCTGCGCCAGTCCGGCCACGACGCGCACCGCGTCGGCGGTGCGGTAGTGGATCAGCGAGTCCATGCCGACCACGTAGTCGAATTCGCCGAGTGCCGGGTCGAGCATGTCGCCCGAACGGAAGTCGATCCGGCCGACGCTGTGTTCGCTGGTCAGTTCGGCGGGCTGCCGGTCACGCGCCAGATCGACCAGCGTCGGTGAGAGGTCGATCGCCAGCACATGGGCACCGCGGCGCGCGGCCTCCACGGCCAGCGCACCCGTGCCACATCCCGCATCCAGCAGGCGCATGCCGCGCAGGTCGCTGGGTAGCCAGTCCAGCAGCGTTGCGCGCATGCGGTCACGCCCTGCACGCACGGTGGCGCGGATGCGCCCGACCGGGGCATCGGAGGTGAGGCGCGCCCACGCCTGCACGGCGGTGCGATCGAAATAGTCTTCGATCTTGCTGCGGCGTTCGAGGTAGCTGATCGGGTTCATGCGGGCGTCGTCAGAGGAGGTGTCGGGGAGCGGCGTTGCCGAGCGGTCAATCGAAACCCAGCAGGTCGAAGATGTCGCGGTCCTTCATCGGAACGGCACTCATCGGCTCGGTGCCCAGCCACAGCGAAGCAGCCAGTCGCATGTACTCGTTTTGCACCGCCTCGAGCTCTGGGGAGTACTCCATTTCGAACAGGGTCGACTTCTTCAGGCGGCTGCGGCGGATCACGTCGAGGTCGGGGAAGTGTGCTGCCAGCTTCAGGCCGATGCGCTCGTTGTACTTGTCGATCTGATCGGTTTCGCGGCTTCGGTTGGCGATCACGCCGCCCAGGCGCACGTTGTAGTTCTTGGCCTTCGCACCGATGGCCTGCACGATGCGGTTCATCG
>FRDC01004654.1_pt1 | contig 11225 bp, 13 predicted proteins | sample 1106171 | NCBI WGS metagenome assembly FRDC01 (sample SAMEA3930566, study PRJEB13176) | freshwater metagenome | biome: Drinking water system; feature: drinking water; material: water | place: Singapore | collected 2014-12-20
TCACTCTTTATCCGTTTGATAGAAAAAAAGCCGCCGAGCTTTTGGATGCCGCCGGCTGGAAAAAGGGCTCAGGTGATTATCGAGAAAAAGACGGAAAACGTCTCAGTCTGATTTTTCAAACCACCTCGGGCAACAAGGTTCGCGAGACGGTGCAGGTCTTCGTACAGAACCAGCTCAAAGCAGTGGGAGTGGAGGTCTTGATAAAGAATGAGCCCGCGAAAGTGTTCTTTGGAGAAACTGTCCGTAAACGCAAAGGCGAGGGTATGTTAATGTACGCCTGGGTTGCCTCGCCCGGGGTACCTTCCTACTCAACCCAAATGAGTGAGATGATTCCTTCAGAAAGCAATGGCTTTTCGGGTCAAAACGTTCCTGGTTGGCGCAATGCTGAAGTGGATAGCCTTATGAGTCGTATCAAAGTGGAAATGGATCCAAAAAAACGCAAAGAAATTATCCACAAGGTGCTCAAACACTACACGGACGATGTCCCAGTGATTCCACTTTACTACCGATCTGACATCGCAGTGGTTCCTAAAAATTTGAAAAACTTCGATCTCCCTGGGCACCAATTCTACGAAACGCACCATGCGGAGTATTGGGATTTGCAGTGACGAATTTCATCCTTCGCCGCCTTTTGCAGACTGTGATCGTAATCATCGCCCTGTCGTATGTTTGTTTCGGGCTGATGAGTTTGATGCCAGGAGATCCCGTTGATCTCTTGGTACAGAGCAATCCGAACATCACTTCAGAAGACGTCGCCCGCCTGAAGGCCCTGTACGGACTCGATCAACCAGTTTATAAGCGCTACGCCATGTGGGCCGGGGATTTACTGAAAGGCGATTTGGGGTACTCGCGCACTTACCGAATTCCGGTGACGGAGATCTTGGGGCCACGTTTGATCAACACCTTTGTGTTGTCGCTGAGCTCACTGTTGCTCGCCTTGATCATTGCGATTCCTCTTGGAACCTGGGCTGCTTTGCGCGCAGGAACTCGAGTGGATTACTTTCTCAATTTTCTTTCGAACACTGGGATTTCCATGCCCTCGTTTTGGCTCGGCATCATGCTGATCATGATCTTCGCCGTTCATCTCAAAATTTTTCCGGCGGGGGGAACCTTCACGGTGGGTACAGAATTCGATGGTTTTTGGAGTCTGGCTCGGGACCGTGCGATGTTCTTGGCCCTACCTATGGTATCGCTCACTTTGCAACAAATGGGTGTGTTCGTGCGCTACACTCGGGCTAGCGTGCTCGAGGCCCTACGCCAGGACTACGTGCGTACGGCCAAAGCAAAGGGTCTGTCGCGCAAAACAGTCATTTGGAAGCACGCTTTTCGCAACGCCCTTTTGCCTTTGATCACAATTGTCACATTGAGTTTTTCCACTCTCTTCAGCGGAGCCACCATCACAGAAACAGTGTTTGCTTATCAGGGAGTCGGGAAGTTGGTGTATGATTCCATCATTGCCAATGATTACAACGTGGCGATGGTGAGCTTTCTCATCTCAGTCAGTATGGTGCTCACGTTCAATCTCCTCGCAGATATTTTGTATGGCTTTGCAGATCCAAGGATTGCCTTTAAATGAGCACCAAAGTTGGGTTGGTTGAGGCTGACGAAGAAATCATTCCAATGTGGAAGTTGGTGTTCCTGCAGTTTGCAGAACACCGTCTGGCATTGATCGGTTTGAGCATTTTGCTGGTGTTTGGGCTTGTTGCGTTCACCGCACCATGGATTGCAAAGGCAATGAGTCTTTCGCCTGAAGCTCAAAATCCCCTGGCTCGTTACGCTCCACCAATGAGTTGGAGTGTGGCTGAGAGCTTCACGCGCTCAGATCGGGTCGAAAAATGGATCCTGCAAAATCCTGAGCTCGCTGAACAGGCGCGCGCAGCTCTTGGGCTGACCACCGACGAAGAATTTCTCAATTGGTCGCAGCGTGACTTTGAAACTCTCATGCAAGACGTGACAAGAAAACCAGTGCCACAGCCATTTCAAAAATTGGTGAAAAACTTTCGTGTGAAACATTGGCTAGGCACCGACGAACTGGGGCGAGATGTGTTGATGCGCTTGTTTTTTGGCGCTCGAGTTTCCATGGGTGTGGGGCTCTTGGTTGCATTTGCTGCTGCTGTGGTGGGACTTTTTGTCGGCGGGCTTGCAGGATTTTACGGTGGCAGTCTCGATCACCTCCTGATGCGTATCACGGATTCACTCTTATCTTTGCCTCAGGTCCCTGTGTTGATCGTGATGGCAGCGATCGATCTCAAAAAAATTCCGGTGCTTTCTCAGATCGAGGAAGAAAATCAGAGTCTCGTGAAAATGGTGATCATTCTGTGTTTGTTTTCGTGGATGCAGGTCGCACGCCTTGTGAGGGCCAATGTGCTCACCCTCAAAGAAAGAGAATTTGTTCTCGCTGCCCGCACTCTGGGCGGAAAAGATCGGCAGATCTTGATCTGGCATCTGCTCCCCAACGTGCTGGCGCCCATGCTTGTGGCAGTCACTTTAGGCATCGGCAATGCCATTTTGTTTGAAAGCATTTTGAGTTTTTTGGGCCTTGGCATTCAACCGCCCACGCCGAGTTGGGGCAACATGCTGTTCAACGCGCAGGAGCTGATTTCAGAGGCTCCAGTTCTTGCGGTCACTCCGGGACTGATGATTTTGCTCGCCATCGTTTCTTTCAACTACGTGGGTGATGGTTTGCAGGACGCCGTAGACCCCAAAGCCATCCGTCGCTAGGATTCGCATTCCGAGTGACGCATTGTTGCACCAAAAAAGAACCTGGAACCTTTTTGGCAAGGCTCTAAAATAAAAAAATGGCTCTGTACGACTACCGCGGATTGAAACAGGACGGACGATCTACCAAGGGATCAATTGATGCCGAGAGTCAGAGAGCAGCCCGGGCCAAGCTCAAAAAAGAGGGAATCTTTGTCGTAGACCTGAAGGATCGAAAAAAAGTGGTCGCGAGCGGTGGTTCGACCTCCTTTTTAACTCGCCAACCGGTCACCGTGCGAGATCTAGCCCTTATGACTCGACAGCTGGCGACCTTGGTCAAGGCCAATATTCCCTTGGTCGATGCTGTGGGAGCCGTGAGCGAACAGGTGGAAAATACCACCCTTCGTGAGGCCCTGGTCGACATCAAAAATGCCGTCAACGAAGGAAGTCAGTTCCATCGAGCGCTGTCAAAGTATCCGCAGATTTTTGACGTGATCTACGTCTCGATGTGTGAGGCCGGTGAGATGTCAGGAACTTTGGATGTGATTCTGCTCCGCTTGGCTGAATTCACCGAAGGGCAAAACGAACTTCGCACTCGTGTTTCTTCAGCCCTGATCTACCCCATCATGATGCTGGTGGCCTCCGTCGGTCTGATCTTTTTTCTTTTCGTCTACCTCATTCCGCAAATGATGCAGATCTTTGAGAGCATGCCCAACATCGTGCTACCTTGGTATTCGGTGGCCGTCATGCAACTCAGTCAATTCACGGTGGCATACTGGCCGGTGCTGATCGCCTCCGTGGTTTTTCTGTATCTTGCTTTTTGGAACTGGAAGCGAACCGAAAACGGCAGCAGATCCTGGGATGCCATCCGTCTCAAACTCCCCATTTTTGGCGAAATCACCCGCTTGCTTGCGGTGGCACGTTTCACCCGAACCCTTGCCACCCTGCTCACCGGAGGAGTTCCGATGCTGCAAGCTCTCTCGATTGTGCGCAACGTGGTTGCCAACAGTGTGCTCGCCTCAGCCATTGACGAAGCTCGAGGCAACATCTCAGAGGGGGAATCCATCGCCGGTCCCTTGAAAAAATCGAATCAGTTCCCTCCCCTCTTGATACACATGGTCAGTGTGGGAGAAAAAACTGGCGACTTGGAAAACATGCTCATTCAGGTTGCTGATGCCTACGACTTTCAAGTGCGCTCTAAGGTGGAGCAACTCACAAGTGCCATCAGTCCCATCATTTTGATCATTATGGCAGTGGTGATCATCAGCGTGGTGGTTTCGGTTTTTGTGCCCATGCTGCAAATGACAGGAAACACAGGCTGACCTTTCGCGAGGCATTTGCTCTGGACACGAATTTCTGCGAAACTTTGTCCATCTTGTGGGGAGGAAAAATGACCAAGAAACATTGCCAGGGCTCACGTCGTTCTGAGGCTGGTTTCACACTCATTGAAATTTTGATTGTTCTGGGAGTGATCGGGGTCATCGCCGTCTCCATCCTTCCCAATATTTTTGAACGATTGGATCGCGCGAATTTCGAAAAAACTCGTCTCGCCATGAGCCAAATCGTGGAAAACATCACAGTTTTTCAACAAGACTGCGGCAAAGTTCCCTCGGATCTCAAATATTTGAAAGAACCCGACCCCGAATGCAAACGCTGGGGGCCAAATCCCTACACCAAAACCATTCCGAATGACGGCTGGGGCCGCCCCTTTCTGTATGAGTCTGACGGAGTGAACTACACTCTGAGAAGTTTGGGAAAAGACGGTCGCGAAGGTGGCAAAAACAAAATCGATCAGGACATCAGCTCGGAAGATCTGTAGGTGAAATGCCAAAGAGCGGTTTCACTCTCTTAGAAATTCTCATTGTTCTCGGTTTGATCGCATTCATTTCGCTTTTACTCCTGCCCAGACTCACTCGCCCCAAAACAAACTTTATGACTGCCGTGCGAGATCTCACCGTTCTCTCCAAAGAGGTTCGCAACTCGGCTCGTCTCAAAAAATCCACCTATCGCCTCGTCTTTGAACTGGGGGTGAATGAGAACGAGTACTGGCTGGAAGTAGCCCCCGGTCGCCCTCCGATTGCTCAGCAGGACTCTCGGACGAGTGACGACGCAAAAAAGAAATCACCGTTCCAAAAAGCGACGGCACCTCTCAAAGGGGTAAAAAAACTGCCGGGAAAATTATACTTCCAGCAACTAGAAACTCTGCACCAGGGGATCCAAACTTCAGGTGAGGGGTATGTTCACTTTTCACCGGATGGACTTGTTGAAAAATCTGCCCTTCTCATCACCGATGGCAAAAATCTAAATTGGACACTCGTATTTCATCCACTCACCGGCCAGGTCGATGTGATGGAGCAAGCCATTGGTCTCAAAGATTTGGAGACGCCGTGAGTGACTTGGTGAAAAAATCAGGTTTCACGCTGCTCGAAGTTCTGATTGCACTTGGGATCATTGGCTCAGCCTTGGTCATGCTTGCAGTCGCATGGAGTGGAAGCTTCGCCCGATTGGACAAAACTCAAATGAGTTTTGAGGTGGCCTCTCTGTTGGACCAAAAAATGGGCGAGCTCAACCGCTTGTATCGAGGGAAGCCTCTCAGCGAAATTAAAGAAGAAGAAGACGGAGATTTTGGGGACAATTTCCCCCAGTACAGCTGGAGGTTAAAATCTAAACTGCTTGAGCCCCCAGACATCGCTTCCCTGCTGGCCGCCACCAACGACCAGCTACCTTCTGAAGTTCTTTCTGCTTTTCGAAGTTTTCGAGAACTCCTCGGCAAGGCCGTCAAGGAGGTTGAAGTCACCGTCATCTTCAAACACCCCAAGCGAAATCTCGAATTCAGTGCCACGACCTACTTTATTGATTACGAACAGGAGTTCAGCCTTGGCCTACCAAACTGAGGGACGCTCTGAAGGCTTTACCTTGCTTGAACTCATTCTCGCTTTTGGGATTCTTTCGCTAATGACCATCACTATCGCAACAGCCACCCGCCAAGCTCTGCGCACTCGCCAGAAAGTGCAAGAAAAAGTGGCCGAAATGTCCCAGGTCAGAGACGCCCTCAAGATCATTCAAAGAGACTTGGAACTAGCCTATCATGCGCGAGATCTCGAAGCCGAAGTGCAGGCTGAGGTAAAAAAACTCAAAAACAAAAATCCATCCAATCCAAATTCGAACAATCCAACTGATCCCAGTGCTCCCCCTCCGGTGGCTGGAATTGATCCCAACACAGGAGCACCGACGACAGCATCCGATAAAGTAAACCCTTATCGTAAAAATCCCGAAACCGATTTCATCGGCAAAGAGAGCGAGGTTTATTTTGCCACCAAAAATGCGCCCGTATTTTTGGAAAATGCCCCACAGGCTGATTTTGCGAAAGTTGGTTATCAAATTTCATCGTGCAGAAAGCCTGGCTCAAACAACCCCTCTTCCAACTGTCTGATCCGAAGATATTCGGCCCTGGTCGAAGGAGACATCACCAAGACTGACAGCGGCACAGTGTTGGTTGAGAACGTGACCAACTTCAAGCTGCGCTACTACGGCGCTGGAAAACAAGACTACGTCTCGAGCTGGTCGAGCAAAGATGTCGACGCTTCGATGATGAAAAAATATCCTGAATCAGTGGAAATCACTCTTGAAATTGCTCATGGAGAAGGAAACGAAAAACGAACCACCTCCATGCAAATCACGGCACAGGTGCGATTTCCCAACAATCGGGAAATCAGTCAGGCCTCCCCATGAAGCTTCGCTCACAACGGGGTATCGCCATTTTATTTGCCATTGCTGCGATGGGGTTTCTAATAACGATTGCTCACGAGATGAGTTACAGCGTCACGGTTGAGTACGTGGTGAACTCTCAGTCCGTGCATCGAGTGAAAGCCTACTGGGCCGCGCGCGCAGGTCTCGATTTGAGTTTGCTCCGAGTGAAGCTCTATCAGAAAGCTCATCAGCAGTTTGGGAAAACTCCCTATGCGAGTTACCTGAATTACCTGTGGAGTTTTCCGTTTCTCTGGCCACTCGTTCCTCCTCCAGACATGAACACCGTGGATAAAGAAATCCTGCTCAGTCTCAACAAGAGCAGTTTGATGTCTGCACAATACGAAACCCGCATTTCGGACGAGGGATCCAAGATCGACATCAATGATTTGGGTTCTAAGTACAAGTCATTGCGTGAACAGGCTCATAAAAGAATCAAAGAAATCATCGACATCAGAATCCAAAACGACGCCGACTGGGCCAGGGAGCATCGCGATTTTGATTTCGACAAGGTTTTGCTCAACATTGCGGACTGGGTTGACGAAGACACCACCAAGGGCTCAACCACGGGCGAGTTTGGGGGAGTGAATGATGAAACAACAGCCTATTCGACGCTTGATCTTCCCCCCAATCGCAGCTTTCGATCCGTGGCGGAGGTTCGCCTAGTGGCCGGTATGGAACCTTTTCTCTACGAACTTCTAGCACCACATCTTACGGTTTACGGAAGTAAATCCATCAACCCCAACGTCGCGAGCAAAGAGATCCTGAAGAGCATCGATGAGAGCATGACTGATTTTGTGGTCGACAAAATCCTTGAGCACCGCGAACAGAGCCCATTTTCTGATGAGAAATCATTCTGGGCCTACGTTGTCAGCCAAGACCCTAAGACTGCACAAGCCCAGGGGCTCGGAATTCCTCTGTCTTTTGCCGGGGTCGACAGTTTTCGCATCATCTCGCGGGGGATCGTGGATGGAAAAATTGCTCACGAAATTGAAGTTGTGACCTTTGATCCAAAGAAAATCGCCCCCACGCTTTTAGAGGCCGACAAAAAACAGAATCCCGATCCCAACCAAAACCAAAACCAAAGTCAGAATCAGAACCCAAATCCGAATCCCGCGACCCCTGCCCCGAACAGCACTCCACAAAGCCCCGCTCCCGCTCAACGGGGACCGCCCATCATCGTCGACTGGAACGAGCCACTCTGATTTGTGTGGACGACCTCATTCTCTTCGGCTAGGACCCTGGCTGGGGGAGGGGTTTCCAATGAGATTTCTAGTTTTCTGTTTGTTCGTCGGACTCAGCTCTGCGCTTGAGGCGCGCGCGGAACGACTCAGTTGGGGGGCCGGTCGTATCTACCTAGTAGGTGCTGCCGAACGTCTCTATGGCCTCGAGACAGCTCAGGGGCAAAACTTCGTGCGCATGCTTCCTGACTTCGTCTACAACCTTCCCGAAGACGGGAGCTACGGCGTTGACGGTCGCCGCGCTTCGGAAGTGGCCCGTGGCATCGCCGATGACCTTCTCAAATTGCCTGCGGAGACCATAGATCGCTACGAAGAACTCACTCGACGAATCAATTATCGCTTTGATCGTCCGGGATACGAAACCACAGCGGGGGATGAAATCATTCGCCGCCTCCAATCAGCGATCGACACTCCCCGCACCCGCTCACTACACAGCGCTTATCTGCTCGAGGCTTTGGATCGCGAGCTTGCTGAGGTGACTCACGACTTTGCGAAAGCTCAGGAGTGGCAGGAAAGTGTGCTCAAAGCCGTGAGTGCAGCTCAGTTTGAACGCTCTCGAAAACGCAAGAAAGAAAAATCTCGAAGTTCTGAATTTCGCGAGGCCTTGAGGTCACAGACTTCGGCTCTTCGTTGCTTTAAAGTCTGAACCCACCGCAGCGGTCGATCAAGTTGGTTTAAAGAACAGTCGAGGTAATGAAAAACTGGTCGTCGAAGCCAGTCTCATAGCACATCACGATCTTGCGAATTGCGGACGGAGGATTTGAAGTCTTGTCGCTCTTTCCTCGATTGTATTCATCCACACACTCATTGCCGACGACTGCGGTGTTTCGCTCACGCGCGTTCGACCTCAGCCAAGCTCCGCCCGCCTCGTCTCCCCGATTGAAGCACTCTGAACCTGCATAGCCCAATTGCTCAAAACCGTTGTTGAAGCCTGAGTCAAACTCTCGCGAACACTGGTCTGAGGTGTCTCGACTTCTCAATTCAGCGCCGATCGATTGTCCCTCGTTGTAGCAAGTTTGGCTCAGATGCACTGGTGGCCCTCCGGTATTGCGAAAGCCTTTCTCGATTCCACGGCCCGCACTGTCCGCATTGAAGCTGCGACCACAGGGTGGTTTCACACGTTGCGCTTGAACCCCCTCAAATGCCAAAAAAAACAAGAAAAACAAAATGAATGATTTCATAGCCCCCCCTATCCACTAGATAGGATGAGCCGAAGTCGGTTTCAAGTAAGATCTGATGTCCAAACTTGATTCGCTAGAAAAAATTGACGAATCTCGCCGCCGAGCTTGTGACCCACAAAACAACTGTTGGTGTTCAAACTTTCAATTTCGCTCTCAGACAAAGCCTGAGGCGCTCGATTTGGATCCACCAGCACCGCCGCAAAACTTCGCCCCGCAGCAAGCTGACCCCAGTGGGAATCCACCCCCAGGAACTGAGCTGGTTTGGCGGAAAACACTTCGACGAGACGCTTGGGAGAAATCCAACCCTTTTGCTGAAAGTCCAGAAGAACCCGCAAACTGGCTTCTAACCCAATGGTTCCGAAAGGCGCCTGAGCAAAACCCTGGGCTTTTTTCTCGTGCTCGTGGGGTGCATGATCCGTCGCCACAAAATCCACATCTCCCTCAACCAAACCCCTCAAAAGTTGCGTGCGATCGTCCTCTGAGCGCAAAGGAGGATTCATCTTGTACGAGGTGTTGTTTGGATCAATTTGCTCAGCGTTCAGCAGGAGGTGATGCGGACTCACCTCACACGAGGCCCGTAGACCCTTTTGTTTGGCCGCCTTCACCAACTGCAGGGTTTTCGCCGCCGAGACATGCAGAACGTGATAACGCGCCCTTGGATGTTTGGCGAGCAAGTGCAAATCTCTCTCCACCATCCTCCATTCGGGATCGTCAAAATAAGGAGTCACTCCCAATTTCTTTTGCACGCTCGATGGAGCTATAACACCACCGTGACCGGGAACCTCTGCATGTTGCAGGAGTGGAATTTCTAATTTTTCCAATTGCGCAAAAGCTTGGTCCATCAAATCATCCGAAGCCAACCCTTTGCCGTCGTCAGTAAAGGCCTTCACACCTGCACGAGCCAATGCTTCAAAGTCCACCAGGGATTTTCCATTTTGTCCCATAGACAGGGCCGCCGACCAAAAAACCTGCACTCCGGTTTTTTTCTCAGCCAAGCTGATTTCATTTTGCGCTCGCCGCAAGACTTCAACAGAATCGATGACTGGATCCGTGTTGGGCATGGTGAGAAGAGCTCCGTATCCCCCACGCAAAGCTGCGCGCAAGCCAGTTTCGGGCAATTCCTTGTTGGGCTGGCCAGGCACACGCAGGTGCGCTTGCACGTCCAAGCCGGCTGGCAACAGCGCCAAACCATCAGCGGAAAGAATTTCTCCTTTGAAACTGGCGGGCTGATTTGGTGAGATTTCTTGAATCACCCCTTTGGATACAATCACAGTGTGATCGGGCAATATCTGACTCGCGTTCCACACGTTGACACGGGAGATCGCAAAAAGCTCAGGGAGGGGCTCGTTTCGAAGATGGGAGACTCGTTTCATCGAGTCTCAGTTGTTCCACCGAATTGCCTCTCAGGCAACCCGCACATCAGCGCGTGCTAATGACCTCGAAACCCGCCAATTGGTAGGGCCACTCCGGGATCACCACCTCTTGGGAGTTTTCCCAAATCAAATAAAAAGGGCCGGCGGTGGAAGGGGAGTCTTTTTTGACCGGTCCCCAAGCCTCCTCAGAGGTCTCGATTGCGATGTAAGCTTGTGCACCTTCAGGCGTGCCTTCCAGAATGCGTTTTAAGTTGATCGTGGCGGAGTAGTTGTCCAAACAGACAAACTTCAAAGTGGCATCTGCGGGGATTGCCAACTCGGAGAAAAAAGCAGCTGCAGGAATGGCGTTGAGATAACGTTTGGGGGCGCCTTGGTATCCGGGGTCACTCTGCACTGCGATCGAACGCACATCTTTTCTCATGAGCAAAGATTCTGTGGAAAAATAGAGGCGTCCCTTGCTCTGTGATTCCACAAATAGATCTGCAGCGAGCCCGAGCGCCGGCAAGAATGTAACAGCTACCGCAAATATCCAACGCATAGGGACCTCCAAATTGTTAAAGATTGCAGTTCACTCTGGTTTCAACACGTACCAGATCATTTGCTCTTTCCACCAATTCACCTTCATTCCCTTTGGCCCCTCTCACGTAAGAGATCTCAGAGAAAATGAAGTCGAGTCCTCCACTTAGAGTGTCAACTTGAGTGGCTTGGCCTGCGTCGACGAACATTTGAATGGTGAGGCTGTTCTTCCAATTGCCAGGCGCAATCGTCCCGGTCACAGCTTCAGATGGCAACAAACCAGGAATCGGCAATTTAAAGGCTTTAATCGCACCGTTGACTTCACCCACCTCAATTTCCACTTTGAAACGCTTGTTCCCCAAAGGAATGGTTTTAATCCTGCCCTCGACGAGGCTGCGGACCAACTGTCTCGATTGGCATTGAAATGTTTTTGCCACTTTGTACTTTTGCGCCGGAGGCTTCTGAAACAT
>FRDC01003803.1_pt1 | contig 11220 bp, 7 predicted proteins | sample 1106171 | NCBI WGS metagenome assembly FRDC01 (sample SAMEA3930566, study PRJEB13176) | freshwater metagenome | biome: Drinking water system; feature: drinking water; material: water | place: Singapore | collected 2014-12-20
CTCCCGCCTCCCGCCTCCCGCCCTCAAGCCGCCCGCAACGCCGTCGCTATCTGCATCCGCGCTGCGCGCAGCGCCGGAAAGAAGCCGCCGAGGAAGCCGACGAACAGGCTCAGGATCAGGCCGTTCGCGAGCAGTTGCGGCGTCACGCGGAAACTGAATGCCACCTGCGTGAAGCCGGCGCCGAGCGTCGACACCGTGTAGCCGTTGAAGAACAGATAGGCACCGGCGCCGCCGATCAGGCCGCCGATCAGTGCCAGGGTCATCGCTTCGGCAATCGTCGCCAGCACCACGACCCCGCCGCCGAAGCCGAGGGCGCGAAGTGTGGCGATCTCCACGGTACGTGCGGCAATCGCCGAATACATCGTGTTCAGCGCCGCGAACACCGCGCCCAGGCCCATGATCACGCCGACCACCGAGACCAGCACGCCGATGGTCCGCGTGAAGTTGCGCGACTGCGCCGAGAAGTACTCGACCTCCTTCTGGACATCGACCTGCAGGCGCGGATCGGTGGTCAGGCTGTCCTTGAATGCTTCGAACTTCGCCGGATCGTCGAGCTTCACCAGCAGCGATGAATAGCCGTTGCGCCGGAACGCCGACTGCGCAGTCTCGATGTCGACCAGCGCTTCCGATTCATGGGCATCGCCGTTCGACGTGAACGCGCCGACCACGCTCCATTCCGAGCCGCGGATCTGCACTTTCGACCCGACCTCAAGGCCCAGGAACTGTTCCTGCGCCTTCTTGCCGACGATGATTTCCTGCAAGCCCGGCTGGAACGCGCGGCCTTCGACGATCTTGAGTTCCGGCCGCATCGCGAAGCCGGCCGGGCCGACGCCGCGCATCGAGACATTGCTGTCCGTGCCCGAACGCCGCAGCTTGCGCTCGGCAATCACGATGATCTCGCCGGACGCCAGCGGCTTGCCTTCGGCATCCTTGGCGACGCCGGGTGCCTGCTCGATGACGATGGCCTGATCACGGGTGAAGAAGCTCGACAGCTCCGAGTTCGAGCCGCCTCTGAGCACGATCGCGCGATCCGGGCTGCCGGTGGCGCGCAAGGTGGCGACCATGCCCTGCGACATCGACTGCAGTGCCGTGATCACGCCGACGACGCCGGCCAGGCCGACGACGATGACCAAGGTCGCGCCCCAGCGCGCCGGCACGCTCTTCAGGTTGATGGTGATCAGCTTCAAGGTCTGCGACAGGAATTTCATCAGCGCTCACTCCAATGCCGGTCGTACGGGGACACGCGCCACGCGGACGGCCGACGGAAATCGGGATTCGGACTGCAAACCAGTGCAAGCATCACCGGCCGGCCAGCGCGTCGACGATCTGCAGGCGCCGCGCCCGCAGCGCCGGGAAGATGCCGATGGCGAAAGCGAGCAGCAGCATCGTCACCAGCGCCTCGATCCAGACCTTGCCCTGCACCGCCACCGGCGCGCCGCCGAGCACGGCCCCGAGACCTTTCGCGGCACCCACGGCGAGGACCATGCCGATGACGCCGCCGAGCAGACACAGCGCCAGCGCCTCGGCCAGCACCAGCGCGGTGACCTTCCCATCGCTGAAGCCGAGCGTCTTCAGCACCGCAAACTCCGGGATGCGCTCGCGCACCGCCTGACTCATGGTGTTGCCGGTGACCAGCAGGATGGTGAAGAACACCGCACCGAGGATCGCGGTGACGATCAGGCCGATGTCGCCGATCTGGCGCGCGAAGCTCAGGTTCCAGTCCTTTTCGGTCTGGGTCTTGGTCTCGTCCGGCGAGTTCTCGAATTGCGTGTCGATCGCTTTCGCGATCGCTTCCGACTGATTCGGGTCGGCGACGCGCACGATGTAGACCCCCGCGCCACCCTGGCCGAACTGCCGGTTCTCGTCGAAGTAGCCGAAGTTCAGGTACATCAGGTTTGAACGGCCCTGCCAGTCATCGTCCTGGCCGTCGAAGATGCCGACCACATCCCACTCCCAGGCGCGCGAGCCGTCCTTGGTGGTGAAGATGAACGACTTCAGCGGCACCTTGTCGCCGATCTTGAAGCCGAACTTCTCGGCCAGCTTGCGTCCGACGATCGCGCCAGTCTTGGTCCGCACGAAGGCTTCGCGCTGCTCCGGCGGCAGCTTCCATTCCGGATAGCTGTCAAGCAGGCGATCTGGGTCCACCGCGAACTGCGGGAAAAAGTTGCGCTCGTCCTGATAGACCCCGCCGAAGAACTGCGAATACGCAACACGCGCCACGCCCGGCAGCGATTCGATGCGCGGCAGCAGGCTCAGCGGCAGCGGCTGCGTGAAGCTGACCTTGGCCTGCGTGATCAGGCGATTGGCGCCAACGAAATCGGCCCCGGCGTTGAACAGCACGTTCACTGCCTGCAAGAGCCCGAACAGCATGAAAGCCATGACAAGGCTCAGCAGGGTCAGGATCAGGCGGGTCTTCTTGTGGAACAGGCTGGCCCAGACCAGCGGCAGATATCTCATCGGTGTTCTCCGACAGTTTTTTTGGACGTCTTGTTGGCGAGGCCTCTCGCGGCACGAGTGTCCTGCCATCCCCGGCGAGACGGCGTGCTCACGTCCGACCGCCTGCCCGCACATCCCTGTGCGGGCCGCGCTGGCAGGAGACGCGCCATTAGGGCGCCGCTCCGACCAGTGCGCCCTTGTCCATATGCAACTGATGAGTCGCGAACTCCGCCGCCTTCGCGTCATGCGTGACCATGACGATGGTCTTGCCGTGGTCGCGGTTCAGCGTCTGCAGCAGGTTCAGGATTTCGTCCGCTGTCTTGCGATCGAGATCGCCTGTCGGCTCGTCACAGACCAGGAGCGTCGGGTCGGCGACCAGCGCGCGGGCAATCGCCACACGCTGCGCCTGACCGCCGGACAGCTCGTTCGGCTTGTGTCCGGCGCGATCCGCGAGGCCGACCACGGCCAGCGCCGCCGCGACATTCTTCTTGCGCTGGGCCTTGCTGAGATTGGTCAGCAGCAGCGGCAGTTCGACATTGGCTTCGGCGGTCAGCACCGGCAGCAGGTTGTAGAACTGGAACACGAAGCCGACATGGCGCGCGCGCCACTTCGCGAGATCGCCAGCCGACAAGGTGTCGATGCGTTTGCCGTCGACCCTCACTTCGCCGCCGCTGGGCTTGTCGAGCCCGCCGATCAGATTCAGCAGCGTGGTCTTGCCGGAGCCGGATGGCCCCATCAGCGCCAGGAAATCACCCTGCGCAATGTCCAGATCGAGTTTCTGCAGCACGTCCACCGTCTGCTTGCCGCGCGTGTAGCGCTTGGAAACGCCGCGAATCGATACCAGGGCCGTCATGAGCTGCTCCGAATGCTGCCGATGAAATGCAATAGTTTCCGAACGAGTTGCCGACCGCGTCGCAACAGGCTTAAGGGGTTTTCTGAAGGACGATGCGGGCACCGTCGCTGAGTTTCGCGAGGTCACCGACGGCCAGCGCATCGCCGGCCGCGAGGCCGCCGAGCACCGTGTAGTCGCCGCCGGTCTTGGCCCCGAGCCTCACCGCGCGCCGCTCGACCGTCGTGCCCTTGACCAGGAACACCGCGCCCGTGTCGCCGGTGCCGAGCACGGCATCGGCCGGCACCAGCACACCGCTCCGCTTGGGCGCCCCTTCGGCCGGCGCATCGCTCAGGAACGACACGCGGGCGCCCATTTCCGGCAGCACGCGCTCGTCCTTCTCCTTGAACGCGACGCGCACCTTGACCGTCGCCTTGGCCCGGTCCGCGGTCGGAATCACCGCGATCACCGATGCCGGAATCGCCCAGTCCGGATAGGCATTGAGCTTGATCACGGCCGGCTGGCCGGACTTCACCCGATTGATGAAGTTCTCGTTGACATCGACTTCGACTTCCAGCGAATCCATGTCGACCACCGTGCCGATGCCGGTGCGGGTGAAGCCGCCACCGGCCGACAGCGGCGACACGATCTCGCCGACCTGCGCCGCCTTCACCGTGATCACGCCGGCAAACGGCGCGCGCACCGTGGTGTCGTCGAGATTGCGCTGCGCCAGCTCGACGCCGCGCTGCGCGACCTCGACGTTGCGTTGTGTGGTCGCCAGCGATGCGCGCAGGCTGTCGAGCGAGGTCTGCGCCACATCCAGTTCCGCCGGGCTGATGAACTTTTGCTCCACCAGCCCCTTCCGGCGCGCGACATCGCGCTCGGCATTGGCCAGATTGACCCGCACCTGCTGCAACTGCGCCCGCTGCGCTTCGAGCTGCGCCTGCGTCTGGTTCAGCGACGCCCGAATGTTCGTGTCATCGAGCCGCGCGACGATCTGATCGGCCTCCACCCGGCTGCCTTCCTCGATCAGCACCTCGGTGACCTTGCCGGTGACCTTGGCCGAGACCGTCGCCGCCCGCCGCGCCACGACATAACCCGCAGCATCCAGCAGCGAACCGCCGGCGGCAGCACCGCTGCCGGCAATCGCCCGCGCCGTCACCACCGTCACCGGCACGCCCGGCGGCGGTGCGAACCAGGCATAGGCGCCGGCGGCCAGCGCGATCAGCAGCACCAGTACCAGCAGCCATTTCAGCCACGGCCGACCCCCGCTTTCCGGTTCGTCGCTGCGATCGATGCGAAGCTGATTCAGCAATGCGGCTTTATCGTCCATAACCTGCGAAAGGGGTCAAAAAAGATGCAGCTAGCATAGGGAGAAACCGGCTCGTACGCAGGCACCCAGGGCCGGTTTCCACACGCTTTCAACGGCATTCAGGATAGGAAATGCGGCCCGACGGCAGCAGTTTCGTTCGTCACGAAGCCGGGTTGACGTTTGTCACCTTGCGCCTGCGGCAGACATCGCCCATCAGCGCCCATCAGCACCGGATCGATGCCGGTTGGGTGGTGGCTTTCGCGGTGCATTCGCACCGTCGGCCTCGCGGCGCGCCGAGCGTCGCGGGGCCAAATCGGGCCTGGCATAGACAGCGGTTGGCGGCACATTCGATCGGCAGGTCGCGGCCAACCGAGGGCACACGTGTCGTTCACCGCGAACTTGGCCGTCGGCCGTTCGCCATGCCAGTGAATGCCGATCCGCGCGGCCAGCAAACACAGGGCCTGTCACGAGTCTTGCGTTAACATCCATCAAGCAAGCTGAGCGGAGCAGGATCCGCCAACGTTCTTCGGGAACCAGTGTCTGGCGGGGGCCGGGTTGAAAGCAGACAAGCGTATGCCGAGCCGACGCCTTGCCGCGATCGTCTTCACCGACATCGTCGACTACAGCGCGTTCGTTCATCGCGACGAACTGCTCGGCGAGCGGCTGCTGAACCGGCAGAAGGCGGTGGTGCGTGCCGTGGCGCCGCGTTTCGGGGGCATCGAGGTCAAGACCGGCGGCGACAGCTTCCTGCTCGAATTCGGCAGTGCGCTCGCGGCGGTGCAGGCGGTGATCGCGATCCAGCGCCGGCTGCGCGAGGAGAATGCCCGCGCCGCCGGTGATCCGCCGGTGGTGCTGCGCGCAAGCATCCATCTGGGCGATGTCGAGCATCGCGACAACGATGTCTACGGCGATGGCGTGAACATCGCGGCGCGCCTGCTGCCGCTGTCGCCGCAAGGGGGCCTGAGCCTGTCCGGTGCGGTGCTCGGGCTGGTGCGGCAGCGCTTCAATCTGGACTGGCGCTCGATCGGCTTTCCGAAGCTGAAGAACATCACGCATCCGGTCGAAGTGTTCGTGGTGGAGGCCGACGGGCTGGACAGCGACGAAGCGGCCGCCGCCGCGCTGCCGGAAGCCGACAGCGTGGCCGAGGTGGACCGGCGTGCACGCGGGTACACCATCGCGGCGATCGCGTTCGCGCTACTGGCCTTGGGCGGCTACTGGTTCGGCGTGCACGATGCGGCGTCGCCATCGGCGCAGGACAGCGCACGGCCACCGCCGCTGGCGCTCGCCGCGCGGCCGGCATCGCTGGAGAAGCTCGAGCGGGCGTCGATCGCAGTGCTGCCGCTGGTCAACCAGAGCGACGATCCGAACAACGAATACTTTTCCGATGGCCTGACCGAGGAGCTGATCTCCGCGCTCGCGCAGGTGCGCGAGCTGCGCGTGATCGGCCGTAATTCCTCGTTCCAGTTCAAGAATCGCCCGTCCGATGCGCGTGTGGTCGGCGAGATGCTGAAGGTCGGCAACCTGCTGGAAGGCAGCGTCCGCCGGCAGGGCGATCGGGTACGGATCATCGCGCGGCTGGTCAATGCCGGCGATGGCAGCCAGGTCTGGTCGGAGACGTTCGGCCGGCAGATCAAGGACATCTTCGCGGTGCAGGTCGAGATTGCGCAGGCCGTGGCCGACGCGCTGAAGCTGAAGCTGATCGACAACGAGACGCACAGCGCCTCGCGCGAAGCGAACCTCAACGCCTACAACGCGCTGCTGCTTGGCAACTTCTATTACGAGCGCAACGACCGCGACAACTGGCGCAAGGCGATCGACTACTACGCGCAGGCGACCCAGCTCGATCCCGCGTATGCGCTGGCCTGGGCCAAGCTCGGCGCGACCTGGGGCCATCTCGCCGGCAACTACATGGCGGGCGACGAGGTGCGCGAGGCCTACGGCAAGGCTCATGCGGCGGTCGAGAAGGCGCTGATGCTCGATCCGGCACTGGCCGAGGGTCATGCCGCGCTCGGCTGGCTGCTGATGATTGCCGACCTCGATCTGGATGGCGCCGAACGCGAGCTGCGCCGCGCGGTGGAACTGGCGCCGACCGAGGCAGGACCAAAGCACCGGCTGGCCTATGTGCTCGGCGCGCTGGGCCGGCTCGATGATGCCGTGACGATGGTGCGGCGCGCATTCCTGCTCGATCCGCTCGGTTTCCGCGGCTACTACTACCTGTCCGTGTTCCAGATGGCGCAGGGCCGTTTCGACGATGCCGACGCCTCGGTGCGCAAGGCACTGGAACTGCAGCCGACCGCCGCGACGCAGTACCAGCATCTGGCGATGATCCAGATCATGCGCGGCCGCCCGGATGCTGCGTTGCTGGATGCGCTGCGCGAGCCGGACGACTACTGGCGCGACTACGCGATGGCGCTGGCGCGGCAGAAACTCGGCGACCAGGGTGCGGCCGATGCCAGTCTGCGTCAGTTCATCGATGCCCACACTCACGACGGCGCGTTCCAGATCGCCAGCATCTACGCGCTGCGACAGGAGCCGGACCGCGCGTTCGAATGGCTCGACAAGTCACTCGACATGCGCGACCCGGCCGCGACCGGCGTTCGGCTGGATCCGTTTTTCGCCGCCTATCGCAACGATCCGCGCTTCATCGCGTTCTGCCGCAAGGCCGGCATCGGCACGAGCTGACCTTCAAGCGGCCCGGTGCCGGCGCAGTCGCCGGGCTGTAACACTCGCTGCCGATACTTCACCGATCTGATCGGCATTGGAGCAGTGCCATGGCGAAGGTCGCGCATCCGCAGAAGTCTTCCATCGGTCGTCCTGCCGGCGGCAAGGCCGACAAGGCCGAGCGCATGGAAAAGGTCGTGCACCGCTATCGCACGATCTGGCTGTCCGACATCCATCTCGGCACGGCCGGCTGCAAGGCCGAGTTCCTGACCGACTTCCTGAAGCGCAACGACTGCGAAACGCTGTACCTCGTCGGCGACATCATCGACGGCTGGAAGCTGAAATCCGGCTGGTACTGGCCGCAGGAGCACACCAACGTCGTGCGCAAGATCCTGACCAAGGCCAAGCGCGACACCAAGGTGTTCTACGTCACCGGCAATCACGACGAGTTCCTGCGCAAGTTCGTCGACTACCGGCTGGAGATCGGCAACATCCAGCTGGTCAACGAAGCGATCCACGAGACCGCCGACGGCCGCCGTCTGCTGATCCTGCACGGCGACTATTTCGACGTGATCACGCGTTATCACCGCTGGATCGCGCTGGCCGGCGATCTGGCCTACGAAACGATGATGCACTCGAACTACTGGTTCAACCGCCTGCGCGCGATGGCCGGGCTGCGCTACTGGAGCTTGAGCGCGTTCGCGAAGCAGAAGGTCAAGAACGCGGTGTCGATCGTGTCCAGCTTCGAGGAAGCGGTGGCGCGCGAGTGCAAGCGCCGCGGGCTCGATGGCGTGGTCTGCGGCCACATCCACCATGCCGAGATTCGCAGCATTCACGGCGTGGAGTACCACAACTGCGGCGACTGGGTGGAGTCGTGCACGGCGCTCGCCGAGGACTTCAACGGCAAGATTTCGGTGATCCGCTGGGTCGAGATCGACCATTTGAACGAGCGTCCGAACGTCGCGCAGTTGAACCGCGCGCCACAGAAGCTCGTCGTCAACGCCTGATCGCGGACGCGGCGACGGTCGTCGGCATCGTGCCCGGCCGCGGTCGGGCTCGGAGTTCCGGCGTCACGCGCGAAGGCCGCGAACGTCAGCGCATCGGCACTGTCCCGTCCTGCCACGATGGGTGTCGTCGCGCCTTTCCAGCCGTGTGATCGGACAGCCGTCGGCTACGTTCCCCCGCGGTGATTCAGTTCGCGCAACGTTCGCGGGCAACTGGCGTCCGCGCGGCCGCTGTCGGAGCCCCGGCGGCACCACGAAAAACGGCACCCGAGGGTGCCGTCGTTCGTCGCTGCAATGCCGTGGATCAGGCCTTGCCGCTCAACTGCGCGACGATGCCGGGGTTCTCAAGCGTCGAGATGTCCTGCGTGATCTCCTCGCCCTTGGCGATCGAGCGCAGCAGGCGGCGCATGATCTTGCCGCTGCGGGTCTTCGGCAGGCCGTCGGCCAGACGGATATCGTCGGGCTTGGCGATCGGGCCGATCTCCTTCGCCACGTGCTCGCGCAGTTCCTTGATCAGCGCATCGGCTTCGGCACCGGTCGGGCGCGCGCCCTTGCAGATGACGAACGCGCAGATCGCTTCGCCCTTGATCTCGTGCGGACGACCAACGACGGCGGCTTCCGCCACCCGCGCATGCGATACCAGCGCCGATTCCACTTCCATCGTGCCGAGGCGGTGGCCGGAGACGTTCAGCACGTCGTCGACGCGGCCGAGTATCCAGTAGTAGCCGTCTTCGTCGCGGTGCGTGGAGTCGCCGGCAACGTACAGCAGCGAGCCGTCCGGGCGAGGCGGGAACTGGCCGAAGTAGGCCTTCTTGTAGCGCTCGTTGTCGCCCCAGATCGTCCGCAGCATCGACGGCCACGGCTTGGTGATGACCAGATAGCCGCCGGCGGTCTTGCCTTGCACCGGCTCGCCCATCTCGTCGACGACATCGGCAAACAGGCCCGGCAGCGGCTGCGTGCACGAACCCGGCTTGGTCGCCATCGCGCCCGGGATCGGGCTCATCATGATGCTGCCGGTTTCGGTCTGCCACCAGGTATCGACGATCGGCAACTCGCCCTTGCCGATGACCCGGTGGTACCACATCCAGGCTTCCGGATTGATCGGTTCGCCAACGCTGCCGAGCAGGCGCAGCTTGCTCAGATCGTACTTGTTCGGAATCTCCTCGCCGGACTTCATCAGCGCACGGATCGCGGTCGGCGCGGTGTAGAAGATGGTCACGCCGTGGTCCTGGCAGATTTTCCAGAAGCGGCCGGCGTCAGGAACCGTCGGCACGCCTTCGTAGATCATCACGGTGGCGCCGTTGGCCAGCGGGCCGTAGGTCACGTAGCTGTGGCCGGTGATCCAGCCGACATCGGCGGTACACCAGAACAGGTCGTCTTCCTTCAAATCGAACACCCACTGCGCGGACTTCATCGCGCCAAGCAGGTAGCCGCCGGTGCAGTGCTGGATGCCCTTCGGCTTGCCGGTGGAGCCCGAGGTGTAGAGCAGGAACAGCGGATGCTCGGCCTCGACCATCACCGGCTCGCAGGTGGCCGGCAGGTTCGCCGTCAGCTCGTGCAGCCAGACATCGCGGCCGGCGGTCATGCCGACGGTGTTGCTGGTGCGCTTCGCGACGATCACCTTTTCGATGTTCGGGCAGCCGAGTGCCAGCGCATCGTCGACGCCCTTTTTCAGCTCGATGAAATTGCCGCCGCGCTGGTTGCCATCGGCGGTGATGACCACGCGCGCACCGGTGTCCTCGATACGGTCGCGCAGGGCGGTGGCCGAGAAGCCGCCGAACACCACCGAATGGATCAGGCCCAAGCGGGCGCAGGCCAGCATCGCGATCACGGCTTCGGCCGAATGCGGCAGATACAAGGTCACGCGGTCGCCCTTGACCAGCCCGAGGCTGTTCAGGCCGTTGGCGAGCTTGCAGACCTCGGTGTGCAGTTCGCGATACGTGTAATTGCGCGTGTCACCTTTTTCGCCTTCATAACGGATGGCGATCTTGTCGCCCTTGGTTGCGAGGTGCCGGTCGAGGCAGTTGTAGGACGCGTTGAGCGTGCCGTCGTGGAACCAGCGGTAGTTCGGCGCGTTCGATTCGTCGAGCACGGTCTGGAACGGCGTGGCCCAGCTCAGTTCTTCGCGCGCGAACCTGCCCCAGAAACCGCGGAAATCGGCCGCTGCGTCGGCGCGCAGCCGGCTCAGCGCTTCGGCATTGACCCGCGCCTTGGCCACGAACGCCGCCGATGGCGGGAACAGGCGCGTTTCGGTCAGCACGGACTGGAAGTTGTCGCTGCTCATCGTGTTTTCATCCTCGTTGTCGTGGCTCCTTGTCTGGAGCGTCTCCTCCGGCCGGAGTGTGCCAGCCTCGGCACACCCCAATGGGCGGTGCCGCGCTCAAGCAAACATCGCGCCCGGTCCTGCAGGCTGCTTGCAAACGCCTTCGGCCCGCGGATTTCGCCGCGGGCCGAGGGGGTGTATCAGTGGCTTGATGCGCCGCTTGCGCCGTATCCGGTTTCGGCTCGGACCAGCTGTTCGATGTATCGAGATTTCTCGACCCTGGCTCTCGCACTGCTGTCGGTGACCGAGCCCAGCCAGCAGCCCACGAAGGCCAGTGACATCGAGAAGATCGCCGGGGCGTCGTACGGGAAGATCGGCGTTGCATGGCCGAGCACCTTCACCCAGACCGCAGGACCGAGCACGGTCAGGCTCACCGCCGACACCAGCCCGAGGCTGCCGCCGATCAGCGCGCCGCGCGTAGTCAGGCTGCGCCAGACCATCGACAGCAGCAGGATCGGGAAATTGGCGCTGGCGGCGATCGCGAAAGCGAGGCCGACCATGAAGGCGACGTTCTGCTTCTCGAACACGATGCCGAGCACGATGGCCAGAATGCCGAGCGCGACGGTGGCGTACTTGGAGACGCGAATTTCGTCGCGCTCGGTGGCCTTGCCGCGCTTGAAGACGTGGGCGTAGAGATCGTTCGACACCGCCGTGG
>FRDC01000896.1_pt1 | contig 11203 bp, 17 predicted proteins | sample 1106171 | NCBI WGS metagenome assembly FRDC01 (sample SAMEA3930566, study PRJEB13176) | freshwater metagenome | biome: Drinking water system; feature: drinking water; material: water | place: Singapore | collected 2014-12-20
TGTCTTATGAAGATTAGAATGGGGTAGGTGGTTGATCTGACGGACGCCATTATGTTGACGCCAAACCCCCCTTGACCCGAACGCCCGTTTGTCTGATACTGACTAGTGGTGTGGGACTTCCCCTCACCTACCCAGTGGGTCAAACCCTCTGAGTACCATTCAATCGTTCCGTTCGGGAGGGGTCCGTCGGGAGAGGTTGGTTCTTGGGTGGTCGTCCGAACGTTGTGGTTGGCGTTCGGACGATTTCGCTAGTATCACCGTCCGAACGACCCGAGGAGTAACACATGTACGATCCTAAGAAGGCTGGTGAGAAGCAGATCCGCCGGGCGCAGGAAGCGTCCCAAGACTATGTCAATGGTGTGAACGATACACAAAAGAACCCGATGCAGCGGGCGAAGGCCAAGAAGGAAAAGCTCAAACTCAATTTCAATCAAGCAATCGACAATGGGACGTGGGAAGCTGGGTTGGACTCAGTTTCGTTTGAGGAATGGAAGAGGCTTGCATCCTCAAAGGGTGGTGAGAGGTACGCGTCCGGGGTCCAGGCCGCGGCCGACGACATCGCGGCTTTCCACGCCGAGTTCGCGCCCCACGTTCAAAGGACCCAACAAGAGATTGACGGTATGCCGGACACCACTCCGGAACAGAGACTCCAACGAATGTTGCACAATGCCCGGTCGTTGGCCAAGTTCAAGCGGAGCAAGCGCCGCCGGTAAACCCCGACGGGTGTTTGTATGACGTTCGACGAACTGATACGGGGGCGGTCGGTGTATTACTCTTTCCATGATGAGTTGGTCAGAAAGCTCGAAGCGGTCAAGGTCGCGGTCGCACACCACAACGCCGCCCTCGCTCAACTGTCTGACACCAACCCTCGCGTCAGGGAATCACTGACCCTCACCCCCTACGACGACTGGCTTTCCATCCTCAAACAACAGTTAGGGCTTTAACATGTACTGGCACACATCGGTCTACACCGAGTCGCTCGGGAACGTGACGAATTCCGACACCGACGCGGCGCTCGACGAAATCCTCACACGCCGTAACAGTCACTTGATCTTCACCGAAGCGTACAGTCTAATGGCCGCTTGGGCGTTCGGGGCGAACCTCGGACGGATGCGGTTCGCGAACGCCGCGCTGACGCAACTCGGGAGCAACCACATTTGGCCGATCGACATTAGTGCGACCGTGCCGGACGACCCGGCCGTGTACGACTTGCGTGACGCCCCGATGAAGTTACCCGAGAACGAAGAACTGACTATCGAAACAACGACGACGGCCGTCGGCCCGGCGCAGCACGGCGCGGTACTCTGGTTGGCGCTGCCCGAGTGGAATATGAATTTCCCGCCGTTCCTCGAACGGTTCAAGACTCGCGCGACCGCCGTGGTTGCGGCCGGGTCCGAAACGACGTGGACGGCGTTGTCCGAACTGGTGTTTGAGCGTGACTTGCTCAACGGCGTTTACGCCGTCGTCGGTGCGAACGTCGTAGCGGCCAACGCGATCGCGTTCCGGTTTCGGTTTCCCGATCAACCGGCCGTCAGGGGGCGACAGCACCGGCCCGGCGGACTGGTCCAGGACACCGCGGCCCTCGCCCCGTGGCCGGCGCAGATGGGCGGACTGGGCGAGTGGGGCCGGTTCCACACGTTCACCCCGCCCGAAATCCAGGTTTTCGCCGACGCGGCGGGTGGCACTTACGAAATCCGGCTCGACCTGTTGTACTTGGGTCAGGATAAGGGACTTCTGCGGGGACGCTAAGTCATGTCACCGTCAGAGTTCCTGCGGGCGCACGGCCCGGCCGTGCCCCGGTACTACACGATCGCGGCCGGGGCGGAACTCACGATACCGGCCGACGAGAACCGGTATATTCTGACGTTCTGGACTACGACCGGTGATACACTCATCCGCCCCGGATTGGGTGACATTACTACGGTCATTGGATACTCATTTCTGGCGGGTAACGACCCGCTCGTCCTGACACACTCCGAGCACGGCGCGTTGGTGAACCTCCGCTGGATCGTCCGGGCCAACGCCGGCGCGGTCGAACTCATCACCGTCGAAGCGTTCATGTACCCGCGCCGGCGGTCACAGGTATACTCAAATGGCAAAGCGAAGATTCGTTAAGTACAATGTTTACGGCGGGACCGGGGCGTTCGGGCAGGCGCTCGCGCCGGACGCCCGCCGGGTCGCGGTCCACCTGTCGAACTGGCCGAGCGGGAACTTCTTCATTTTCCAGTTCGGAGAGTCTGTCGATAATTTTGGTTACGGGTGGCAGATCGGCGGCCCCGGGTCGTTACTCAAACTGACGATTGAGGAAATCGGGGACGTCATCAAGTCGCGGCTGTGGGCCGTGGCGAGCGCCGGTAACCAGTGTGCCGTCACCGAAATTCTGGAAGAGGACATTTGAACACATGGCCAGACAGTCAACCAATCCACTGAACGACAAGCATTTGAAGATTCTTAACGACGTGCTCCAGATGTGCAAGGAGACGGCCGAGTACTGCGACAAGTGCGCCGCGTGCGGCTTGAACGTAGACCCTGAAAAGCGTAAGAATGAAGAACAGATGCGACTGGCCGAGCGGCTCAAGGCGACGTTCTTTCCAAAGGCCAGATAAACGTTAGAAGGTGACGCATGGTCGTCTACCGGACGTTCGGCGAGCCGGACCCGGAACCGTCCGTCGAACTGACACGCGAGAGACTGACCGGCCAGGACATCGGGCTCACCGAAGTTCTGGCCGATCTCGTCGGGACGGTCCACACGCGCACGGAGTCTCAAGAGGATACGCTAAGACCGCTGTACAAACTTGCGGTCGCCGACGCCGACCGCCGGACCGTCGAGACACACGAGATGCTCGGCGGTGTGGTCGTACCGATACTAAACGACCTTCGTGCGGACATCGGCGGTGCGGGCGGACTCGTGACCGCGGTCGTGGCCGAACTGCCGGCACCGGCCCGCGCGGGCGTGGCCCGCGCCGCCGGGTTCGCGGCGCCGCCGGGCGATGATCCGGTGTTCGTAATTTCGATCCTCGTCGGTGACGGACGCGAGTGTCCCCGTGAGATTGTCGCCGAAGGCGATCTCCGCGACATTGACGACCCCCGAATCGTCGTCCGGGGGCCGATGACGCGGGCGGACGCGGAACTCTTTTGGTTGGAATTGCAGCGTCGGTGCGAGGCGGGCGAGGCGCCGCCGGACAAGGAACCGCGGCCCGAAGAACCCGGCGGCGGTGAGTTACCCAAACCGCCGAAAGACGGTCCTATCCCGCCGCCGGCACCGCCCCCGCCGGACGAGCCGAAGGACGAACCGAAGGACGATTGTCCGCCCAAAGATCCGACGGACTGTTTCGTCCGCGTGCCGTGCCCGCCCGCCGGCCCGAAGGACAAACCACCGAAAGAACCTCCGAAAGAACCTCCGGAAGAGGAACCGGACGAGGAACCCCGGCCCGAAGAACCCGGGGGCGAGGGCGTTCCGCTCCCCGGGGAGCGGCCGAAGCTCCCCGACCGGGCGCCGGCCCCGGACTGCCGTAAACTGACGTTTGGCGATCCGAACGTGTGTTTGTGCATCGAACACTACGTTCAGGACTGGTCGCGGTTCGGCGGGGTACTCATCAACTGGGCGGACTGGCTCGCGGAAGAAGGCAACGCCGTCCACGACCTGGCGTACGACGTTCGTCAGGCGTCGATCGGACTGTCCGTTCTGAAGATGCTGAGTAAGAAAATATCATACAATGATCCGACTTTAATCGAGGCCGCCGAACAGATGGTCCGCCTAATGGTGATGAACGGTCAGGCGGCCGTCGACGATATGGTCAAGGAGGTGTACTCGCACGCGGCCAGGTGGCACCGCAGTTACCTGCAGGATGAAACCGGTACGATCGTGAATCTGTACGCGGCCCGATCCGCCGTGGCGTTCGCCGGCCGGTTCCTCGGCGGGTTCCTGTCGACGGTCCATTTCTCGCCCGACGTTTCGATTGATTTTCGCCACATTCTTCAGATCATTGATCTGTGTATTTCTTACACCCGTCCGATCGAACTACCGCGAATGCCGGACGTGGAAAACCTCTGGCTCACCGGCGAGATGACGGACGATCACGCGGCGTGCCTCGTCCGGGCCAACGGCGAACAGTGGGAGCACACAAAGGTCGCGTGGTACACACGCCGGACCCAACCGACCGCCGACGACTATCTCAATTACTATTACCGTAATCTGAACAAGAAGGGGGAACTGTCCAGGCGACTGGAGAAACTCGGGTACAAAGATGCTCAAGAGCGTCAGATTGTCGAGGCGTCGCGGGTTTACCTTCCGCCGCCGTCGGACATCGTGCGGTTCGCGGTCAAAGACGTGTTCGACCCGGCGAAGCTCGGCCTCAAGGAGATGGAGGAAGAGTTTAACGTACAAAAGGGTCTGAAAGAGTTGTTCGACGCGCAGGGGATGCACGACACCGAAATCGTCACAAAGGACGGACGAAAGTTAAAGGTTCCGACGGCACTCCTGTACTGGATCGCGTCGTACCACGAAGTCTCACCCACGCAAGTGTATGAGATGCTCCACCGCCTCCGGCCTGACCGGGTACGGCTGCACAAGCTGCCCGGCCAGGACGACAAGAGCGCCGACGCGATGGCGACGGACATTTCGACTGTCCGTAAACTGTTGAAGGAGGCCGATTACAACCCCATTTGGCGCGACCGGCTGGCGGCCATTTCGTACCGCGTGATCGGTCGAATCGACATACGGAGGATGTATGAATTCGGCGTTTTCGGGAAGCCCCTCGGAACGAAGGGTTTTAACCTCGCTGACCCGAAGAATCCGATCCCTGTTGGACCGGCAGAACGCGAGGTCGCGGAGCGATACGAAGACCTCGGTTCGACGGAAATTGACGCACGTTTGCAAGCTCTATTTACGGTTCGTCTATGGGAACGCCAGGCGCGGACGAGGCACAAGACGAGAATTCAAACGCTAGTCTGCGAGTTGTATTCGCAGGGTGCGGTGACCCGCGAGAAGGCCGTCGAGCAACTGGCCCCCGTAGTCGAGACGGCGGACGAGGCCGCCGTCATCCTCGACACCTGCGAGGCACGCGAGAGTCTCCGGACGCTCAAGTTTGCAGTTTCGGCGATCAAACGACAATACTTGAGTTTCCAGATTGACGAGAACGCGGCCAAGGTCCGTCTGGCGCAGGCCGGTGTACTGCAGCAGAAGGCCGGACGGTTGGTCAACGATTGGAACCTCATCAAGCTGCGTCGGCCGAGGCAGGAGACGGCGGGCGAGATGTGCGGTTGGATGGATGCCGGTTTGATTGACCGGAACGAGTTTCGCGAGCGGCTCATGCGGATCGGGTACGAACGGACTCACGCCGAACGGATCGTCAGGAAGTGCGAGACGGGCATCCTCAGGAGAAGTAGCCGCGAGGTCGAGCGGATCGCCCGGGAGCGGCTGCGGGAGCGGCGTCGCGTGGAGGCGGCCAACGCCAAACTCGCTAAAGAGCGTGTGACTCTTGAGGAAAGGAGGTTGACCAAATTCCTGGCCACGCGGTCCGAGAAGCACCTGATTGCGTGGTTTAACGAAGGTTTGATTAGTGTGGACGAGATCCGGCAAACTCTGTTGCTCAAACAATTCATCCCACAGGACGCGGACCGATGGATACTGACGTACTTAAAGCCGAAGACCTGAAGATCGAAAAGCCGTGCGGGTGTAAGACGAAGGCGGAACCGGCCCGGCACGGCCCGCGGCGAAAAAAGCGCACCCGGGGTGAGTGCCCCGGGTGCCTTAAGACCGACTACTGTCGGTCGTGCGTGGACGCGACCGACCGGGCTACACGCCGCGCCGGCGGGTGAACCGCATCCCGGCCGGTTGCCACACACCCAACCGGTCTTCGAGGAAGAGGAGCGTCGGGTGGATCAGGGTCGGGCAGTAGAAGACGTGCTCCCACCGGGTCCGGTGGACCCGGACGGGGCGGATGTGGACCCGGACGAGCACGCACTCGGCGGGCACCCACGAGTGCCGTTCGGCGACGTGCTCGACCGCCCAGTCCCGCACCTTACGTTCGCACAACCATACGGCCATTAGGTCGCCCGTCGCGAGTTCCGGGTTCAGACCGGTCGCGATAATGCTCTTGAGATTCTTTTGGTGTGTCGCGTGGTAGAGCACCTTGATCCCGGCGCGGGGCTTGCTCATTCGTGATCCTCCAATGGTAGTCCGATAATTGGGGTGGCGGTCAGTGTGACGTTGGCGGTGAACCACGCGAGCCGGGCCGCGAACGGCCGGCGGTGCTGGCGCGGGACGGCCCGGCGGACGATCTGGGCGATGGCTTCGTGCTCGGACGCCGCGCACACGATCTGGTCAATGGCCCGACCGGCCAGGGTGCCGGTCACTCGGTACGTCATCATGGTCGACCTCTGGTAGAGTGTGTCGGGGAATGGTACATTGATGTTGTCTCCTTCGGGGTGGGGGTGACGTGACGCGGCCCGGGGCGGGTTTGGTACCCGCCCCGGGCCGTCGTCGTCGCGTCACGCCGAGCCGGACTTCCTACCCTTCGACCGCTTGGCCGGCTTGGGCGGATTCATGGTGGCCAGATCGGGCGGTTCGTAGTCCGGGTCCAGTTGGACCGCGTTCAAGCGGACGTTGTCTTCGTACCATTTGTAGTACGATTCTTTGTTAGTCCGCACGGTGTCGGGCATGTGCTTCCGCACGACCTGGCGGATGGCGTCGGCGCCGTGCGCCGCCTCGACGTAGTACGTCATCTCCTCGCCGCCGATCTTACCTTCGACTCGATACTTGTTCATGACTGTCTCCGTTTGGTTGGAATGTTACACGCGGACGCTCAACCGATGAACATCATGTCGGGTTCGACGAACTTGACGCGGACGTTGGAGGGGATCAACGCCGTCGGTGTGTACCGACACAGCATGACAACGTCGGCCGTCGACACCTGGATGTACGAACACACGTACGGGGCGAGGTTGACCCAGACGTAGACACGCGGCCGTCTCTTCGCTTCCTCCACCAGATCGGCCCACGTCTTGGGGGTCTGCGTACCGGTCTCCATCTCACGCTCTCCTTCGGGGTTCGGGCGGGCGAAATGCCCGCCCACAGACACCTGTACCCCACTGGGGGACGGCGATCAATACCGGCCGCACCGATTTAATTTTTCGGCATCCTCGTCGGAATGTCCAAGGGTATCCATTCCCAGTCCCCGGCCGGCCGCAACCACAGTGCCCGCATGGCCGCCGGGCCGGCGCCCCACACGTCCGCGACCCGGGCCATGCCGGACGTGCAGCACACGACACCGACCACCCGGCCGTCGGTGCCGGACACGATCGCGCCGCCCGAATCCCCGCTCGACACGGAGATTCGGAATTTAAGTTGACCGTTAGAGTCTGGACCGCTGACGAACACGCCGTCTTCGCGGTTGCCGGGTCGGTCGACACCGTACCCGGCGTGCCAGACCGGCGTTCCCGGGGGCGGGACCGTCTCCGCGAGTTCCGCAAACGGCAGGACGATGTTCGTACTGTCACTCATTAGCCACGCGCAGTCGGCCGCCTTGTCGAGCGACAGTACGGTCACGCCAATGTCGGACCCGTCTTGGGCGCGGAAGCGGCCCCGCTGCCCCTCGCCGGTGAGGCAGTGTGCGGCCGTCACGATCCGGTAGCGGCCGTCATGCCCGGCCGGGCCGATCGGCGTGGCGGTGCACCCCGACCGCCCGAACTGGATTCGTCCAATGGCTTTACTCACGTCCGGCTGACGCGGTGTGTGCGGCATGGTCGGTTCGGGCGGTGCCGGCGCCGGCAGGGGCGGGGGCGGCGGGATCACGATGCCGTACCGCGCTCCGAGGAACGCGATTGCGGCCGTGATCGCCCAGGTGATGAGGGTGCGGAGATAGGGTCGTTCTTTCATCGATCAGACACTCCACAACGTCCTGACAGTGATACTCACATTCCCCGCGGACGTTCGGACGGGAATCGGAGTGGTCGGGTGGTGCCGTCGGGCGACACGACACACCGCGTGATCCGCCGCTTGAGGTGCTTCACGACCTTGCGGACGAACACGCTATTTGTCAAACCATCCTTCAATTGTGTGAAAGGCGAGGGGAACTGGAGTTGCTCCCACCCGCCGGACGGCGTCGGCCGGGCGCTGACGCGGACGCCCTTGAGCCGGCGGACGAGGTTCGTCTCATAGTCTTTCGGGCCGTAGACGCACATCCGCGAATGCTCTTTTTCGTACTTTAGCATACCCAGCGTCTCCGGTGCGACCGCACCCGCGTCGATCAGGCGGAACAAACCCTCGTCCGATACCCAGATCGAATCCGTGTCGGTGTAGAACCAATCGCCGGCGCCGGCCGTCCGCTGGTACTCACGCATAATCTCACGGGCGTATGATGTTACGGTCGCGGCGATGGCCGGGCAACTGTCGCGGCTCTCGCACTCGCCCACCTTGACCTCGACGCAGCCGTAGTAGTCGCGGACCTCGACGGGTTCGGCGATCGGGCACAGTTCGATCGTCTCTTCGAAGTCGTACAGAACAGGAGGATTGTCAATATATCGTGAGAGTGTCGTGGGGACGAGTCCGTGCCGAACCTCCAGCCGCCCCATCGCCTCGGCGCCCCACTCGCACCAGAGCGGGGAGAGTTGCCCGGTCTTACCGTACAGACTGTTGGCATAGTATTTGAACAACGTGGCGCGGGCGTCGTCCCCCGCGTCACGCATGCGGGTCTTACCGCCGACGGCCCATTCCATGTATTGTTTGAATATTGGTTCGGCGTAGTACCAGGCCGCCGCGTGGATGTACCCGACGACGCCCTCGCGCACGGCCCGGGTGAGTTCCGGGTGGGGGAGGACCGTGCGGTAACTGCCGGTCGGGTAGTAGCACCCGTCTTTGAGTCTGACCGGATACTGACTGTTTGAGTTTACGATTTCCACGTCGGCGACGACGTGGTACTGACTCATTAGGCGGCCGAGCGCGGCCGGGCCGATCCGGCGGGAGTACCCCTTCAGGCGGACGGGCAGGGGCAACCGGCACACCGCCGGGTACATGCTGCAAACGTCTAACTCGTGAATGTGCGTGTGAGGGATCGGGCCGACCCGGGGCGTGTCGACGATGCCGCCGTAGTACGCGGCGCGTTCGAGCGGCATCGCGTGCGGGTGGGCGTTTACTAAGACTTTCGTTTGCATGAAGCGTGACCGGAACGCGGCGAACGACAGCCCGGCTATCGTCGGTTGCCATGGGCCGAGCTTCTCGACCTTCACGAACCGGATGAGCGAATCGACCGCCGCCGCGCACACCTCGACGTCCCTGCGACAGTACCGATACCATTCGTGGTCCGGGGCGGCCTGGTCCGGCATGTCGAGCTTGGATATTCCCATGCTCTTACCGATCTGCGACAGACTACTCTTGTAGTAGTTGAACGTGTCAGCAAGTACGATCGGTTTATTGTCTAAGTATCCCTTCATGTAGAATATGGACCCGGTGACCACCTGCCGCTCCACGCGGAACCGGTCACCCGCGAGGACCGACCACCCGCCGCAGGCGCCGAGGTCGTACCCGATGTTGTGCGCGAACAACCAGACGGGCCGCCGGCCGTTCAGCCGCGAGGTGACGAGACGCCAGAATTCGGCCGGGTCACTAAAGTCTAACTGTTTGACGCGCGTTCGCTCGCCACCCTCTAACCGATATGCTAGTGCACACCCGAGCCGGAACCGCTGGACCTCACCGCCCGGGACGGCGGCGCGGTCGCCGTGCCACGTCTCGGAGTCGAAGACGACGATTTCGGACGGGACCGACGACGGTCCGGCACTCTTCCAATAGTGATATTTACGCATTAGACGCAGTCCATACGTTCAATCCGGTATCGGACTGATCCTGACGTCTGCGATGACCGGATGAGGGGTGGTTGGTATCCCTTGGCAAGCGCCCGGTCGATCACCTTACCGAGTGCGTCGTTCAAAAGATCTTGCAACCGACCGCGGGCGTCGATTTCGACAGTGTCCCCGAACGTCTGCCCGGCGCCGGTCAGAGGGTCGGTGTAGGTGATGGTGATGCGGACGCGGATGCGGGACGTGCCGGCGGGACACTTCAGACGGCGGGCCAAATCAACATTCTTACGCTTTTCTTCCTGTGTGATACTCTCGATTGCGCCCTGGATTCGCCGCTCGTCGGTCAGGATCTTCTTGACGTCATCCTCTGACATTCCGGGGAACGAACCTTGAACGTCGGAAATGACGTCGTCGTCCGTGTCACCGGCGCGGACGCCGCCGCGCACGATCCCACGGACGACGGGGTTGACCGACAAACGTCGACGCTTGGCCACGTCGTCACCCGATGTCTTCGGCAATCATCGAGACGGTGCTACGGAGTAATTGTAGCACCTCGATCGCCTGCCCGACCCCCTTCATGTGGCCGGCGATCGTCCTGACGCGGTGGCGGATGTCGTCAACCGTCGACGCGGTGGCGGCCCCCTCCAGGATGCCGACGACGCGCCGGAGGTCGCCGACCACCCCGGCGACCGCCCGCGCGATGACGGGCAGTTGTACGGAGTACATGAGTATAGTCTCTTCATCCGACCGTTTGGGCTTTTCGGGTTTCGGGTTAAGCCGTTTCATTTTCGCTCCTCAGTTTGAGCGACGGTTCGTTGGCACCGTGGTGTTGGTTGAGAACGCCGACGATGCCGATCATGCCACAGAGGGACGACAGGTTCCATCCGGAGTTCCCGAGCCGGATCGCGAGTGCCTCGCAGGCGTCCGCGGCCCGTTTAAGAACTTTATCGTTAACCAAGTATTCGAGTATCAACCCGCCGTGAATTTCGACCAAGTCATTGCACAAAGACTCAAACATGAACTTGAACTCGCGGAGCACGCGGACGTACTGATCGAACTGCGCGATCAACTCGGGCCGCGACGGCCTCTTGAACTGACGGATGAACAACACCACGTCATCCTTGTTCTCACTGTCGTTAGACACGTCGTTCTCCGGACGGGGTTCGGGTTCCGGCCGCACCGCGCGACCGGCAGACACAGTCTACCCCAATCCCCCACTGCCGGCAACCACCTACCCCATTCTAATCTTCATAAGACAGTATAGACCTACGGTCGTTCAGGCATACGTCCGAATGACACCATACTCTGACGATCGGCAGACAACTCCCGCGTGACGTTCAAACCACGAGCTAAATTACCCAGCTTAACCCTGTGTAGCACAGTTTGGGCGGAGAGCGTATACGCGCGC
>FRDC01000584.1_pt1 | contig 11187 bp, 8 predicted proteins | sample 1106171 | NCBI WGS metagenome assembly FRDC01 (sample SAMEA3930566, study PRJEB13176) | freshwater metagenome | biome: Drinking water system; feature: drinking water; material: water | place: Singapore | collected 2014-12-20
GGGAGAAGCGTCTGGACGGTCCCGTCACTGAGCGTCACCGTTCGGGGGGCATCATCAAGAACCACGGAGGACATCCGTACCCACCCGGACGCACGAACTCCGGCGCACTGATCGTTGATCACGTCTTTCCGAATGACCCACGACTTTCTCCAACTCGTAGCTTGAACGCTCCCTGATTGCGCTCCTGACGCTCCACACACAATGGCGAGCACCTGGCCGGATGAAATCGAGAACGAGGTCCCACCACATTGCCCACCGATCGACACATTGACACTGAAGTTGACGAGGACAATTTGCTCATCGGGATCAAGCGTGGGTGGCGTGAAAGAAAAGCTGGCAAAGGTCCGCCAACCGATCCCCCCGCAATTTTCACCAAATACTCCACCGGGACCAGTGCCCAACCACTGCATGACATAACTGTCCGGGGACGGATTCAGAACCCGGACATACATATAATGATCGACACAGAAACCAGCCGACCCGCCCGGGCCTCCCGTGATCGGGACTTCCCGGATGCTATTCGTCACCTGAATTTGACAGGTCAGTTGACCACTCCCTGGCCGATTACAGGTCTGTGTCGACGGCGGGGCCTGTGTCCAGGACACGCAAATCGTCACATCCGTACAGGTGCTGACATTGGGATTCGGAGTGATCGAACTCGCAGTCGTATTGGCCGTGGTCATAGAAGCGCTTGTCGTTAAATTCCACCCCCCAGCATCCACCCCCATTTGTTGCACTCGGGACGCATTCGGGTCCGACGCCGCGGCATTTCCCGCCGCATTATTTAAGCCCGAGACATCACCTGTGTCGGAATAGTACCCAGAGGCAGATGAACCGGCGCAGGAGGCGTCCATACACCCCGAGGTCCCACCATACTGTGGCACCGCCCCCTGTCGGCCACTCACCGTCCCTCGATCCAGCGCACCGGTCGACTGGATATTCCCCATCGCACAGCGAGCTTTCTGCAGAGGATCGGTAATCCCGCTACAAGATACTTGAGCAAGAGCTATCCCTGTGACCGGGACGATTCCAGCCATGATGATCATCACCGTCAGAATGCGCCGCACCTTTCGCCCCTCCGCCTGATCGTATAGCCTTGCCGCTATGGTTTCTCTCCGGCACCCGGTGTCTGTGATGCTGTTTGCACGGGCTTCTTCCAACCAATCTTTTCTTTAGCCCAATCCGTCCACGACTGCTTCGAAGTCGGCTTTACTTCTGCCGTCGATGTCGTTAGAAGCGGCGATTGCCCACCACTATCCGTCACCTGTGCCGATGTGGTTGGAGCAGGTATCACCTCATCGGGCTTAACCGCGACGGCTCCCGAAACAGCACCGTCCTTCGGACCAGTCCCAGCACCCTCTGTCCTCGTCACCGGAGCAGTGGGAACGGTAGGAGCTTGGGATACCGTTGCAGGGACAACCACAGAAGGATTCTCCCCCACACTCCCCGTAACCGGAGAACTACCAGTAGTCACCGTGGCAGGAGTCACAGGAGATGGCTCCAATTTCGGACTGATGACTTTCGATGGCGGCACAACCGTCGAAGCCTGCCCGAGTTTCTGCTCCAATGCCCGCTCAACAGCCCCCTTCCCTTTTCCATCCGACTCAGAGCCAACTTCATGTTTGTTGGCGTCACTCGTCTCAGCCGGCCGAGAAAGTTTTGCAACCGCCTGCGCCTGCTTCCGCAACACTTCGACCTTAGCGCCCAACCCCGAGATCGTTCCATTCATCGCTTGTTGCTGTTCGCTCATTGTGCGAAGCAACTCCAACGTTTCTTGGGCCTGGCCCGTGAATTTGCCAAACTCCACCCGCTGAAGAGCCAATTCCTGACTCACGGTGGTCAGCCGAGCTTGGAGCGCTTTCATATCCACCAAGGTTTGTTGAACCGTTGACTCCAACCCGGTGACACGAAGTGAGTGCTGCGAGTAGGCTCGACGCAACGCCTGCACATCAGACGACAAACCGTCCCGTTCGATATCCTGTTCTGTTTTCACGTACCGTAAATGCTCGTTCTGCTCCACCTGTTGATCGTACGCGGATTTGGACACACACCCGCTCAACGCCCCAGCACACAGAATCCCCGTCATCATGATCTTCATAGAAACCTGCATAGTCTCCTCCTTACAAAGTTCAGGGTGCTCCCGCCCCCTACGTAGACGCTCCTCGATGTACAACTCTCGGCCGACCATTACTCGAACCTGTTGACCCGATCGTGACGTCATCCTTCGACGTTATTTCCACCTCAGTCCCAATCGTTGCCACTCGAGGTTTTTGAGGCTCACGGAGTTCACGCGGCTCGTAATAATCCACGTCCACCGTCGAACACACTACGCGCACCACCCGATCAAACTCCCGCACCAACGTGAGCGCTTCGGATAGCCGCGAGTCGCTACGGAGCTGCTCCATACTGATCGTGCGCAACACAACCAAGACGCGATCAATGCGAATGATCTGTTCGACCACTGCACGGACTTCTTCCGTTTGAGGGACCACCACATGTGAGCGTGGGTCAGCGACCATCCGTTTCCGTTCCTCCAGTGATTCTCCTAACGCCGGTGTGAGCAACACGAGATCGCCACCAGAAGCCCGGAGCCATTCGGCCGCTTGCTTAGTCCACGTTTGAATAGGTTCCAGGAGTGCTAAGACTTCCGCTACAGTACGAGTGACACCCAAATCTCGCCGTAACCGCGGGATCGCCTTATTGAGTGGGTACACCATGCGAATGAGAATGCGCCCTTCAAACGATCGTGGCAGTACAATGAGACTGCCATACTGCTGCAGGAGCTCCCGGTTGAGCGCAATCCGTTCCTCAGGCGTTTTCTTTTTGCGTTTCGTATTGGAATCAGCCCCACTCTGATTCTTCGATGAACCTGGACTCTGCGCAGACTGATTATTCATATTCCCTCCTGTAAGCTGGCCAACCTAATCGAATACCCGGTAACTCGGCCTGCAACGGCCACATTCAAGCCAGCCTTCCCAAGAAATCGTGGCATCACTGCTGCCGGCACACGGACCTCAGCCTCATGGGCACGACGGTCGACCGTGATTCCTTTCACCTCACCAAGTGGAGCCGGCAACAACGCTTGTTTGATAAATTCTTCGGGGGATGCACTGTAGAGCACCAAACACGGACGTAACCGCGAATAGGATCCAAACTCTCGCAAATACGGCAGGCATAACTTGATGGGGTCATCTCCCGTCGGTGATCCCACTGCGATCTTGACGAACTCCGCATGCTGGACTGTCCCCACCGCCTTCACATCCACACGCCCCTCAGCGATCAACGTGGCAAACAACAGTTCAGCGACACGGCGAATAAAATGCCCCGATCGTTGGGATACAATCGGATACGGTCCCTCCACGGATTTGATGCATGCATAAAACCGGTCTCCAACCCGGTAGGGGCCATCCGCACAGACCCGAGGCAGCACCGCCATCCGGTCCGTGCCCCCTATCAAGGTCAAATAACCAGGTTTGTCAGGATTCGCTTTGACCACCTGGCCCAACACAAAATGACCGACCTTATCGAACGCCATACTTAGTATTACGCTCGCGTGGTTGAGGACCCCTATCGGCGTTTCCGATCAAGCTCCTCTTGAAACATCTTTCGACACAAACTTAATGGCAGGAACACCGTATCGACGTGACGCGCCGGGACCACCACTTTCACCAGGTATCGCCCCTCATACTCCGCCGTGACCGTGCTGACCTGATACCCCTTGCTGCGTAGTGCATTGACGAACTCTTCCGGACCGGACCACTTCGGGAGGTCGCTGACCTCACCCGTTATGGAAGCCACCTCTCCACACCCGCCCATCCCAGACGCAACCATCCACCTCTCCGATCCCAGCGGAGACTGAGCCCCAACCGAGGTCACGCCTAGCCCACCCAGCAGCATGGTCACTGCCAGCAGCGTTCGCACCATCATCGCGCCACCCCTTTGATTCCCTTGTCAGTACAGCTCGTCTCTGGCATACATAGTCCTATTACGTTCCAACGCGTAATAGAGAAGAAATGCCACACCCACTGCGCTACGGCTGGTCTCTCCTCGCCTGGCTCCCCCTCCTCACCGGATGCGCCAGTTCGTACTTTGTGCCTATGGAGCTTGCCCCTTCGCACATCGAACGCACCCCGGCCGGGACAGAACCAGCAAGCCGGACGATCCTGCACGTGATCACCCACTCTGATGAATTGGGATGGCAAGTCTCAGCGACCCAAGAATGGATCGACCGAGAGAACGTCACGGAACAGGAATATCGAAAGGGCTGGGTCTATGCACCAGCAAAGAATTCAGCAGCCCAGGTCGGGTACACCGCTGGCACCGTCATTACCTGCCCGGGCAGCATTCTCGCACACGTCTTTATCAGGATGATTCGGGTGGTCGGACTATTGGATCAAGCGGAACCCACGTGGCACTACATTAAAGGGCTCTGTGTCGCGCCAGTGCTAGGCTTGGATCCCACAACCCCTCGCTGGCAAATCCAATCAGGACCCACACATGACGTCACACGCGTCTCCCATCGAGTCATCCGTCCACTCACAGACGGACGCCTCCAAATCCGCTGGATGCACAAGCACCTTGATCCGGTCGGAACGGAACACGTGCTCACCAGCCAGTCCCCAACACTCGATATCCGGTTACGCGAGATCGCTGCCGTCCTCCTCCGGACCCATCACCCCGACACCCTTCGCCAGGGCCAATTGGAGATCACACTACATACCAGGAACGAATTAACCATCCAGACCCCAATTCCGATCAGTCCATCCACTCTAAAAACTGCTCTTGAGTCTGATCTGATCCGCCGACCTCCTTCAGACTGGCCAACGTCACTCCGGATTCGCCTTGATACCCAAGATCCAGCGCTGACATCACTCGCCCAAACACTCCTCACCGAATTACGTCTGCCTACCGTAACCCGCGGGGGCACCGCCACCTCGCTCTATGCGGCTCAAACCCAGGAAGTCTCACCGCTCTTCCAAGAAGGGACATCGAATTCAATCGGCCATTGGACTGGCGCCAACGTGCTCCTCTCCCTCATCAGCACGCGCATAACCGAGACAACCCACTTGTATGTTGCCACCGCAAGCGCCATCGAAACAGGGCTGATCCTTGGACAATTCACCCTCGAAGGACGAGCTGGGCTGTCTCCAAAAGTCACCAGTACCCTACGCGCTCAACTCACCCAGTTGCTCACTGGCAACGGTCCAGCAGTCCGTCGTGGCACCATGATCGAGGGACGCCGATGAAGATCCTACTTGCAGCCGCCCTCATTCTCTTATCTGGCTGTCAACCACTCCTATCATCACCTATAGGGACACCCTCGACGACTCGCCTCCCAATCGAGCGACTCCCCCTCGGCACCCCACACGTTCAGCTGACACCCAATGCCACGAAAGACCGCTGGACCATCCATGTCCGCAACAATTCGACGACGTCGAGGAAGTTCATACGGTCCAGCAACAGGCAGCACGTCGCTACCTCTTCTGGCCCCTGGCACCTCTGAACGGTCTGATCCAATGTCCCGCCGGACTGATTGCTTCCGCAATCTCTTCTCGAGAAGGCGCAAACCATGCCGATTCCACTGCGGGCCAAGATAGGATGTATTCCGCGTCTTCCCTCCTGCTAATCCTGTCCCCGTCCTCCCATGTTGCTAGCTCCTGTTGTCCGTGACCTCTTCCATCACCTGCCCGTGTTTTGAAATGTGAGGGAAAACCATCTGACAAGAGTCTTTTTCCTCCGTATCGTAGGGGCCGTGCGGTCCGATTTCCATTTTCCCACGAAATCCCCGGCTGAATTCCCGCGGAATTCCCGGCAGTCAGCCGGTGTGGAACTGAACACGGAGGTGAAGAACCATGGATACAACTGATCGAGCAATCCTGGAAGCGTGTGCCGAGGACTATCATCGATTAAAAGAACTGCGTCCCCATATTGCGGGCGGAACGCTATACCGGCATACCAAGCGCTTGTGCGAACTGGGATGGCTCGAGCGCAAGGGCCCCTTCTACCGCACGACGGAGACGGGTCGCCGCAACCTAATTGAGGCAAACTGTAGTCGGCAGTGGAATTAACTCGAGAAGCTCTATCCGCCGTTGACCCTCATCCCGACGGCAGTCCACCGCGCCTTAATTGAACTGATTGTCGCTGCGATCATCTGCCGTCAACATGCGACCCGTCCTGATCGCCATCCGTTTTTCGTCTGTGCGGGGGGCACGCTGCACTGGAAGACATCGGCGGGGATGTTCGTGTGTCACGCGGTCGGCTTAGATCCGAACCCGCACGTTGTGGATTGTGGAAGTGAAACAGGGAAATCAATCTTCATACGTCGGACCGGGACGGGTGCGATCACGTTTCAACGAGACCTGCTGAATACGTCCTTCGTGGTCTTCGATGAGTTTCTCACAGCCGATCGAGCCGTCCGGAGTGCGCTCAATCCTTTCTTGAGCGGAAGGCTGGTGGTCCCGTGTGAAAACGAGCGCATGACGGTACGCCCAGTTCCCCTGCTGACGTTGAATCCAAGGGAGGGATGGTTAGCAGAAAACTGGCAAACTAAATATTCATGTTTAATTGGGCGGTCTTCCCGTATTTGCCCATAGTTTCAGGTAGTTGATCGAGAGGGGAATTTCGCTTCTGCTTCTATTAATTCTCGTCCGATCTGTATAATCCACTCTTTCTGTCACGCTGGTGTCACGCTGTTCCCCAATCATTCTTGTGATTCATTACAGGCCACCTCGTTTATTTGAGGATCCGGTGCTAAGCCCACGGCGACTTCCATCAATTGGTTCGCAATATATTGGAACACGCCGAAATTGCCCGCCAGAACAATCCAAATCTGAGGTCACGGTGATACATAAACAGCGATAAGCGAGCGTCCAGTCGCCTCGCGGTGTGTCCCGAGACCGGTGGCGGCGCCCCTCGCTAATTCAAAATAGGCAGGCATTTGCCGTGACAATTTGTGATATTGGGGGAAGAAATCACAGACTCTACAGAATTCATAGAATCTGTCACAAGCGCCTGGATTGATGAAAGAACGGCGAAGCCGATGACCGATCAAACCCCTGTAAAAATCGCATTGATCCGCTCGAGGTTTCCGTGCTTCACATCTGATCTTCGCAAACCCCTACCCGCAATGGTTCACCCTCCATAGTTTTTTCAGTACAACTGGTCTTTTGATACTTGTGGTATCAGGCAGCAAACTAAAATCCTAAAAACCGGTGGGTGATAACTGTAGGTTTTCAGATTTGGCTAGCATGAAATTGCAACGACGGCATGTACTCAGATTGTTCTCCCTTCGGAAGGGCACGCATTACCAAGCGGCTGGCGGTTTCGTCTGCGATCGAACGGCGAGCACTTTGATCCCCAAATACACCCCGGACAAGCTGAATAAGAAGCCGACGACGCAGAACACCAGAAGCAAGATTTTCCGCTGGCGATCGTGCTCCAAAAGAAACGGGATATCCCAACTATGCAGACCATGGAACAGCCATCGATACACTCTCCTGCTGTGATCCATGAGCTCCATCAGCTGGCCTGTCTTCACATCGATGTGAAGCCATGTCTGTGCCGGATTGTCTAAAACAACTCGCAAACCAGGAAGCGGCCGAGGATTGTGGGTCGTGCTGTAGTAATACATGTCGCCGTAGGTGATTTCGCTCCTCTTAATTTCATGAGTTGGGAACACGGCCTTCGCCGCTTGACGAAGAGCCTGGAGACCAAATTCCAGAAACGGCGCATGCGCCGTGACCGCGCTCATCACCACTTGCTGCTCAGGATCTGAGCGGAACACATAGTAGCTCACTCCCCCAACCTTGGTAATCAGGATCTCTTTAACGGCATCACCGAGCTGGGCCTGCCGCATGGCGTCTCGTAACGGAACGGCAATATCTTCAGGCACCAACGTTCCACCCATAAAGTGTTGACGCTGGTCTACTGTTGGCTCGGGGACCGAGAACCAGCGCCCATGATCCATCGAGAACATGCCGCTCAAGAGCCACGTACAGACCACAGATCCAATAGCCACTCCAAAAAGATGATGCCATCGCTTGATCCCCGAAAAGGGGCTGCTATGGCCTTGCCGTCTCCAGTGATGAAGATGCTGAAGACCGAGCACAAACCCGGTGGCGGCAGTGACCACGCCAGCCGCAGCCAGCCACCAGACCGTCTGATCCCACACAGCCCAATGCCGGCGTAGCACCGGCACATAAAGCCAGTGGATGACAGCACCTACCGCATTCCACCTTCGCTCGAACACCGTCGTCTCCATCACCACTTCCCCGGTTTTGGAAGAGACGTACACCTCACGCCCATCCGCATCGTGTAATGGGACTTTCCATAAGGGCCGATAGGGGTCGAAACGCTGTTGGACCGTCCATTGATCGTCCTGCAGCGCCTCCGCCGCGATCTCGCCTTCGCGCGGCACACCTTGTTGTGCGATACGTGAGGCATCGCTGTGTGTGATCCCTGACATGGGTTCTCCGCGATCCGCCCACAGACTCGTCAACGTACCGTCCAGAAAATAGATGACGTAGACCGGACGCCCGGCAGCCATCAGTAGACGCACCCGCTCAACCCCCTGGCTGGGTCCGACCTGACTCCAAACCGATTCCAGCGGCACACAGCAGTACTCCAACTGGAGTGGCTCAAGCCATCGGAATCGCTCCGCCTCGGTCAGGCTCGGATAGGGCACAAAGAGCAATACCGCGCCCGATCCGAACCAGAGCATGACGAGCAGACCGATCCCTACCCCCAGCACACGGTGGATTCCTGTCAGTCCGGCACTCAGCCAACGCATCCCTGCACCCTGTCAGAATCGCGCCATCAGGCTCAATTCAATCGTCCGTGGCGCCCCGATGATGACTTCGCTGGGATAGAAATTATCGCCCCAACTCGCATACGTTTTATCGAACAAGTTGCGCCCGCGCAACGTGAACCACAGATTCTTATACGGCACCGATATCCAGGCATCGGCCGTCATATACGCATGCATCCGTATGGCATTCGCCGCATCGTTGTAGCGATCCCCCACATAGCGCAGCGCCGCGCCGAGATCGACCGGCACCGCCGTGGGGAGCCGGTAGATCGACCAGAGGTTGGCCATCGCCTGCGGCACATTGAACGGGCGATTGCCGTTCCGGGAGACCACACTGCCTCCGGACAGTTCGGCAAAGTCGTCAAATTTGGCGGACAGAAAGGTCAGATTTCCCTGTACTCGCCACGCTTCGGTGGGACGCACCCCCACGGACAGCTCGACGCCTTTAGACGACTGCCGACCGACGTTGACCGCTTCCGTCAGCGAGGTTTGCGTCAGAATGTTTTTCCGGAAGATATCAAAGTACGCAACCGTCCACTCGGCCCGTTTGTTCCAGAAGTCCCCTTTGGCCCCCACTTCCCACTGTGCCCCGGTCGCGAGTGCAAAATTTTCCTGACGCGTCACGAGAAAAATATTGCTGGCTGCTGGATCAGCCGCCGTCGCGTATTGCCCATAGAGTGTGATCTGCGGCAACACGTCATAGACAAGGCCTGCGCGCCAGGTGGTGGGATTGAAGTTCCGCGAGAAACTGCTCGTCGTATTGAGGACGCCGGCGGTGTCGAACAACTCCCGAGTCAAATCGATACGATCATGTCGAAACCCGGCGATCAGCTTGAGCTGATCGGTCAGGCTAAGCTGATCCTCGGCAAACAGCGCGGTCGTGGTGATCATTGCCTTCTGCGTTGCTGCCGTGATCGGCCCGAACAGTCCGGCAACAGGGGCAAACGGGTCCACGCTCCCACCTGCCCCATTAAAGAAACTCGGACGCGTGAAGTCGAGACGACTGAAATCCAATCCTGTCACAAAACGATTCTTCAACGACGCAACTGGCTGGTTGACCTGAAACTCGAGTCGGTCGCCGATGATAGTCTGATCATGCGCCACATAGAATCGATCACGATCAATAAGCTGCGTCCCGGTGTTAAATGTGTAGGTTTCAGCATTTTGCCAGTGTCGCTTCGCCGTGTAGTAATAGGCTTGGTTCCGCACTTCGATCAGATCGGTCGGCTTCCAAGTCGTTTTGAGCTTCGTCCACGTGGTCAGCGCACTCATGTCGCTGTCCTGCGTATTGTAGTTTTGTCGCAGCATCCGCCTATCGACGGTGCGTCCATCGAGGGTGCTGACGACTCCGTTCACTCCCTGAGTGGCGAACGACGAGGGCACCAGCGGCGTCCCAAAGTAGGGCTTGCTGCGATCAAACCCGAGGTCGAAGGATAGTTCAACGCTGAGCCGAGAGGTCACGTCATAGAGGAGGGCGCTGGTCCCATTCCAATAGGTATAGGGTGCCCGTTGCACGCCCAGAAAGTTGTCGGAGTTCTGATAACTCAGGTCCACTCGATAATGCAGCTTATCGGTCCCGAGCGTCCCTCCGCTGCCCACGCCAGCCCTAGCTGTATTGAAGCTGCCATACGAAAGAAATATCTCCGTTCCCTGTAACTCACGGACCGGTCGCTTGGTCACGAAGTTGATCGCGCCGGCAATCGCCCCTTCCCCATAGAGCACCGACGCGGGCCCCTTCAGGATCTCGATGCGATCAAGATTCCACGTGTCACGCGGGCGCGAAGTCATATTGGCCGGGCCGGTCATCAGCCCATCGTTCAGCAGTCGAATCTGGTTATTCGTAAACCCCCGCATGGAAAAGTTCGCGGGGTCGCCGGGTGCGTCGCCTACCGTCACCCCCGTCGCGCCTTCGATCGCTTCGGAGATCGACCGAAACCCGCGCTCCTGAATGGTTTGTTGACCGATCACCTCAATGCTGGCGGGAATCTCACGTAGCGTCAGCCCCAAGCGGCTGGACGTCGTACTTAGACTGTCGAGATTGAGCGTGCCCGTCCCCTGGCGCTCGACCAGCTGTCCAATCACCGTCACTTCCTGCACTTCCACGGGATCCCCTTCACCCTCCTTGGCAAAAAGATTGAGGGGCATGAGACACAACACAATTCCTGAGGCCATGACAAGACGGCGAAGCATAGTGCTCTTCCTTTGATCACGAAAGGGGTTTCTGGAGTTTCCATGTACCCAGGTCTCCTGACTCTCGGCTCGTCCTACTCTCTGCGCCTTCCCATCCTTGCGGACAGTGGCTGAGTGCAGATTTCGTCCCCGATCACAGTTGCGGACCAGTGGCGGCTTCTACCGCGCTTCCCTTGGGGTACATGGGCTAT
>FRDC01000512.1_pt1 | contig 11165 bp, 10 predicted proteins | sample 1106171 | NCBI WGS metagenome assembly FRDC01 (sample SAMEA3930566, study PRJEB13176) | freshwater metagenome | biome: Drinking water system; feature: drinking water; material: water | place: Singapore | collected 2014-12-20
AGACGCATCAAGGGTGTGAAGACTTCGTGCTGATTTTGCGCGAACTGTTCGCGAGGATATGGGGCGCGGCGGTCACCTACAACGCCAATAGCGGCATCTGGCGCGGGTTTCCGAATGGTGGATACCTGGAGATCAATCAACTGTCCTCGTATGCCGAATATGCCAAGTTTCAGGGGCGCTCTTTCACCATGATTGCGTGTGACGAGGCGACCAATTGGCCCAACGAGGAATTGCTGAACTTGTTGCGGTCGAACTTGCGCGGCGCGGCGGAAGTGCCCAAGCGGATGATCCTGGCGGCGAATCCCGGTGGCATTGGGCATACGGCAGTGTACCGGCGTCACGTGCTCAAGGCCGTGCCCGGACGGCCCTACGAATTGGATGGAGAGACCTGGGTGACGTGTCCATCGACGTTCGAGGGCAATATCTTCATTGATCGCGAGAAGTACCGGCGCGACTTGGTGGCGGCGACGGGTCACGACAAGGAACTTGCGCGAGCGTTCATCGATGGCGATTGGGACGTGGTGCGAGGTGGATCGTTCTTCGCGGGATGTATGGATGAGAAGCGGGTGATGTTCTCGCGATGGAGGAAGCCGGACGGGGTGCCGGCGCGCGAGTGGCTGCGTCCGAAGGCGGTGGCGGTTGGGGATGGGATCAGGCTGGAGATGCCGGACATTGAACAGCCCTTCCGGTTCTACCTTTCGATGGATTGGGGATTTTCGGCACCGTGTGTTGTCTTCCTCTGTGCCAGGAGCAATGGGGCTGAGGTGGAGGGGAAATACTATCCACGCGGTTCGGTGCTGCTGTTGGATTGCTTCGATACGGCGCTGGTGGATCGGCTGCACGTGGGCGCGGAAATGCCAGTATCGGATGTGGCGGCGAAGGTAAGGGCGATGTGCCAGCGGTGGGGCGTGAGTCCGGCTGGTGTGGCCGATGACGCGGCGGGCATCCGCAACCAGGACGGCGTGAGTGTGGTGGATTCGTTCGCGGATGAGGGCGTCTACTTTCGCGAAGCTGGCAAGGGCAGTCGAATCGGCGGTTGGACCCGGATGCGCGAAATGCTCAACGATGCCGGTAAGCCCGACAAGCCGGGCCTGTATGTGAGCGATTTGTGCACCGGCTTCTGGCAGACGGTTCCGTTCCTATCGCGGTCGATGCGCCATGTGGAAGACCTGGAGGGAAACGACCATTGGGCGGATGCGGCCCGGTATGCGGTCATCGGGTCCAAGTTCCAAGGTTGGCGGCAGAGGGAGTTCTGATGGATGGCCTGGACCCGATAGCGTATCCAGAGATAGACTGCCTCTGCCGTCTATCGAAGAACATCACCATTCGTTGTGACGCTTGCGGCATGTCGAACCGGCCCGGCGAACCGGCTCATTTGTGCTGTTGCGCTTTCGGCTGGTATTGCTCGGATGCCTGTTGTCCAGTCTGCAATGGAAGCCTGACATATACGCTGGCTGAGTTCCGGCAGATCGTTGTGAATCGCGAGAACGGCGGATTGCCACCGCCCGTGCCCAAGAAGCCGAAGGTGCAAAGAATGACCAAAGCGGAATCGGTAAGGGTCCGCTGGTCAGATCCCGAGTACCGGGCGCGGATCACCGAGGCGTGCAGGGCGCGGATGCAGGAACGATGGAGGGACCCGGAAAGTCGCGCCCGGATGCTTGCCGTGGCCGCTTCGAGACGGAAGGCATAGAGGGCCGGGTTGAGGTAGATCGTTGTGCCCTGGCCCACGGCATGTGGCGCGGCACAGGGCTTATAGGGACGGGCGCGGGCCGGATTGGTGGCGCAGAGAGCAGGCCGTTCCGTTTCAAAACGCCGTTTCAAATTCGATGCCTTCACACCGCGATGCAGTCTTTACTGTGCTCCGGTGGTCTGGAGCGGCTAATGATAAGTTAGTCGGTCGGCAGATTGGCGGCGTGTAAAGCCTTTTTAGTGAGAGGAATACAGCAATTACGCCCGCTTTCCGAGTGACGGCGCGCGGCCAGCCGCTTTCCGAGTGACCGCGCGCGGCCAGCCTCACAACATTTTCATCCGTACAACTCAACTCAACTCCCTCTCAGGGAAAAAAGGGAAATCTAGCCCATAAACTTTTATATAGGGCCACAAAAAGTTTCTCCGGGCCTAAAACTTTTTGCACGCCTATATAGAAAAGTTCCGAGTCGAAAACACCCTATTTTCCCCTGCCTCCGAACTGTATTGAGTTGCCTGAGCTAAAACCGTTCCTCTTCCTGCTCGAACGCCTGCACGCCGTCCACCCACTTCTGGTTGTTGACAGTAGTAATCGCGTGTCCGAGATTGATCAAGTAGTTCTCCACATCGGCCTTCGGCGGTTTATGGGCCATGAGGATGCCGTTGTTCTGTGTCCATGTCCAAAAGGCGTGATAGAACTGCGTCAGCGGCTGGCGCAATCGCCTTTCTTCGGCCTGTGCCATAGCGGCCATCAGCCGATCCTCGATGCACTTCCCCATATAGCCAGCGTCTTCCTCTAGCATCGCGGCCATCAACGTTGTTGCAGCGGGTAGCGAAACGGTCTCCGGGCCGGGTTCCTCCATAAACTCTCGTAGCGCCGAAGCCCTAGCGCGCAACCGTAACTCTTCGAGCGAGGTCTGGCTGGTTGCGCACGCCTCGGCAATGAACCTTGGCAGCGGATTGGCCTGCCGTAGGAACTCCTGTTTCGCGAGTACGCAATCCTTCGGCTCCAGATAGTGACCGTGCCGCTTGCGCAATCGCTGCAAGCCTTCAATGGCCCGGTTGAGAATGCCGGGCAGCTCTGTTGCCCAGATCTTCTCGAACAGACCTAACTTGAGGTCTTTGCCTTCGATGAACTTTCGCCGGAAAGGTATTGCATGTGCCCTCACTTGAAGGCCGTGGCTGAGGTCCTTGGTCATCGGGTATTTGTTGCAAAGCATCAGCAACAGCGAGCAGTTCTTAAAAGGAGTTGGCTTCCCGTATGGATCGCGCCCGGTGAGCGGGGCGTCTTCACTTAGCTGCTTGACGATGCCGTCCGGCAATACTGACTTAAAGTCGATGTCATTATCCCGCACGAGAATCTTTTGTTTGAGCGCTGAGATGTTGTATTCATGGTCGATCTTGTTCAGCTTGATGGTGATGGTCGCTTGTTCGCCGACAAGCTTGTCGAGTGTGTCGGCCAAGCCTGTTTTGCCATTGTTGCCCATGCCCTCCCACATCCAGAATTGTTTCTTGTCTCGCTTAGGCTGAATGGCATAGCCGTACATCTCGTACAGGTGACGCTGCATCTCTTCCGGTTCCGGGGAATTGGCGAAGATTTCCAATACCGTCTGATCGAACACTGGACACTTGGCATCGGGATCATATTCGACGTTGAGGCAAAAGCGGAGATAGCTTTCCGGGCTGTGCTTGCGCATCTCGACAGTGCCGTCCGGCTGGATCCACAGTTCGCCGTTCAGGCAGTTGATAACGGAGGGTGGAGGCGTAAGCAGGCGCAGCGGGTCACCTTCCTTGGCGCAGAGGCTGTGAAGTAGGTCCACGGCTTGCTGCTTGATTGAGGAAACTGTCCAGGGAATCGGGCCAAGGGCTTCAATCTCGGCAATGCAGCGGTCCCCCACAATCTCATCCCCGTTCGATATGGGTTCCCAATGGCGGCTGTTGTACTTCCAAAAGAAGCGGTCTGAGGGACGGATCAGCAGCCCGGAATACCGGCTGTTCAGGACTCGCCGCGCAATCATCAATCCCACATCCGAGGGTTCCGCGTCGGCGGTGTCCGAACGCCGGTTGGCCTTAATCGCTTTCCGCACAGCATCCGGGCGCCACCCGTATAGCGTCTTAAGCTTCTTGACGAATTCATCGCTTACCAATTCCGGCAGATGCCCGAGGGCACCTAACAGCGCCATCACCTCTTCGGAATCCGATTCCGCGTCTTTCGGCAGCGCCTCCATCATCTCCTTGGCTACGGACTTCCAGTGGGTGCTTTCCTGACGCTGGAAATTGGCAGAGGGCGTCCAACCATGGTCCTTGGCTTTCCCGCGCAAGATGCCAATCGGATGTTCAGTTGGCTTTCCCTCGAAGCTTCGCCAGTGCTTCTCTTGATCGTCCGGCCCTCCATATGCATCTCCGGTTTGTGCCCAAGCGTCCCATACCTCGAACGCCTTCCGCTCTCCGCCAATCCAGTCGGCAATGGTCCGAAGCGTGAAGCCTAACGCTAGCCAGTTGTCTCTGGGACCCGCTGGAATCGCCTTCAGCAATTCCTCGACTTGCGCGAGGGTCAGACGGTCGTGCGGGTGATCGACAGCCACCGGGCCGGGTGCTGCAGCAGCGCGCGTCACCGGGCGCGGCGCGGCCTTGCCGACTATGGCGCGTTCCTCCAGCGCTTTCGGCGCGGTGAGAACATCACAGCCCCAGTTTTCCCAGTTGTACTCGCCCATGTCGTTCACGGACGGCGGCACCACCACGTAGCCACTCTTGCCGCGAACGTCGATGCCAGGGCCAAGCTTCGATTCCGCGCTGTTCGACACCTCGGTGTCCGTCCACCAGAACAACTGCCGGCCACCGCTTCCCGTAGTCTGTTGTAGAGTCTCGCCGAAGGGTCCAATCTCAGCATCCAGCGCGTCCCAGGTGGCCGGGCCGTTCTTCTCTTTCCGAACATCCAAGTCCACAACCATTGTGGAGCCCTGGTCATTCTGTCCGGTGCGGATGGCAATGTTGTATTCGCCATCGTTCGCAAACCATCGGCGAATCGTGTTGATGTCAGTGGTGGCATCGTGTGACCCGCGTGGCACTAGCGGCGCATAGGGATGCTTGCCTGCTGACTTGCACGCGCCAAGCGTGAACGTTCCATCCTCGTTCTTGTGGCGTCGCGAATCGCTGTCGGGTGGGCAATTACACTGGCCATCCGGCTTCACGGCATAGCACGGCAACACCGGCCACCCGTAGCGCTTCACATACTCCAGCGCCCATTCGAGCGTTGTTTTGATCTTGTTTCCCATAACCTGTGTCCTTCTTTGGCCACAGGCGCGGCGCGGTTCTTCCGAGACGGCGCAAGGTATTATAGGACTGATCCCATAACCTTCTTAGGGCGCGTTCGGCGGTGACCGGCGCGCCCGTTCTATTTTCCCGCCTTGGCCTTTCTCTCCCGTTCGTATTCTTCGTGGGTCTGCCAGTACTTGTAGAAGCGGCACAAAATCCAGCCGTTGGATTCAGTCAGTTCGGAGAGGTTATACTTGATGGTCATTTCGCCACCTCCACAGCCTTGCGCGGGCGTCCGGCGCGGCGGCGCGGCGCGGGCGTCACGGTGTGCTCGGCCATCCAGCGATCAAGTTCCTGAATGTCGTAGCGGACATTCATGTGGCCCCACTTGATGAACTTCGGGCCGGTGCCGTTCATGCGATGAATGGATAGCGTGGAGTGACCCACGCAGAGATAGCTCGCTGCTTCTTTCGGTGTCAAATACCGTTTCGTTCCGGCGAAGCGCCCAGTAGTGACGGGCGCGCCTTCGGATGGACTCGTTTGCGGCATATGCGTAATTCCTTTGTCAGTGGAATGTACGCCGTCGCTATGTCTGGAGAAGATTACGTTCAGCCCCAAAAGAGACGGCAGGCGCTGCTCACCCTGCTGGGGAGCGGATGCGCTCTCGAATCCTCGTCTCTTTTAGGCTCATCTCCGAAGGATTCGGAGAAAGGTCTTACAGCACCCTGTTACCTGGGGACACCCTCATCGGGAATCACCACACACCATTGCTCGCGCAAACGGCTCACCCGCTAGTATACCGAAACTGGAACACGCGTCAAGCTGTCAACTACTCTTCCGAAGCTGACTTGAACTGAGTAGTTGTGAAAACCTGTGGCCCGAGCAATTTGGCCAAATCGACTCCGAGTTTGTCCAATATGGACTGCCCAATCGTTGTGAGGTGTTGGCGAACTGATTCCGAGGTCGGCTCGAAGTATTCATCAGTGATGTTGTCCTTGCAGCCGTGATTGACGATATAGCTGACGTACTTGGCCGGTGCCACATTGTAGCCTTCTGAGATAAAAGTCCGGCGCAGCGGATGGACGCTGAGAAGTTCTTTGCGGCGCTGTTCTTTGCTCTCGGCAATGTGGCCAGTCTTGGAATCTGCCGGCCAAACGAACTCGCTGCCAGCGTATGCCCATCCCTCGGTGGAGAAAGTCCGAACAAAGTTGAGGATCTGGACCGCATGCGGACTCAACGGCAGGTCGAACGCTGCTTCAGGTCCACCCTTCGGGTCCGGGAAATGAATCGACTCTCGACCAGGCCGAAGGTCTACATGCTTCCACATCATCTTCCGGGTGGCTTCGTCTCGTTGCCCGGTGAGAAGGATGAATAGCCGGAGCGCCCGACGTATGGGGTTGCTGATGGTCTGAAGCTGCGCGCCCCAAGAGGCAAAATGATCCTCGGCAATCCGCGTCCTTCGCTTCGGCAACTTGTGCATACGGATGACGCCTTTGCGCACCGGATTAGGCGGTAGGTCTGGGTTCAACTCCCGCATCCCGTTATACGTTGCGCTCAGCGTCCGCATCACGCCGTTGGCGGTGGCCTTGCCCTTCTCTTTCGTCAGCGACAAGAACAGTTCGCGGACCTTTGCGGGCTTCTCGCCCAGATCGCTCAGAACAACGTGATGGAGCGGGGTGAGGTACTTCTCCAGGGCATAGCGGTAGCCTTCAATCGTTCGCGGTTGAAGATCGACAGCGCCAGCAATGTACTCTTCGATGGCAGCCTTCACCGTCAGCTTCGTATTCCGTGCCGAGTGCGGGTTCCGGCCCTTCTCCATCTTGCGGAGTTCTTCCTTGGCCAGTTCGCGGGCGTCCTGCACTGTGATCTCCGGGAAGTGGCCCAGTTTCACGCGGGCCGTTTTCCTGATGCCCGTTTCCGGGTCCTTGACTTCGCGCTGCACAACGAAGGTCTTCACCCGCTTCTGCGATAGCAGCAGAAGGCCCGTCACCTTGTCGTCACAAAGCAACTCGCCGGGCTGGGCGCGTTCGGCAATCTCCTGCGTCAGCCTCACCAGTGGCATCGTTCGCCTCCATTCCGTTTTGAAACGGATTCAAAACGGTTCAGGGTCCGTCTCGTACCCTCAACCGGATCAGACGCTTACCGCCGATCTGCCACTAGTATACTGTAAAATGAATGGTTTAGGCAGGCTCTCCCAAATCCGTACAGCCCGGCTAAATCTGCTCATCCTCTAATTCGTAATCAGCAGGTCGCCGGTTCGATCCCGGCGGGTGGCTCCAGAATATCTTATTCGGTTTCAATGGTTTACGTGGAACATCAAAGCGGCCCTTGCGGTCGCTTTTGCCATTCAAAACGGAATTTGAAACGGTGCGAGACGGGAATTCCGCGAGGCGGTCACCCGGTGACGAGGGCGCGGCGCGGCCCTGCGACAATAAGACATGGCAGAAGATAAGGCGCAAGAACAAAATTCCGGCCTAGCCACACCCGAAGAGATGCAGGCGGCCATCGAGGCGTCCGGCTACCTGCTGGAGGGCCGGATTGCGCGCGTCATGGCGGAACGAGGGTTCTTTGTGGAGATGAATCCCTTCACGCCGGACCCGGCTGATTCAAGTAAGTCCATGGAAATCGATGTGGCCGGTGGCTACTTCGAGTGGGTCAACGAAGAGAACAAGGACACGGTGAGTGCCTCGGTGCTGGTGGAGTGCAAGAACAACTCGCAGCCGTTCGCGTTCTTCGTACAGCGGCAGCAGATCACCGAACTCAACGACAACCGTATCCACTATGGTGGGTTCCCTTCCTTCAGCATGGATCAGGAAACCAAGATCCAGGTGCCACTTCACAAACTGCTGGAGATGAAGGACTGGCACCACTACTGCAAGGTCCAGGAAGTCGCCACACAGTTCTGCACGTTCGAGCGGAACGGCAAGAAGTTCAAGGCTGGGCCGAACGACAACTACTCCAAATCCTTCTCCAAGCTGGCAATCGTGACTGCTTCTGATTCAGCCGATGGATACGCGCTTCAGCATCAGAACATTCAAGTGCAGGCGTCCTACCCGGTTGCGGTCTTCCAAGGCCCAATCTATCGGGTTGAAGATGATAACGGCAAGGCCAAGGTGGAAGCCGTAGACCACATTCAGCTTCACCACTCGGCCACCGTCAACGGGCGCATCATCCAGGCCCAAATTGACGTTGTGACAGAGGCGGCATTCCCGAGGTTGATGGAAGAGATCCTCGAAGAACTCAAGACCTTTCGCGACAAGATCAACGGGATGCGCCCGCGTCTGCTGAACAACGCCCTCGATCAGAAGAGCGTGGCTTCGCAAAATGCAGCACGCCAGATGTTCAGCGCATTGTTGCCCAGTAGTCAGTTCAAGTAGGGATTCGGTAGACTGGCACTTGATGAAGTACTCGCTCCAATTCCAGTACAAAGGGCCGGACGAGGCGCGCCCGCAAGACTACGGCCAGCAGGATGACCTGACGATCAAAGAGGGCGAACCGTTCGTGGTTCCGAACGTTGGCGATGCTGTTACGCTCATGCTGACGCGGGCTGACAAGATTGACGCCTACAAGGTGGTCTCTCGGTTGTTCAGCTATGGTGGCGGCTGGTGCCACATCAACATTGTCGTCACGGACCTTGAAGACGGTGAGTACGCCAAGCTCGTCAAGGAGTGACTAGGCCGCAGCAACCTGGAATAGATCGACGTGTGCGCCCTCCGAGACACAGAGCACAAGCCGGTCACGGAACGCCTTGGGCCTGCGCCCGCTCCATTTAATCTCCATCACGCCTTGGCTCTCGCGAATGGTGACGGGGCGCGTCTTCCATCCGAGCACACGAAGTGCAAACAGCAGTTGATCCACGAACGGGATCACCTTGTCCGGGTCATCAGTAATCAGACGGATGCCCTCATACTCAGTACACGCGGCGGTTCCCTGGAAAGCCCTCACCTGGGCGTCCACGGTGGCGCTCACTCGCGTCATCGTTTCCATAGTTGTCTCCAGAATTGATCTTGCCCACAATGGCCAACTGAATCGCGATGCCGATGGGCGATGACATCGCGTCTCCTGCTCCGTCCATCAAAGCCTGAAGGAAGGCCCTCCACATCCAAGCCGGTGCTTCACCGGTGTTGTTCAGCCGGACTCGCAAGGCGTCTGCGGTTTCGATGACCGGGCGTCCGAGTGAGCGCGTGACCTGCATGCGTTCACTCGCTGTCAGGTCACGGATCATTTCATCACCGCCAAGATTTGAAATTTGCATTTTGGATCCGGGCCGCAGATTGAAGCCTGTTCCATAGCTTCGCGAAGCAACACGCTTCGTTCACCCGGCCCCAAGATCGATCCGTTCACCGAGATGATGTCTTCGTTCGATGGCGCGGCCTGAAGCAGGAACCCGGATGCAGCCCGCGCCGTCACCGGCAGCAGGTCCCACAATCGAAGTGACCCGCCGCCAGCAATGCCGGTGTGTTTGCCGATTAAGAAGATGCCAATCGACTCCATAAGCTATCCTGCCAACCCGCGTACTTTCGGATGATGACCGCGCGGAACGCGGCGAACCGGCCCGATGGTGGTAGACGCACTGGTGATGGCGACTGGCGCGGATTTGCGCGGAGGCATTTTGATGATGACCTTGGCCATGGCTCATTCCCCTTCGCCCGGCATCTTCATCTTCGCCAGCCCGCGCCCGATGCGCATGATGGACGCTTGGCCGACATGGTTGGCGAGTTTGGCCCAGGCCGCGTAAGCCTCGTTGTGCATGTCCACGACGGACGCCAGCAGCGGGCGCGCCGTCACGAACTCCGGCGGATTCACCAACTCCAAGAGGGTCTGGTTCATGAAGGTCCGTTGATCGCGCGGAACCTTGAGGTTGGCGTTCAAAATGGCGTTGATCGCGATGAGATCCTCGGGTGATCCAGTGTCGATGGCATTTTGCGCCATCTTGTGAAGCACGATGGGTTCCGCCGAATCCGCCAGCATCGCCGCGTTGGCCTTGAAGGACACGAGCGCCCGCCGATCCATACCGGCGTTGACCCGCGCGAGGCAAGACATTTTGTCGAACACGCGTTCCGCCAGCGTCTTCGCCGTCATGGCGGCGCGTTCCATTTCCTTCAAAGGTTGGATGGTGGCCTGATCGACATCAGCCTTGATCGCGGCAATCTCCTGGATCAGTTGCCGTTCCGCAATCGTGCGTGCGGCGCGGGCGAGCTGCTGATCCTCGGGCGAACTGTAGACGATGCCGTTCTTGCGGCGGTCACCGATCACCGGCGTGGTGACGGCAGCGCGGGCCGCGTCGATACGCTTGTTGCCCTCGTTGACGGCATTCACAACCGTGTCGCGCCGGGCGCGTTGCTGTGGGACGAAGGTCTGGGTTAGCCAATTGACATTGAACTCCGACACCGGGCTTGGCCACGGCTGGCCGCCGAAGTCGGGTCTGGGATGAAGAGGTAGCTGCTGCATGTCGCGAATCTCCTGTGTGGGCCGGCAAGAGCGGCATCGGAGTTCCCGGCATCGTAGGAAGGTACGCTTCGAGTCATCACTTAGCCTCTTGCGCCGATGGTCACTTCCACCGGCCCGTCTCATTCGGATGTTTGAACGCCTGAAAAAGTCCCTCGGAGCTTGCCACCGCTCCGAGGGTTATGGAGCTGGAGTCATGAACCTCAGATCAAGCGTTTGCACCCGTCGTCCCGATATTACGCTGAAAGATTTTGTCGTTTCTATTGGGCTTTTTGATCAATTTGTAGTGGCAGAAATGCCCGGCACAGTAAGCTCGGATCGTATGGCCAAGACTGATAAGCCGATGACGGAACAAGAGCGCCGCGAAGAGATGCGAAGGCGCATTATGGTCAGGTGGCGCGACAAGACCAAGGTGACGCCCGCGACTCTGGAGTTGGTCAAACACGCGTGCGCGGACGGCGCGACGGTATCCAATATCTGCCACGTGTTGGAGATAACAGAGCATACCTTCTACCGATGGAAGGACACTGTGCCCGAGTTCGCTGCCGCTGTCCGCGAAGGACGGAGAATTGAGCATGACCGGCTGGTGAACAAGCTGACCGAGGTGGCGCTGGCAGGGAATGTCACTGCGTTGATCTTCGCGCTGAAGTCTCGGCACAACTATGTTGACTCGGGCGTGGGCGCAGCAACGCTCGTGGAGAACAAGGTGGCGATTACGTTCCAGTTGCCGGATTCGTTGTCCCCCAAGCAATACCTGGAGACTCTGACGGCGAGTG
>FRDC01003917.1_pt1 | contig 11155 bp, 12 predicted proteins | sample 1106171 | NCBI WGS metagenome assembly FRDC01 (sample SAMEA3930566, study PRJEB13176) | freshwater metagenome | biome: Drinking water system; feature: drinking water; material: water | place: Singapore | collected 2014-12-20
TCGCCCGTGCGGAAGCTGAGCCAGGCCTGCGGAATGAACGACACCGTGGTCAGCGACGCCGCCGCATAGCCCAGCAGGTCGATCCAGTCGCGCGGGTTCATCGATTCATTTCCGCTCGAGGCCGGTGGGTTGACCGTCGGTGGCGGCCCACTGGATCAGCGCTTCCAATGCGGGGCGGGTCGCCGATGCGTTCGGGTGATTGACGACGCCGACCAGCACATACCGCCGTCCGCTCGGCGCCAGCACATAGCCGGCCACCGCCGTCACGTCGCGCAGCGAGCCGGTCTTCAGGTGCGCACGGCCGGTCAGCGCCTGCGCGCGCCGCATCGTGCCGTCGACGCCGCTCACCGGCAGCGAGGCCATCAGCTCCGGCATCAACGGGCTGGCTGCGGCATCCTGCAGCAGCCGCGCCAGCAGCGCGGCACTGACGCGGGTCTCGCGCGACAGGCCCGAGCCGTTGTCGATCACCGCGGCCTGGCCGGCTTCGCCGTAGCGTGCGGCGAGCCATCCGCGCAGCACGTCGCGCGCGCTCTCCGGCGTGCCCAGCCCGCGTTGCGACAGCGAAAGCGTCAGGAACAGCTGTTGCGCCATCACGTTGTTGCTGAACTTGTTGATGTCGCGGATCACCTCGGCCAGGGGCGGCGATGCCAGCTCGAAGGTCGGTGCGGTGGCGGGCGCGATGCCGTCGCGCACGCTGCCGGTCAGCTTGCCGCCCATCTCGGCCCACAGACCCGCCAGCAGCCGCTCGTTGTAGCGTGCGGGGTCGGCGTAGGCCACGGGCCACTGCTTCTCGCCACAAGCCGGCGAATACAGGCCTTTGAAACGCAGCCGCAGCGGGTCGGAAAAATCGGCCTGCAGGGCACTGCGCCAGTCGTTGCACTGGGTGGCCCCGACACCGGCGGCGAGCGGCACGCGGACATCGGCGCGCACGCCCTCCAGCGCAGGCTCGGTGGAAATCACCGCGACGCCATGTGCCGGGTCGGGCGTGAAGGTGAACGACAGCGCCTTGTAGTTCAGCAGCAGCGCATCGGCGCGCACGTTGTACGGGCGCAGCGCCTCGCCGTCGAAGTCGGCCGGGCTCTGTTCGGGGACCTCGAAGGCACTGCGGTCGAGGACGATGTCGCCGCGGATCTCGCGCACCCCGAGCTGCCGCAAACGGCGCAGCAGCAGCCAGACACGTTCGACGACCAGCTTCGGGTCGCCACTGCCCTTGATGACCACATCGCCCTCGAAGGCGCCGCTGCTACCGCTGGGGAGGGCCCCCTGCAGCCACACCGGCGTGCTCCAGGTCCATGCGGGGCCCAGGAGGTCGAGTGCCGCGTAGGTGGTGAAGAGCTTCATCAGCGAGGCGGGATTGACCGCCGCCTGCGCCTGCCAGGACAGCCGTGGTGCGCCGGGGCGCCCGAGCTCCTGCACCACTGCCGACAGCGCCTCGCGGGGCACGCGGGCGCGGTCCATGGCGGCAGCGACCTCGGGTGGCAGCGCGGCGGTCGGCGCCGCCGGTGCCGTCAGCGCCTGACAGCCGAGCAGCCACAGACAGACGATCGATCCCGCGCGAGAAGGCATGCAGGAATGATCGCATGCGCCTGCCTCCGCGCGGAACCGAAAGCCCGACCACGACACACCCGATCGGCCGCAGCTAGACTCGTTCGATGCCTGCCCCGCTGACCGCCTGCCTGGCCTTCGACACCGCGACCGAGCACCTGAGCATCGCGCTCCAGTTCGGGGATCGTGTCTGGTCGCACGAGGCCGCGGGCGGGGCGCTGGCCTCGTCGACGCTGATCCCCGGCGTGATGGATCTGCTGGCCCAGGCCGGCATCGGCTTGCGCGATCTCGATGCGATCGCCTTCGGGCGCGGGCCGGGCGCTTTCACCGGTTTGCGCACCGCCTGCTCGGTGGCGCAGGGCTTGGCACTGGGCGCCGACAAGCCCGTGCTCCCGATCGATACCCTGCTGGCGGTGGCCGAAGATGCTCGGACGATGTCGTGTGCTGCGGCACTCGACGAGGTGTGGGTCGCGATGGACGCGCGGATGGATGAAATCTACGCAGCCCATGCGGTGTTCGAGGCGGACACCTGGCGACTCGCCACCGCCCCGTGGCTGTGCACCCCGCAGCAGTTGAACGAGCGCTGGCGGGAACGCGCCCCGCGCGCCGTGGCCGGCACCGCGCTCGCCGCTTTCGGTGATCGGCTCGCCTGCGGCGATGCGCTGCGCCTGCCGCAGGCCTTGCCGCGTGCGCGCGCCATGTTGCCGTTGGCGGCCGCGCTGTGGGCGCGGGGCGGTGCCGTCGACGCGGCGCAGGCGCTGCCGCTGTACCTGCGTGACAAGGTGGCGCAGACGATGGCCGAGCGTGCGGCTGCGAAAGCGCTGGCGGCCAACGCGTCCCCGGTGGTGTCGCCATGAATGCCGTGCTGCGACAGGCCCGCCGGCTCGAGCCGATGACGTCCGTGCACCTCGACCGGGTGATGGCGATCGAGAACGTGGCCTACCCCTTTCCATGGACCCGCGGCAATTTCATCGACTCCCTGGCCTCGGGCTACCCGGCCAGGGTGCTGTTCGACAGCGATCGGCGGGGCCAGGTGATCGGTTACTTCGTCGCGATGGAAGGCGTCGATGAAATGCACCTGCTGAACCTGACGGTGGCGCCCGAGGTCCAGAGCCAGGGCCATGGCCGCTTCATGCTGGATGCGCTGGTCGATCTGTGCCGCCAGCGCCATGCGATGCAGCTGTGGCTCGAGGTGCGGCAAGGCAACCCGCGTGCGCGGGGGCTGTACCAGCGCTACGGATTTCGCGACATCGGCGTGCGGCGCGGCTACTACCCGGCCGCGGCCGGCCGCCGTGAAGATGCGCTGGTGATGAGCCTGGACGTCTCCGGTGGCGCGGCATGAGCTGGACTGAACGCCAGCGGACCATGCTGGCCGAGATGGGTCTGCGGGTGTGGGATGCGCCCGCAGCGACAGTGCCAGCCTCGGCAGAGGCCGCGGCAGTGGTCCCTGTGGCAACTGAAGCCCGTCCCACGAGCCGTCCGGTCGCGGTGCCTGTCACGGCCGCACCGTCACCGCCCGACACCGTGTCGCCGTCAGCGATGGCCAGGGTTCCGGGGGCTGTCGCTGCGATGGACTGGCCCGCGCTGCGCGAAGCCGTCGCGGCCTGTACCGCGTGCAGCTTGCACCAGAGCCGGCGGCAGACGGTGTTCGGCGTCGGCCACCCGCAGGCGCACTGGATGATCGTCGGCGAGGCGCCGGGCGAAGAGGAAGACCGCCGCGGCGAGCCCTTCGTCGGGCGCTCCGGCCAGTTGCTCGACAACATGCTGCGCGCGATCGGGCTCACCCGGCACGGTGGCGACACACCCGATCCGGCCCGTCAGGTCTTCATCGCCAACACGCTGAAGTGCCGTCCCCCGGGTAACCGCAATCCCGCGCCCGACGAACTGGCCCGCTGTGAAGGTTTCCTGATCCGTCAGATTGAGCTGGTGCAGCCGAAGATCATCCTCGCGATGGGCCGCTTCGCGGTGCAGAGTCTGCTGCGCAGCACCGCGCCGATCGGGCAGTTGCGAGGGCGCGTCCACCACTACCAGGGTGTGCCGCTGGTCGTCACGTACCACCCGGCCTACCTGCTGCGCAACCTGCCGGACAAGGCACGCGCCTGGGACGACCTCTGCCTGGCGCTCGACACCGTCGAAGCGTCTGCCGCACACGCGATCCGTGGCGCCTGAGGCCGCTGCGCAGACCGCGCGCGAGCTGCGCTGGCTGCTGCTGTCGCCACCGCTGCTCGACACCTCGCCCGGCACGCATTCGGCGCCGGTGCAGCAGTTCAGCGCCGCCGAACGAGACGCCATCTCGGTGTGGCTGGACGGCATCGACCGTGCGCCACAGGCGCTGTTCGAGGCGGTGCATGCCAGTGCCTCGGGCGGCACCGGCCCGTCGCCGGCCCGCCCGCCATCGCTGCGCCTGGGCCGCCGTGCCGAACGGCTGCTGGCGTTCTTTCTGCAGCATGGCCCGACCCATCGCCTGGTGGCGGCGAACATCCCGTTGCGCCACCTGACGCCCCAGGGCGACCGCACCACCGCCGGCGAGATCGATTTCCTGCTGCACGATGCCCGCGGCCAGGCGTGGCACTGGGAGCTGGCGGTCAAGTTCTTCCTGTGCACCGCCACCGGATCGCAGGCGAGCGCGGCCGACTTCATCGGCCCCGACCGCACAGAAACCTTCGACAGCAAGCTGCGCAAGCTGTTCGACCGTCAGTTGCGCCATCGGCCACCGCCGCCGTGGGAGCTCGAGGCGTGGATGCCGGCCGCCTGCACGCGCGGGCGCCTGTTCTATCGCCACGGGCATCCTGTGCCGCACACGCCCGGGGTGCATCCCGGCCACCTGCAAGGCCACTGGATCGAGCGCGATCGCGTGGCCGAGCTGCCGGCTGCCAACGAGCCGGTGTGGCACGTGGTGCCGCGCAACGACTGGATGTGCCCGCGACCTCCGGTCGCGTCAGAGGGACGGAGCCTGCAGGCCCTCGCCGATCGCCTCGGCGACACGCCGACCGCACTGGCCACGATGGTGCAGCGCGGCGACGAGGCCGACCCGCTGCCGCTGTTCGTCGTCAGCCCGGCTTGACCGGGCGCTTCCAGGTCGGCAACGACACCTGCCGGCCGCGCACCACCGTCAACTGTCCGCCGGGGGCCTGCCGGGTGATCGTCGACCCGGCGCCGATGGTGGCGCCCTCACCGATCGTGACCGGCGCCACCAGCACGCAGTTGCTGCCCACGTGCACATCGGCACCGATCTCGGTGCGGTGCTTCCTCGCGCCGTCGTAGTTGGCGGTGATGCTGCCGGCGCCGAAGTTGACCCGCTCGCCCACGGTCGCGTCGCCGAGATAGGCCAGGTGGTTGGCCTTGGCGCCATCGGCCAGCGTCGAGTTCTTCACCTCGACGAAATTGCCGATGTGGACCTCGGCTCCCAGCACGGCGCCGGGGCGCAGGCGGGCGTACGGGCCGATCAGCGAGCCGCGACCCACCGTCACGCCCAGCGTGTCGCCGTCGATGTGGGTGTAGGGGTGGATCACCGCGTCGTCGCCGACCGTGGCGTTCCTGATCACGCAGTTCGCCCCCACCTGGACCCGGCTGCCCAGCGACACCGTGCCCTCGAACACGCAGTTCACGTCGATGCTCACGTCGGTGCCGCAGTGCAGTGCGCCGCGCACATCGATGCGCGCCGGGTCGGCGAGCCGCACGCCGGCGCTCATCAGCGCCTCGGCCCGCTCGCACTGGCACAGCCGCTCGAGTTGGGCCAGTTGCTGCGGGCTGTTCACGCCCAGCACCTCGCTGGCGCGCTGCGGCTGCGCAGCCACCACCGGCACGCCGTCGGCCACCGCGAAGGCCACCACGTCGGTCAGGTAGTACTCGCCCTGGGCGTTGCGGTTGTCCAGCCGGGCCAGCCAGGCCTTCAGCAGTGCGGTGGGGGCGGCCATCGCGCCGGTGTACACCTCGTTGATCGCGCGCTGCTCCGGCGTGGCGTCCTTGTGCTCGACGATCGCCTGCACGGTCGAGGCGCCATCGGCCGCCGTGCGGCGGAGGATGCGGCCGTAGCCGGTGGCGTCGGCCAGCGCCACGGTCAGCAGCGCCAGCTTGTCGCCGGCGCAGGCCTCGACCAGGGCGCGCAGCGTCGTGACCTGGATCAGGGGGGTGTCGCCGTTCAGGATCAGCGTGATGCCGTCGTCGTGCAGCTGCGGGGCGGCCTGCTGCACGGCGTGGCCCGTGCCCAGTTGCGGGCTCTGGCGAACGAATGTCAGGTTCGGCGCTCTGACCGCAGACTCCACCTGCTCGGCGCCCTGGCCGGTGACGACCACGATGCGGTCGGCAGCGACCTCACCGGCGGTGTGGAGCACATGCTCCAGTAAGCTGAGGCCGGCCAGTTCGTGCAGCACCTTGGGGCGGTCCGACTTCATCCGGGTGCCCTTGCCCGCCGCCATGATCACGATGTCCAACGCCATGTCCCGCTCCCTTGAGTCCCGTGCAACCCGCGTGTCGGGCGCAATTATCGGTGGGCCCGGGGTGGCCCCCGGGGCGCGCCTGCACGGGTGGCAGCGTGCGCTGTGGCTGCTGTGCTGTGTCCTCCTGATGTCTGGCTGCAGCGCGGTGCGCCTGGGCTACAACCACGCGCCCGACCTGGCGTACTGGTGGCTCGACGGGTATGTCGACTTCAAGGCAGACCAGTCCGAGCGGGCCCACGAGGCCATCGACGACTGGTTCCAATGGCACCGGCGCGTCGAGCTGCCGGTGTATGCCGGCATGCTGGCCCGGGCGCGTGAACAGGTCGCCGCGCCGGTCACGCCCGAGCAGGCCTGCCGCTGGTTCGACGAGGCCCGGCTGCGCCTCGATGTCGCGCTGGAGCGGGCGCTGCCCGGCGTGGCCGAGGTGGCGCGCCGGCTGTCGCCCCAGCAGCTCGCGCACCTGGAGCACAAGTACGCAGAGATCAACGAGGGACTGGTCGACGACTACCTGCAGCCCCGCGCCGAGGCGCGAGCCCGGGCGCAGCTCAAGCGCGCGCTCGAGCCGATCGAGATGCTCTACGGCCGCATGAGCAGCAGCCAGCGCGAGCGCATCGCGGTGCTGGCGGCTGCCACGCCGTTCGATCCGGAGCGCTGGATCGCCGAGCGCCACCGCCGCCAGCAAGACACCCTGCGGACACTGGCACGCCTGGGTGCAGAGCAGGCGAGCGTCGCGCAGGCGGTGGACGCGTTGCGCGCCCTGTCGCAGCGCTCACGCGTGTCACCGGTCGACGAGTACCGCACTTACCAGCAGCGGCTGATCCAGTTCAACTGTGCATTCGCGGCCGAGGTCCACAACCTGACCACGCCCAAGCAGCGACGTGCGGCTGCCGAGCAGCTGAAAGACTGGGAAGACGATGCGCGGGCGCTGGCGGCGCAGGCGAAGCCGTGACGCGGATCAGTGCGGCAATGGCGTCGTGACGCTGCGCGCCTTCTCATCGGTTCCTGGGAACGGCGTCATCGCGGCCTGGAACATCGCCGTCATCACTGCGGGCGTCAACGGCGACACACCGTCGCTGCTGGCGCGCGTCTCGTAGACCACGCGGCCGCTCTTGCGATCGCGGATCAGCACCGACACCTCGCGCACATAGCGCCTCAGCGTGTCGTCCGGGCCGACGTTGAAGCCACGGCCGAAGCCACCACCCACACCTGCGAATCCGAAGTACCCGAAGCGCGGGCGGTACAGACCGCTGTTCCACCAGATCGGGTCATCGAACGGCGAGTAGTGGTTGGCCACCAGCCGGGTCCCGAGCATCACCACCACGTCGGCGCTCTGGGCATCGGGTGCGGGTTTGAACCCGGCCGACTCGATGGCCGCGCGCGCGGCGTCTTCCATCCGTTGCTGATCGGGCTGGTCCTGCTGGGACGGCAGCCGCTCGAACACGTAGGTGTCGGGCTGGCGGTCGGCCGGCCAGCTGCCGAAGGTCGAGACATCGCTGCTGATCTGGGTGGCGCATCCGCCGGCCACCAGCAGGGCGGCCAAGCCGAATGCCATGACGAGCTGACGGCGCATCGTGATCCTCCGGTTCAGGGCGAGTCGATCCAGTGCAATTTCACCGCGGCAGCAGACGCCGACGGGGTGCTGCTGCAGGGCTCGTCCTCGTCGAATGCGCGATCGCCATCCGCGTCGGCCACGCCCGTCGTTTGGAGGCTCGCGAAGGGGAACAAGTTCCGGTCGGCCAGGTGCGAGGGCACCACGTTCTGCATGGCGCTGAAGATGTTCTCGACGCGTCCGGGATGCCGCTTGTCCCACTCGCGCAGCATCTGCTTGATCTGCACACGCTGCAGGTTGTCCTGGCTGCCGCACAACGTGCACGGGATGATCGGGAACTGTCGGTGCAGGGCCCAGCGTTCGAGGTCGGTCTCGGCCACGTAGGCCAGCGGGCGGATCACGATGTTCTTGCCGTCGTCGCTCACCAGCTTGGGCGGCATGCCCTTCATCTTGCTGCCGAAGAACATGTTCATGAACAGCGTCTGCACGATGTCGTCGCGGTGGTGGCCGAGCGCGATCTTGGTGGCGCCCAGCTCGCCGGCCACCCGGTACAGGATCCCCCGCCGCAACCGCGAGCACAGCCCGCAGGTCGTCTTGCCTTCGGGGATGACGCGCTTGACGATCGAATAGGTGTCCTGGTTCTCGATGTGGAACGGCACGCCGACCTTCGCCAGGTACTCGGGCAGCACGTGTTCCGGGAAACCCGGCTGCTTCTGGTCGAGGTTGACCGCCACCAGCTCGAAGCGGATCGGCGCGCGCTTTTGCAGGCCGAGCAGGATGTCGAGCATCGCGTAGCTGTCCTTGCCACCGGAGACACAGACCATCACCCGGTCGCCGTCTTCGATCATGTTGAAGTCGACCACCGCCTGGCCCACCAGCCGGTGCAGGCGCTTGCTGAGCTTGTTGGCTTCCAGCGCGGCTTTGTCGGCGGAGGTGGGGGCCGCGGATGTGGCCGCTGCCGGCGTGGCGGTTGGAGAGGCGTTCATAGGAAGGGGAAGTCTCTGCGCATCGAATTCAAGTGAAAGCCCGCGTCCACCATCAGGGTGCTGCCGGTGAAGGCCTGATTGGACACCGCGAACGACACCGTGGCCGCGACCTCGTCCACGGTGGGCAGCTGGCGGGTCAGCGCGTGGCCGGCCATGGCGGCCAGCCGCGCTTCGTCGATGAGGTCGCTGCCCGTGGTGAGGCCCAGCGCCACCCCGACCACCCGCACGGTGGGCGCCAGATCGAGCGCCAGCACCCGGGTCAGCAACTCCAGCGCGCCCTTGGACAGGGCGTACGACAGGTAATCCGGATTGGGGTTCCACAGCCGCTGGTCCAGCATATTGACCACCACGCCGGTGCGTGTACCCGAGGCCCTCAGGTGGTCGTGCAGCTGACGGGTCAGCACCAGGGCCGCCCCGGCATTGACACTCATGTGGGCGTTCAGGCGCGCGTAGCTGAGGCTGGCCACGTTGTCATAATCGAACGCACAGGCGTTGTTGACGACGGCGTCGATCCGGCCGAAGCGCTTGACGACGCGCGGGATCAGTTCCGCGCACCGGGATTCGTCGGCCAGATCGGCTTCGAACACCTCGGCTGCGACACCCAGGCTGGCGATGTCGGCCGCGGTCTGCGAGGCCTGTTCGGGCGAGCGTGCGGTGTGGACGGCGATGTCATGGCCGTCGCGGGCCAGTCGCAGCGCGATCTCGCGGCCGATGCGTCTGGCCGATCCGGTGACCAGCGCGACGGGCCGTTGCCGGGTGGGTGATCTGTCTGGGGGCATGGGTGAGATCGGCTGGGATGGATATTGTGAAAGACAACGCGCGCAATGTGCCACGGCCGAGAGCTGCGCGCCGCTGCACGCACGGCATCTGACCTCCGCTGAGCATGGCGAGCCATCCGCTGTCTGACCGCATCTGCTCGGCCATCGAGCGCCAGGGCGGCTGGTTGCCCTTCGATCGCTACATGGCGATGGCGCTCTACGCGCCGCGTCTGGGCTACTACGCCCGCGGAGATCGGCAGTTCGGCGTGCTGCCCTCGTCGGGGAGCGACTTCGTCACCGCACCCGAGCTGTCGCCGCTGTTTGGCCAGACGCTGGCGCGGCAGATCCTGCAGGCGCTCGACGGCAGCGGCACCGACGAGGTGTGGGAGTTCGGGGCCGGCTCGGGCGTGCTGGCGCGCGAGCTGCTGGACACGCTGGGTTCGCGAGTCAGGCGCTACACCATCGTCGACGTGTCCGGCGCGCTGCGTGAACGGCAACGCGAGGTCTTGCGGCTGCACCTCGACCACGTGCGCTGGATCGACGAGTGGCCCGAGACGATGCAAGGCGTGGTCGTTGGCAACGAGGTGCTGGACGCCATGCCGGTGCAGTTGCTGCGCTTCGACGGTGGGCAATGGTACGAACGCGGCGTGAGCCTGCGCGCGGCCGGCGCAGACACCGCGCCACCCTGGGAGTGGGCGGACCGCCGCACCGACTTGCGACCGCCGCTCGACGACCTCGGCCCCTGGTCCACGGGCACCGACGCAGCATTCACCACCGAGCTCCATGCGCAGGCCGAAGCCTTCGTCGCCACGCTGGCCGATCGGCTGGAGCGCGGTGCCGCCTTCTTCATCGACTACGGTTTTCCTGCCGCCGAGTACTACCACCCGCAGCGCAGCGGTGGCACGCTGATGTGCCACCGTGCCCACCGGGCCGACACCGATCCGCTGGCCGATGTCGGCGACAAGGACATCACCGCGCACGTCAACTTCACCGGCCTCGCGCTGGCCGCACAGGCCGCCGGGCTGGAGGTGCTGGGCTACACCAGCCAGGCCCGGTTCCTGATGAACTGTGGCCTGCTCGACCTGCTGCAAGGCGCCGACATCCGCACCGTCGCCAACGCGCAGAAGCTGCTGACCGAGCATGAAATGGGCGAGCTCTTCAAGGTCATCGGCTTCGCAAAAGGCTGCGATGCCGCCTTCACCACCTCCCCGATCGGATTCGCCCATGGCGACCGCACGCACACGCTGTAGGGCCTCTGCATGATCCGCTGGCTGATCGCCATCTTCCTGATCCTGATGGTCTTCACCGGCCTGCACCGCTGGCTGGAGCGGATCGGCCTGGGCCGCCTGCCGGGTGATTTCCGTTTCCGGCTGTTCGGCCGCGAGTTCTTCCTGCCCATCGGCAGCAGCGTGCTGCTGAGCCTGATCGCCCTGGCACTGAGCAAGATCCTGTGACGAACCAGAACCTGTACTGCGCGTTGCGCGCCGCCTTCCCGGCCGACCTGGACCGCACCGCCATCGAGTGCGTGGACACCGAAGGCGCCACGGGCCCGGCGGCGTTCTACACCTGGCGCGATCTCGAGCGCGGCAGCGCCATGATCGCGAACCTGTTCGCCTCGCTCGATCTGCCGGCCGGGGCGCGGGTGCTGGTGCACACCGACAAGTCGGTCGAGGCGCTGATGCTGTACCTGGCCGTGCTGCGAGCAGGGCTCGTCTACGTGCCGCTCAACAACGCCTACCAGGCGAGCGAGCTCGGCTACTTCATCGCCAATGCCGAGCCGGCGGTGGTGGTGTGCGCGTCGCGCGATTTCGGCTGGCTCTCGAAGATCGCGTTTCGCGCCGGCACGGCACATGTGTACACGCTGGACGACGACCGCCG
>FRDC01003655.1_pt1 | contig 11134 bp, 12 predicted proteins | sample 1106171 | NCBI WGS metagenome assembly FRDC01 (sample SAMEA3930566, study PRJEB13176) | freshwater metagenome | biome: Drinking water system; feature: drinking water; material: water | place: Singapore | collected 2014-12-20
GATAAGGCTAGGCTGAATGCCCTCGGCAGTTTCAGAAAGAATGTGAAGAATCCTTCCGTGGCGATCCAAGGTGTCTGTAATTTCTGATATCTTGAGACCTTGTGCATTTTTCTCATCGGTGATGTGTCCAAGATAGTTCTGATTTAGAACATTCCATGTCATAACAGAGAAGATTTGTCTGGATCCCAACAAACGAAGTTTTGCGATGGCTGGAAGATGGTCTGAAGGAAATTGCCAGTAAAAGTTGGTTTTATCAAAAGCCTTCGCTACTACTGAAGGGCCCGGAGCCTTCAACCAATTCAGAATTCTCGTACATGGACTCGCCAAAGTGGGCATTGAGGCAAAGATACACGACAAAACCAACCCATCTAAAAGCTTCATATCCCCTCCCCGCAAATTCTCTAACCAAGATGATTCATTGATGCAAATGAGAAATTGGCACGGGAGGATAAGGACAAAAGCCCTTGAAAGTCTCCTGAAGAGAGAGACTCCCAAGAGCTTTAGAAAGGATCAGCGCAAGAGTGTATCTTTGCGTGATGAGAGTCCGGTAAGGAGCCGGATAACGGTGAGAAATAAAACTGCACCAACCACAGACATGGCGACGGCCCCCCAGAATCCATAGACACCAATGTCGAAGTAGTTAAAAACGTATCCTCCGATCACGGCACCCGCGATACCGATGACAATATCGCTGACCGCACCAGAGCCGCGGCCTTGAACGAGCATGCTCGTGAGCCATCCTGCAATAAGGCCGATAAGTAAATATACTGCGAGGTTCATAAGGTTTCCTTTCCTGTTTGTTCTGTTGTTTTTCTATCCATCGAAGGGGTTACGAAGATATCGACGCGTCGATTCTCACTACGACCCATGGACTTACGGTTTGAAGCAATCGGACGATCGTAGCTGGCACCCTCCGCCGTGATCTGATTTTTGGGTACGATGTCTTGTGAAATTAGAAACTTACTCACAACTTCCGCGCGAGCCTGAGAGAGTTTTTGGTTCACTTCAGGAGATCCGACAGAGTCGGTATGACCCTGAATTGTGATTTCCTTTTCTGATGGAAGACGGGCAAGTACCTCTGTCACTTTCCTTAAGACTTCAATGGACTTTGGTGTCAGATTGGATGTTCCAAATGGAAAGTGGAGGCTCTTTAAGCGCATCACAAGCTTATTGCCTTGCAAGGAGATCTCTGCTTCGTCGTTCGAAAGTTTGGATTGAGCAAGATGGAGAGCTTTATTGAGACGTTGATTTGCTTCCATCTCAGTCGTCCGAATTTCGGTTTCGACGAGATCTTCCTGGGTATCAGCCAAAGTCTCTTCGGTTTCCTTTAACGACATCTGGGCCTGAGCTAAGGCATCCTGTTCTTGGATTCTTCCTACTGCATAGACCTCCATAGGCTGATTTTTAGCCTGATGAACTGTTTGAAGAACACGAAGGAGATGGTCGGCTTTTTTATTGATATCTTCCTCTATTAAAAGGAGCGTATTTTTGTCTCGGAGAGATGCGCCGATTTTAAGTTCGGCTTCCCGTATACGCGCGGCAAAATCTGAAAAGTTTTTCGGTGTAAGCCTTTCCGCATCATTCCGTTTGGCGAATTGGTAGATGTTACGTGCTCGATTTAATCGGGCTGCAGTGACTGCAGTCTGTTCGATTCGAAAATAGGCAGATTCGAGGTCGAGTCGGTCTTTCTGGCGGACAGAGAGGTTTCCTTCTTCGAAGGCATGAGTAATTCCGGTTAGGTCCCGGTCTGTTTTTCGAAGCTGGTCGGGTTGGTACTTTACTGCTTCGGCATCGACGGCGCGTTTTCTTGCTTCAATCACTTCAGGGATAATGGCATTTGCTTGTTTTGTAACCACACGGGCTTGTTCCAGGGCCCCTTGGCTATAAGCGAGCGCATCCATGACTTTGTTGGAATCACTTCTTTGCTCCTTCAACGCGTTTTCGGCGTTTCTCAGGTATTTGAAGGACTCGGAGTACAAATCAGGTGACAGTACATCTGCTTGATCTTTGTCCCGAGCTACGATCAGTTCTTGTCGAATTCGATCGATCTCTACGGCTGGGCTCGCAGTCGGCGGAATCTCAGCTTTCTTAATAGAGGTGGAACATGCCATAGTAAACAAAAGCAGATAGCTTATCGATAATATTAATATTCGCTCTTTCATATTCGCTCCTCGTAAAATTTCATTGAACATATGGCTTATACACAGAAGAAAAAGGCAAGACCGATGCCACGATGTGATCCTGCCTATGGGGTCTGAACGTACAAGCGGTGAAATTCACCTCAGAAGGGGTTCACTAATTCCACATACATTCGGTGCGGTGAGATCGCGGACAATTCATGTTCGGATCGTTATGGCATTGGGATTGCTCAAGTGAGTGCTTGAAAAGTTTAAAGGCAAACTAAATTGGAGGACGTTAAATGAACTTAAAAAATAGAGAATAGTAAAAGTGCAAATTCGGTCAAGCAAATCAGAAAAGGAGTAGTTATGAACTCAGAAACGTTGCAGGGTAAATGGACAGAGATTAAAGGGCAGATTCGCAAACAGTGGGGAAAACTCACCGAAGATGAAGTTGAACAAGCCCGAGGCAATACGCAAGAATTGGCCGGCCTTCTTCAGCAAAGATATGGTTATGCGAAAGAAGAAGCGTTAAAACGGATCAATGAACTGATGAAATAGCTAGCTACGATAATGTCTGCGGCGACAGCCAGATCAAATTTTCTTGTGGCTGTTGCCATTCGTGCTTTTTCCTTCAAGATAACTCATCAACATCCAAGAAGCCTTATCATGATCACCAATTCTTCGGATCATAAGATCAGAACCGTAGGCGTCGCCCTCTTCCTCGAGGACTTTACTCGCTTCGGAAGCCCGACTTGAGATAAGACGGTGACCTCGGGCCAAATCGCCAAGTACGTTGGCAGTAAACTCGTTTTTTTCCCTGAATTCCAAGAGATCGGAGGAGTTGAGGATCCCGTCCAGCGAGACTGGCGCAGTTCGGTGAACGGCACGCAGCCGTTCTGCAATCTCATCAATGGCTCCTGCCAATTCTCCGTATTGAATTTCGGTCAATTTGTGGATCGAAAAGAAGTCAGGCCCAACAAAATTCCAATGTACGGTATAGGTTTTCATATAGAGAACGAAGGTGTCGGCTAGAATGGTGCGAATCATTTCGGTTCCTGGGCTCTCGCTTTGGATGTCTTCGATTTCTAGCATATAAATACCTCTCATTTATATTGGAAATACTTATTGGGAATCCTGAAACTTGTGTTCCAAACAAATTTTTACGATTTGTTCACCTCAAGAAAAGAAGTTTATTGCGAAGAGTTTTTGTCGTATGAAAATGCGCGAGTAAGATAATTTGATTAAATGTTTGGAGGACCTGTGGAACCGTATGTGGTTTTGCCAGTGAGTGCGTATAGAAACTATCTTGATCGCAGAAAGACGGATCTGTCTCGCTTGCAGAGAGCGTTGCAGGATGGATCAATTGAGGAGTTCAGAGTGATCGGGCATCAACTCAAGGGTAATGCTCCTTCCTTTCAGTACGAGGAGCTTGGACATCTGGGCGAGAAGCTTGAGCTGGTGACTCAAAATACATTGATGATGGAGGCTCCTGGGCTACTGGCGGACTTCGAGGCGTGGATCCGACGTACCGAAAAATCCCTCGAGGAATCTACTTCAGATCAAAATAGACTTCCTGCTCTCGAGATGACGAAGTGGGGTCAAATCAAGCGGGAAATTTTAACGATCTGGGCTACGCTGAGTGAAAAAGAATTAGATCAAACCGGTGGGGATTTTGAGAATATTGTTACGATGATCACGCGTAAATATGATTTGGATCAGGCGCATGCCCGGGAGAGGGTGATCGAAGTTCTTGGTCATTTCATCCGCAATTATAACTCTTAGAACAATTAGAACGGCGGTTGTTCAACTCTGCCACGCCCCTCTTGGGTAGCTTTCCAGATTGAATTTTCCCTACTTAGAAGGAGAAAAATGCAATGAAATCGCTAAAGCCCGTTTTTGCAGCTGCGATTCTGGTGATTTTACCGAGTATTTGGGCCGCTCGTGGAAGCCCATCTCAATCGTTTGCCGAGCAATCTAGCGACGAGATGGCAAGAAGGGGAGCGGATGTGGCCAACGCCGACTATTTTGCGGAAATTGAATTCGATAGAGGGTCGAAAGCCCTGGGGGCCGTTGAACGGGAAAAAATAAAAAAAATCTTGGACGACTCTCGCAAAAGCGGAACCATCTCAATGGTCTCGGTCCTTTCTTGGGCTGACGAGGAGTTTCCCTCGGACAAGAGGAAAAATCTTTCGGATGATCAAAAGGCATTGGCGGATCAAAGGAATACTGTGCTGAAAGAGATCGTCAATGCTCTTCAGAGTGCTCCCGTCACAACGTATAGTATGGCCGAGCAATCCGACGGTCTCCAGATGTTTCTACATACGGATGACGCTCGACTAAAAAGGTCATTGGTGGCGGCGGGGCTTCCAACGAATGGCGACAAGTTACGGTTTCCGAGTAAGGCGTCGCACGGCCTTGTATTCATTCATGCGAAATAAACTACTAGTTTAAGGACTGTCGATTCTCGTTGGGACTTTCGGTTGATTCTCGAGCAGCGGCGTACTTTTTATAAAGTGTTTTGCGGTCTATCTTGAGATCGCGAGCCGTGCGATCTTTTCCTCCTCCATTTCGGGCAACGGCAAACTCGATATACTTCTGAACGATGTCTTGAAGTGGGAGCAAACGACCACTGAGTTTTACAACGAAATCTGTTTCCGTAGAAATTGCTGGGTTACGTTCTCCGATATCCATAGAGGAATCTAAGAGTAATAAATCAGAGACATTGATAATTGGGCCGGAACTTAATACGACCGCCCGTTCGATAGAGTTTTCAAGTTCACGAACATTTCCCCGCCAGGGTTGATTCATAAGAAAGTGAATTGCTTCATTGGACAGGCGCTTCGTTGCGACACCTCCCAATGTCGAGTATTTTTTTAAAAAATGTTGGGCTAAGGGGACGATGTCTTCTTTTCTCTCTGTCAGATTTGGAAGCCTTATTGGAATGACGTTCAAACGGAAGAAGAGATCTTCCCTAAAACGCCCTTCCGAAATTTCCTGGCCCAAATTCTTATGGGTTGCCGAGATGATCCTCACATCTACTTCTCGAAGACGGTTTTCGCCGACGCGCTTGATTTTACGTTCTTGAAGCACACGGAGAAGTTTGGCTTGCAGAGGCAGGGGAAGATCGCCAATTTCATCCAAGAATAGAGTGCCGGCTGTTGCTTCTTCAAACAGGCCATCCTTTTTGTCGACAGCACCGGTAAATGCGCCTTTAGCATGTCCGAACAATTCCGATTCCAAAAGATTTTCGGGAATAGCCGAACAATTGATAGCTACGAAAGGCCCCTCTCGTCGCTTGCTTTCCTGATGGATAAACCGAGCAATGATTTCTTTTCCTGTGCCGCTTTCGCCAGAGATAAAAATGTTGGCATTGCTTTTGGCCACTCGTCGAGCTACCTCGGTGACAGCCGTGAAATTCCGACTTCTGCCAATCATACCGACAGAACGATTTTGGTGATCATCAACGATCTCTTTGAGAGTACTCAAATTTTCAGACAAATCATTTAAGCGAAGAGCCCTATCTACAGAGACCATGAGCTGCGAAAACACGATGGGTTTCAAAATAAAATCATAAGCGCCCTTTTCGACAGCTTCGGCGGCAAGTTCCGAAGATCTAGAGCCGGTAATCAAGATGACCGGAGTTTTGGGCCAGAGGCTTTTGACCTCACTGATAAATTCAATCCCATTTTTGCCCGGCAGATTAAAATCAACGATGGCGACATCGGCGCTCAGATTTTTCGGAGCTTTTTGCAAAACAGCCTCAGCGTCAGAAAAGCACTCAACTGAGAATCCTTTTGGTCTAAAAAACGCGACCATTAGATCTTGGATATCGGTGTCGTCCTCAATGACGACTAAATGACCTTTTGATGAGGAATCCTGATTCATTTTACCGTCCTTTATAAAAGAGCAAACGTATTTAGTCGGCATGTCCACGAAATGAACTTCGGGTTCTCAAAGTACTCCCCCGAATCGTATTTGTCTAATTTTCGAGTTTTGAATGGAGGAATAAGCTTTGCAATTCCGATCAAACGTACAGTGCGAATGATAAATATCGCGTTTTCACGAAGGAGATTTCATGAAAGCAAGCGAAGGTGAGAAAAATACGTCTGAAGAGCGGTCACCTCCAACTCAACCGGAGTCACCACCTCCTCGCGCTGAAGGGGCAGCAAACAAATTATCCGAATCGAGAAGGAAGGACTGATTGGTTTACATTCTTTCTGTACTTATTTTTTCTGTTTTCCTGACGATAGAAGATTCTTTTGCGAGGGATGGAAGGGGCGCCGCGGAGACCCGATCTAGCAGTTTAATCTTGGTCTCCGTCGGTTACGGCAAAGGAACCTTTGGTGGTTCGATTGAGTATGAGAATTTGAAGGCCGAGAATTTTGGGTATGTGGCGTACGGGAGAGTGTATTCTTCGCTGAACCAGGAGACGTCTTCTAATTTTTCGCCGGGGCTTATGAGTTTAGGCGTAGCTGTGCGGCCGCACATGACAGTGGGTCCCATAGATATCTCTATAAGTCCTGGGGTTGGCGTTGCAGTAATCAGTTCCACGAGCCGAGAAAGCAGTATTGCGACGTTTGGACCGAGTTTGAGCATCGCAGTTCTCTATGCTGTAAACGATATTTGGAGCTTTGGTCTTGAGCAGTTTCAACTCTTTGATTGGACGGATCCCGCATATCGTGGTCAGGTTGCAAACGACGTGATGTTGAAAGTCCGTTATGCTTACTAGAAACTCATCCCAATATAAAAGCGACCGACAATGAGTCCTACTGATGTGAGCCGAGCTTTGAGATCCCAAACCGAAAATGGTGTGCCAGAACTTTCTTCTGAATAGTGGGAATTTGCGAAAGGCACCATTAAAGCTGCCCAGTCGCATCCTATTGTAAGTTTATTTATTTGCCACTGATTGCCGACGCCGAAAAATACAGAATAAAGTCGAACATCGGCCGTCTGAGAAAAACTGCTTCCACCAAACAGCGGATAGTGAACTACGTTGTAGTGGACGTGATTTATTTCCAGACCAGTTTTTAGGTAGAACGAGTTTGAGACAAATCCTTTGTAGTAAAAACCGATACGCCGATCGTGGCTGTTCACTGTGTCCCCGGCAAAGGAACTTGTAAAATCGTAGTTGGTCCCTGCACCGATTTCGAAGGAAAGAACATTGTCTGTCGAGAGATAGTAAAGGAAGCCAGCCCCCACCCCAAAGGTAGACCGGTTCACCAGAGTCAGGTTTCCGGCTTGCCCCACCCAGCCCCAAGTTTTGTCCGCTCGGGCGGCTCGACTCCGGCCGACGTCGGTAGTTGGACTTTCGGTTTCGGCAGCGGAGAGGAAGGAGGAGGTAAGAAGAAGAAGGATAGCGAGGACTTTCATAGGCTCACCTTTGGCAAAAAATTCGTTTTTTGAGGATCAATAGAGCGAGTTGCCTGATGAGAGCAACGAGAAATACGAAATGTCTTTACAGAAACGCGCCAACAACGATAGGCGACCTCAGCACTTCCGGAAAGGGGAGGATATGGGGCTGATGGGTCCGATTTTGTTTTTTCTGTGTTTTGTCCTTGTCCAGATTTCTCAAGCGAAAGAAGGCAAGACATATCTCCCTGCGCGGGAGGTGAAGTCCCAAATCAGTTCTGTCGATGAGTCTGTTGGCGCTTTAGTTTTTTCGGAGGTGTACCCCAACCGTGTCACTCGTGACAGCGGTGACGTTGAGTCGCGGATCGTGACGGGCCAAGACCTGAATCTGTATGAGATCTCGATGATGCGAGAGTTCTTAGCGCGTCCCGGAGACCCTGGAAAGAAAAAGCTACTATTGGTCCGCTATGGAATTGAAAATGATGGCGTAGGAGATTGTGTCGAGGAAGCTTGTCGAAAAATTTCTACGACGGTGATTACGGATCTCAATAGAGCTTTGGTCAACCCGGGCGAAAGTAAAACAACGGATTTTTCGAGTCTCTCCTTTAACTCATCAAACATGGCTAAGATCATTGAGAGGTGGCTTGGGCACCTACAATACAGTGTGGATCCGAATGGGATTCTTAGCATTCCGGTCTATCCTTCGGCAGGGGATCGCATGAAACCCATCATGCATTTAAAGATTCTTCTGTTGATCGACGAAAACCATAGCCCCCGTCAGATTGATCTAGCACACGGAGCTAATAATCTTTCTGACGCTGACCGTGTGAACACATTGTTGCGAAACGTGGATCCAGCAATAGCCGAGCATTACCTGAGTCATATGGATGTTCTCGCCGAGGTCCTTCGAAAGGGCGGGGAAATCAAGGATATGCCTCAACTTCCTCCGATTAAGGTCCTCTATAATGACGGGTATCGGATCGTGCGTTTTACGGATGGCCAACAGAATCCCAACGACAACATTGCGGAATTTCTCACGGAAGCTGTGGATCCAAAAAATGGGATCGTAGTGGATGCTGTTCATGGGCAAGAGTTCGTGATGACTCATCGAAAGACCGTAGATGCGATGAAGAATCTCATGGAAGCGCAGGCGGGATTTCAATTCAATTTGATTGCCGATAGTCGATTTGTTTCATTGGACGGGTACGGCTTGGCGTCGGTCTTTGAGGGTTTCAATGTCTATCCTGACCGTGGCGGAAAGCCAGTTTATGGGGTCAACAGAGCCCTGCAAGACCGCTCGAATATCTATGTCTATGCGGCTTTAGGAAAGAATCGCGATGGCTCTCCGAAGATTGAAAAGGATCTTAGTGAGTCCCATATGACTCGCAAGCTTGAGCACAACAAGATACTTTTTGTCACTTATACGAAGAACGGAGAAAAACGAGCGAGAATTTATTTTGGCAGCATGAATCTTAGCAATCATTTCGAGAATGCTGAGGACCAGGAGGAACTGGACGTACCAGTGACGTCTTGGATTTACAAAGCGCTGATTCAGGACTTTGAAAGCATACGTCAGACACAGCCTGAAAACGTGATTGATCTGTCGATTCATTTGGTACGCGAGGGCCTGGGGCGGATTACCGGACATACGGATTTGGAAGTTCCATTCGATCTGGCCAATCAAGCCTATTCCGCGGCTCTTCGGCGGGACTATACGGTGTTTATGGCAGCGGTTCGAAGCCTTAGCCAGCTTCCGTCGCACCTGGTGACCCGTCCGAACGCCAACGACGTAGAGGTTCGACTACAGAAGCTCGAGGATTTTCTAGCTTGGTATAAGAGGTCGACCCCTTCTTCAAAAGATCTCAGCGATCAGGTTCGTTTGCACAAATTAATCTCTTTGTCTCTCGTCTTGAGCCAACCCAAATTGCCACCATGGAAAATTCAATCGATCTTAAATTCCGTTTTGTGGAGACCCAATTGGTCAGAGGAGGATCTGCAGGGAGCTATCAAAGAAGGCTGGAAAGTCCTTGGGATCGACGGCGAACCTAACTTTAAGCCTCGTGAGGACCGTTCTGTCGTTGACTCAGATGCGGAGAAAACTTTTGGTCAATTCACTCACTGGAGCTTCGATTGGGATGACAATGTGATGTACATGCCCACGACGATCACGCTGTTCAAAGTGGGTTCCTCTGAAAGATGGAACGTATCTACACAGGAATTTGCCACGGCTCGATTTCAACTCGGCGTAGAAGGAACTCCTTTTGCGAGTTGGGAAATCCGTGAGACGGAAAAAGAAAATTCGTTTTATCGTTTTCGAAGCAAGTACACGGGGAATTATTTCTTGGATGACATTGTCAAAGCTGTTCGTAGCCCGACTTCCTCCCCAGAGGCCTGGCAAGGGCCGAGCTGGGAAGCCTTTGTGGCAGCCTTGGGTGCTCCTGAAACCGCGGCAAACGTCGAGATCGTGACGGCTCGAGGACATTCTCGCGATGATTTTATGGAAGGTCTCAAAGAACTGCAGCGTCTTGGGCTGATCAAGCATCTGCCAAAGCTCGAAAACATTCATTGTGTCGGAGGAGCCAAGAACGTGAGTGAGAGAAAGGTGACGGTGTTACTAGACTCTCTGCTGGCTGCCGATCGATTGTATTATCCCAATGACTTACCCCTCTCCATTGCTGCGAGCGGCAAAGGGCAAAGGAAACAGATTTTATGGGGTTTTTCTGATGACGATCATGCCAACTATGTGGCGATTCGAGATGCCGTCATGCAGTTGATGAAAGAGAAGAAAATCAAAAAAACCAAGGTGACCCTCTACTATACAGGTCGGCACAACCCCAAATATCCGGCAGAGATCAAAGTCATTACCCCCGAGGGTGAACTCAGGGATCTGCTGGAAGGGGAAGTTCAGGAAATCGAGGCATTTTTGGCTCGGCCAAAGGACGCTTGTATTGGCGCCCTATCTAAACCAAAAAAGGCGAGTTAGAGAAAGCGACAGACCAGGCGCAGTTGCTTACCTTCGGGTTCCTCTGCCGTTCGCGGATTGACGTCCGTAGAAAGGGCAGCAATGGCTCCTTTGACCGCAGCAAGGTGCCCACGAAAGCGGGTGGCGCCTTGGGATTTATCTTTGCTAATAGGCCGGTCATACATATCGACGTAAAACTTCGGGAATGGAATGCGAGTTTCAATATTTTCAAAAGCAATTTCTGATTCGGGCGGGGAATGTTGCGGGATCTGAACGTAGTCATTTTGGTCGAGAATGAAATTCGCAACGTACTGGGGATGTTGAGCAAAAAAGCTGAATTGAGGCGGAGACGGCTCTTTAAAGGCTGTATTTTGATAGACGAGGGCGCCTGATTTTTTTTCCGGATCGTATGCCAGGTAAAAGCTCTCTCCGTTACTCAAACTGGGAGAGGTTTTTGTCTGAGGAACAATGGCCTCGACAAGCATCCCCACAATACGATTCCTTTGGATGCGGACGTTGTAGTGAAGTCCGACGGGCGAATATCCATCAAAAGTCACAGAGGATCCGTCACGAGGTAGAGGGCGAGGGAGGGTGGCATCTTGAGGCAGAATCTCGATTTTTGGTTCCCTATATCCTGTTAGGGCTTGGAGTTGGCAGTCCATCTGCAGGGGACTAGGAGGTGCAGTCTGGGAAGCCCATCCTG
>FRDC01000539.1_pt4 | contig 11121 bp, 14 predicted proteins | sample 1106171 | NCBI WGS metagenome assembly FRDC01 (sample SAMEA3930566, study PRJEB13176) | freshwater metagenome | biome: Drinking water system; feature: drinking water; material: water | place: Singapore | collected 2014-12-20
GTAATTTGCGTGATTTTCGGATCCAGCACGGGAATTTGTGGGTCCAAAATACAATGAAAGGACCCATACTGATCGCCACGTTCATCGACGAGCACGGCGGCGATTTCAATGATATGCGGTTGCTGCTCAATTGGCAACATCAAATTCTGAACGAGACCCGTCGTTTCCGTATCATACACAACAATTTTCATTCAGCACTCCTTCTATGATTCCAACACGTTTTACGCCAACCGGATGGTGAATTCCAACTACACATATGAGCCTCCTCACACCCCGGCTCATCACAAATTGCAGAGAATTCTCCAATTTCTTGACACGATGGGCACCCCATGATGGTTCTGCCACCAATGAACGGATGGGGTGCCGTCAATGCTGACTCTTCTTCGAAGACGCGTGCACAATTGGTGCAACGTACGCGGCTCATTTGGTCATTTCCTCAAGCATGGCGAAATAGACACACCCATCATGAGCAGAATCTTGATGGCCTCCCTTGGTGAGAGTATTCGCATAGCGAGTGGCCTTGTTCATAATTTGCACGAAGATGCCGAGCTGTTGCCAGTCCTCAGCCGTCTTCAACGTCAGCCCATCTTTGAACATCGCAGCCATAATCGGCCCAAAGTCCTTGTAATTGTCACCATACACCGCGTGACGATCCTCAAACGTTTGCGCCGCTTGACGTAAAATCTCAGCAACCGTTTTTGCCATCAATCCCTCCTTCATAAAGGCACAGCCGCGTAGCAGCGATGCCGTGCCGTTGATACATTTCAACAATATCGTTCCGGTCGTCATAGGCCATCGTGATAGAGTGTTGGATGACCTTTAATGTCATTTCCTCTTTCACAATCAACGAAGGCCGGTGATCGCCATCACGACGCATATGAACCGCATAAGGCGTCAATTTGTGTTGCCGTAACCATTGTTCAGTATGACGCCGGTAGGTTTCTGGGCGAGCGGTAAAAATCACATACGGCTCTGTCAAGATATGCAGATTACCTGGCTGATCACCAACACAGGCTGCGTGATACCCATGGAACCGTATGAACATGTTGTCCGTGTCCCACCGGATCAGCCCCAATCGCCACTGGTCATGCGAGATGCAATTATCTAAATCAACAATTAACATGGCTACGCTTATTCCTTATCCGGTTATCTGGCACTACTTTGTAGCTGATAGGGTCCCCTTTTGCCGTAGCACACCCCACCACCTGATGTTCACCACTATTAGGAAAAAGCTTAGCGTAGAGGGGCTTTGGAATCCTCACCAAAATTATTTTACGCATTGATCACACCGATATGTGTTCGGATAATATCGTGCCCACGTCACGGGAAACCGAGGGGTCGCTTTACTTGCGTGTGCGGCAGCCCGTTCCGCAAGCTCTTCAAACCCTTCGCACGCAATCACCACCGTTTCCGTCTGCCCAGAAGCGACCTTCCCACACTTCGCGCACGTGAAGTCTCGAACGTACTTAATCGTAGCCGCAACTTTCATGACTTCCTCATGGCGTCGACGATCTTGAGCAACTCATTCCTCATGGCCATATCAGGGAGCCGTCCCTTGGCCCACGTTTCAATCTCATCGAAATAATCCCGTTCATGATTCGCAAATAAGAACTGCTCTGCCCATGGGTGTACGTAAAGGATAGCGTCAACCATCGCGTTAACAACGGTAATATATTCGTTTTGGGTACGCCCACCCGTACGGCTTTTCGCCAACTCACTCATGGTGCGTAAATTGAACTTACAAATAATATTGGTAGAGATATTTGTTGGCAAGATGCCTCGAGCATCTTCCGTTGCTTGTCCCATCTGCAGCAGCTCCATATAGCCAAGCCTGATTTCTTGTAACACACGTCTAATGCGCTCTATCGCACGGGGGTTTTCTCGATTGCGCTCCGTGAAGATATACTCAAACTCTGCCATGTTGTTGACCCGCATCGTTTGCTGCGCATAACTAGCTGCGCGGGTGCGGACTTGCTGATGGGTATAGGCCCTGGAGACCCCTTCTACCAAGAACACATAATCGACGAACTCCCAGCTGCTCGGGATGGTATTGGCCATATAGGCCAATTCATTCAGCTTGCGCTCATCAGGCCAATGAGAGACCTCTTCAAGTAGTCCCGGACTGAGGGTCAGTCGAGTCTGTTTCGTGAACAGGAGCAGATTCTTCGCGTCCGGCGTGTAATTGATCAGTGTGACGTTCATGTGTACATGGAGAAGCTAAGTTTCCCCATCCTCCTATATAATCTGTAGCTCCACCGCGTCATGAAGCCTCTTTCACCACAGCAGTGAATACATAGGTTGTGCCTTCGTGAACGTAGATGGACTTGCCATCTTTGCGCAGCCGTGCCCGCATCCGCACCGCCCCAACGGGTTTTTCAATGCCAAGCCCTTTAAACGCTTTCATCAAGCTCTTATACTGCACGCCATTCACGATGACCCCAACTCGTCCTCGTCGTGCGCGTGCCACCTCCGGGCGATCCCACGTCGTGCGGATCTTGGCGCTCATGGCCTGATCACGCGTGTCGCGCTTGCTGAATTTCGCCAAACGAGCTTTGGCTTTCTCAAGACGCTTCATCCCATCTTCAATCGTCGCAAATCGTTTGACCGATTCCCCTGTCAACGTGTTATACTCCTGCACCAACTCTTGCATCGTCATCGATGAGCCTCCTTCAAGCGTTCATAGGGTGATGCGTTGATTAACCGACTGACGACGTGGAGATCATTCACCACATCGTCCAATAAAATATTACGCCATGTGGCGAATCGTCCGACGGAATAAATTTTCCATCGTTGCGACAATTCATAGATGAATTGTTTCCGCCATGTCTCGTCTTCTAATGTCGCAATTTTCCCAAACCGTTGTGAGGATCGGTCATGCGGGATGACCATGTCATCTGTCAATCCAAACGCAGGCCAAAAATTATAATCATCGGATGTGTGCATGTATTCTGCGACGACAAGATCTTTTGTGATGCTGACCCGATACAGCGAAGTCGAGGGATCAGGGAAGTAGACGGTTTGATACACATCCGCATCCGGCACGCGCCACCGTTTCACGACAATCGGGGCATAGGTAAACGTTTGCCGATGATTAGGGTCCATCATCACTGCCATCACACTCATGGGGATGGTGCTGATCGCAGGCCCAACTTCATGATGAAGATGAGAGAGGATGTGCCCCCATTGAATCCGCGCCGCATGGCGATGGAGTAATTGTTCAATAAAATTTTCCGGCGCAATATATCGATCGACACTTTCAATATTCCAGATGGAGCGATCTTTGACCACCTGGGACACTTTCAGTGCGTACCAATTCGCAAAGCGAATATTCGGCGCATGATACTCTCCTTGATACCACACCCCTTTATGGACGCGCACTTGACGGAACGGGATGCCCGTGAGATCGCTCACCGCCTTGCTGCGAAACCGTAACAACGCTTTGTGAACTGCTGGCTGAGTCGAGGCTTCAAAAATCGGTGCATGCTGCCACACACAGGCCGCTAACAGCCCCGCTAATCCTGCGCCATAAATTTTCATAATGCTCCTTGTGAGTTCAACTTTATGTATTATGCGCCAGCAGAAGCAAAAAGAAAAGAAATTTTTTTCTTCTGTGTTATCAACATGTTAATTGTTATTTATCAATAACGTATTGAAAAAACAGTTTTCTTTTCAACTCCGTTCAGGTCATAATAATGAAGAAAGGAGGAATGTTATGGTGTATGTTACCCAAATCCCAGAACGCCGTGATCCTAGCACGGGACGCATGGCCCCCATGTACGATGTTAGTGGGGCACGCGTCTTTGGCGACATCGTGGTCTTGTGTCCCCCACAGGCGAGCCAGTTCCCATTGGACCTGCTCACCACGCTCCGCTATCAACTGCGGAACTATACGTCGGGGGATTATGTGCTGCTGCTGGGAGATCCCATTGCCATCGCGATGACCTTGCGCGTCATCTTCGAAAAAGGTGGTGTGGTGCAAGTGCTTCGGTGGAACCGCTATACACGCAGCTATGTGCCCGTCCCAATAACCTAACATGGAAGGACTGCTATGAAGACCCTAGAAGAAATGACCGAGCTTGCGCGCGAATTAGTTGACGCCGAGCAGCAGGTTGAAGCCCTTGAAACTCAACTCAAGCAAAAGAAAGAAGACGCCCGTCTGCTCCGTGAACTCGTCATTCCGGCAGCCATGACGGAGCTTGGGTTGCGCTCAATGGAACTCTCCGATGGACAAACCCTCACGATCAAAGATGATCTCTCGTGTAGTCTGCCAAAAGACGTACTCCAACGAGAACGTGCCATGACCTGGCTGATTGATCATCAAGCCGGAGGATTGATTAAGTCTGAGGTCACGGTTGCATTCGACCGTGAGAAAATCGACGAGGCCACCAAGCTCGTCGAAGATTTACAATCGTTAGGGTTGGTGCCGGAGATGGAAACCTCCGTTCACCCTGCGACCCTCAAAGCCTATATCAAAGAAACCCTTGCCGCCAATCAACCCGTTGATTTCGGCTTGTTCAATGTGCATTGTTATCAAACTACTAAACTCAAAGGAGCCTAATCATGCCAAAAGACCTAACCAAAACAACCGCAGACGTGCCGGCCACAATCGATTGGTCGCAAGACCTCGGCCATGGACATGAATTCATGGACGCTGGCAGCACCAAACCTCCCTTCATTAGTGTGCTGCAAGGGCTGTCCCCGCAATGCGAACGGCTCACCGGCGCCAAGCCCGGCATGTTTCATAATAGCGTCACGGATGAATTGTACACACAGATTCGCGTCGTGCAATGTCATTTCCGTCCCGTCGCGATCCGATGGGCCCCACGGGGCCAAGGGGGTGGCTACAAAGGGGAGTATTCCTTGGAGCTCGCACGTCGTGGCAAGCTCCCTGGTCAGCTCACCTATGAAGGCCGATGGTATGCCGATGTGCCGGCAGGCCAAATCCCAGTCGATGCAGAAGGCAAGCCGAAATTCGATCACTACGTGCAAACGCACATTCACTACTTCCTGGTGCAAAGTGCCTCCGGATCCTGGCAGTGGGCGATCATGCCCTTACGCAGCACGCAGCTCTCCTTGAGCAGCAAGATGAACACCGCCTTGCAGTTGCTGAATGTGCCGGGTGTTCCGCCTGGGAAGCTTCCACCGTCTTACAGTGCACATTTCCTCCTCAAAACGGCGAAGGTCACGAAAGAATCGAACAGCTGGTTCGTAATCGATCCAGTGTTTGAGCAATTGGTCAGCGATCCCACCATCATCGACATGGCACGACAATATTACAAGTCCGTCAACGACGGGCAAGTGGTGGCGACGGAACAGCCCCTCCCAGAAGACGTGGGATTCTAATTATTTCGTGAGGGAGAGGGCGACCTCTCCCTCACAAAGGAGACGATCGATGACGTATGAAGACGAAGTCTTGCTCATGGCCAAAGAGTACGTGGCCATGGGGTGGCATGTGGTGTGCTTGCACGGCGTCAAGGACGATGGCACGTGCACGTGCGACAATGCCAAATGCACGGATATCGGGAAACACCCCGTCTCACCACGCGGCGTCAAAGACGCCACGCGTGACCTCGAGGTGATTGAGCAACAATGGTTCCGTCCTGGGGTGATTCGCAATGTGGGCATCGCGACCGGTGAGATTAGCAATCTCACCGTGCTCGATATCGACATGGGCGTCGGCAAATTCGGCGCGGACAATTGGGGGAAGATCGTGCATGAGCACGGCGAAGTGCCCACCTTGATGGCGCGGACCGGCAGTGGCGGGATGCACGTGCTGTTTACGTACAATTCGGCCTTGAAGACGTCGTCCAATACGATTGATCAGCATATCGACTGTCGCAATGATCGCGGGTACATCGTGGCCCCGCCCTCGCGGCATCGGAGTGGAGGGCGGTACGTCTGGATTAATTGGGGCACGGCGTTGGCGCCGTTGCCCAGTTGGCTGACGGTCAAACGGGACCGACGTGGTCGTCCCAAGAAGGACGATGCCTATCGAGGGAAGTACTCACTCGAGCAATGTCAGACTATGCTCGAGTGTGTACCGGCAGACGACCGCGATCTCTGGCGATCGGTTGGAATTATCTTAGGAAGAGAATTCCAACGGAGTGACGAAGCGTGGAACCTCTACGTCAGTTGGTCGGATAAGTGGCAAGGAGCGAAGAGTCGTGGGCATGATGCCATCATGCATCAGGCCTTCTACGACATCTCGCAGCAAGAAGGCGAACGCACCTTGACGATGGGCACGATCGTCAAGGCCGCGCTGGACAACGGATGGGTGCCGAAACGCGGAGAAGTCCCCCATGAAGAGTTCGTGTATTTTGGTGAGGGGAATAATTATATTTACCGTCCAACGGGACATCATTGGTTGGCTCGTGCGGTAGATGCGGTCTGTTCCAAGATCAACGTGAATGGCAAACTCATCAAAGCCTCACTCTATATTCAAGAGCACGCCATGTGTACGAGCATGACCAGCTTGCCACAAATGGACGGCGATGTGATTAAGGGTGTCAATTATCGCGATGGAGAAATTTTCAAAAGCCCTGGTGCGGCCATTTATAACACCTATCGTCCGGCCACCATTGAGCTTGGGGATGCGCGGCTTGCGGGTCCGTTTATCGATCATTGTCGACGCTTGTTTAATAAGCCTGGGGATTGCGACCAATTCTTTGACTATCTGGCCCACCGCGTACAACGACCGTGGGAAAAACCCCGCTTTGGGCTGATGTTGGCCGGCGGACAGGGCATTGGCAAAGACTCTGCCGTCGAACTCTGCACCCCCGCCATTGGGGTATGGAATGTGGCGAATATCGAGCCCAATGCGTTTGAAACGAATTACAATACGTATGCTACGGCGGTGCTCGTACGGATTAATGAAGCTGCGAACCTCCATGATATGAGTAAGTGGGCCTTCAATGAACGGACCAAGGTGTTGATTGCGGGATCGCCGGACATCGTAACGATTAACCCCAAGTATGGTCAGCAATACAGCGTGAAGATGTATTGTGGGGTGATTATTACGACAAATCATCTGGCTGGTGGAATTTATATTCCGCAAGATGACCGTCGCTATGACGTGATTGAATGTGCTACGTTGGAGGAAATGCAGTTGACCGATGAACTTGTACGGCGTGCGTACTTCAGTGATTTGTGGGATTGGGCATTGGAGGGTGGCACCAGCCATGTGGCCGCGTTTTTGAATGAACGGAATTTGTCGAACTTTTCACCGAATAACGGTCAACGCAAAACGGCAGCCCACCGGGAAGTTATTGGTTATGGAGCTCAACAAGATGAATGGTTGGATGATATTCTGGATGGGATGAACTATCCGGAGATGATTAGATTGGATTGGTTGGTGAAAGCTGCCATTGGGAAAGGTGAGAAAGAAGGCGATATCAGACGCAAAATTAATCCAGCCCTTTCACGGCTTCAATATATGAAGTATAGCAACCCTGGAGCGCGTGATGGTCGTTGGAAAATTCATGGGATTAAGATCACTGTCTTTATCAAAATTGGCACGGTTGTGACTCCTGAGCATTGGACATTTATTGAGAATCATAATGTATAACACACGCCCCACACGCCCTACGAACTACTTAGTTTTTGGCACTCACTACTTAGTTTTTCGAGTAAAAATGGGTGTGAAGGATCAAAAATCAGTAACCGTCGGTTACTTTTATGCGGTCGGGGCTTGTTAGGGCTAGTTTACTAGGAGCCCCCTCTTATAAAGAAATTAGACCTAAAAGAGGGGTGTAGGGGAGATAATAAAAGGCAATAATAGACTATGTAGACAACTAGCCCTCACTAGCCCCAAGAAATTTATGCTCTTTTCAACTTGCGCCGTGCAACTTTTGCTCTTCGAAGTTTTTTGACAAGAAAAAAATTTATTTTGATTTTTGGCACGTTTCAACTAAAATCAACAGCAAGATGCCTGGTGACCAAGATCTTGTAGAATTTTCTACCGACAGCTCCGTTCACCCTCGCCAAGGCCGTCCTCGTAGTGCCGTGAACCTTGCGACGAGGATGCTCTCAGAACGTATCCGTGCCAAAGAGCGACAGATCTTTACCCGCCTGTGGGAAATTTTTATGTCCGATGCGCCAGATCGTATGCGGGCTGGAGAAGCTCTTCTGAATCGTGGGTGGGGTGGGGTGAGTCAGCATTTGCTCATGCACATTGAGCAGCATCAGAGCGAGCCTGTTCCGTTTGCGGTGGCCTTACCAGGGGTTGTCACAAGCAAAGAGGAATGGGAACGTTTGTCATCGATGCATTTGATCGATGTGAAACCAAGTGCCTCCTCGGAATAATACAGGACAGCAATATGCCATCGTATGGCGCCCTCAAGCCGGACCTCAATTTGCTCTCCTCAGCATGGCTGCGTGCTTCGACGATCCAAATGGCACCCTTCATCCGAAAACCAACCGGCCCATCCAGCGTACAGTGGAAACGTTTTTCGGTGGAGCCCGTGGTGGAGGAAAAACAAGCGGTATGTTGGGTCGGTGGATCCGTCATGCTTCCAGATGGGGGAGACGTGCGCGTGGCATCTTATTCAGAAAAACCTACGACGAGCTTGAAGAAGTTCAAGAGCAGGCTCGACAACTCTATCCTCAGCTCGGTGCGAAATACAATCATGGGAAGCGTCTGTGGGAGTTTCCTAATGAAGCCAATATCCGTTTCCGCTACATGGATCGTGACGCGGATGCGGACAATTATCAAGGACGTAGCTATTCCTTTCAAGTGTGGGAAGAAATCGGTAACTGGGCCACGCCCAACGGTATCGATAAAGTTAGCGCGACGCTACGATCAGCCAGCGGGGTGGAATGCGAATGGTTAGCGACCGGGAATCCAGGTGGGGTTGGGCACAATTGGGTGAAAGCGAGATTTGTCGATCCCGCTCCACCAGGGAAATTGTTTTATGATGACACAAAAAATGTTTACCGCGTGTTCATCCCCAGCAAGCTTTCTGACAACCGCATACTCATGGAAAACGATCCAGGCTACGCGGATCGGCTTCGCGGCACAGGGCCTGATTGGTTGGTCAAAGCGTGGCTGGATGGGCTGTGGGACATTGTGGCGGGTGGCATGTTCGATGATGTGTGGCGCCCTGCCGTCCACGCGATCGATCCGTTCAAAATCCCCTCAACCTGGACGATCTACCGATCCTTCGACTGGGGAAGTTCAGCCCCCTTTAGTTTGGGTTGGTGGGCCATCGCTGACGGCGACCCCGTGGTCTTACCGAATGGCCAGAAGTTATTTTTCCACAAAGATACCCGCATCCGTATCGCCGAATGGTATGGTTGCCAGCCCAATGAAGATAACACAGGGCTGAATATGATTGATACGCAGATTGCCATCCGTGGGCTCGAGATTGAGCGTGAGCTGATGCATGTGCATCGTGTCAAGATTGAAGCAGGCCCAGCCGATCCTTCGATCTTCAATGTTGTGAATGGCACGAGCATTGCGGGGGCCATGGCCAATATGGGGATGGATTTTATTCCCGCTCCGACCGGCCCAGGCTCTCGTGTCGCCGGGTGGGCTGCCATGCGGCGCATGATGATGGCGTCTCAAAAAATGCCGATGGAAGAGCCTGGGATGTTTGTGTTCAACACATGCCGATCGTTTATCAAGACGGTGCCATCCTTGCCGCGTGATAAACGCAAAATTGAAGATGTGGACAGCGCTTCTGAAGACCATATTGGTGACGAAACCCGCTATGCCTTGACCTATGCACGCCGTGAGGTGCAGATGCTCAAGTTGATGGGAGCTTAATATGCCATTGAATGAGCGGCATCCGCAATATTTGCAATTTAGTGAGCGGTGGCATCGTTGTCGTGACGCGTACGAAGGGTCTGACGCGGTGAAGGCTCGTGGGGAATCGTATTTGCCACGTTTAGATTCTCAATCTAATAATGAATATGAAGCCTATAAGACCCGTGCGTTGTGGTATGGGGCCACAGCCCGTACCGTACAAGGACTGTCTGGTGCGGTGACTCGGAAAAGCCCGAAGATTACGGCTCCAGATGTGATACGCGAGGATTTGCAAGATATCACTTTGACAGGGATGCCGTTGGATGGATTCACGAAGATGGTTTTTGTGGATCTGTTGCAGACGGGTCGCATTGGCATCTTGGTGGATCAACCGTCGACACCGACCACCGACGCAAGGCCGTATTGGACGGCATACCGCGCGGAGCAGATCATCAATTGGCGGACGACGGTGATGGATGGTAAGCGTCATCTGACCATGGTGGTGCTGTGTGAACAATATGAGATGGTTGATGACGACGATATTTATTCCGTTGATACGGAAGAGCGATATCGCGTGCTGACTATTGAGAATGGTGTGTATTGGCAACGGGTCTATCGTTTCGAAGATGATGAACCAGTGTTGATGTTTGAGACGACCCCGACGATTCGTGGCGAAGTGATGGATTTTATTCCTTTCACTTTCATTGGGGTGTGTGGGTCAGACCCAGAACCAGAAAAGCCACCGTTACTTGATATGGTGGATGTGAATTATTCTCATTTTCGATCAAGCGCGGATTTGGAGCATGGTCGTCATTTCACGGCACTGCCAACGCCATGGATTGCGGGGTTCCCTAAGGACACCAAGCTTCGCATTGGCTCAACCATCGCATGGGTGGCCACTGATCCACAAGCTCACGCCGGTATGCTAGAATTCACAGGACAAGGTCTTGGGGCATTAGAGCGGGCTTTGGAATCGAAGGAAAAACTCATGGCGGTGCTTGGTGCACGGATGTTAGAGGAGCAGAAGCCGTCCGTAGAAGCAGCGGACACGATCATGTTTCGTTCATCCGGTGAGCGCAGCACATTACAGTCCATGAGTCTGGTGGTTGGGTTAGGGTTTACGCAATGCTTACGTTGGCATGCTATGTGGCGTGGGGTGAAGGATACGTCTAATGTGTTGATGGAGCTGAATCGAGATTTCATCGCCATCGCAATGAAGGGCGGGGATCTGACCGCCTTGTTCCAAGTGTATCAAGGTGGCGGCATCAGTTATGAGACGTGGTATTGGAATTTGCAGCGTGGTGAAATCGCTCGGCCAGATATTACGGCAGACGATGAGCGACTGTTGGTCGATGATCAGCAAGCGAAGGATGTGGTTG
>FRDC01004284.1_pt1 | contig 11115 bp, 13 predicted proteins | sample 1106171 | NCBI WGS metagenome assembly FRDC01 (sample SAMEA3930566, study PRJEB13176) | freshwater metagenome | biome: Drinking water system; feature: drinking water; material: water | place: Singapore | collected 2014-12-20
GAATGCGTTTTCTTCCAACCAGTCCAAGCACTCTCGAAATAGTTCGTTCGCGTTCATGATTATCTCCCTTGCCTTCGGCCCCACTCCGCGATTAGCAGAGCGTCGGCGCGATTGTGGTCCTTCTTCCGTTTCAATTCGTCCGCCAAGTGTGGGAACAGTTCCAACGCACGCAACCGGCTGGCGTCCTTTTCTTTGCCACGGCCTGCGAGTATGTCACCCTTCCACTTTTGCGGCGTAACCAGCGTGTACGGGATCGACAACGCGCCTAGAATGCCGAGCCAGATACCGAAGCCCTTGCCGAATTGGAATGAACTTGCGACACCTTGCTCAGGCATGGAATGCACGGCCTCGATGTAAACGTGGACCGATCCGCCGCTCGTGTCCGGCATGAGTGCGGCCATTGCGGGCACGTTGTAATCCGTGCGCGGTTTGTTCTTCGTGCCGATTTCGATGGTCGGGGTGTCGTGGATTGACCATCCACCAATTTCAGGTGCTGGGGTAATGGCGATTGACCATGTAATGTTATGTGCCCACGTCGGCGACTGCCAAATCGCAACCGCTCCGCACTGGCCGGGGTCTATGCCGATTATGATCATCGCTTCGCCCTCGGCTTATTCCAGTCAACTCTTTTGCACCTCGGGCACTGAACCGGGTTAGCCTTGCGTGGTGTCCACTTTGCTTTGCACCGCTGGCATGTCAGTTGTTTTGCCATATTATTATTACCTTACGTCCCCGACCTTTTCCTGTCAACACTAATTTTCTGCCAATTTTCAGGCAGCGAAAGGGCATCGTCCGGGTTCATAAACGGGTGTATCTGAGCATCGTCCCGCACGTCGCCGGACTTGGTTAGCCTGCCCTGATACTTGCGGACAATCCGGTCGCTTGCGAACACCGGCTGCAATTTGCACGGCACACGATGCGCCGGGCGGGGTCGTTTTTCTTCCACTTGATACCTCACTTTGATTAGCGGCAATTCAACAGGACGCCGCTTCCTTGAAACGATCTTCATGCCCCCATACGATTTACCCTTGCAACCCTTACCGCCACAGGTCTTAGTCCTGCCGCTTAACAAGCTGGACCGCTGCGTTGTTTTGAGCCGCCCGCAATCGCACTGACATAGCCACATCGTCGCAAGGTAGTAGCGGCTGCAACCCTTGCATTCCAACGCGACAAGCGATCCGAACCGCTCACCGGCTATGTCGTGCTTGGCTTGGGATGGTTGCTTGCGGCGGGGGCGGGTCATTCACCACCTCCGAACAATTCCGCTTGCTTGACCGGCGGCGGGACAGGATCGAACAATGCGAATTGATCCTGCGCGTCGCTGATTCGCTTGACGGCAATCTCGAAATACTTTGGCTTGCAGGACGCTTTGTAGTTTGATATCATTGGGGAATGAGAACTAAATCTATCGCTGTTAAGTGTCCGCGCTGCGGGAAAACACACATGGTGCATGGGCACCGCATTCGCAAGGGAAACGGTAAGTATTGCGACCAGACGTGTTATCTCGCTCATAGGTGGGCTAAGGATGGAAAGTGTAAATCGTGTGGCAAGGCGTGCGATGTTAGATACTGCTCTACAAAATGCCTCAAAGCCTACTGGAATAAAAACGGATACAAAGTCTATAAGCACGAGCGCAACTGGGCGCGAAAACTCGAAATTGTTTCTTCCTTGGGCGGGAAGTGTTCTGGATGTGGGATTGACGATTTCCGAGTATTGGATATCCACCACCTTGACCCAAAGACCAAACAACGCCCCAAAGATGGACACTATATTTGGTCGAGACGCCTCAAGGATTGGGCGGACAACAAAGGCAATCTTAGCTTGCTGTGTGCGAACTGTCATAGGTTACTCACTTGGAAACAGCGTGGCTTCGGCCCTCGCGGGAGGGATGGGATCAAATAAAGCAAACTGGTCTTGTGCTTCCGAAATTCTTCGCACAGCGATATTGAAGTAACTCTCGCAAATCTCAATACCAATGAACTTCCGGCCCAGCTTGACGGCTGCTACTCCGGTCGTGCCGCTGCCCATGAAGGGGTCGAGGATGGTTTGGCCATCGGTGAATCCGATGCACCATTCCATTAAGCCAACTGGCTTTTGTGTTGGATGTAGTCTGCCCTCAAGCGACCACCGAGATACGCCATGCCATGTTTGCGAATACATTCGGACAGATTGCATAATGTCTGCCCAGCCGAGTTCACAATCGCCAAAACAAATCTGTGACGATTCTCCCTTGCCCCTCTTGTTGAATACCAACCACCCTCCCGATTCTGGTAATGAGTGACAAAAGTATTGCGCTCCCCAAAACAAATGGTACTTACCAATTGATAAAAAAGGCAACGGATCAAAGCGAGTGTCGTCTCCGATGATGGGATCGCACTTAGCGCCCTTACCGCTCCACCCATTGAAACCAGACAAATCGGTGTCGTATTTCATCCCATAAGGCGGATCGGTCACAACGGCATCCACCTTCGGCAAATGCGGCAACAGTTCACGGCAATCGCCGAGATACAGTTGCACGTCGCCACGTTGCCAAGTGGGGGTAATCATGCCGTAACTGCGAATAGCGATTCCTTTTCTTCCCGCTCGCCTTCCGCGATTGCCTTTTCAAGATTGCGCACGCATTCGGCGTGGTATTCATCCTTGATTTCGCAACCGTAGAACCTGCGCCCGAGTCGCAACGCCTCATACCCTTCGCTGCCGATTCCCGCGAATGGGCTGAATACGACTTCGCCGGGGTTGCTGAATAGCCGGATGCACCGTTCGATAACACCTAGCTGCAACGGGCAGATATGCTTCGTGTCGCCTTCGCCCTTTGTTCCACGGACATTAAGGGTATCCGTTTCCTTGATATCAAACCAAGCGGCCTCAGCCCACGATATCCACGCATCGCGGGATACTTGCCCTTCGGCGTCAATGGCGGTTTCGTTCTCGCCCGGCGCACGGAACTTAATCAGATAGTCGCCAAGCGTGCCCCGCGTTTTTGCCCGGTCGGCTTCCAATCCGCTGAATTGCAACTCTCTCGACTTGGTGCGAATGGCTTGCGCCTGCGGATTCTTGCGAACGAGCCAGTCATATTCGTACACCAACCCCGACCGCTCCCCGAGCCTGATATTCAGCCCGCGAAAGTCGAACAGCCCGACGCCGCCCGTCCGTTTCATTCGCGGTATCTGGCAAACGTGAACCACGACAACGCGGCCCGGTTTGATAATGCGGGCAAGCTGGCGATAAAAGAATCCGAGATGCAGCTTTGCCGTCGTGCGCAAGTCCTCACTGTTGCCGATATCTTCCGGCTTCGACGTGTACGCATAGAGCGACGGGAACGGTGGCGAGAACACCGACATATCGACGGACGCCGCTGGCATCGTCGCCATATGTTCGATACAGTCGCCGTGGTGAACGTGGTATGATTCATTGTTTGATAAAAGCGTCACGGAATATTCTCTCCTGTTCTTCTGAATCCCTTTGGACTTCCTTGCATTTTCGCAATACCGATTCAACCATTGGGGCTTCCAATTCAGTGATCGGAATATGCACGTTGAGCGGGCGTGTCGCGCCGTAACGGTTCGACCGCTTGACTGCTTGGTAGTATGCCTCGTATGAATCGACTAGGCCGCTGAATACTTGACGGGTAGCACATTGAAGGTTCAAGCCAAACCCAAGAATCCGGGGCTTGCTGATAAGCGACCTGAGTGACCCGGCTTGAAACGATTCGATCTCTCGGATACGAACATCGTCGCTTGTGTCGCCCGATATGCTTCCGGCTTCTGGTAGCACTTCGCGGATTGTGTCCTGTTCGTGGTTATACCAGCACCAGATTAGCGACTGTTCATCGGGCCATGAACGTACCAAGTCGGCAATGAATGGCGGCTTCAGCGTGTCGATCTTTTCGTCGCCGTTGCGGCCCTTCGATATCTGGGACATGGCCGAGCGGTTGACGATGCCGCCCGACTTGACCGCGAACAGACTGCCCATTCGTTTTTGCACGGCGTCGCGTTGTGCCGGGGTCAATCCAACGTGATGAATCTCGACGTTGATCGGCGGGATTGTTTTGCCGCTTCCCTTCCATCCGTAGGTTGTAGGGTTGACTAGGAATATCGACCAGTCGGCAAGCGACTGATAGAACGGATTCAATGCGTGCGGTTTCAATTCCCATCGGTTATCCGTTTGCCCGCGATTGACGAAGAACGTCGCCAGAAAACTATTGACGTTCGGAAACCGATCCAAGAATACGGCGTGATTCGCGTACTCAATTCGATCATTCGGAGCGGGCGTCCCGGTTAGGCATAGCTTCCAGTCAAGCCCGCGTCCCAGTTCGATGCACTTCCCGGCCCACGATCCATAGTGAGACTTCAGCATCGACGACTCATCGAGAATCATCGCTCCAAGATTCTCAGAATACGCCGCGTCATTCATCGACTCGTAGTTTGTGATGCCGATTTGTGACTCGCCGCATTCCATCCACCGGTTCAAGTTAGCGGGTCGCACCTGTTCGATTCGCAGTGTGTCGCCGTAGAACTTGGCACACTCGGCCAAAGTTTGCCGGATAACCATGAGCGGTGACACGATCAGAATCTTTTTATTCGTTCGCTCCCGAACGTGCTTTGCGTACTCCAACAGAATCAGCGTCTTACCAAGCCCACAATCTGCAAAAACTGCGAACTTGCGTTTGCGAATCGCCATGCCCGCGATAATCGACTGATAATCGAACAGCCCCGGCAACGCGGAATAGTTCGCGTCGGCGGTTGCAATTTGATCCAGCCCGATCCGGCTCGCGTATTCGTCCGGCACGTAGGCCGTGCTGCCGACAAACGAATAGACCGGGAGCGACTTGATCCGCAGAAACTTGCGGTAATCGTCAATGCGTGAAGTGTCCAGCGGGATTGTAATCATTCCGCATCACCTTCCACTCCCCGAAAGATTCCGGGGTCTGATTCTTCGACGATCATTTTCCGCAGCGTCGCCACGGCGGTATCGAATACGCCTTTCAATTCTTTGGCCGTCGCCTGCGCCGCTTTCCATTCGACCTCAGCCACTTGGCAGGCTCGTTCTTGTTCGCTTAGGGATTTGGGGATTGCTGGCATGGTCAGTCCTTTCGATGGTTACATGGCGGGCAGTCCGCCGGTCTTAGGGTCATCGTCTCGCCATTCGCAACGGCGTATAAGACGTATCGGTCCAATTCAGTAACGGGTAGGGTCTTATACCCATCGTCCGTGAGAATCACGGTTTGATCCTCGGGCGGCGCATCCATTGAATCGACGGCATAGGATGCCTTGAAATCGCGCCACGTTGCCCCGTAACGTTGATCCGCCATGAATCCGTAGCACGGCTCGGCTTCGACCCGTCTGCGGGCCAGCCAGCCAATACACCGGCCTATCGTCTCGCGGTCCTCAGCCTGCATCGCAGCGTCGATCTTGGCGAAGCAATCGACGAATCCGGGGGGTGTTGGGGTCGTTTCCGATCTGACACTTCCCCATGCGACTAGCTCGGATTGTAATTCATTACACGGTAGGAAGTTACAAAGTTTCCAGAAATCAATCTGACGCCATCTGACGTTTTGGACCCCTCCTAAAACTCTTTCGGCGCACTTTGCAATGTCACCCATACTCTTTTTAGTAGTGTCAGATGCGTCATAAGCGTCATTTTGCAATGCCCGCTTGGCTAATTCATCTGACGTTTCAAAAGTCGAAACGTCAGAAGCGTCAGATCGGACACGTTTTGTCGCCTTAATTGATTTCATATCGGGCCTATCCAAGTCTATTGTTGATCGTTTTGCACGTTTTGTATGGTTCAAATACACCTGACTGTTGGCCTAGCCACACCCAACACCTAGCATCGGCGAACCTGTAGTGCTGTAGGATTCTTCTGAGGACAGCCGTCGTTGCCAGTTCTTGAAGCATGGTCGTAACGGCCTTCGTCGAAAACTTCTTGTCAAACAGGCCCCGCCGCTCTATGATTTCGGCCATAACTTGCCGGGGGATTTTAACCTGTTCTGTAACAGGGTCGTGTCCTCGTTCGCGCAATTCGGCCTCAAACTCAGATTTGAAATCAGCGGCATCGTCGGCGTCGGAATCAACCAGCGGGCGGCGGGCCTTAATCTCAGCGGCCATTTCGTTACCCTGCTCAAACAGGGACAGGATGCCATCCTGCCACGGTCCCCACCGATCACGGTTTGCCGAGTCGATCCGGCACTGTGGCTCGGTCTTCAGGAATCCAATCAGGTCGGAAACCAACTGCGGGCGATTGTCGGTCATGAAACGCTCGACCCACAATGCCCAATCCGATTCATGCTTCTGCTGGCCGATGCGAATCAGCACGGCCCGATCCGCCAAGTCCTGAGACATGCGGGGAGTATTCGCGGTGATGAAATAAGTGAGCCGGTTCGGTCGGCTGAATTGCCCATGATACATGCGATGCCCGTCAATGATCGGCGCCGTCAGCATGGATTCAAGGTCCGCCGACGCGACTTTTTTCCGCATGTTGTCGATAAGTACGCAGCGGATCGGGAGTGCCGCGTCGGAGAGCAACCGGCTTTTCGCCCCCTCCCATTTTTCAGTTTCGCTCGATATCGTGATGCACCCGCCCCATACTTGAGCGAATCGTTCGACGGTTGAGGTCTTGCCCACCCCTCGGCCATGTGCGGAAGAAAGTACGAATGCAGGACGTGCGCCGCAGGGTCCGCCCCATCCGGGCGTAGCGAGCGCAGCCAGCAATAAGGCTCTATCAATATCCGATTCCGCGTTGACTCTTTCAAGAAGTTCATTAAGGCAATCGCCGTTTGCCGGGGGCAGGTTGCAGGGAGTGTAATAAAGCCCGTCAACTTCGGGCCAGTGAGGTAGATATTCAACACCCGCATACTCTGGTTTGCAGCATTGTTCGACATAAGCAAAAAACTCCGGCTTCGATACCACGGACACAGGGGCTTTCGTTTTGTGATTCGTCGCCCCCTTGCCGCGAACCGCTGCCCAATGCAGGATCGTTTGTTCGTGCATCCAAGCAAACAAGTCGTCGGGCTTATTGAATAACCGCAAAGCGTTTCCGCCCGGTAGTCGCCCCGCCGGGATATCGTTCTGAATAAACACGATGCCCGACACTTTGCGGGGCCAGCCGCCCGTCACTTCAGACAATTCCTTCAGCACCCGGTCGATTGACTTTCCGAATGTGATCGTTTTCTTTTCGCCGTCGTCGCCGACCTTTACCGATTGCATCACGTTGGATAGATGAGGCTTTTCGTCGTCACGCTTTATCGCCGTCGCAACAGAGGCCGGAGACGTTGCGACCTGCGTGGAGGTCGTTCCCGTGTCGGATCGGCTCTCCGCTCTGGGCGTCTCCGGCCCCCAGTTCCCAAAGCCATCGTCATCATTTTCGACCCATTGTGTGCGCGGCTTGCTTTGCGCCGATGCAATCACGGAGTCAATCTCCGAATTATCCATTGCTGGCCTGCACCGTCGTCCGGCAGTGTGCAACAGGTCGCGGACCTCGGAGTCCGTGTACCCGGCCCCGAATAATTCGACCGCTGCGGCGAATGCTCGAGCATTGCGTTCCCCGCTGTCGCAACCCACGGCAAGAAACGCGGTTGTCACCGTTCGCAAAGGCCCGCGTCCCTCGCCGCTGAACGCTTGGCCGGTGTATTGCTTCTCCGGCTCGATAGCCGGGGCAGGGAATACAGACAATTCATACCGTGCCGCGTTGTCGCATTCGATGATCGACGTAACGCACGGCTCTGAATCCTTGCAATTTGGAAACCCGATCCACCGCATGATTCGCGGCGGGTCATGGATGGATGGGTCGGAATCGACGGCGACGATCAATGCCTTTTGGTGGCGAGTCCATAGGCCCAAGTCCGGCACACATTCCGACAAGAGCCAATAGGCATGAACGCCATGCCCGCTGTTCGCCAGTAGTGAGGGCGTCGGCAACCCGGCCGCGTTGATCCTTCGCTTAGCTTCCTGCGCGTCGATCCCATCCCAATCTACGAATAAACTGTTCGCCGCTTCTACGTCGTTGGCCGTACCGCCGCGTCCACGGCGGGGGTTCGCTCCAAGATAAAAGTTGCGGCCTTCGTGCGTTTTTCCCAATTCGGTTATCACTGATTCGCTCAAGTGCTTGGCCCGATACCAATTCCGAAACGGGGCTTTCGGGCCTCCGATAATTCGGACTTCAATCAAATCATCCGGTTGATACAGCGTTTCAATGAACTGCTTGGCAACGTTCGGATTCATGCTCGCCCTCCGTGGCTTTGTGCCCCGCCAGAATCGCCGCCAGCGTTTCAGCTATTGCCTGTTTCTTTTCCACGCCCTTGATAATCTGCCAATCGCATGTATCCTTTGCAATCAAATGGATATAGGTACATGGCCAGCGTTGCCCTTTGCGGTGGATGCGGTCCCGCGATTGTTTCCAGACTTCATAGCTACCCATCACGACGCTGTAGTTAATCGCGTAGTTCGCAGCGGTCAGCGTGATGCCGTGCCCTGCGGCCTGCGGCTGGCAGATTAGGTATCGAAGTTTCCCATCCTGAAAGTCGCCAATTCTCCGTGCCCGCTCGATATGATTAACTGAACCGTCGATGATCGCACACCTGTCGCGTAAGAACAGGTCCGACGCGATGCGTTCGATTTCGTGCGTGAACGCGGCCCATATCACGACTTGCTTATTCCCAATGTCCTCCAACACGTCAACCAATTCGGCCAGCTTGGAACTGCCAAACGATACCAGTCGCCCCGCGTCATAGAACGCGCCGCCCGTTGCCTGACGCAAACGCATAAGGGTGTTGTTCGTCGCGTTGATCGGCTCGCCATGCAGGGCTTCGACCACTTGAATTAGTTCGTCCTCAATCGCCGTGTAGATTTCCTTTTCATCTGGCGACAAGTCGAACACCCGGTATATATCGGTCTGTTCCGGCAAGTCGACTGCATCCTCTTTGCGAATGGTCCGCGATACCGAATCGAGCAACCGATAGAATTGATCCTTCATGTGTGATTTCAGCTGCCATCCGACGATAACCTCGCGGTCCCTGAATCGTCGTTTCTGCGGGAAGAAATACTGAGACGCGAAGGCATAAAACGAATCGGACACAATGCCGCGTTTAATTGTGCGTAGCTGTCCCCAGTATTCGGTCTCATCGTTCGGAGCGGGCGTTCCAGATAGCAGATAGACCGATTGCATTCGATCCGCGAATTGGATCGTTGCCTTTGTCATCTGGCTTTTGTGATTCTTCAGGCAGGACGATTCGTCGACGACAACCCGCTTGACGCCCGCAGCAATCAGGTCCGCTTGGTGCCGCTTGAATAGCTCTGGATTCATAATAAGAACGTCGGCGCCGGGCGTGCTGATTAGTTTCTTGCGGTCCTTTGGATGATTGGCCCAACATACCACCGTTTTGAGTGCCGGGAAGTTCGCGGCGTCACCGACCCATGCCGAGTGCATGATAGACTTAGGGCAAACAACGACGGTCTTTACACGGTCGGCGTTGATACACGACAAGATAGCTATTGTTTTTCCGGTTCCACAATCAAAGAACAGCCCATATCTAGGGGTCGTACGGGATAACTCAAGGAACTCTCGCTGATGTTGCATGAGTTGCATTGCGACGTGCCCTAAGAAAAAACACGCCACCGCCCGCGTCCTTACGCAGAACGCAGACGGTTGGCGTTGCGGCAAGGGATGCTAGGCATCGGGGTCAAAGCCACCGGCAGCGGGTTCAGCCGGTTCGGAATCAACGAGATTTGTCTTGAGTTCGACGCCACTGATTGTAGCGATCCACGTCGCGGCGTTTGCGGCAAGTTCTGCGGACGGATTTCCAGCGGGCACAATCTCCATGTCCTTCCACTTGCCCTTCTTGTTTTCCACGTCGATGATTCGGATGGAATACAACCCGCGCCCGGCCTTTTTCGCGGCTCGGCTCTTTTCAAGCTGGTTCAACAGCTTGCCCGCTTGCCGCTGCGGCTTCTTCGCATCGGACAGGCTGAGAATCATCGGCATGGCCATGCCGTCAAACAGGACGGCAAAGTTGCGATAGACGGTGCAAGCTGGCGGCAATTGCGTAGCCTGATTGTTCTTATCAACACCCTCACGCCATTGCAAATCTTCGTCTGGCACGTCGGCCCGGTTGCGTGTGACATAGACAGGCGGATCGCCGATCTCGGCACCCCATCGAATGTATTCCTTCCATGCCGTCAACGGCACGAACGAAACAGACGGCAGCTTTTCTTTTGTGGAAGTGTCGATCAGGTCGCCCTTGTCGTGGACGCCGTAGAACTTTTCGGCGATATCACCCTGATGCACAATGACGCGGGGAATGAGGAAGTCGCTGCGGTCCTCGCCTTCCATGTTCCATCCAAGGTCGGATGTTGCGTTGCGTTCTGCTAACTCGGCCTTTGGCGCAGCGGCCAAAGCGGTGTTACTCTTACCCATCGGTTCGACTCCGTTATTACAAACGTGCCAGCCCGGTTGCCGAACGTCGGCGTGCGGGGTAGGTCGTTATTTACTTTCGTCGATAGATAACCTGTGCAAACGGCTCGAGGCTCAAGCCCTCTGGAAGCGGTTCGCCATTATCAACCATATCTACAACCTTCGCATCGGTCAAACGACGCTGAATCAGATACGTCTTATCGTTGGCAACCGCCCACCCGACTAACTCTTCCCATCGTTCCGGGTCATACTTGGCCCGCGTCTTTTCCTTGACGGTAATGGACATGCCCTCCGTCGCAAACGACGTAAGGCCGGAATCCTCGGAGAACGCAATTAGCCCGCGTTCAATCTCGCGTTTGCGTTCGGACAGGGCCGATAGCTGATCGTTCAGGGCGTCGGATTGATCGACGATGGATCGTAGCTCGGTGAGCATGGCGTCAACGTTGGACGCGCCGATGGCTGTTGTCATTTGTTGCCCTTTATGTATTCGTCGATCAGTGCCATTTGCTCTTCGATCATCGCGTCCATGCGTTGCATATCCGCAAGGATATCGCGTAGCCTTGCTTCAAGAATTGAGTTGCGTTCCTTGAGTGCGTCAATCTCTTGCCGTGCTTCGTCAAGGGCGCAATCAAGGTGTTCGGCTGTCGTCATTGGGCCCATTGTGGTTTAGCTTTCCTCAAACGCCTCGAATGCTATTTTGCCGGAACC
>FRDC01000964.1_pt2 | contig 11112 bp, 13 predicted proteins | sample 1106171 | NCBI WGS metagenome assembly FRDC01 (sample SAMEA3930566, study PRJEB13176) | freshwater metagenome | biome: Drinking water system; feature: drinking water; material: water | place: Singapore | collected 2014-12-20
AGCGCCAGAGCGTTCGTCTTCACTTGGTTGAACCAATCGCTTCCGACGTCCGTTCTCACCATTTTCATTGTCTGTTCCATCTTGAACTCCTCACCTTTGTTTGAATTCGTCCTACTGAACCTTCTTCAACAGCAAGGTGCGGTTGAAGTCGTATTTGATCGGTAAACTGTCGCTGATGCTGACCATTACGCGGTCTTTCGAGAACATCATTTCGTAGTAATCGCCGCTGTCCTCATTCTTCGCGAGAATCAGGAACACGGTATTCTTGTGGGCAACCTTTTTCTGAACCGTGAAGTTCTCGGCGTGCAGAAGCACTTCGCCGTCGCCTTCACACTTGTCCGTTCCGGTGTAGTAGAGGACATCCAGGGACATCGAATCGTCGTCGTTCAGGATGTACTGGAATCCCTTCGAGTGTTCGACACCGTTGATCGTCGTCCATTTCACACAGTCCGAATAAACACCTGTGCTGACATCGCTATCGGTCGCCGCACTGGACATCAGCGGAAGAGCCAAAGCCAAAATCGAAATCGCATACTTCATCATTACTTTCTCCTTGTTAGGCCAGAGCGAGCAGACGCTCGTCGTGGCAGTTATTTTCGTTATCTTTTTCTTTCTTCTTCGGGGTCTTCAGAAGATCGAAGACCCATTTCGGAATCGCCAGCATCTCTTCGGACTCCGGGATTTCCGTGTAGTTGCACTCCAGGCAGTAAGAGTGGCTACGGAGGGTTTCAAAACCTCCAGCTCCGCATCTCGGGCAGCAGCCCATTCTCACGGCTCGATCAGCATTCAACATTTCACACCTCCTGTTTGGGTTCTCGAATTCTCGTCGCCCCCTTATTACTATTGCGAGCGGAGTGCCAAACTGGGTCGTAGTGATTTTATTGAGTTTTTTGGGAGTGACGGATTGATCTTGTCCCATGCGTGAAACGCGTGGATTGCTAAGTGCGCGTCTTTACTTGAAGTGAGCTGTCCCACAGATGAAACGCTTGTTTCAGTCGTGGGACAGCAGTCCGCGACAGCGGAACAAGATACTATTAGATTTGTTTATTTACAAAATAGGAGGACGTGATTAAGTCGTTGTGATGGTGAGATCGGAAACGCAGGCTTTTGGAACTATCGGAAGGCCGATAGACTTGCACGACGCTACAAGTTCCTCGGAGCCGTGGCTATTCGTCACAAGGTAACTTAGTTCAGCGATGCCGAGATCTCGGATCATGTCGAAACCGCTTCGCTCAGTTTCTCCGAGGTCGTTATCGGCGAACAGAATGATGTCAGACATCGGTACTTCGGTTTTCTCGAACCACTCGATTGCGTGGCTCGTTCGTTCAAACTCAACAATCGGCTTCAGATTGTTGCCCGCCGCCGCCAGGATCTTCTTTTTGAGTCGATCTCGTTCGTGCCTTTTATCTTCCAGAATGACGACCTGATGGTGCTCGCTCAATTTGATTGTTGGGAGCTGGTGCAGGGGAAGCCGGATCGCGAAAACCGATCCCGAGCTCGAAGTATGTTCGAGGTCAATGCTGCCACCCCAGCGGGTAAGGAACTTCTTCGCATGATAAAGGCCGAACCCGGTACCATGAGCTTTTCCAAACGTCACGTCTTTGTCGAAGAGCGTTTCCTGCACGGCCTCATCTACGCCAGCCCCATTGTCTTCGATTCCCAGGATTGCGATGTTGTTCATTACTCGAAGTCGAAGCTCAATCCTAGTGGCGCCGGCATCGACGGCATTGTTCAGAATGTTTGACAGGATCGAGCGTAGTTCTACTAGGGATGCTTCAACGTGAACGGTTTTTAAGCTCGTCATGTTGCGGAATGTGATCTTTGATCGTGAATCGCGCCCAACAATCTCAGCACCTTTCGTGTCCACGCAGGCTTCTATTGTGGGAAGCAAATCAACCAGTGCATTTCCTCCGAGGAAGTTTTCATCAACAAGGCCCAGCTCACTCACGCTTCGTTTTGCATAACTCGCTGTTACGTCCGAAATCTGCGACACGACGTTACCGAAAAGCCTTGCTGAGTCCGGGTCGAGTTGTGGTCCGAGCCGGTCTTCAAGAATTTTGATAAGGCCCAGTGGTGACTGGATGTTATGAATGAATTTTGCTTCGCTTTCACGTTTAGCTTTTAGTATGGCGGCGTCTCTCTCGCTCTGTTGGGCTTTGACAATACTCTCTCTAACTTTTTCCATCTCGACGATTTCCATTTTGCCTTCGGAAAATGGATATTTCTCAAGTGGCTTCAAGATGTCTGACTTGAGCTTTCTTTGTACGCGGAACATGATGAAGAAAAAGAACACTATCGAGAGTGCCGTCATCAAGACGATGGCAATGAAGGTGCTAGAGAGCTTCCAACGAGGCATCAAGAAAATGAATTTGTAATCGGAGTAGCCAGAGGCATCCACCTCAATCTCTTTATCGAACCACGAACCAGAATGACTGAGACATTTGGACTGCGAGTACGGGAAACTGATCCGAACTATGTTTTTTTCGCAAAGAAGAATGTTGCGAGCGCCAAGCTCCTCGACGGCGACCGTAAAAGTAGCTTCGATGATGTCGCGGTTTGATTGTTCAATAGCGGTATTGCCAATTTTTTGAACGAGGTTCCGAATCCGCAGTAGTCGTTCAGCTTCATTGTTCGCGATGTGGTAGTAGATGAAAACGCCTTGGACGACTAGAAAAATGAGGCCCATCAGCAACAGCGGCTTTTGGGCATTTTTGTTGAACCAGGCGTTTAGCGTAATCATCTGCGCTCTTAAAGGGGTTGGAATGAGGAAAATCGGCTATCCTCACGCTGCTTGAATGTTTTGTCCAGTTGCACCTTATCCCTGCGATAGACCATCAAAGTCTTGAGGTAGCCGAGATGAACGAACGGAACTTCGGCAAGAGCAGCTTTTGTGACCTTTTGGTAGTGCTCTGCGATCTTTTCGGAATCGAGAATTCTTCGGCCTTGTTCGAGTAGTTCGCTGGTTTCTTTCTTGAATAGCATCGGCGAAGAGATGGCTCCATGCGCTCCAAGGACGTGATAGATTCCATCGGGATCACCGCTGGCAACACTCATCGTCATCAGAAGAATATCGGGTTCCCATTTTTGGTAATAGGTTTCCGCAACCTCTTTCATTGTAATGATGGCGGATTTATCGGAGAACTTCACGCCATGCGCGGAAAGTCCGTCTTTGATCCAGTTGAGCAGAACATCCGATGTTCCCGCCATTATGATAACGGGGCGACGTTCAGTGTCTTTAACGAAGTCCGCAATAAATGGCTCGCCCTTTTCGATTATTGCCATCGCCTCTTCGTTCTCGATATGACCGGCCTGCATTGGTAAAAATATCTGTGGATCGAGCACAGTCTTGAGCTTCATGCTCTCGGGCAGATCCTTTGTCATAAAAATTTTGTAAACCAGCGCCTGAAGCGCCAGCCGATGTTCCTTTTTTCGGAAGAAGCGATCCGGCCTGGAGTTCAGCGACATGACGACGTGCCTGGATTCATTTCCTGCGAAGCAGCCAATAGTGGAGTCATCGTCGAGACATTTTTTGAAATCCGCCTGTTCTGCCATACCGTAAGCGTCGATTCTGTCCGAATCGAGGGCTGATTGCGAAGAGTCTGGTTTGATGACTTCGACGGTGACTTTTTTGAAATACGGGCCTTCACGCATCGGGTTTGCTACAAGCGTAACATTTTCGCTCGTGTTCTCCACGATGACGTAGGGACCTGTACCCAGAGTTTTTCCGTTGTCGATCACGAACGCGGCCATTCGGCTGCCAGCGAGATTGGTCAATGCTGCTCGGAATGGGTTTTGAAACTCCACCTCGAAGGTTTCCTCGTCGATCACTCGTAGTCCGCGGAGTTTTTTTGTCTTCGCAAAATCCTCATAGCCCACGACTTTGTAGAGAATGTCCTGAAGACTGCTGTTCGCCGACTTGGGCGGCAGATCCAGCCCATACTCCCAGGAGTCCTTGAACGTCTGCGCCGTGAGACGTTGCCCATTGGAAAATTTCTTGTTCGTGTCGATCTTGAACGTAAAAATCCGCTTATCAGGGCTTACGGTCCAGCTTTTTGCCGCAAGTGGCCTGATCGAGCCTGCGGGTCCAATCGTAACCAATGCTTCATATTCGTTCGCCATGATCGCGTCCGCGTAAATCGTGTGTTGAAGGGAGGGCGACAAGTTTTCGCCCCAATGTTCAGGAAATCCAATTTTCAAGACCTTCATTGTTTCTCTCCCTTCAAACGCACGGTACGCAAAGAATCCCACAATCGCTATTGTCGCCACAACTAAGGCGGCTTTTACCGACCTTTCCATTTTAGAACGTCGTTCCGATGCTCAGTGCGCCGCTCATGCGGTACACGCCGATCTCGTGATCCGTTTTGAATTCCTTCAACATACGCTGATAGTAGTTGTAGTTCTTAGCGGCAGTTAGCTCGTCCATGCTGATAATACCGAGTTTTTCCATGTACTCGTAGTATTTTTCCGGCAACTGGTCGGCCTGGAGACGGTAGTCAAACTCCGCCTTGATTTCATCCGGCGTCCATTTGCTCATATCGACTTGGCTCTCGAACTCAGCCGCATAAGACACTGCGCCTAGCGGAAGCGTTGTAAGCAACGTCAGTAAGATTTTTTTAAGTGGATTCATAGTTCCCTCCCTTTTTTGTTTCGTTTGTTTCATATCCAACATCCCGGATCGGCTTTGAGAAAGCTGCCACTAGATGCGAAACTCGCGTTTCGACTTCCTCCGCAGCGGCGGAAGTGGCTGCAATCGCCGCATTTCTCGATCTTCGCGCGACGCAAATCGCGCAGAACCGAGCTATTCAAAAACAGATTTTCGAGTCCTTGCGCCAAGACATTGCCGACGATGAAATCGGCGCGGCTCGAAACCTTCAAATTTCCTTTGTAGTCGATAACCAACCCTTGAAAACCGTACTTCTCGCTTGCTCCTAGGCGCGGGTCGATCAGATTGTAAAGCGCCTGGTCTGTATTAGTTCGCACGGCAGCGTTTTGAGAAATGAACCAGATGTTCGTTAGCGCACCTTTGAGTTCTTGCGGTCGAAGAGCGCGATCCGCGCCCGAAGATTCAAGCTCGGCACCGGCACCTTGAGTGATGAACCGAGTGAAGTTCATCTGATTCACTCCAAGGTCTTTCGCCATCGAAAAGAATTCTTCGATCCAAAGTGAAGTTTTTTTGGAGAGAATGGCAAGAAGAAACACGTCAAAACCTTGGGCTTTCGCTCTGCGAACAGCATCGGTAGCTTTCGCGAAATTGCCTGCACCGCGAACTTCGTCATGTCTAGCGGCATCCGGTCCATCGAGAGAAATCTGAAATTCGACGTTGTACTTCTTGAGCTTACCTAAAAGCGAGTCCGTGAGACGCGTTCCATTCGTCAAGATAGAGATATGAACACCGGGCCAATACTCATCGACCTTTTGCAAAATGGGCAACAACATCGGGCTGATCGTGGGCTCGCCACCGCAAAGAATTATACTCGGACTCAGATGTAGTTTTTCGATCATTGCTTTATACTGTGAAATCACGTTGCACCAATCGTCGAAGCTGATCGCCCCTTTATTTTGATGATGGGCGTGATAGCAATGCGCGCAGCTCAAGTTGCAGGCGTTCGTGATGTCGATTTGCAACGCCATGACCTTCTGACCACCCAGCAAAGCAACGATTTTTCCGGTGATGAAATGTTTAATGTCCAACAGCTTCATTTTCCATCCCGTTTTCGTCGAAGTTGTATCCCCAGTCGCGAAGGCGCCGGTGAAGAGTTGACTTCGACATATTGAGCGCCTTTGCCGTCTCACGAATGTTCTTGATCTCCCGGAACTTCGAGATGATGTAGTCATGCTCTAGGCGACTCATGTATTCGTTCACTTGCTGCTGGAAACCTGGGTAGTCCGAATCATAGTTGAAGATTGGCTTCGAGACTCCGTGCTCACGCTGTTGGTAGAAAACCGAAGGCAGATCGTCGGGGCCTATTTCAACTCCATCGACAATGGTCAAAAGTCTTTGGACTGTATTTTCCAGCTCGCGCACGTTGCCGGGCCAACTATATGCCTTCAAGAAATCCATCGTGCGATACAGAATTTTCTTTGTGTTCTGAGGATCGTGCTTTTCCTTAAAATGCAGAGTCAGCACTTCGATGTCCTCGATCCGCTCTCTTAGGGGAGGTAGGTTCACCGACAAGACTTGCAGTCGGTAGTACAAGTCCTCACGAAATCGACCGTCCTTGACGGCGTTTTCCAGATCTCGATTCGTAGCCGCAAGAACTCGAACATCAACTTTCTTTTCGACCGTGCCACCCACGGAGTAGAAGGTGCTGTCTTGCAAAACTCGTAAGAGTTTCGCCTGGAGCGTGGGAGCCATGTCGCCAATCTCGTCGAGGAAGATCGTTCCTCGATGTGCGAGCTCAAATTTGCCAACTTTCTTACTGTTGGCGCCAGTGAAAGCACCCTTATCGTATCCAAAAAGCTCGCTTTCGAGCAGTGCTTCCGGGATTGCGCTGCAATTTATCGCGACGAAATTGTATCCCGATCGTTCAGAAAGTTTGTGAAGTGCTCGGGCGACGAGTTCTTTGCCCGTACCGCATTCACCGCGGATTAGAACGGTCGCTTTGCTCTTTGCGCTTTTCTTGATCGTCTCGAAGACTTCGCGCATTTTATCCGAACGGCCGATCATCTCGGCTTCTTTCAGCGCCGCCTCGTTCTCCGAATAGCGCGTAACTAAGGATTGCTTTTCGCGACGAAGATAGCGCAGCGTTTGGTCGTAGTGCGGAAAGCATTTGCGAATGGCTTCGACGACACCGAGGATATTTTCTTTTTTTACGAAGTCTGTTACGCGTGCTCGCAGGCTCTCCAGCATAGAGTCGGGCGTCGTTTTTCCGGTACAAATGATGATTTGGAGCTTTTGATTGATTTTGTAAAGATCCCTGGCGATGTCCGCGCCAGTTCGGTCTTCAGCCTCGAAGTGATAATCGAGAACGATAGCGGCAAACCCGTAAGGATCGCCTTTGATGGTGTCTATGGCTTTTCGCGCGGAATCCACATAGACAGCCTCGATGTCGAGATGGGATTGCAAAAGGATTTGCACGCCCTCCATCGACTTGATGTTGTCGTCCGCGATAAGAATTTTGTAGTTCAAGGTTTTCTCCTTTCCCGTACTCGCGGGACAAATTGCCCAATACGCAAGCACTGTGCCAAACGCCTAGAGCGGTTCAAACCGTAACTAAACTACTTTTGCTAACCTCCTGTCCCACCAGTGGGACAGCAAATCGACGGTTCTTCATTCACTCGAAATCTAAGTGCCTGAATTTTCGTATTCAGGCTGGAGCGTGCTTGTCCCACGCATGGGACAGACGAAAGGATGATGGAAGCTGGAGAAGTCTTGTTGCCGGAATAATCGCTGTTCGTTGGTGTTTCGTTGTCCCATCGGTGGGACAACTCGACAGTCCGTTTGGTCCTAACCCCGGATAACTTATAGCAGCAAGTGTGCTTAAATTAAAGGCAAATCAATTTAGTCATACGAAAAGTGTTTATTTGATTAAGAGAAGCAAGTTGTAAACCTGAACCCTGAAAGATCAGGAAATAATTACACGATTTTCAGATGAAGTGGTGTCGTTGTGCCCGAGGGCAATCATTCGCCGTCATCGTCGGGATCGACGGTCATCTGGAACTCGCGCATCTGCTTCGGATACTTCGAGTCGATGAACTCCAAGAGAACAACGGATTTTTGAGCGTCAATGATAAGCCAAGTCGCTAGGAATCTGCCGCCGTACAAAGGAAAGCGGCGAATTCCCGAAACATCGTCAGCCTGACCCATGCGAGGATTTCTTTGTAGGTGATTTTTGAGAGAATTTACTTCGTGCTGAAGCTCTAAATACTTTTTGTCTGCGAACTCTTGGGACTGTTCAAGATTGTGCGAATAGAGCCAAAGAATGGCCTCTTCCATTTGGAATTTGAACTGATCGGATTCCTGAACACCGAACGCTTCCATCAACCGACGGCTTTTCTAGTCTTCTTCGCCGCAAGAGCTCTTTTTTTCGCGCGCTCGAAAACTTCTGCGGTTGATTTTTCGGAGGCGGGAGTCACACGCCCTTGGGCGACGTCGATCAAACTCGCTGAGAGACCTTGAAGCCTTGCCAGATCGAGCTGCATTTTTTCAAACGTGTCAGCATCGAGCAGAACGAAAGATTCACCGCTTTTGCGAGTGATCTTAATGGGCTCGCTTCGAGCTGCTTCCATCCATTCCTTCATGTTGGCTCTGAATTGATCGGCGTTGGTTCTGTCCATTTTGGCCTCCCATTTTTGAACAGTACCATTAACCGTACTGTTCGTCAATAGCTTGTGTAAATAACTGTAAGAAGAGGCTTATTTGAGCCGCTTACGGGCGTTTGCTGTGGCTTTGCAGGGATTTTTCGAGGTCCTTCAGCATCTTTTCGAGATGAGTTGCCAACTGGAATTTCACGTCCTCGTTGACGATAGAAATTTGATCGAGATTCCTAAAAACGATTTCAGACTGCGACAGAGCGTTAGCATCCTTGAGGCGATCAGGGTTCTCCAGGGCGCGGTCAAGATTCGCTCTCAAATCCAACCCTAAAGTGTCAAAGCAATGCACCAAGAGTGCTGCCCATGAATCAAGACCACCCACATCTCTTTGATCCAGCATTGCGCGAATGTAAGAGGGCTTGTTGCCAATTTTCTTGGCGGCAGTTTCGCGCAGTTTCTGACTGTTAAGGACCTTCCGGGCGAATTGACGAAAAATCTCACGGAGATCGCTTTCTGGATCTCCTTTAGTGCTGTTTTTGGGTTTTGGAACTCGCTTCATATTCCCCAGAGGATACCGAGATCATTAAGGAATGTCTAAGTCTTAACTTGAACATACATTTCATCTGTAGGCTATTGAACATTGGAAATATGTTTAGTATAAGATTTTAGACATTAAATTCATGTTTTAACTGGAGATTTTCAACGTGCCGCAGAAGAGGACCAAAAGCAAAAAGGCGCCGAAAGCGCGAAGCAAGGACAAGGGGACGCCTTTGGATAAGCACCTCGTTCAAAAAGCGGCCGCGAATGCCTTGCTTTCACTTTCTCCGAACGCGCTCTCGTCGATGTGCAAAGGGATGGACCCCGATGTGGCGTATGATCTTGTGTACGCGGCTGCCAACCAGACCTTGCAGCATTTCGAGGGTGTCTCTCATGCGGGCGGGATTCGCCCGCCGACAAAAATGCGAGTGGCCGTCGAACATGATCCCAGCTTGAGCAAAACTGAGATTCAGTACAGCTTCACCGAATCGAAGTTCACGATCTTTACGCCGGAGGACCTGACTGAATCCGTCAGCGCCGGGGACCAGAAGATCACGAAAGAAGAGTCGTTAAGAAACACGCTCTCTGAATCTCTTCCCAGCGCGCAATTCAAATTGTTTTTCAATCAAGGTCATCTTCTCGCCAATGGAGACGAAGAAGCGTACCGCAAACGCTTTCTTCCACAGCAATTCAAGGAAACCAACAGCAGGGAGCGAAGAGCCTCAAAGCCACGGAGAAAAAAATGAATGGGTTCCACAGCCCGGATTCTTCGCCAGAATCGGATGTTCAAACGAAGACCATCAGGTTCCCTAGGCTCAAACGATCAAGCGTCCAAAAGCGAATTCTGATCGTTGATGACGTTGAAGACATTCGGATAATGCTTCGATTCACCATTTCCAAAATTTTCCCTCAAGTTCAAATCACCGATGTGCCTTCCGGGATGGTGGCTTCCGTTGAACTCGTCAAGTCGCACTACGATCTCGTTATCAGCGACGTGGATATGCCGAACGGCGATGGAATTTGGTTGCACTTCTTCATGGAGCAATATCACTCCAACACGCCGCTGGTTTTTTTCGCGTGTTCGCCGGAGCACATTCCTCCTACTGCTAGGTCCAGAAAGGCGTTTGCGAAGACCGATGCGAATGGCCTTTTGAGCGAGCTTCTGGCTCAGTGGGGCGCCGATGAAGCGTGATGAAATCGTCTCCCTCGCAAAAGCCGAATATGAGAAATTCATTGCGGCTTCCGCGCCGAAGAAACCGCCTGGCTTTTGGGAGCTGATAGTTCAAAAAACTCTGGCTCCAGGGCGCCGCCTCAGATCGCAGCTCCAGAATGTATTCTGGCGCATAAAGATGCGCGCCAAGAAGCACTACCATTTGCACTTAATGTTGCGGAACGAGGAAAAACATTGGCGAGCGAGCTCCATTTTTCATACGCAGGCCCGCAAGGAAAGAGAGCCAAAGCAGGTCACGGGTATGCTTGAAACGCTTCCTCGGCGGCTTATGGTTCTGCGGAAGAAAATGAAGTCCGCCATGCCAGATACGAACATGAATCATCGAAAGTATCGCGGTGAATTCATAAAGATCGTGCGCGAACACCGTGGATTATCAAGAGAGCAAACTTGCCGCCTTCTAAACTCCCATAGAGACTTGTCCGTGCTGGCTCGTCGGCATCCGTCGTATTGGTTTGAGTTTCCTTTCACGCCGGCATTCATCGAAAAATTCGAGGATGATACAACGAAAGTCATCGAGGAAATCACGCAGGGTTTTTTGTTCGGCGCCGGATTTCCGACGGAAGACTTCACCAGATGGCTTTCCGAAATTTATGTAGCCAAAGAACAGTTTACTCAATTCAAAGAATGGTACGAAGAACTGCCTAGAAAACGAAATGAATGATTTGGTAAGGCGCTGGGGTTCGTGGAAGAATGAAGGTGGGCACCCGTGTTCGAGTGGCCACCCCCATAGGAACGCTTTATCGGCGCGGTAACGCCGATAAGGAAAAAGAAGTCTTGTTTCTGTCAGGCGCACTCTCAGAATTTTGAAGCTCTGGGACTCTGGCCTTGTTGATCGAGACTGAAGGGGACCGCGCAGCGCAGACCGTTGCAGGACTCACGTTGCAGACCTCCCAGCTTACGAAGCCCAGCGCCCGCCGTTAGAGCCGTCGCCACGCGAGCCACCCACGAAGAGGCCGCGAGACGACAGCGAAAGCGAGCGCAAGCAATGAATGAAGACTCTATTTTCCTTCTCTGAATTCTATCGGTGGATAAAAAACAGATCGGGTGCCCGATGCCGGGCAGCCGACCTGAAAACTACATTCATCAGCCCT
>FRDC01005023.1_pt1 | contig 11106 bp, 9 predicted proteins | sample 1106171 | NCBI WGS metagenome assembly FRDC01 (sample SAMEA3930566, study PRJEB13176) | freshwater metagenome | biome: Drinking water system; feature: drinking water; material: water | place: Singapore | collected 2014-12-20
TGATGATGAAGGAACACACAGAGTTTGAGTTCCCGCGCGAAGATCACGCTAACGTTTTTAGTGAGATGCAGAGACTTCAATGAAGATTACCGTATTCACCAGCAATCAACCCCGTCACCTCGCACTGATCGAATCGCTCGCAGAAGTGGCCGATGTGATTTACGCGGTTCAAGAGTGCAACACCGTATTTCCGGGGCAGGTGAACGACTTTTTTAAAAAGTCGGAAGTGATGCAGAAATACTTCCAGCATGTTTTAGCTGCTGAGAAAGAAGTTTTTGGAAAAGTCCGATTCCTTCCTGAGAATGTTCGACAAGTCGCCATCAAGTCGGGAGATCTGAACAAGCTCGAGACCTCCATTCTTGCTCCATCTCTACAATCGGATTGTTATGTGGTTTTCGGCTCAAGCTTTATTAAAGAACCGTTAATCGGTTTCTTGGTGGGTAAGAAGGCTTACAATATCCACATGGGTGTTTCGCCGAAGTATCGGGGCAACTCCTGTAATTTCTGGGCGCTCTACGACGGTAGACCAGAATATGTGGGCGCTACGATTCACTTGCTGACTCAAGGCTTGGATTCGGGCCCAATTCTATTCCATGCTCTTCCGAAGTCTGAATCGGTAGACGGTTTTGTTTTGGGAATGAAAGCAGTTCAGGCAGCCCACACCGGTCTAATCAAATTTATTCAGAACGGCTTCAAGACCGAATTCTCTCCTGTCACACAGGACAAGTCTTTGGAGCTTCGTTACACTCGCAACACAGATTTTACGGATCAGATTGCGAGCGAATATCTTCTTTCAAAGCTGCATTCAGCCGCTGACATCAAGTCTGCGCTTGAGAAGAGAGATATGAACGAATTCATTCGTCCATTCCTGGGTTAGTTACTGCCGCGCCGTCGGTTCCAACTTTAAGAACGAAGTCGCAATCGAATCAAAGCTAGTCTTATGGCTGATGATAATGGTGGTGAGATCTTCCAAAATTGTATTCAGCTCTTGAATAAAGGTACCTTCTAGTTCGGAGTCAATATTGGCTGTGGCTTCATCCAAAATTAAAAGCTTCGGACGTCTAAGTAGCGCTCTGGCAATAGCGAGGCGTTGTTTCTGACCGGAAGAGAGCTGGGTCAGTTCGTTTAGGCGGGTGTCGATTCCCTGCGAAAGTGTTTGAACATCATTCCAGATCTGAGCTTTCTTTAGCGCGGCTACTAGTTCAGCATCTGCAATGGCCGCAGGTGTGGGGTGGCCGTAGATCAGATTTTCACGAACCGATCCTGGAATCAAATAGGGCTCGGGTCCAACATAAGCGAGAGATTTAGCTAAAATCGACCCGACTTGCTCGGCTGCGAATCCATTGATCTCTACACTTCCATGTTGAGGAGTATTGATTCCTAAAATCAAGGTAAGAAGCGTGCTTTTTCCAGCTCCCGATTGGCCATGAATGACCAGTTTTTCGCCCTTTGAAATCTTGCAGGAGATATCTTTGAGGACAGTTGGTCCGTTCGGATACGCAAATCCTAGCTTATTGATGACGATATCAACGCCTGAACGATCCAATGCCTTCTCGAAGGCGGGTGATTCAGAAGCCGTCTGAGGAAGTGCCTTCGGGCGCTCTGTTTTTGAGAGGCCGGTGGGATCGTGTTTCTCAAACCATTGATAGAGCGTCCGGAACCCATTCATATTAAGGCGAATGGTAGAAAGCGTGGAGTTGAGGTCGCTGCCCCCTTGGGCGATGCGGATAAAAATATAAAAGAACGAGAGAAGAGCGAGTGCAGGCGTGTGAAATACCTTCAACCCCAACACGCAGATCAAGCTGATTAAGAAAATACCGACAATCATCGGTAATCCGTTCTTAAATGCATTACCGATAAAGAATTTCCTGTAGTTGCTCTCGTATTGTCTCAAGTGTCGAGCACCTTTTTCAAATTCATGCGGTACGAGATTGTAAACTCTTAAGAAAAAGAAATTCTTCATTCCCAAGAGGAGGGTTTCATTGGTCTTGACGGACTCTGCCAGAATTCCTTGGCCATAGCCCTTAATCGCTCTCGAAAAATACTGGAGGGGGAAAACAAAAAGTCCCAAAAGAACGACGCCAATCAGTAGCTCCTTCGGAGCCAACTGTAAACCCAAGATCAGGAAAAGAACTAGAGAGGTTCCCGTATTGATGAGCTGTGATACCTGCGAAATAACACCACCGGCTTGAGAAATGCTCTCATTGAAAAGAAAGACCACATCGTGAACTGAAAGTTCGTTGGCTCGGTGTAGACCCAGATAGAGAACTCGGGTGCGCGCGTTTCGGATGAAGGCTTGACCGGTAACACCGAGCAAAAACTCCTTACTCACAGAAATAATCGAACGAAATACGCCAAAGCCGAAGAGGAGCAGTACCGAGCTAGTCAGCGAGTTGGGATACCAGCTGGGAAGCATGGCCTGTTTCGAATCCAGGACTCCCAGTGAAATGAGGAATCCCTGCATCACCAGAAGGAAGGAAGATTCCACAGCAAACCAGAAAAACCCGACGAGGATGGCGACGTTGAAGAGGAGCCAAACCTCACGACCTAAGAAGAGTCTAAATTTCTTGATCTGGTTCAAAAGTTTCATTGGGTCATGCCCTGCTTTTCGGCCGTGAGAAGCCGAGTGCTAGTTCCGGGCCCTAAGATTCCAATTAAACCATCAAAGTACTTGTCGAAGTAAGAGTCAAAATCTTCTTTCGGATAGAACTTGGCCTTTTGTTCAAAGATCGGCTTAAAGGTACGAGTGTACTCCTGGAAGAGCTTCTTTTCCGAGTCTTCGATGCGGAAGCCGCTGCTATAGCGCGAATAAGACTTGTTCGGTAGTTTCAGGATCCGCTTCAACCTCCGAGAGACCTTCGAGAAAAAATCGGTTCGATATTTCCAGAATTCGCCGACGCTGAATCGCAGAACGGCCAGATTGTGGTCGTAAAGATACCATTGGAAAGATTTCTTCACGAGGCTGAGGTCCCGCTTCATTTCTTTGCAGAGGACGCGACCGATCTCGTCGAAATAATCTGTGGCGTCGCTTGGAAAGTAATTCACGTATCGTCCCGGGTAGAGCGTCAGGCCTTCCACTGTTGAGATTGTTGGAATTCCAAACGAAGCAGACTCCAGACCAGTCACTGTCCAGGACGTAATGTTCAGATGGATTGCTTCGAAAAGGTCATAAATTGAAACTTTATCCTCCGGCAAATTGACTACGACGTTAGGGGGAAGATCCGAAAGAATCTTATTGTATTCCTCCACCGCCGAAGCCAGTTTTCCCTCACGCTTGTTTGGGAACTCTCTGGGATGAACTCTTACAATGAGTTGCCACTGCGGATTCTTGGCAAAGAACCGAATGGTCTCACTGAGTGCCACGATCTGATCGGCAAATACTTTTCTGATGCTGGCAATGTATTCAGAGTTTCCGTTGGCGAAATCATAAGCAAAAGCTTCGTCGATCGAGCTCATAGAAAAAAGAGCCGTGGGTTTATTACGATCTAGCTTAAATGCCCTCTCAATATCGAAACTCCTCTCCGAACTCGCTGCCTGAGAGTAGACCCAGCTACTAGAACCTTTAAAGATGTGAGCAATATTGTTTAAGACGCCTTGGTATTTTGAATACGGTAGATTCAACTCGTCGACGTTCTCGATGAAGTAATTGATTTTTCGATTCTGAAACTCATAAGTGTAGCCGTCAAAAATATAGAGGCCATCGTACATGTCGAGGATGCTGCTCCCTGCATGAATGTAGAAGAAGGGAATCCCTTTCGATTTACAGACTTCTTTTACGACATGGTTGGCGTTGTAATTGGGGTTGTAGAGGAAAAGGAGGTCGATCGGGTTGCTCTTGAGATAGTTTGTAAATCCTTTGTAAACAAAAAGAGTGTGTCGAAGGTCTGCTTTAAACTCTTCAAAAGAAGCGTCCGAAAGAGAACTCATCGAGTGAACTTTGGTCCGAAGAATAAAGTTATAGCTCGCGAATCGTCCGAGCTTGAAGCCATCAATCGAGAAGGTGGAAATATTTTCTGGAGTGATTTGCTTCATCTGCGAGTTAACCCAAGACTTGTCTTCCTCGCTGATGTGTTCGTCTAGGAAGGCTTGTTCAAAACCCCTCCAGGTCGCCTTTCGACTGGTCTTACAGACCTGGCAGATTCTAAGTTTTTCTTTTGAAGGGGAGTTGTACTTAATGTAGTGGCTCTCTTGGGCAGTACACAGGTCGAAAAGAACTCCGTTGCAGCCCATATGAACCCGTCGAATTGGTTCTTCTGCAAAGAAGTCCATCAGCTTTCGCTCAATAAAAGCGTGATGCTGAATCGGCTGAGCTGGAGAAAATACTAGGATGGTCTTCGTCTTCATCAGATCCCCAGAGTCCTCGCTAGTGGAGCGATGACCTTCGATCGAGGAGGCACGTCACGAACGACAAGAGAGTTTGCGCCAACAATCGAGCCCTGTCCCACTTTCTTCTGTTGAAGAATCGAAGCGCCAGTTCCGATGTGACATTCTTGCTCGATGGTCACGCCACCAGAAAGAATACTTCCTGGCGCGAGGTGAGTGTGATCGCCAATTTTGCAATCGTGTCCGACGATTGAACCTGTATTCACCAGTACATTCGCTCCTAGGGTACTGCCGGGCTGGACGATAGCTCCGGGAAGGATTTGGACACCTTCGCCGATTTCTACATCTGGAAAAACGACAGCCGAAGAATGAATCACAGAGAAAAACCTAAAGCCCTTTTTAGTAAACTTTTCGAAAACCAGCTTTCGTTGATCCGTGTTTCCGGTTGATCCAACACCGTTCACTAAGAGAGCCTTGCCTGGGTCGAGACTAAAGACCTGATCGTCATTTCCTAAGACGGGTGAGCCACAGAATGAGGTTCCAGCCTTGGAGGGGTCGGGGTCAACCACTCCTTGAATTGTTGCTTCGAGCGAAACCAGAATCGCGTGAAGAATCTTGGCATGGCCACCGGACCCTAAAAGAATAATGGGAAGATTTGGGTATTTCATCGGACGATGGTGACCTCCATGTTTAAGGGCTGACTCGTCCAAGCGGGAGCTTTGATCATCGAGTGATAGAGCACGTGTGTGGAGAGTATCTCGACAAATGCCAGATTGTCTCGTGTCGTAAACGCCTTCTGAGACGACTGCGATGTCAGTTTATCAAACAAGGAACTGACCAGATTCGAGTCAAAAACTCCAACTTCCTGAGTGAATGCAGGGCTGAGTAATTCGCGAACATATCCTCGGGTATCGTTTGCGAAGGCCTGCATTTCAGGAGCGCGGTAGGCATGCTTGGATCTTGAAATGATTTCCGGAGGCAGCTGATCTTTATAAGATTCACGCAGCACGTGTTTGTCCTTGAGCCCGCTGAGTTTGTGACGGGCGGGAATCGTCGTCACCAGTTCGATGAGATTGTGATCCAGATAGGGGAAGCGGCCCTCGACGCTGTTCGCGCTTAGCATGCGGTCTCCTTGAGCACTGAGGAGATAACCGTTGAGTAGCGTCTTCATTTCCAAGTATTGGCATTGCTCGAGTGACGAGCGCTTGGAGAAATCCTCAGGCAAAGATTCAAGTAAGGAGTTCAGTGGATTTCGCTTTTGAACGGCCTGCTTCATATCGTCACTAAAGAAGGTGTGAACCGCGAGTGAGTTCGAAAACCTAGGTAAATGTGAATAGAAAGGATTCTTTAGATCTTGCATCCCAGCCTTGAAGAAGTCCACCGACAGATTGAAGAAGCGCGGATTCTGAAACTGAGGCAAGTAGTGATACATCCTCTTAAACAGCTGCGGACGTGCTTTAGATTCCGGAGATCGTGACCAGAAACGTCGCACCTTAGTTTCGCGATAGATGTCATATCCCCAATTGACTTCGTCGGAACCCTCTCCGGTCAAAATAACTTTGATGCCCTTCGCGCGCACCGCTTTACTGAGCAGTCGCATGGGAACCGGAGCGGTTCTAAACAGAGGCGATTCTGCCGAATAGACCGTGTCGATAAAGTTTTCGTAGATGTCTGAATTGGAAATCTTAACTGGATTGTATTCAAGACCTAAGCTGTCTACGACCAAGCGTTGATACTTTTCTTCGTCAAAAAGCGGATCATCAAACGTCACAGAGAACGTTCGAGTGTCTTTGTGCTTGAGCTCGCGATAAGTCACCATCGCGATCACCGCTGAGTCAATTCCTCCGCTGGTATAAGTGCCAACCGGAACATCGGCCTGGAGACGCAGTTTCACTGCCTGGGCGAAAGCTTCTTTAAATGCGTCTTTAGATTGCTCGAAAGTTTTGAATTTCGAATCTCCGCCTTGCGAATAAGGAATATTCCAATACTGGATTTTCTGTGGTTTTTTGCCCGGCCGAAAGCGAACCATGCTTCCGGCCTCTACTTGTTGAAGCCCCTCAAATGGTGAGGCGCCGTCTACAGGAGTCCAAATCGTAAATATTTGAGAAAGCGTTTCCCGGTTGAGTTGGCGGTGCACTTCGGGATGAGCAAAAATCGCTTTGGCTTCGGATGCAAAGATCAGATCGCCCTGTTTTGTGTACCCATAGTAGAGCGGCTTAACACCCACACGGTCTCTCGCGAGCAGGAGCTCGGAGGTCTTCTTGTTCCAAACCGCAATCGCAAAGTCGCCGTTGAAGTGAGAAACAAAATCTTCACCCCATTGCAAATAAGCTGCGGGAATGATTTCCGCGTCGGAACCTTCGCGGATTACGTGACCTAAACTTCGCAGCTCTTCGCGCAGTTCTAAGTAATTATAAATTTCACCGTTGAATACCGAAACAATCTCTTTCGAAGGGTTGAATACAGGTTGGTGGCCTTCGCTGACATTGATGATGGCGAGGCGGCGCAGCCCTAAAAGAATTTGGGGATCGAGAAAGAGATATCCTGAATCAGGTCCGCGGTGCTCGAGGTTCTGTAACATCTTAAGACCGATGTTTTGGCGATCAGAGGTACGATTTCCTAGTAACCCGATTATTCCGCACATAAGCCTTCTGAGGGAATTCCAAGCTGTTTGAGAACAGATTTAACCTGAGCAGAAGGGGCGCCCAGCGAAAGTTTTTTTAGTGCTTCTTCACGAGTCAGTTCGCCCGCACGAACGAGCTGGCTGAGCTCCAATGCGTACGGGTGGAATCCATACCGCTTTTCATGAAACATGTTTCCAACCGCATTGAGGGAACAGTTCGAAGTACAGCCGTCCAGATTTTCTGGATAGATCCAGCCCAGTTCTTTGATCTCTGAAAGAATCTGCGCTTCCGAAACATTGTAAACCAGGTAGGGAGACATCTGGTAAATCTCGAAATTAGAATCCTCGAGATTGAAATACTTTCCAGAATCAGGTCCGAGTCTTTCTTGATAGTGGTCTTTGTATTGAGCGTAACTCTCTCGATAATACTTGTACTGATTCTTAATGACGGCTTTTGGAATCTGACCTTTGGTGAAGCCCGCAAAGATCATCGGAATCTGCATCTGAATGGCTAAACGCGCAGCGTGTGTGTTGACCAGCGAGATGCAAGACAGGCACGCATCACTGATTCGGGTGGTATACGATCCGCGTCCTTTGTTCAAATCTCCTGTCATCGACTCGCGATACATTTTGGACATGAACTTGGAAGAGGGTCGGTAAAAGATGTGATCGACTCCCAGCATATCTACTAGTTTCTGAATATTCAGCTTCGACTGTTCGGTGATAAATCCGTTGTCCAAAGTGTAGGACAGAACTTTGAGGCCCATGTCTTGGACCATCATCTTCAGCATGTAGGTGGAATCTTTACCGCCGCTGTAGCAGCAGAGAGCGTCGTATCGATACTTGCCTTTTTGCTGTTGGAGGACTTCTTCAAAATTTTTGCGCTGTAAAGCATCAAACTCATTTCGATCTACTTCGGCATGCTTGCGACAGAAATTGCAGACGCCTTCGTCATCAAATTCGAGGTTCGGAAAGGGTTCAGAGAGAACGCATTTCTTACAGGTTTTCACGAGCACCTCTGTCTTCGAGTCGCATCGCTACGTAAGAAGCCATCTTGTTGATTGAGCCGAGATTGTCTTTGGTGATGTGATCGTCCGGAATAGAAATCCTAAAGTTGAGCTCCAAGAAGCCGACTAACTCAACCACTGCATAGGAATCCAGCAATCCGATTTCGACTAAGGACTTATCCAAAGGAATCTCAGTTTTAGAACTGTGAACGTAATTGTCTTTCACGTACTTGAAAATCTGGTCGACGTAACGGGAGTGGTTAGAAGGCATGGTCACCACAGATCTTTCCGTCTCGAGAGTAGCTCACCCAGTAGATATCGACTGTCGGAAGTTCCGATTTTGCAAACCAAGACAGATATTTCGCCTGGCTGATTTCAGCGTCCGTGAGATTCAATTCTTTTTTAAAGCTGACCGACTTGTAACCGTCTTCTAAAACTTCTGTTTTGAAAATCTTGCGAACGCCATTCAAGAAGACTGTGACTTCGACAGACGATGGGGTTTTATGTGCGGAATTATGACTGACGTTTCTCAACAAGAGAACGGTATCGAAATCCTGAGATAGCATTCCCGCTCCCCAGTGGGATTGCTTAGGCGGATAAACGTAAGATTTAGCCCCTGTAGCTACTTCAGCAGAGTAAGGAGAGTTCGAGCCTTTGACTGAGTATAGGAAGCTCGTGTTCAGGCGAGCCGGAATCGGGCCCTTATTAAATTCGATTAAAGCGGCGTTCACATTTTCGGGCAGAGAATAGGTGAGAAGCTTTCCGTTCTTAGAACCGGTATCCCATTCCAGCAGGTCGTTCGACGGCACTAACCGGCCCGACTCGGAGTTGACGTAGCTAATCTTTCCTCGGACGATCGCCTCATCATTGGTGGGAAAGCTAATCAGCTTCAAATCCAACTCTTCGTGAGAGAGCGGGGAGATAAAGGCCAGGCGAGAGAGTTCTTTGTTCTCGGTCTGATTGTCCAAAAAGTCTGAGCTAGATTGAAAAGAAAAGGTGTGGGTTGCCTCCAGGTGGTAGTCGCTAAAATGATAATTTCCCACCACCAGGCGCGGGAAGATACTTCCGCAATCAAAATTCACCACACCGTAGGAGCTTTCTGAAAGCTCTTGAGGCTTGAAAAGGTCCTTCAGAAGAATCATTTTTGAAGCAAATGCATTTTCCGGAAACGCAGCCGATGCACTAGCGATTTTTTTTCCGTTCTTGTTGAAGATCTCAATCTGACACTCCCGCGTTTCTTTTGCTTTCGGCCCATTGAAGAGATGAATAAACGGGCAGACGGTGTCTGGAGTGTATTTGAAGAACCAATTGGATTCGGAACTCTTCTTCAGAGATTGAGACTCGTCCGTGTTCTTTACTCGACCGGAAGAGTGAACACTGCTGTGGGCACCGGTTGCAGATTTAAAGAACGCTGTCACTCCCGGAAACGGAAATCTTAAATTCTTGGATGAAACGAATTCGAATTCGACCATACCGTCAAAGGGCTGGGCGACTCTGCGAGCGACGCTGTATTCGTAGTGATCGTCCCGGACCTCAAATGAATCGATGAGCGCGAGTTCACCTTCGTTCGAATAGACCCGAACGTTACAAGCCAAGTCCGAAATTCCTGATTTGATTTTCCAGTAATTGCAGAAGACGAGAAGGAGATCAGTACCCGATCTCAAGTGAAGGGGAAAGATGGCAGAGGACCGGTTGGCAAAAAATGATTTTCTGCTTTCGAAATCCTTCTTCAAGCCAGTCGAAGTAGTGGGTCGACTCATCCTTTTTCTCTCTCGATTCTGAGGCTTTATCTACCCTTAAAGCGTGAAACACAGCAAGGGAATAGTTGTTCTAAGTCAATGGATTTCCAGTAGATTATTTTGAAATTGAATAGTATTGACGGTTTATGGAGATCGAATCGTCGAACGCGTGGAAGGAATCCGTCCTGAACAAGGGGGCTTCTGCGCGAGATGCACTCACCACGCTTGAAAAAAGCCCGATTAAGACGCTCGTTGTCGTCGATGATGTGGGTCGTCTTTTAGGCACCATCACCGATGGAGACATTCGCCGGGCTATTTTGAGAGGCGTTTCTCTAGACGATTCAGTGCAGCAGGTGATGAACACGAATCCGATTGTTTCGGATCCCCGTGCGGATTTTGAAGCCATCATGCAAAAGGTTAGAAAGAAACGCATTCATCATCTTCCTGTGGTCGATCACGAAGGAAAAGTGATTGGAATCCAGGGGGTGGGTAATCCAGGTGAGGCGATTCACGACAATTGGATTCTGTTGATGGCGGGTGGTTTGGGCTCTCGGCTCGGTCCATTGACGCACGACATTCCAAAGTCTCTGCTTTCCGTTGGCAGTAAACCTTTGCTCGAAATCATTTTGGAAACTTTGGTTCAGCAAGGTTTTCGAAAGTTTTACATTTCAGTGAATTACAAAGCCGAGATGATCCAAGAGTGGTGCGGCGATGGGTCCAAGTGGGGAGCTCAGATTCGCTACCTGCATGAGCCTAAGAAGTTAGGAACCGCAGGGGCGCTGAGCCTATTGCCAGAAAAGCCCACTAAGCCCTTACTGGTGATGAATGGCGATCTGCTGACCAAAGTCAATCTGGGGCAGCTTTTGCATTTCCATGAGTCGCATGGCGCACTCGCAACCATGTGCGTGCGCCAATATGACTTTCAGTTGCCGTATGGGTTGGTGAAGCTGGAAAAGTATTCTCTTCTCGGCATCGACGAAAAACCTGTACAAAGACATTTTGTGAACGCGGGAATTTACGTCCTGAATCCTGAGGCTGTGGATTACGTTCCGAAAGATACTTACTTTGACATGCCGAAGCTCTTCGATGATCTCATTGCGAAGAAGCATGCAGTGACTGCATTCCCGATTTTAGAATATTGGTTAGACATCGGTCGTAGCGTGGACTTCGAAAAGGCAAACAGCGAAATCTCCACCTTGCGCGAGAATTAGCCGATTAAATCCCAGCTGAGAGGGGTTCCCCTCTTGGTATCTTTATTCACTTTTTTACCGATCACGGTCTCAAAAAACTTCGGAGATAATCCCGAGCCCGGTCGGATTGCGCGTAGATTTTCGGAGTTCAAGACATCGCCTGCTTTGATGTCCTTCACGACGTAAAGAGTCCGGCGGAAGTACATGGACTTCTTCTCGGCTTC
>FRDC01000140.1_pt1 | contig 11105 bp, 12 predicted proteins | sample 1106171 | NCBI WGS metagenome assembly FRDC01 (sample SAMEA3930566, study PRJEB13176) | freshwater metagenome | biome: Drinking water system; feature: drinking water; material: water | place: Singapore | collected 2014-12-20
ACGCCCCGAGTGGACAAAGGTACAAGACTGGAAAGCTGTCGCCCCGTGACCATAACCGCCTCCCACGCCCGCCGCCTTCGACGCATGTTCGTGCTCAAAGCGTGGGCTTGGCGGCGCATCGAGCGCAGTTCGCTCAACCATATCCTTCTGGAGGCCGACACGCAGCGGCGTGTTGCTTGGTCGGCTGCCCGACATTACCGCCTTCTATACGCAACTCTACAGCCCAACACGAACGGAGAACACAATGCCGCGTAAGCTCAAGATCACCGGCGTCAAGGCAGGCGATACGGTCATCGCCGACGCAGGGTTCACCTGCATTCGCCCCGGTCCTCTGTGCTCTACGTTCGCTGCGACGACGACGCGAGAAGGACGGGCAGAGATCAGGAAGCGACCAACTGCCAACGGCTGGTGGCGCTGCTGCCGACGAATACGCTGACGGTCACGCCCGCGGGCACACGCAGGGCGAAGATCGTCTCCGCAGGAATCCGCATGCTGTTCGCCGAGGCGGTGCCGGTGAGTGAGACGTGCATCGGGTCGGTGCAGGTTGCCACGAACGTCCGCGCCTCGGTCGCAGCCGTGATCGACTGTGCGTTCGAGGCGTGCGTCAGGTTGATGACATCCCCCAGAAATGTCAAAGCAATGTCCATGCAAGTCTCCTGTTGACAGCTTGGGTGAGGTGTTCTAGAACGGAACACACGTGTGCAATATAGGGAATACCACTCGCATGCACCAGTGGCACGGAACGACGATCGCCTTCGATGGTGTCGTGCTCGCCTCAGACACCGCCATTACGGCCGGCAACTACACTCGCCACGATGCGTTGCGCAAGATTCATCCCGTCGAGGTCGACGACAAGCGTTACATTTTCGCTCTCGCGGGAGTCGTGGCGCACTTCGAGCCGTTCATTCGGTGGTATCTCAGCGGCGCCTCTTTCACGATGCACCGCGAGCTTTTCGCCCCGCACATCGAGCGGAACGAAGGATACATCGCTTGGGCGATCGTCTGTGATCCCAAGAATCGTATCCCACCGCAAGTGGAAGAGTACAATTCCAGCATGCCGTTCCGTGTCATGGTGCGCACGCCTTGCGCCATCGGCGCGGGGCAAGAGATCGCGCACGCCAACCTTCTGAAAGGCGCCGATCCTGTAACGGCGGTCGAACTCGCCTCGCTCGCGGATCGCAGCACGGGCGGCACAGTGGAGGCGTTCGACGTGCACGACTGGAAGTGGATCAACCAGAGCCGGCGCGTGGCGAACCTTCGGCAACTGAGGCAGGTATCGACCGAGCGCTACAGCAACGGCGAGGACGCATGAAGCAACACGTCAAGACTCTGCTCGATTCTGTGCAACCCGTCCTCGGCGAGATGCGTCGCGGCGAGGTCTGGACCATTCGCAATGCCGTGCGCATCGCCGTCCGCCAGATGTTCGCCGAGCACGCGGCGGAAACGACGAAGCATGTTGCTCTCGTCTCCTTCATTCGAGCGGATGCGGAGCGCTCGACTACGGCGTCTGTAACCCTCATCATGGCTACGCTCGCCAAGCTGCTCGCCGAGGAGCGCTGGCTTGGTGATCGCACTGCACAATTCTACGCGCTGTACTCCGACGCCAGCAGCCTCGAATCCGCCGTGATGAGCGCATTGATCGCGCAGGAGATCGGCGCCATCCTCAGGAACTCGCCAGGCGCGTTCACCCGCAACAGCATGCCGCTGAATATGCAGGCCGTTCGCCGCAACATCGGCGTCGAATACCTCAATCTGATGCGCGCGCTCGAAGACTACGCCGTGCTGCACAACCTCGTCTCCACTACCGCCAAGCCAACCGTGCTCAACAAAGCTCGCACTCGAAAGTCGACCCATGACACACAACACTGATACGGCCGACGGCGCTCAGCCGCTCAATCATCTCTCGTCCGCGGACGTAGCGGCGTTGAAGGCCGTCGTCGGCGACTTCGACCCGACGCAGGGGTTGAAGCCATCGCAGCAGTCCATTCTTTCCGTGGGCATGTACGCTGGTGCGATGCAGCAGATGCCCGACTTCGCCAATCTCTTCACCGACCTGTGGGAAGCTGGCCACTTCACGGTGCAGGCGCCGACCGACCATGCTGCGGATAACGCAGCGGCCTTCCGCATCTGGACGGCGAACTCGCTCAAGATCATTCTCGATCAGGCCGATACGACGGAATTCCTCGCTTTCATTCGCAGCCTTCGTGGCAAGGAACACGATCTCAAGGGCTTCGCCGGCGCGCACTGTCCGCTGCACAAACTGCAAGCGGCGAACGTCTGGTACGAGCTGAATTTCCCCGCAGGGAACTACCCCGGCGTCGTTCCCGTGCGCGACGCGGTGGACGAGAACACCAAGATCGTGCGCGTCAAGCGGATGGCGATCCACGTCATTCACGCGAATTGCGTCAATCCGTTTCCAATGCCCGATTCTCCGCTGGAGATCGAGAGCAAGATCGCGAACGATCCATTGTTTCTCCGAACAGGGACCGTGACCGCGTATATCGAGGATGCGCTCGGTACCATCTACACGTTCTCCGGCATTCTCGCGTACGGCTTCTCGGATGGCACCAGCGACGGCTCACAAGGCGGGCGTCCCGGCAGCGCCATCGTCTGGCGCGTCTCCAGTGTCGATCAGCACCTGATGGCTATGCACGGGCAAGACCCGTCAGGCAAGGTCATCCCGCTGCCGATCTCCGGGCTCGCGCAGTTCTCCCTCGGCACGTTGGCTTACCTCATCCGCTACTTCATCGAGACCGGTGAAGGCGACTACATGACGTTCGCGGCGAGGTATCGCCAAGCGGATGGCGTCGCCGAGCCGACCGACGATGCCGTCATCGACTACACGGGCGACACGGCGCCCAATGAGAAGGAACGCCAGACGTGAAGATCACTCGCCACTCCCCTACGATCACCTTCAACACGGACGCCGCGGCGCCTGCCCCGCCGATGGACGGGAAGCTCTCTTACCGCGCGTTCAAGGCGAAGCAATTTCCCTTCGACGATGTGCAGTTCGACAAGGCTTTTCGGCTGCACGAACGGATCGAGGACAGCCTGCGCCGCGCCAATCTCTACATGACGCAGGAGATGCGCTTCTTCCCGAGCCTCGTTAAGGCTCTCGACAACCCCGCCTTGCGCGTCGATGTCGGGCGCGACATGGTTTACGGCATCGCGCTGTCCACCATCTCGGTTGCGTCCGAGACCCTGCGCGGCACCATGGAGCAACTGTGCTACATGGCTGTCCAAGACAAGGTTACGGTGGATCAGTTCGAGACAGTCGTCGGCCGCGTCGAGAGCAACGTCGTGGCGGTCTTTCAGCAGATCGTTTACGCTCTGCGCGGGATCGCTCTCGACTTCCCCTCCGGCAGTGACGGCGAGGATCGTGGCTACGAGACGATGATGGAGTTGTCTCAGCGTGTCAGTGCCCTCTGCGAAGACGTTAGTCGACCTGTTCCGAGCCCAGCCTGACGCTTTCAAGCGCGTTCAGGAGCCTCCGATTTTGCAGTTCTTCAAGTCGTCGTCTGTGCTGACGGGCTTGGAATTCAAAACGTTTGCCACGAAGGCGAGCCTTCCGTAATATCGTCCTGCATCCGTGCAATACAGGCGTGTCATGAAAATCACACTCACCCTCGGTGACATCACACTGAACCGCGTCGGCGCGGAGGTACTCGTAAACGCTGCCAACACCCGCATGCTCGGCGGCGGAGGCGTGGACGGCGCTATTCACCGCGCTGCGGGTCCGCGACTTCTCGCGCGTCATCGAGCGCTGCCCGTGATCGGTCATGATCCCGATACAAATGAGGAGATGCGTCTCAACACGGGTGAGGTCGTCGTCACACCGGCCTTCGATCTGGAGCGCCGCGGGGTGAACTGGCTGTTTCACACCGCTGGTCCTATCTACGACTACTACCCGCCCAACGATGCCTGCCGCCTGCTGTCGAGTTGCTACCGCAACTGTCTGCACGAAGCGATGCGTATGAACGTTCAGTCGATCGCTTTTCCGGCGATCTCGACGGGCGCCTACGGCTTCCCCGTCCAGAAGGCGGCGCGGGTCGCGTTGACGACCATCTTCGCCACGCTGCACATGGCGCCGCGGGCCAGCGTGCAGGATGTTTACCTCGTGTTCGCAGGTGAGAACGACTCCGAGATACTGCGGACGCACGTCGCCGAGTCGGTGAACATGCGGCAAGCCACGCATCGGCTGGTCGTCCTCGACTGACCAGCTTGTGATGTACATGCGCCGCCTCCATATGTCAGGCTCCATCTGAGAGCTGACAGGGGACACCTATGGCCACAGCCACGAACCGCATTTTTTCGCAGTACCTCGGCGCGGGTACGAATCTCGACGACGTGATGACGCCGGGGTACTACGACGTGGAGAATCCTCCGGGTCTCCCCCTCGGAACGTATTCGATTCTCGTGCTTCGGGGCGGGAACAACATCCCGAGCAACGTCCGCACGAAGCAGATCGCTTACAACCTGTCGGCGTCGTCGATTCAAGAGCGGTCAAAGGTCGGTTCTGGTGCTTGGTCGGCGTTCGCTTCCGTCTCGGGCGGCGGAGGCGCGTCGCCTGCGGTCTTCGACGTTCGCGATTACGGAGGCGTGGGCGACAACAATCCTGCCTCTGGGGCCACGAACCGCGCCGCCTTCGAGGCGGCTATTCTCGCTGCGAACGCGGTCGGCGGAGGCATCATCTACGCGCCGCGCGGTACGTACTTCATCAACTACGGTGGTTCGGCGTCCGTGGGCGGCATTCAACTGCGCGACAACATGACGCTCGCCGGCGACGGTATGGGCATCACGATTATCAAGGCCGCGGATATCGGCAACAACGATATGGCGGGACTGGTCCGCACGCAGTCAGGCATCGAGAACGAGAATATCCTCGTGCGTGATCTGACCATCGACGCCAACAAGCAAGGTCAAACGGGATGGGCGAATATCATCTGCTTCTTCGCGGGTGTGACGCCAGATAACCGCGTGCTGATGGACCGCGACGTTTGGTGCGTCAACGTCGAGTGCCGCAACGGTAAGAACGGCACGGCGGGCTCGTCGAATCTTTCGCGCGGCTACGGTTTCGATCCGCACGAGGTCGTGGATCGCTTCGTCGCCATCAACTGCATCGCGCACGACAACGAGCGCGACGGCTTCGTCCTCGATGGCGTGCTGAATTTCCAGCTGACATCGTGCAAGTCGTGGAACAACGGGCGGCACGGCTTCAACTTCATCACTGAGTCTTTCAACGGCGACGTTGTAAACTGTCATGCGTGGGATAACGCCACGCTGGGAACGGGCAACAACTTCACCGCTCAGTCGGACTCGCATCACATCAAGTTCGTCGGCTGTCGCTCGCGCGGCGGAGCGGAGAACGGGTTCCGCCTGCGGCGAGGCATCAACATCACGGATACCCACTTTCAGATTCTCGATTGCGTCATCGAGACGGCGGGCAAGAACGGCATTCAAGCTACGGGCGGCAAGTACAATACCATCGCCGATAACACCTTCATCAACAACGGGCAGTCGATCAACAATACGTATTTCGACGTGTCGCTCGATGAAGACAACGGCGACACAGGACCATTCACGGGTGAGAGCTACTGCGTCGTGCGGAATAATGACGCGACGACTTATTCGTCGAACGGTACGAAGGCCGCGTACCGCGAGAATGCGGCCGCATCCGCGCCGCCGAACAATAACGTCTTCGCGTGGAATGAGGCGCGGGGGCACCAGCAAGGGAAATATTTGGAAATCACCGGCGTCGGGTCAGTCATCCGCGATCGTGGCTACATGGACGATTACTATGCTGCTGATCACGGCGTGCTCGCCTCCAATAGCGACAACGGGCCTGCTTTGCGCGCGCTCGCGTCTCGCGTCGCCGCTGCCGGCGGCGGTGAAATCGTGCTGCCACCAGGCACGATCAATGTCGCGGGGACTGGCACTGCTTCTCAGGGCTGTGTCGCTCTGGCGGCCAACGTTTCGCTGCGCGGTCAGGGTATGGGCGTCACCATTCTGCGCGCGCTGGACCCGATCAACAACTCGATCACAGGCGTAGTCCGCACCCTGTCTGGCGGAACGAACGTCGGCAACGCTGTGCGTGACCTTACGATCACGACGGAGGCGGTCACAGGCACGGGAGATGTGACGCTTCTCTATCTCGGCGGCGCGCAGGACACGAATCCGATCATCGAGAATGTCGAGGTCATCGGTGCCGACAACGGCGCGGGGAATGCGGGCTACGGCGCACGCTTCACGTCGAGTGTGGATGGAGCGCGCGTCGTGAACTTGCGCTGTGTGAACAACCAGCGTGACGGCCTCTACATCAACGGCGCCACGAACAGTCAGTTCGATGATATCTACGCTTTCGGCAGCGGGCGTCACAATATCTTGGTCAGCAGCAGCTCTGTTAACTGCACGATCACGAACCAAGAAAACGCGAACGCGGCGGTCAACGGCGTGCAGATCAGCGGCGACTCGATCGATATTCGTCTTCTCGGCGGACGGGTGAGTAACGCTGCGCAGGAAGGCATTCGCGTCATGCGCGACACGGGATCGACGATTCCCGAGATGCACACGATGATCCGTGATATGTTGATCCAGAACTCGGGGCGGAACGGCTTGCGCGTGTCGAGTGCGCACCATGTTTCGATCATCGGGAATACCTTCAAGAACAACGGTACGTCGGCGAACAACACCTACGCGGATATCAATCTCGGCATCGATACGGCGTTTGCCGGAACGAAGACGCTGTTCGCTTCGATTCTCAGCAACGTGTTCTTCGTCCCTGCGTCAGGCAATCGCGTCGGCTGGAATATCCGTGAGATCGATAACGAGGCGTCGGATTCGGTGTTGCGGGACAATATCTTCCGCGGCGCGGCGGTCACGGCGTCCGTCGCAATCGCCACCGGTTCGAATACGCTCACGCACACTTTCCCTGCGACTTCGGGCACCCTCGCGTTGACTTCGGATATCTCCGCGAACACGGGTCCGCGTTTCGGCCGTGGCAATATCTCGATGATGAATGTCCGCAACATCGGCGGCACCACTGTCGATCTGCACGGTATCACTCTCACAGCGGGCACGGGAGCGAACATCGCAACGACCGCGACCTCACGCTCGTTCACGGCGGGCAGCGTCGTCGGGAGCTTGCGGCGTCTGGGCTATGTGGGCAGCGCGACAGCCGGCAATATGGCGCTGCTCGGTCCTAACTCATCGAACTACGTGACGCGCGGCAGCGCCGCACGCACGGGCGGTTTCAAGGTGAGCTACCTCGTGGCGGCTGTGGTCAATCCGTCAGGTGGTCGAGCCTTCTTCGGCTTGTCCACTCTCAGCGGTAACACCGCGAACGCCAACGCGGTCGTCAACACCGCTGTGGACGCCAACGTCAACATCCTCGGCGTCGGTTACGACTCGGCGGACAGCAACTTCTCGATCTTCCACAACGATGGCGCTGGCACTGCGACCAAGATCGACCTCGGCGCGTCGTTCAGCATCGCCGCGAACCGTCTCTTGGAAGTCACATTCGAGTGTGGCCAGAACGCTTCGACCATTAGCTACACGGTACGGGAGCCATCCACGAACACGACGGCCAGCGGCACGATCTCCACCGATCTCCCCGCCAACACTGTCATGCTGGCGCCGCAGTTCTCGATGAACAACAACGCGACGGCAGTAGCTTGCGAGTTCGATCTCGTGTCGCTGTTCATGGAGACGCTGTCGGTATAAGACTTGCAAGATTCCTCTGCACCTAGCGCTAAGTGCAGAGGAATCGTCACATGCAGCGGGAATACCAAGTCCAGAATGTGGAGGTCGTCCTCAACCGCCGCTATGGCGGCTTCGGGCTGTCGCGTCTCGCCATGGATCGTCTTCTCGAACTGGGTTTCGAGTTGACCGAAGGCGAGAAGGTCTACTATCCAAAAGTGCGTGCTGAGACAGGCTACTTCAGCTACGATCCTGTTAACCTTCTGCGGCACGACCCTCGCCTCGTGCAGGTGGTTCGCGAGTTGGGGCAGGCGTCGTGGGGCGACAGCGCGAAGTTGGAGATCAAGACTGTTTACTGTAGATATTGGATCAATGACTTCGATGGCCGAGAGACCTTGATAGACGGCGTGTGACGCGGTAAGCTGCAACACTGCTACTGCATCCTCCGACGCTCAAGGATAACCTCGTGTCAAAGACTCCGAAGGCTCCCGCTCCCCTCAATTCTGGTGACGGTAAGACGTTCATCCGCGTCCACTCCGGACGCATCTTCCGCTACGACGACATCCCCAACAACGACATCAGCCTGCACGACATCGCAGTGCACCTGTCGCGCGAGTCGCGGTGGAGCGGAGCCACACGCACTTACTACAGTGTGGCGCAGCACAGCGTGATCGTCTCGGCCGTCGTCGAGCGCACGGAGGGAGCGCTGGGCGCGATGTACGGGCTCCTGCATGATGCGCACGAAGCCTTCATGAAGGACCAGCCGACGCCGCTCAAGCAGTACCTCTTCGAGGTCACGGGGTACGATCTCAACGATCTGGCCGACAAGATCGACGAGGCCATCTGCGCCCGCTTCGGTCTGGACTTCCCGATCCCCGATGAGATCGAGCGCGCCGTGAAGTACGCGGACTTCGACGTGTGCATGGCCGAAGGGCGGCAACTGGTCAAGAACTTCCGCACGCAGAAGTTCAACAACACCGAGGAACGCCCCGACGTGGGCGTCACCTTTCAGCCGATGCTCTCCGATGCAGCCGAGCGTTACTTCTTGGAGCGCTTCAACTATCTGCGGGGCAAGCTCGGCAGCCGCGTCCGCGTGTGAGGAACGTCAATGTCCAACCTCGATGACATCGGCGCGCCGGACCATCTGGTGCACAAGCCCGCCGAACAAGCGCCATTCCGGAAGCGGTATGGGAGTTACGTAGTCGCTGCCATGGCGATCGCCGCGGCAATCGGCGGGATTACGTTGGCACGTTTCGTGTCGCCGGCGGTGAGTCCCGTCATCTTCCCGCAGGTGACGCCTATCACCGAGGCGGACCCTGCGGCGCGCTACACTGCCTTGTCGCAGCAGTACCTCGAACTGCTGAGCGCCTACAGCAAGGCGACCACAGCCGAGCGGCGCGCACTCCTCGACAAGATGACTTCGGTTCGGGCGCAACTCATCACGCTCGTCAACGCGCACGATATCAAGCTGTTCCCGCCGTCGGCGGAACGGTTTGTCCAGAAAGCGAAGGACTGACTATGAACAAGGCGCAAGCAGACAAGGTGCTCAACTTCGCCCTCGATCCGCAGCAGAACGATGCGGGCGCGTCCACTGTGCGCGGGTACATCGTTGCTCTCGCGGCAGCGGTGTGGGCCGAAGAGGAAGGATTCTCAGGCAAGCGTCCGTTCGGCAACAGCGGATGGAAGCACGAAGTCTTGGAACCCATGCTCGCGTCGGGCCAGTTCGGCGCCGACGAGGACCGTCTCGACCGCATGATCAACGACGCTATTGCTTATTTGCGTTGAGAGGTGTGCGAACGTGACGGAAAATTTTAAGACTTGCACGAGATGCCGTCAGACTAAACCCTTGGACGCTTACACAGTGAAACGTGGGGGGAAATTAAAATCGTGGTGTCGTGCGTGCGGCAGCCGTGCGACTATGGAATCTGCGCGAAAACACGAGGACTATGGACACCATAGTCAAAAGAAACTTTACGGGCTCACGCGCGAAGGATACCGAAAACTTCGAGAAGACTATCCTGTCTGCGGCATTTGTGCAAAGACATCCAAAAGAAGAAACCTCGACACAGATCATGACCACCAGACAGGACGAGTCCGCGGACGTTTGTGTAGCCGATGTAACACGATGCTAGGAAGCATCGAAGCCCTCGGATCGGATTGGGCGCGCAGAATCCGCCGCTATCTTAACCGCACTAAGGATTACAGAAATGTCGACACATGAAATTCCCGTTTTTCGCGTGGGCGAGCTAGAAGCCCATCCTAACGCTGATATGTTGGACATCATCACATATCGCGGTTGGAAATGCGCAGTGCGCAGAGGCTCGTTTCAACTCGGTGATTTGGCGGTGTACATCGCCCCCGACTACTGCGTCCCTGTCACGCGGCCTGAATTCGAGTTCCTGAAAGATGCGGGGAAGTTCGATCAGACGCACGCGCGCATCAAGGGCAAGCGCCTCCGCGGTGTCATGTCGTTCGGGCTGGTGATCCCCGCTCCGGTCGAGATTCGCTCGACTGTGGACGCCAATGCCGTCTGGACTGTTCAGGAGGGCGATAACCTCCTCGAATACTACGGCATTCATCGTTGGGAGCCGCCGATGGTCGGCCGCAACAACGGGCAAGGCTTCACGCTCCCGCAGACGTTCTATCCGCGCATTCCGCAAGGTAACTCCAAGTTTGACTTGGAGAACATCAACAACTATCCCGACCTCATCAAGGACGGCGAGATGGTTGTGATGACCGAGAAGATTCACGGCGCCAACGCACGCTTCATCTACTACAAGAACGACTCGGCCGACGCGGAGACACCGGAGGGCATGATGGTCGGCAGCCGCACACGTTGGCTGCGCCGCGTGACGGACGACGAGCGCGCTCAGGGGCACAAGCCTGACATCTGGTGGCAGGTACACGACAAATTCCCTGAGATTCGCGCCTTCTGCGAAGTCCACCCGAACACTATTCTGTACGGCGAGGTTTACGGCAACGTGCAAGACTTGAAGTACGGCCTGCCCAACGACCTCTCGTTCGCGGCCTTCGCGGCGTACGATTCGGCTCAAGGAGTGTGGCTGCCCGTTTACTCTCTGCTGGCAGATATCCTGCCGATCTACCAGATTCCGACAGCGCCCATCGTGAAGGTAGCGCCGTATTCGCGGGCGTTGATGGAGCTTCTAGCGGAACAAGACTCCACGGTTGCAACGGCGCCCGCCAAGCACATACGCGAAGGACTGGTGATCACCCCTGTCGCCGAGCGGTTCGACTCTCGTCACGGTCGCGTGGCGTTGAAGTATATCAGCAATCGTTACTGGGAACGAAAGCTGTGAGAGCGCCTGTCCCCGGTTTCTTCAACGTCAGTATCCCGCGTTCCTCGTGGCTCGTGACTTACATTGACCTTCACGGCGCCGCGAAGACATATG
>FRDC01004227.1_pt1 | contig 11104 bp, 9 predicted proteins | sample 1106171 | NCBI WGS metagenome assembly FRDC01 (sample SAMEA3930566, study PRJEB13176) | freshwater metagenome | biome: Drinking water system; feature: drinking water; material: water | place: Singapore | collected 2014-12-20
TGAATTGAACGGAATAGCGCGTGAACCGCAAACGGGAAATTTCTTGGTTACCGGAAAAAAATGGCCCACCGCATTCGAGATCAAGTTCTAATGATTACCGGCAAGCAATAAAAAAGCAATGTACAAGAGCTATGCTGCCTATAAATTTTGAATCAAATAAATTTGAGAACTACAAGTGTTCTTCTTTTTGAAAGCATGGTAGTTCGATAGAAGTCCCACCCAGCCTCCTTTCAAGAGGCTGCTTTTTTTGAATTGATATTTTTCGCTCAACAAACTCACGTAAAAACTATCGAACCACATTGGTTTGATATCTTTTACTATCATTTGAAAACGCTTGGTCAACTCCTTCATTGATTCGGGAGAAAAATGATACAAGTGACGCGGCACATCATAGGCCGCCCAATATTCACCATAGTGGCCGGCATCAAAAGAAGTATAATTGGGAACCGCTACTAACAACCATCCACCGGGAGCAAGTAATTTTTTGATCTGAGCTAAATAGGCATCCAAGTCGTGCACATGTTCCAATACATGCCACATCGTAATTATGTCAAAAGAACCTGCCGGCAACTGAAATAATTCTCCTGATTCCAGTAGTTGAATCTTATTAGTAGCAGCAGCAATGCTTCTGGCTGAAGCATCGGGTTCCAAACCGGTAACACGCCAACCTTTCATTTTCATATGGGCCGCAAATGCTCCGGTGCCGGCGCCAATATCGAGCAAAGTACCGGTCGACTTCTTAGATGTTGCTTCAATTAATTTCGCTTTCTGATTGAGCGTAATGCTTCTAACTCTATGATATAGCTTATTGACCAACCCTTTATTGGTATTGGTGTGAGAAATGTAGCTATCAGATTGGTAGTAGGGTCCAATGGCGGCTGCATCAGGAACATCTTGAGTAAAACGCAGATGACAGTTGGCGCACTCGTAAATTTCAAACACCTCTCCGGAAACAGTATAATCTTTAGCTTTTAGGGCCAATGACAGATTGGTTGCTGCACAAGCAGGACAAGAAATATAGTGAATGCGATTGCTCATATAATGCAAAGAAACATAAATAAGGGGAAATAACAGGGCTTAGTATCGGATACCCGTTGGACTTGGGTTACCGGTTGGATTGAACAGATGCCATAGTAAGAAAACGAGTGCAATCAAGGCCAAAATCCAAGCAATCCGTTGCCAATTGACTTCTTTACTATCACTATCAGATGGAGGCATGTTCATGATCTCCTCTGTGGTGTATTCTTTAGAGGTATTACCAACAAGTACGGTATGTGTTGCATTGCTTTGAATGATCCGTTCTGCAACAACCGGGCGTAAGAATGGCACTAAATTGAAAGCCGGCTTGAATTGAATATCTCCAGATTCATCTTTGGTGAACGATCCTAATCCTTCCACCGTATACCCTATTTGAGGTTTGATATTAGCCCTCAGCTCGTAAGCCCATTCGTTGTACCATTTCATCACTTCAAAGTCGGCCAAATTAGAGTGAGCTGCCAGAAAAGAAAAAAAGTCCTTATCCGGCGAATCGAAATATTTATCGAACCGTAAATGATAGCTTGGTGGAAGTATTTGTTTGTTCACAAAATCGGTCTGCGCAGGTACGCGTTCTACTACAATGCTACCAATACCCGGAATGGGCAATTGTTGTTTTTGACGCAGGTATTGTAATAGAAGTGCTATCATAATCTTCTGCGAAACAACACAAAATTACAGGAACCGAAAAAAGAAGTTATCCCAGTTTTTAGGTTACTTTTTCACAGGCTTTTGATTGAAGGAATAGGTAATACCACCCAGGAAGTTGAATCCATAGGCTTCGTACTGATTCCAACGCTCGTATTTGTTGTTAAATACGTTATTGAACTGCACCCAAAGATTAAAGTTTTTAGTGATTCTAAATTCTGAACCCAAATTCAAATCAACGGCGCCGTCGCCTTTGAATGAATCGCCATTGGCGGCTCTATATCTTGCTCCGTTGAACATAAAAACATCCGTTTTCAACCAAAGGTCTTTCATCAGTTGCCATCTTAAATTAGTATTGAATTCAATTGGCAACATTCCCCATGCGTTCGCTTCTTTTTGCAGTTTGGTAAACTGGTTAAAATTCAAACTAGAAGTAACGGAGAACTGTTCCCCACGGGTGTAGCCAACTTCTCCATGCAATTGAAGTACTTCCATTTTCGATTCATAACGAACCACAAAAGTTTTACCGTCAACGGCGTCATTTACGAACAAAGGCATGTTTCGGTATTGTTGGAATCCAACTTTCGCCGAATACGTAAAGTTTTTGATTGTTCCTTTGAATCCGGCATAGCGTTCCTGTACGCGAGTGTTTAGGAGTGAATCGGGCTGGGCCAGCCAAGGATTTATTCCATAAAAGCGTTGATAAGATCCTTTATTGTAATATCCAATCCAACCTAGTTGAAACACAAAACGTTGATCGGTGGTACTGAAATCGGCCATTACATTAGGCAACATAGTAAATACTTTGTTGTCCCAAGAAGGGCGAATACCGGCGTGAACAAACACATTAGGCGTTTTGAAAATTACAGCCGGAGAAATGTAAAATAAGTTATTCTGAACTGTGGTTTTACCTGAAACGGTTTTCTTGGTGTAGCTGGTTAAATCGGCAGTAGCACCTAAATCGAAAGCGAAAGACTGACCGAAGGTCTTTTCTAATGGAAGATCTAACACCGTATTGCTTTCGTTCGCCTTTAAACTGTGCTGATCATTGAAAACATTTACAGATAAAGAAGGACGGTAATTCAAACCATATTCAGTAGGAATCGTGTTTCTAAATACAACTTTTCCTGAAATGGTTTGAAAGCGTTGCTTCAATTGGTCTTTGGTGAACACCAAGGTAGTGGGTCGATATCCATATAAATAATAGTTATCGCTGGCAAAGCCCAGATTACCGGACCACTCTCTATGTTTCAGATTCATATAAGAAGCTTCGGCGCCAACACTGGTTAAACTGTGTTTCTGAAATGGGAGGCTTCCTTTTGAATTGTAGTGCTGAGCAAATAAATTGTAATTCGAACGCACCCCATCTCCAAAGCTAAAGCCTGCTTTTACAAAAGGCAGGTGCACATTCCCCACTCCTACTTTAATAAAATTGCTTGATTCCCATTTATTGGAAGTATCTACAGCCAACGCAACCGGCTTTAGTTCTGCAGGTTGATAATTGAATGATAATTGCTGATTGGGTACTGAATATTTTAAGGCAGTTTTATTACTATCTGTTTGAGGTGGTGCCGCATTGAAATTAATTTTTGCCGCCTCTCTCAAAACAGGTTTAAAAGTAGAGGTAATGTCAATGCTTTTCTTTTTGGAAGTATCTTGCGCGTGAACACCTATAATAGCTCCGCAAAGCATTAAACTAACGAGTAAGGTTGACTTTATTGAATAGTTCATACTGATAATTCTAAGGTTCTACAATGGTTTAGCGGTTTCCTGAATTTCCATTTGCATCAGCAGCAGTAGCTTCAGACAACTTGCGTTCTGCTTCCAATCGAATGGATTCGATTTTGGCATTGTCCACTACACTCTTATAGGTAGCCTTCGCATTGAAATAGTCTTTTTGTTTCATGTAAATATCACCAAGCAGTAAATAGGCTCTGGTTACCCATTCTTCATAGGAGCCCGATTTATTAATGGTTTCGAATGCTGCTTTCTCAGCATCACCCAAACGATTTTGAATGAATTGACAGTTGGCGATTTCGTAGCGCGCTTCGGCACCATAGGCAGCTTTACTCAAAGAGGCGACGTTGCGATAAGCTGTAATAGCGTCGGTATAGTTACCGGAAGCTTGGTAAGATCGAGCTACCGCTAAATTAGCTAACACGCGGTCGTCAGTTCCAACATTCTTTTGAGCCAAGAGTTCTTGTGCATTGGCCGTTGCTTCAGTCCATTTTTTCAATTGAAATTGACTTCTTAACAAGCCCCGCATAGCTTCCATTTTATTTTCTTGAGTGGAGCCGAATTCTTTTAGCAAGCCAAAGTATTTCTCTGCTTTCTCATAGTTCTTCAAGTCAAAGAAATTCAACCGAGCTGCTGTAAGTAAAGATTTTTCTGCAAATTTATTGGGGGCACGATCGCCTAAAGCTTCATAACCTGCGGAAGCTTTCGCCCAATCTTTTTGATTGAAGTAGATTTCACTCTTATAATACAAAGCCTCCAAGGAGTACTTTCCATTTGGGTATTTGGCCAAGTAGTCTTCAAACTTCTTAGCAGCAGTTGGAAAATTACCATTATTGAATTGCACTTCCGCCTCGTTATAGGCCAATTCTTCTTCTTGCGTATTGCTCACTTCTTTGCCCATATTGCGAGCAAAGTTTACATACTCTGTTGATTTCCCTTCTTCCACATAAATCACTTTAGCATTCTCCAAAGCTTCCTCGGCTTCGGGAGAATTGGGATACTGTTGCAGCAGGGTACTGTATTGTTTAAGGGCATCTGCATTATTGTCAACATTATAATAGGCAATTCCCAAACGGAGGTAAGCTTTTGGTTTTAAAGAGCCATTTGGATCGGTCAAAACATTCTTTAAGTATGGTATGGCTTCTCTGAACTGCTCATTGGATAAATAGCTGCTCGCAATCTCCATATTGGCATCCGGAATCAAACTACTGGTCGGATATTTCCGGGAAATTCCATTGAGCAAATTAATTTTTTCTTTGGAACTAGAGATCCCCGCAATCATGGCATTTTGAAAGGTAGCATAATCGCTTGCCGGCCAAGAAAAATCGAGCACTTTATCATACATCGATTTCGCTTTCTTGTAATCGCGGTTCATGTAGTAACAATCCGCAATTCTCAAGTAAGCATCCTGTTCCATTGAAGGAGAATTGATTTTCGGAGTGCCGGCCAAAGGTTCAAAAAATCCTTGGGCCTGCTTGTAATTTTCTTTTTTCAGAAAACAATAGCCTAGATTGTATTTAGCATTGGCCGGATTCACTTCACCGTTTACCATGCCCGATTTCAGGTATTCAAAATAGTATCGAATTGCATCATCAATTTTCCCGGTTCTATAGGCTATTTCACCTTTCCAGAATTGAACCAAAGGAAGAACAGATGCATTATCGGGATGTGATTCGGCTCTGGTCAGAAGTTCATTGGCCGAAACCAACATACCATCATTGATCAACTCTGTTGCTCTACCATAATAAATTCTAGGATATGATTTCTTGGCCAGTGGCGTTGGATTTTTAATGCCTTCAATTAAGGCAAGGGCATCTTTATAGTTATTGGAATTCGCCAATAGGTTTACCTGAAGTTCAAGTGCTTCAGCAGTATAGCTAGAATTAGGATAGAGTTGTTGGAATTTCTGAAGTTCAGAGATGGCAATGTCTTGATACCCTAATTCGAACGACAACTTCGCATAATTGTACATGGAAACTTCTCGTTGTTGTTCGTTACTGCTATTTACGGAGCAAAACAAAAAGGCGTTTCTGGCATTGGCTTTTTGTCCTAGTTTGAGGTAAGAATCGCCCAACAAATACATGGCACTTTGTGCCAGTGAATCTTCTTTGCCACCTAATTTCTTAAACCCTTCTACGGCTTTTGCATAACTCTGAGCCTGATATTGACAATACGCCAGCTCATAAATATCTTCTCGTTGTAGTTTTTCTGCTTTTGCAACATAACTCTCTAGGAATGGGAGTGCCTTTGCATATTCTTTCTGCATGAAATAGCCATGTCCCACCAATTGTTGCATTTCTTTTTCATAAACCAAATTGCCCCGCTTCAGTTTTGCTTCAGCATAATCGAATGCTTTCTTTTGATCGCCCTGCATAAAATAAATCACAGAGATATAATAGGGAGCAACCGTACCGTAGGTTTGATGGTTATCGACTACCAAAAACGACTCTAAAGCATCTTTATAATTCTTGCTATAAAAAGCAATGAACCCATAATAGTAGTTGGCATCTTCATAGTTTGGATCCGATTTCATTTGACGAATAGCATCCAATAAAGGCTTGGCTTTGTCGTATTGTTGAACCGTAAAATATCCATACCCTTGATGGAACTTCTTTTCTGCAATTTCTTTGTTACTCAGATGTTCGATGGAAACTTTTTCGTAGAGTTCAAGCGATTTAGTGAAAGCTTGTTGGCGAAAATAGTATTCGGCCAAATGAAAACTCATCATTTGAACGCGGGCATCGTTCTCCTCCAAGCTTATGAAATCGGTGGCTTTGTCAGCTGCACCTCGTTCATTTTGCTTCAATCCGCAAACGATACTGTAGTATTTGATTTCGATATAATTCAGAGCCTGGTTACTGCGATCGGTTTCGCGCTGCGACAATTCGAGGTCGCGAAAAAGTGGATAGGCCAAGCTATATTGCTCACGCTGATAGTATTCTTTTGCTTGCTGAAAATTGGCTTGGGGATCCAATAGGATTTTCGTCTCCTGTGCTTTTAATCCAGTCAAGCCGCATCCTAAGAAAGCGAGAATTACGGTTATTTTTTTCATTCCTAAGTCCTTAAGCTGGGTTAAAGTTTCCTATTATTCCAAAGTTAACCAAACATCGTTCCAAACAGGTGTGGATAAGTGCATCAATTAACAATTCTTTTGTATACACTTGACAAAAACACATTTTGTATTTTTGCTGAAATCCAACTGAATGAAAAAAATTCTTACCACTGCTTACACTGATACAGGATTTAATATTGCGCTTCTTTTATTGCGAGGTGTTTTCGGTTTTACGATGTTCATCAACCATGGCGTACCCAAGCTAATGCAGTACAGCAGCCGTTCTCAATCCTTTTACGATCCTTTTGGTATAGGTTCGGAATGGAGTTTAATTTTGGTTTTGTTTGCAGAATTGTTCTGCTCTATTTTATTGCTCTTAGGCTTGTTTACTCGATTGGCTTTGATTCCATTGTTGATTACAATGGGTGTTATTCTTTTTATGTTAAATAAAGGCAAAGCTTTTTCTGAGAGTGAAATGGCCCTTATTTATGGGGTAGTTTATATGGTGATTATGATTGTGGGACCCGGGAAGTACAGTGTAGATGCAGCGATGGGTCACTAATAAGGTCTTAAATTAATTATTTGAAATGTTTGAAGCAACAACAGAAGTTCGGGTTCGCTATGCGGAGACCGATCAAATGAATGTAGTGTATCATGGCAACTACGCCCAGTATTTTGAAGTGGGTAGAGCGGAAGCCATTCGAAAACTTGGATTTACTTATAAGTCGATGGAAGCGATGGGTATTATCATGCCCATTGTAGAATGGTCGGCAAAGTTTATTCGCCCGGCACACTACGATGAATTGCTTACAGTGAAAACGATTTTGAAGGAACTACCCGTTGATCACCGAATCGAATTCTTTCAAGAAGTGTACAATGAAAAAGGTAAATTGCTTACTTCCGGTAAAGTGGTGCTGTATTTTTTACAAGCCGATACCAGAGAAAAAACCACGATGCCGAAAGAATTGATGGAAGTGATGGCAACCTATTTTAATTGAGGAAACCAACTAAAGGGGAGAAAGCCTACAACAGTAAAGTTGCACGAAATAACCCAATACGTAAAAAAGGAGCTTTCGCTCCTTTTTTTATGCTCGATGATGATCTGCTTTCCAATTTTTAATCGCCTTTTTAATGGCCTTACTGCGCATTTTTTCGTTTACCGTGCGTTGCGCCAATTCCACAAACTCCTCATCCGGGGCAAAACGAAGTGCAATAATTTGACTGGTTCTTAATTGTCGACTCAATGGTTTGCCGGTAAGAATATAGTGGCGTAAATTTTCTTCTGCTCTGATGGCTCTGTCTTGGGCTACAAGCGCAAACCTACGAGCATACCAGAATATAGAAATTAGAATAAGCGACACTAATATAAGTAGAGAAGCCGAGTAAGCGTTGTCTTCTGTTGATTTCACAAAATTCACGATACTTCCAATTAATAATGCAAGGATCGCAAAAGAAGTTACAAAATGCCACAACGGAACATATCGTGCGTGGCTCTTAAAATTTTGCTTAGACATGAGCAGCCTTAATTTGGTTCACCAATTGTTCTATAAACTGTGATCGAATCCCTAAAGGGTTGCCAATCACATATATAGCGACAATGTTAAACAATTTTGCTGATTTAAACCCAAAAAAATAAACCAAGTTTTTTCGCAAACGAAATTGAAAGAGAACAGCTAAATATGGGAGAAATTAAAATATACTAAAAAAAGATCCATTTTCAAATGATGAATCTCAACTACAGAAATCAACAGCCTGTACCTTGAAGCCCCTACCTTTGTATTCTAAAAAAGTGATCTATGAATAGAGGACCTGTTTTAGCTACTATTATTACTATTGGCGACGAATTGCTCATTGGCCAAACCATCGATACTAACAGTGCCTGGATGGCACAGGAATTGAATAAAATTGGCATTTGGGTACACCGAAGAGTTGCCATCGGTGATGTTTGGAAAGACATTTGGCAAGCGCTCGATGAAGAAAGTCAGCTTTCCGATGTTGTACTCATTACCGGTGGACTTGGACCAACGGCCGATGATATTACAAAGCCATTGCTTTGCCACTATTTTGGCGGAAAATTGGTGGTACACGAAGAATCGCTTCAAAATGTAAAACATATTTTCGAAACAATATTGAAGCGACCTTTAATTGAACGCAACCTAAAACAGGCGGAAGTCCCTGATGTGTGTACCCCCATCGTGAACAAAAGAGGCACTGCTCCGGGAATGTGGTTTGAAAAAGAGGTGCAAGTAAAAGACGGCTCTCACAAAACAAAGTATTTTGTATCGATGCCCGGCGTGCCTCATGAAATGAAAGGGATGATGCATCATTATGTGCTGCCGCAACTACATGAAAAATTTGAGTTACTACCTATCGTCCATAGAACGCTCTTGACAGCCGGTATTGGAGAATCTTTTTTAGCAGAACGCATTCAAGATTTTGAAAAAAACCTCCCTTCAAATATCAAACTTGCCTATTTGCCTAATTATGGAATGGTAAAGCTTCGGTTAACTGCCAGTGGAAACGATGCAAAAACGATCGCCGAATTGGATGCTTGTTTCGATATGCTCCAACAAGAAGTTCAGGATGTAATGGTCATCAACGAAGACCTTCCACTAGAAGCTGTAATCGGAAAAATATTGATTGAAAAAAAGCAAACCATCGCTACAGCAGAAAGTTGCACGGGCGGGTACATTGCTCACCTGCTTACTAGCAGGTCAGGATCAAGCGCCTATTATAAAGGGAGCATCGTTAGCTACGCGAATGAAGTAAAAGAAGAAGTATTGGGTGTAACAGCAGATACTTTAGAGCAGAAAGGTGCTGTTAGCAAGGAGACGGTAGTGCAAATGGTTCGAGGAGCCTTAGATACTTTGAAAACGAACTATGCGTTGGCTACTTCAGGAATTATGGGCCCTAGTGGTGGATCGCTCGACAAGCCGGTGGGTACCGTTTGGGTGGCTGTGGGCAATAAGGATAAAATTGAAACGCATTGTTTTCATTTCCGCTTCGACCGCGATCGAAACATGCAACTAACTGCTACAAATGCATTGAACATGATGCGAAAGTTCATCCTATCGAATAGCTAGTTAGTTTAAAATCAATTTATTACCTTTGTACCCGTAAAGTTGCTTGCTGGTACTGAATTACAGGCTTAAATCATTGATGCTGTGTTATTTAACTAACAGTTGATAGTTTTTGAGAAGACTCATAATTTGAGCATTTCTGTGAACCGATCGGCTTCAACCCTATTTTTTAACTCGTATTTTTAAACGCATATGGCAGTTGTTGACTTGATAATGCCGAAAATGGGCGAAAGCATCATGGAAGCTACCATCCTTAAATGGGTGAAGCAGCCCGGTGATGCTGTAAAGATGGATGAAACCATACTGGAAATCGCGACCGATAAAGTAGACAGTGAAGTTCCGTCTACGGCTGCCGGCGTTATAGAGTCGGTATTGTTCAATGTAAATGATGTTGTTCCTGTAGGAACCGTGATTGCTAAAATAAGAACAGAGGGTTCCAATGGTGCAGCTGAAACGAAACCGGTTGCATCGGTAGTTGCTGAAAAACCTGCTGCGTCAGTTGTAACAGCAGCGCCTGTTGTAGAAGCACCGGTATTGGTAGAAGCGGCTAGACCCGCAGCGATTTCAAATGGAGCACGATTCTATTCTCCACTAGTTTTGAATATTGCTACAAGCGAAGGCATTTCAATGTCGGAACTAGAGCAAATTGCAGGCTCGGGCAACGAAGGTCGGGTTACCAAAAAAGATATTCTAGAATATGTAGCCGCTAAGAAAAATGGAAGCAGCTATACACCTGCTGCACCAAAAGCTTTGGCTACCGAAACACCAAAGCCTGCTGCAACTGTAGTTGCTGCGGCTACTACTCCCTCAACTCCCGTTTCAATTGCATCGTCTGGTAATGTTGAGATCATTGAAATGGACAGAATGCGCAAGTTGATCGCCAAACACATGGTAGACAGCAAGCACACAAGTCCACACGTTACCAGTTTTACTGAAGCCGATGTTACCAATTTAGTATTGTGGAGAGAGAAGGTGAAAAAGAGTTTTGAGAAAAGAGAAAATGAAAAAATCACTTTCACGCCTTTGTTCGTTGAGGCCATCGTAAAATGCATCAAGAAGTTTCCGTTGATGAACAGCTCGATAGATGGTGAACGTATTTTAGTGAAGAAAGATATCAATATTGGAATGGCAACCGCACTTCCAAGTGGAAATTTGATTGTTCCAGTTATCAAAAATGCAGATCAATTGAACTTGTTAGGTTTAACCAAACAAGTAAACAATTTGGCAAATGCTGCAAGAAATAATAAACTGAAACCGGATGATACAACCGGCGGTACTTTTACCTTGACCAATGTGGGAACTTTCGGAAGTTTGATGGGCACTCCTATTATCAATCAACCTCAGGTTGCTATTTTAGCTGTTGGTGCCATTAAAAAACGTCCGATGGTAGTTGAAACGGAACAAGGAGATTCCATTGCAATTCGTCATATGATGTATTTGAGCATGAGTTATGATCATAGAATCATTGACGGATCTCTTGGAGCTTCTTTCTTAACGGCGGTGGCCAAAGAATTGGAAGCATTTGATCCCAATCGAGAAATTTAATTTGAAA
>FRDC01004468.1_pt1 | contig 11101 bp, 14 predicted proteins | sample 1106171 | NCBI WGS metagenome assembly FRDC01 (sample SAMEA3930566, study PRJEB13176) | freshwater metagenome | biome: Drinking water system; feature: drinking water; material: water | place: Singapore | collected 2014-12-20
AGGCTGGCCAGCAGCCCGCCGCCGTTGCGCAGCCCGCCGACCAGGCCGCCCACGGTGACGGACAGCGCGGTGGCGAAGCCGCCGATCGCCGCGACCACGCCCAGCGCCAGGCGCACCGGCGCCAGCACGCGGCGCAGGAAGCTGCGCACCTGGCTGCGCACGCGATAGGCCGCGGCCAGGATGCCGCCGAGCGTGTCGAGGGCGGGGGGAAGGTTTTCCTGCCAGCGTTCGAAGATCGCCTCGAACCGGACGATGCCGACTTCCCGATCCGACCAGTCCAGGACCAAGGGCTGGGCCAGCACGACCTCGATTTCCCCCAGCCAGGGATGCACCAGGGTACCGGGCCCGGCATCGCGGGCCGCCTGCTGGATGGCCTTGGCGCGGAAGACATAGTCATCGCCGATGATCAGGCCGGAGACGCCGATGGGCCCGTCCTGCGCGCCCAGGTCTTCCCACGCCGCCTGGTCGCGGCCGGGGAAGGTGAACTTCACCCAGCGCCGCCCGGTTTCGTCCCGGGCGCGGACCATGTGGAATTCCACGTCGCGGAAGCTGGCCTCGAACAGGCCGTCGAAGAGGTCGATCAGGGGCATCTGAGGGGCTCCTCAGACCGGGCGCAGCATCAGGCCGCGGTCGGGGGTCAGGCTGACGCCGGGGGTATCGGTATCGCCACGCCGCAGCACCAGGCCGGGGGCCAGGGCGATCTCGATCCGCCCGCGCCAGTCGCTGCGCTGCTCGCCGGGCGCGGATTGTGGCTGCACCGCGGGGTCGTTGCCGTAGAAGCCGCCGGCGCGCCCGCGTTGGTTGAAGCGCCGCTGCGCCTGGCCAGGCGGAACCGGCTCGCCCGGCGACGCTTCCGCCCCCTGGCGGAAGCGGTTCAGCAGCCCGGTGACGCCCTCGCTGATCTGGTCGAATGCCCTGCCCAGCGCGTCCAGGCCATCGGCCAGGCTGCGGATGGAGGCAGCCACAAACCCCGTGGCGGAACTCAGCTTTCCGTCCAGGATATCGTTCAGCGCGACGAGCTGCGTGTTGAACCACTTCAGCACGTCGGTCGCGAGAGGCAGCACACGGCCGGCGATGTCGCCGAAATTCTCCCCGAGCTGACGCAGCTCCTCGTTGAAGCGGCGCAGGTTGGCGTCCAGGCCCTGCTCGCGGTCGGTGGCGGCCTGCTCCACGCTCGACCATTGCGCGCGGCCACTGTCGGTGCGGATGGACCCCATACGTGCCCAGCCCTCGACCGCGGAACGCACGGCAGAGGCAGCGTTGGCATCGGGGATGATCTCGCCGATCAAGCCGCGATCATGTCGGGTCAGCCGCTCGATCTGCTTGAGAAGGGCGAAGACCGGATCCCTGCCGACGCTCCGCGCATGCGCCACGACCCGGCGCGGATCCATGCCAAGCTTCTCGATCATCCGCTTCTGGAAGTCTTCGCCGGAGAACTGGACAAGGGCTTGATCGACAGCTTCCGCTGCCCGCGTGCCGCCGCGGCCGTACTGATCCCGCGCCACCTGGTTCCAGGCCGAGATCGTCGCAACCGCCTGGTGGCCGCGCAGCCCATGACCTGATGCCCGGCCAAGCTGCACGCCCAGGTGCTCCACCATGTCGCGCACCTCGAAGCCGCCAAGCTGGCCCGACCGCATCGCTATGGCGTAGGCGCGCTGCATCCCCTCCACGCCCTCAATGTTCGCCACGCGCTCGAGAGTGAAGGTGAAGTGCGCCAGGTCCTCGGCCGCTGCCCCGGTCGCGGATGCGAAGCGGGCCAGGGTTGGCATGAAGACGCTCGCCTGCGCACGCTCCATCCCGCGTCCGATCAGGGTCCCCTCAGCTGTGTTGAGGTCGGTGCTGCTTAGCGCCCGCTGTCGCGCAAGCGCGCGGTTCGCGTCTCGCATTTGGCGTTGCATGGCTTCGATGGCATTGCCACTGACGCCTGCGGTGATGGCGATGTCGCGCAGCTTACCTTCAAGCGAGGCGGCGGAGCGGATCGCCGCCGCGAAGCTGATTGCACCGATGACCGCACCGATCCCGGACATACGGCGCGCAGCTGACGCGAGCCCACTGAGCCGCGCCTGGAGCGCCCGCAGCCCGGCCGTGGCGCGGTCTGCGAGGGTCAGCACCAGGCGGGCGATCATGTCGCGGCCGGCGGCCATCTATCGCTCCTTCCGCCGCCGCTCGCTCACCCCCGCTGCGGCCGAGTACCAGAAGGCCAGGTCCTGGTCGGTCAGCCCCTCAAGCTCGGCGCGGGACCAGTGGAACCACTCGGCCAGCTCGGCCAGCCTTAGCGGCCAGTCGGACGGCCAGCCGGCAAGAAAAAACCCAGTACCTCGACGACCGCCATGATGTCGGCACCATCCATCCGGTCGTAGAGCGCCTGCGCTTTCGCGTGAGGGATGCGCGCGCTGCGGCCCAGACTGACCGCCCCTGCGGCGTCGCCGGCCGCCGTGATGGCGCGGATGTCGGCGCCGGTCAGCCGATGCATCAGCAGCTCGACGAACTCCTCCGAACGCTCCTGCCCGCCCTGGCGAAGCCGCAACGTCACCGGATAGCGCAGCGGTAGGCGCACCCGCCCATCAGCCATCTCGATTGCCTGGCGCGGTAGCCGCGGTGCGTCGCTGGGCTCAGCCTCCCGCTCCGGCATCTCGACCACGTCCGTGTCGGCTGGTGCAGGCGCTGCCGCGGCCGCCGCGGCCGCCAGCGGTTCGTCCAGATCCACGACCTGCGCGTCGATCCCGTCACCCATTGAGGGTCTCCTCCGCGAAGCCCGCCGCGAACTCCAGCTTGACCTTGCCGCCCTCCCCGCCCGTGGCGTTCGGGCGGTTGGTCAGGAAGGCGTCCGGGAAGACGTAGGTCTGGCCCGTGTCGCAGATCACCTGCAGCTCGCCCTGGTTGGTGGCCCAGAGGTCCGTCATGCGGCGTCCGCGGTCCAGCGGGATGGTGGCGCTGACCGTGCTCGCCTCCATCTCCCCGGCCCAGCCGACCTGGCGGCCGTAGATCACCGGGTTCTTCTTGATGCCGCCGAGCATGAGCTCGGAGCCCTTCTCGCAGGCCAGCTTCTCGCCGCGCCACACCAGGTCGATGATGCCGAGGGTCTGGGCCATGGCTTACGCCTCGAACTCAAGCGCCACGGCCAGCACCATCAGGTTCCCGATGATGCGCACCACCTGGCGGCTGTTGACGCGGTTGCGGTCGGTGCCGTCGCGCACGAAGCTGCTCTCGGCCGCGGTCTCCTGCGTGGCCTCCGTCCAGCCGAGGCGTTCGTACTGGACGCAGCGGGCGGTCCAGGACGAATGCAGGATGCGCGGCGTGACGACGGTGGGGGAGAACTCCGCACCCAGCGCGCCGTCGTCGGCCAGCTTGTGGCGCGGGAACTGCAGCGTCACCCAGGTGCGCCAGTCATGCCGGATGCGCGACAGGGTCTTCGGCACCATGATGTCCAGCCAGGCCGTGTCGTCCACGCCCAGGCCGGTCTTCTGGTACATCGTGATGACGCGCTCCAGCGTCACCGTGCCGTCCTGGCCGACCAGGAAGGTGCTGATGCCGTCGCGCAGCAGGCCGTCGCGCTCGCTTTCGATGAAGCGGGCGGAGGCCGCCGGTGCGACGATTCCGGGCAGCGCCAGGCCGCGCAGCTGGCGCGCCGGGTCGTTGGTCAGCTGGAAGGCGCAGACCGCGGCCAGGCAGGCCGCGACGGCCCAGGGCTCGCTGACCATGCCGTTCATGCCCAAGGCGGTGACGTGCTGGCTGTTCCGCCCCGCGCCGTAACTGCCGAGCGTGCCGTAGCTGCCGGCGACCGCCACATAGGCATGCGCGTCGAGCCGCCCCATGGCGCCGTAGCGCCGCAGCAGGTCGGTCTCCAGCAGCGCCATGTTCGTGGCATCGGACCAGCCGAGCGCGATGTCCGTGTACCAGTCAGACGCGACGGCGGAGAGCGCGGCGGTGATGTCCACCACGCCGCTGCCGCTGGCCATCGCCGTGACGGTGGCGGTGAGGCCCGCCGGCGTCACCTCGTCCGCGCGATAGTTGAGCCGGACGTCGATGGCGTTGCCGATGGTGCCGACATGCCGCGCCGTCAGGGTGACGGTGCCGGTGGTGGCGGTGGCGGTCACCGGCAGGGCGGTGTTGGCGTTGATCGCGTCGCGCAGCCGGTTGCCGATGGTGGTCGGCGTGTCGGTCAGGCTGACCGCAGCTGTCACGCGCACCCCGGCGATATAGACCGCCAGCGTGCCGGCGGCGGTGGGCGACCCGGTCAGGGCTATGGAGCCGGTGGCGGCGGCGCCGGACGGGTCCGCGACCGCCATCGCGAACAGCGGCGTGGTGGGGTTCGCCAACAGGAAGGCGGCGCACATGCGCGCCAGCTGGCTGCCCGCGCCGAACAGGCCGATCGCCTGGTCCGGCCGGGTGATCGGGTAGGCGCGCAGCACCGTGGCACTGCCGGCGCCGCTGCCGCGCATCTGGCCGACCAGCAGCGCGCGGGTCGGGTAGGGCAGGATGCCGATGTTGGAATAGGTCGGGCGGACCTCGACGAAGGTGCCCGGCACCCGCCAGTCGTTCGGGATCTGCTCGAAGGCGGGGATGCTGACGCTGCCGCTCACCGGGTCTTCTCCTTCGCGGGGGCGGGCGCCGGCGCCGGCGCCGGCGCCGCCGGCACCTCCAGCAGGTCGCCCTCCGCCAGGCGGCGGCTGATGAAGAGGTCGCGCTCGACCTCGACCATCCCCGTCTCGTCGGTCAGCACCTGGCCGTCGGGCAGGCGCACGCGGCGGCCGGGGGCCGTCATCACCAGGATGGTCATGCACCCCTCACGGTGTTGTCGTCGGTGGCCGCCGCATCGACCGGGAAGTCCCAGACCACCCGGGTGCGGAGGAAATCGTCCAGATCGAGCGGCTGGCGCCACTGCAGGCCGATCGCCAGCGTGATGCGGATCAGCGCCGTCTGCTCGTCGGCGTCGCCGTCGAAGTAGCTGTTCACCAGCCCGGTCACGCGGACGGTGCCGCTGGCGGTGCCCGGGTCCGTGCCGCCCAGGGTGAAGCCGCTGAGCGCATAGACGGCGACGCCCGCCATGCCGAAGCCGCCCGGGCCCTGCGCGTCGCCCAGCAGGCGTTCCGCGGGCCGCAGGTTGCTGGCGACCAGGAACAGGTCCCAGACCGCGTCGCCATCCAGCACGCGGCCGGCGTCCGGGCGCGGCGTGAAGCCGGTGAAGCCCAGCCCGACGAAGGGCTTGCGCCGCACCAGGCTGGCCCAGATCGAGGGCGTGAGCCGCGCCGGCACCATCTCATGCGCGAAGCGGGCCGGCGGGAAGACCAGCTCCAGCCGCGCGCGCAGCAGCTGGTACTGGCGGTGCAGCGGGCCGGCCAGGACGGGATCGAAGGTCTCGGGCATCAGGGCAGCCCTGGGCCCTGGGCGAAGTCGCGGGCGCGGTCGGAGACACGGGCGCCGGCGATGGACGGCGCGCTGGCCGCGGCCAGCGTGGCCGCCAGCAGCACGGCGCCGTCGGCGATCTTGCCGAGCCAGCCGAGGATCTCCCGCCGCTCCGCGATCATCTGCTCGGACGGGGTCTTCTGCTCCCCGCGCGCCAGGTCGTAGCGCGCCAGGGTGCAGCAGGCGTCGGCGATCTCCTGCGGCACCGGGGAAAGCGGCACCGCGTAGCGGCGGCGCACATAGCTGTCGATCAGCGCGGTGGCGCTGTTCAGCGCCAGATCGACCCGCGCGAAGTCGATCACCCCGTCCAGCTGACCTTCCGGCGCGGACAGGCGGATCAGGTCCACCTCCCCGAACCGGGCGATCATGTCCTCGGACGCGGCATAGGCCATGGGTCAGGCCTCGGTCTCTGCCGGCGGGTCGTCGTGCGGGCCGGTGACGGTGAAGCTGGCGCCGGGGTCGCATTTCAGCGCCTCGAACAGCTCGTCCGTCATCTCCGCCGCGGGCACGCGGGTGCTCGGCTCCCAGGCGCGGCCGCCGCGGCGGAAGCCGGCGGGGCGCATGCAGGTGACCAGGTAGTGGCCGGTCGGGGCGGCCGCATCCTTGGCGGCCGCCGGCGTCTTCGCTGCCATGTCAGCTCTCCGTCAGATCAGGCTGTCAGGCCAGCCAGGGCACGACGAGCAGCTCGGCCGTGTTCTGCCAGACGTTGGTGGCGCCGGAGGCGTTACGCTCCGCCGTCAGGATGGCGCGGCCCGCCGCTTCCAGGGCCGGCGGCACGACCAGGAGGTTCGGCATGATGCCGAGGGGCCGGCCGTAATCGCCCTTCATGCCCATCATCGCGGCGCGCGCGGTGGAATAGGCGGTGGCGTCCAGCGTCTGCTTCGACCCGTAGGCCAGCTGCCAGAAGCCATAGCCGGCATTCGCGCGGCCTTCGACGCCGTAGCGGTATTCCTTGCGGTTGAAGACCACCTCGTCCGTCGGCGCATCCATCCGGACCATCTCGAAGGGCCGGCGGGTCTGGTAGATCAGCGGCTTCATCACGCGCGACATATCCAGCAGGAACCAGGGCGTTCCGCTACCGCCGCCGGTGTTGGACACGTTCTGCGCGACGCCGCTGGCGTCGAGCACCGGGTGATCGCTGTCGAAGAAGTACTGCCCGTCGTAGCAGAGGCTGGCGAAGCCGGCGATCAGCAGCGGCCAGAGCAGCTCGTCCGGGAAGGCCGCGGTGGCCCGCCCCATCTCCGTGAACATCGGCGTGTAGATGCCGACGTTGTCGTCCTCCAGGTCGTCCCGCAGGACGCTGATGGTCATCTCCCAGGGCTTGTTCTTGATGGCGTAATTGTAGGCCTGGAGGTTGTTGATCACCCGGTCGCCGATCCATTCGCGGATCTTCGGGAACTGGCCGAGCCAGCCGTACTCGTTCTGGCTGGTGGTGCTGGGCACCGTCATGGCGACGCGGGGATACTGCGACGCGGCCTGGCCGAGACCGCCCTGGAAGGCGGCGCTGAAGCCGGTGTAGAGCGTGCGCAGGTTGCCGGTGTTGATGATCATGGACGCGGCCTCCTCAGATCTCGACCCAGACGCCCTGGGCGTCCACGCCGCGGATGATGCCGGCGATGGAGCGGGTGCTGGTCCCGCTCGTCTTCGCCACGGTCTGATCATCGACGATGTAGCAGCTGGCGCCGTAGTCAGCGGCGGCGATGGCGTCGCCCGCCGCGCTGTTGGCGAAGCGATAGGTGCCGCGCTTGGCGCGGATCTTCCCAGGATAGGCCTGGTCCAGGGTGCTGTTCTGCGCGACGCCCAGGGCCTTGAGGGTGGTGGAGACAGACCCCACCACGATGGCGCCGGACGCGTTCAGGCAGACCAGCGCCCCCTTGTAGATGACCTGGCCGGCGGCCGGCGCGTCTTCGTAGACGCGGCCGACTTCCTCCGGCGTGTTCCGGTCAGCGGCGAGAGCGGCCATGTCAGCGAGCCTCCATCAGGCCAAGCTTCTTGCGCTGCTCGGCGTACTTGGCGGGATCGAGGCCCATCAGGGCGACGAGGCGCGCCTCTTCACCCGCGACCGGCGCGGCGCCATCGGTGGGCGGAGGGTTCACCACGCCGCCGGCGTTGATGCTGACCAGCGCGGCCAGCTCCGTCTCGACCGCCTTCGGGTCGGCGACGGCGCGGGCGATGTAGTGCTCGCGCAGCGCGCGGATCGGCTTGCCGGCGGTGATCGCGCCATCCACCAGCGCCTCCGCCCGGGTGCGGGCGGTCTGCTGGTTCAGCGTGGTGAGCTGGGTCTCCAGCGTCACCACCCGCTGCGCCAGGGCGGCGGGGTCGCCGGCGGCGGCGCGCGCGGTCAGCGTGGTGACGATGACGTCCGGCGTCGCATCGGCGCCGAGGCCGGCGGCGGTGGCGACGCGGGTCAGCATCGCCTGGCCGGTGCGCTGCGCCTCGGACGCCGCGCGGGCGCCGGCGAGGATCGCCGCCTCGTCCGCCGTCTCCGGCAGGCCGAGCGCGGCGCGAAGCTGGGTGAGATCCAAGGCAGACTCCTCCGTGAGCAGGGAAAGGCCCGGCACCGCCGGGGTGTTGGTCAGCGCGGCGCGCACCAGGCGCAGCACCTGGCCGTCCTTCGTGTGCTCGATCACCGGGCTGACGGCGCGATAGGCGCGCTCCGCCAGCAGCGACCGGCCCGTGTCGGTCCATTCGACGCGGCCCCAGAGGCCGTCGTCGCGGGCCTGCAGCTCCGCGATCCAGCCGCGCGCCGGGGCGGCGCCGCCGTTCNNGGTCGGTGGCGTGGTTCTCGTCCAGCGGCAGCGGCAGGGCGGCCAGGCTGGCGGCGACGACGCCGGCGGGGTCCACGATGCGCCACGGGCCGCGGCCGTCCACAGCGCGGAATTCTCCCGCCGGGACGAACCGGATCCAGTCCGGCACCGTGTCGCCGTCGAAGGCGAGCGCGGCGGCTGCGAGGAGGGCGAGCGGCATGGGTCCGCAGCCTGGACGCGCGCGCGCAGCCTGGGCACGGTCCAGCGTCGGACCGGCGCGGAATTCGAAAGCGGCTGGGAAGGCCGTGGAGGGGGGGGGCAGCGCTGGCAGGGCGATGGGGCGCGCGGTGGCGCAAAACCCGCGCTACCCCCTCTTACGCGCTATTATGGGCCTCTTAGAAATCGGTGCGCTGGACGGCTGTGCAGCATGGGGGGCGTCACCGCCGCATGGCCCGGGCCAGGAAGGCCTCCGCGACCTCCAGCACCGTCTCCTCGTCCGCGTCGCCGATGCCGAGGTAGGGGCGCGCTGGGATGGTGACCTGGCGCGCCTTGACGAGGGCACCGGCCAGCCGGAAGACCAGGTGGGGGCCGTTGCGCGGCTTGATGACGGCGCCGAACTGGTGGACCGCAGCGTAGATCTTGTTCGACCCCACCGCCAGCTCGCGCCCCGCCACGTCGAAGGTGATGCTGCCCTGCAGGCCGCCACGCATCCCGCTCTCCCGCAGGATGCCGGGACCCGTCTTGCCGGCTTCATAGGCCGGATTGAGCGCCTCCCAGGGATGGCCGTCCGGGTCCGTGCCCAAGTCGAAGCGATTGCGGGTGTTGCGCGCCAGGCCGGCGCCGATCACCCGCAGGATCGGCACCGGGTTGCCCCAGGCCGCAGCCGCGCGCTGCAGCTGCTGCTGCGCCTGGGTGGCGTCGAGATGGGCGGTGATGCTGGCGCCGGCCATGGCGGGCCGTCAGCGCGCGTCGTCGAAGACAATCGCGGTCCGGCCGCCCTCATCCTCGCGGCGCCAGAGGTAGGCAAGCCTGCCCTCCTCCTGCATGCCGCGCTCGTCCTCGCGCAGCTGCGCGACCAGGTCGCGCAGATCGGCGTCCGGCATCGTCGCCATCGCGGCGCGGATCTCGGCGGTCTCGATGCGGGCGCTCGCCCAGGCCAGCAGCTGCTTGCGGGTCTCGGACATGGCGGTGACGCTACCCCGCTTCCGGGATCACGACCAGCGTAACCTCGTCCGCCCCCGCCTGCAGGACGCGAAACCTGGTGCCCGGCCGCATCAGCACCTCCCATTGCTGAAACCGCACGCGGGGCACGGCGTGCACATAGGCAACGCCGCCGGCGCCGGCGGGCACCAGGATTCGCACCCGCATCGCCTTGTTCTTCATGATGTCGGCGATGCCGGGCGACAGGGACGCCGACACAAAGGGCAGCCGGGTGAAGGTCTCACCCGCCCTGGCACCTCGCAGGCGCTCGGCCTCTTCGGGGCCGACCCCGCGGAAGACGAGCATGTCTTCGGGCGCCTGGGCGCGCGCCAACGCCTGGTCGAGGCGCTCGATCGCGGCACGCAGCGGCAGCGGCTGGACGACGCCCCGCAGGCTATCGTTCATGCGCCGGCCGAGCATGCCCTTGTAGTCCGCCAGGGCGCCCGCCTCCTCTGGCGAGAGGCCCTCAGCCCAGGGGCGGTACGCCTCTTCGAACGCGGCGTCGGCGGCCTCCAGGCTGGCGAAGGCCCGTGGCTGTGGCAGGCGTGGCGCGTCCTGTATGGCGGCCGGCGCCGGCGGCGGCCATGCCCCCGTCGGCGGCCGCAGCACCGCATCGCGCGGCAGCTCAGGGCGCTGCCCGCCTTGCCACGCCTGTCCCGGATTGTAGTCGAAGCCCGGGTCGATGCCGATCGGCACCTCCCGCGTCTCCCCCGTGCGCGGGTTCGTCCACGGCCTGGTCATCACCGGCGGCGACGGGTCGGGGCCGTCCCGGCCCATGCGCTGCAGCCCGCGGGCCGACAGCACCTCCACCCGGCAGCCGCAGCGCCAGCCATTCGGCGGGTAGTGCGCCGACCACCACGGGTCGCTGGCCAGCAGGACCTTGCCGTTCCAGGACAGGTGCTGCAGCCGCGGGTGGCGCGACCCGGAATGCACATACCGCCAGTAGGGATAGACGGCGAGCGTGTCGGGCTCCGTGGCCTGGGCGTAGCGGCCGGCGGAATACGCCGTGGACAGGTTGGTCTCGAAGATGATGCGGGCGCGCCAACCCGGCGTGCCGGTGTGCTGCCAGCCGTGCTTCTTCACCAGCGCATTGAAGCTGCGGAGGAAGTCCGCCGGCGTGATGCCCTGCTCCAGCCCCTTCGCCACCTCCTCCCGGAAGTCCTGCACCAGCGCCTGCGTCGCCGCGCCGGCGACCATGAAGCTGCGGCTGTGTGCCTCCGCCCAGACGTCCAGGTAGCTCTGGGTGGTGACGTTCGTCTTCTGGCGGAAGAAGTCGATGGCCTCGCGGAAGGGCAGGCCGATGCCGCGCGCCGTGGTGCGGGCATCGCCAGGGCCGGCGGTTCCCGACATCGGCTACGGCCGCAGCTCGTCCAGCAGCGCGGCGCGGCCGACCAGGTGGGCCAGCGACATGGCCGCGCCCATCGCCTCCGCCAGCGCCGTCGGATCGAGCTCGAGCGCCGCCAGCCGCGCGGCAAGGGCTGCCATGTCCTCCCCGGCAGTGATCGCCGCCTGGATCTCTGCCTCGAGCCCGCCGGTCAGCCCCGACAGCGCGCGCTGCGCCTCGACGGCCAGCTGCTCGGTCAGCTGCTCGACATGCTCGGCCGAGGCCGGCGCCGCGGCCAGCAGGGACCGCAGTCGGGTCAACGCTTCCCGCGTCGGGTCTCCCGACGCCGGCGTGTCCGGCTCCTCCGATTTCTTCGGCGGCGCCGCGCCGGGTCCCCCCCGAGCTCCGGGGCGCGGCGCCGCCG
>FRDC01002852.1_pt3 | contig 11094 bp, 11 predicted proteins | sample 1106171 | NCBI WGS metagenome assembly FRDC01 (sample SAMEA3930566, study PRJEB13176) | freshwater metagenome | biome: Drinking water system; feature: drinking water; material: water | place: Singapore | collected 2014-12-20
CTCTCAAATAAATCAGGAGATCCGGAGGTTGAACCATGGAACGAAGGGTTTCAAAGAAACGGAAATAGTTGTCAAAATCGCGTTTGCTCATCAGACCCATTTCATGAAGGTTTGGTGCGAAGATGTGCGCATCTTCATAAATGGTACGGTCTTGTACCACTGTTTCTGTACCGCGATGGATATCGAGTAATTGATTCAAACGACTGTTGAGGAAGTAGATTTGAAGATTGAAACTCCAACGGGGCATGTCCTCGTAAAAATCGAAGAGATAGGGATTGTGATCCACATCTTCGAATTGAGGAATCCAGCGATAGTGTTTGCTCAATAATTCGGTCAATGTTGTTTTACCGGCACCGATGTTTCCGGCAATCGCAATATGTTTTGGTTTTTTAGTCTTCGCCATGCCACTCTTGCGTTTCCGCATTTAAAGTTCAACAATAAATAGGAAGCCTTTAAAAGTATTGAATTCCTATCAATCAACAAGTAATTTTTGATTTAACTAGTAATATTTGAGGCCAATAGCTGATCGAACCAAGTCCATGGTAGCTTTAGCGCTTGTTCTTGCCTTTTCTGCGCCCTGCTCCATTACTTGTTTTAAATAAGCTTCATCCTGTTGAATTTCAGCGGCTTTTGCACGAATTGGAGCAATGAATTTGATCATATCTTCTGCTAATTGCTTTTTCAAATCACCATAACGAATGGTACAAGCATTGAAATCGGCATCGAATTTTGCTACTACCTCTTCAGCACAGACTAGCTTCATCAAAAGGAAGATGTTTTCGATGTAGTCGGGCTTGGCACTATTGGGTTCTGTTGGACCGGCATCCGTTTTCGCCTTCATCACTTTTTTGCGAATCAAATCATCGTCGTCTGCCAAATAAAGGGTAGCGAGTTGGTTTTCGCTTTTACTCATCTTACCGGCACCGTCGAGACTGGGTACTTTTACCAGTTCTTCTCCAAAATTGAACGCAAAAGGCTCCGGAAATACATCACCATAGCGGTGGTTAAAACGATTCACAAAATTGCGGGCCATTTCCAAATGTTGTTCTTGGTCTTTGCCCACAGGAACGTACTTGGCTCGGTGCAAAATGATATCGGCAGCTTGTAATACCGGATAAGTAAGCAAGCCTGCATTTACGTTGTCGGGTTGTTGTTTTGCTTTGTCTTTAAAAGTCACTGTTTTCTCCAATTCCCCTTTGTAAGCCAACATGTTGAGATAGAGGTACAATTCAGCGGTTTCATGTACATGACTTTGGCAGTACAGCGCCACTTTATTGGGATCTAGACCACAGGCAATGTTTTCAGCCAATACACGCTTTACATGGCCTTTTAATGCTTCTGTATCGGGGTGAGTAGTGAGGGAATGCCAATCGGCTACCATGAAGAAGCAATCAAATTGCTCTTGCATTCGAACGTAGTTCTTAACGGCACCAAAATAGTTACCCAGGTGCAAAAAACCGGTGGGTCTTATCCCACTCATTACGATTTCTCTTTTCCCATCCATAATCAGTACTTTTTCGTTGTTCAAGGGCGGCGAAGATAGCGTCTTTATCCGGTTCTTCCGTCCTTTTATCAGTCAAAATTCCCTGTCATAAACTTCGCCCCCAAAACATTAAACAATGCCTATATTTGAGCTATGGAAGTTACGGACAGTCTTGTAAATAATCTGGCGAATTTGGCTCGTTTAGAGTTCAATGTGCAAGAAAAAGAATTAATTAAGAAGGATCTGCAACAAATGATCGGTTTTGTCGACAAATTAAAGGAACTCGACACTACCGGAGTAGCTCCATTGCTTCACATGAGCGAGGCGATGAATAGGCTTCGAGACGACGAAGTAAGGGGCTCTGCAAGCCGGGAAGAGGCCTTGCAAAATGCGCCCGAAACAGACGGAACCTATTTCAGAGTGCCGAAAGTGATTAAAAAATAACCTTAACCAAATCATATGAACAGTATTATTCATCTGGAAAGTATTCGCAAAAGCTACATCATGGGTAAACACGAGCTCCAAGTTTTGAAAGGAGTGAGTTTGGATATCCTAAAAAACGAATACGTGGCGTTAATGGGACCTTCGGGTTCCGGCAAAAGTACCTTGATGAATATTCTGGGCTGCCTCGACTCTCCCTCTTCAGGCCAATACATTTTGAATGGTCAAGACGTGAGTAAAATGGCCGATGATTCCTTGGCAGAAGTAAGAAATAAAGAAATTGGTTTCGTGTTCCAACAGTTTAACCTCCTTCCTCGTTTAACAGCAGCTGAAAACGTAGCACTGCCGCTGGTATATGCGGGGATGAACAAGAAAATGAGGATTGAAAAAGCGATGGAAGTGCTCGCTAAAGTGAATTTGACCGATCGTTCACATCACCGCCCAAATGAAATGAGCGGTGGTCAGTGTCAACGTGTAGCCATTGCGCGCGCATTGGTAAACGACCCTTCTTTGATTTTGGCGGATGAACCTACCGGTAACCTCGATACCAAAACCTCCTACGAAATCATGGATATCTTCGGAAAAATTCATGCAGGCGGGAATACGGTTGTATTGGTTACACACGAGGAAGATATTGCCAACCATGCGCACCGCATCGTGCGATTGAGAGATGGCGTAATTGAAACGGATAAGAGAAGAGAGCCTACAACAGCAGCTCACAGCTAATTTAAAGATTTGTCAAATCGATTTTTTGATACTCGAAATCTCGCGCAAGCGGGATTTTTTGTTTAGACAAGATTCCCCACCATCTTTCCCCAAATCGAATAATCTATCTTTAATTGAACTTTTCGAAGACTACCTTTGTTTTTTGAGTTCATCCTATTAGCATTATGGCATTCAAAATATATACAAAAACAGGGGACCAGGGTAAGACTTCATTGATTGGAGGAACGAAAGTGCCGAAGAGTCATATCCGTATTGAATCGTATGGAATAATCGACGAATTGAATTGCTATGTTGGGTTGGTGCGAGATGTTTGTGGAAATGAAGCAATTGGAGCTTTATTACGGATAATTCAAGATCGATTGTTTACTATCGGATCTTCTTTGGCTTGTGATCCCGAAAAAGAGCCCAAAATGAAAATTCCTGATTTGAAAGAAGAGGATGTGGTGCAATTGGAAAAAGCGATTGACCAAATGACGCAGGAATTGCCGGAAATGAAATCGTTTATCTTACCGGGTGGTCATACCACCATTTCATATACTCAAATTGCCCGTTGTGTTTGTAGAAGAGTAGAACGCTTGTGTGTTGCCTTACATGAAAGTGGCGAATACGTAGAACCACTGGTGATAATTTATCTGAATCGCTTAAGCGATTATCTCTTCACTTTGGCGCGTTATTTTGGAATGTTATTGGGTGTGGCCGATATCCCTTGGCGCCCTCGCATCAGTTAATTCCCGGCTACAATCAATCCATCTTTCATGTGCAGTCGGCGATCGCTTTGTCCGGCCAACTCTTCATTGTGTGTTACAATCAGAAAAGTTTGGTTCAAATTGGCTCGAAGTGTAAAGAATAGATTATGAAGCTCCTTTGCATTATTGGTATCGAGGTTGCCTGAAGGCTCATCAGCGAAAATAATAGCTGGGTTATTAATAAGTGCTCTTGCCACCGCTACCCTTTGTTGCTCACCGCCGGAAAGTTGTTGGGGTTTGTTTTGAGCGCGATCTTTCAATCCCAATAAATCAAGTAATTCCAAGGCTCTAAGTTCCACTGCCTTTTTCTTTCCTTGGGCTAGCCAACCCGGGATGCAGATGTTTTCTATTGCTGAGAATTCGGGTAATAAGTGGTGGAATTGGAACACAAATCCAATTTGCTTGTTTCGAAAAGCGGCTAACTGGCGGTCATTTTTGAAATTTATTGGAGTGCCATTAATGGTAATGGTGCCGGAATGGGGCTTATCGAGCGTCCCTAAAATGTGTAAAAGGGTGCTTTTTCCGGAGCCTGAGGGTCCGACAATGCTAACAATTTCTCCTTTTTCGATGGTTAAATCGACCCCTTTTAGTACCTGAAACTGGTCGTAATACTTTTGTATGTTTCTAGCTTCTAACATAATATAAACCCATGAGCGCCTTGAAGATACGCCCATTTCCGATAAACGGGAGGTGTTTTACAAAATTGTTCCACCAATCTTCATAAGTTTGATTTGGTAGTTTCGTAAGGAAAGTTACTTTTGCGAAAAATTAAAAAGGATGTTCTGGACACTAGAATTAGCCTCTTATTTGGAAGATGCACCTTGGCCTGCTACCAAGGACGAGTTGATTGACTACTGTATTCGTAGTGGCGCTCCTATTGAAGTAATTGAAAACCTTCAAGAATTGGAAGACGAGGGCGAAATTTATGAAGGTATTGATGATATCTGGCCCGACTATCCAAGTCAGGACGATTTCTTCTTCAACGAAGATGAATACTAGGGCTTTGGAGCCTTGCTAAAGCTGATCTTAAACCAAAGCATGCATAATGCCAAGGCTAGGATAATAGAGTTAGCAACAATCATGGGACGAAGTCCCAAATAGATTCCGTAGAAGAGCCATGTAGATACGTTACCCAAAAGTATAATGATCATCCAGATGGACAAATCACCCACCGACTTGGTTTTCCAAGCCTGGTAAACTTGAGGAACAAACGTAGTGCTGCTTAATACGGCTCCAAAATAGCCAACTGCTTCGATCCACTCCATAAATCAGTAGTTTACAATACAAAAGATGCCGACTTTTCAGTCAGCATCTTTTTTTTATTTGAATTATTTTTCCATTTGTTCAATAACCGCCGGAGTTACGCCGGTAAAGCTGAATCCTCCATCGTGGAAGAGGTTCTGCATGGTTACCATGCGGGTATAGTCGCTGAACAAGGTAACGCAATAGTCAGCACACTGGTCTGCATCTGCATTTCCGAGTGGGCTCATTTTTTCTGCGTAGCTGATGAATCCATCAAACCCTTTTACACCGCTACCTGCTGTTGTTTTGGTAGGCGATTGTGAAACGGTGTTCACGCGTACTTTTCTTTTAGCACCGTAGTGATAACCAAAGCTGCGTGTTACGCTCTCCAACAAGGCCTTTGCATCTGCCATTTCATTGTAATCGGGGAACACACGTTGTGCGGCAATATAGGTAAGCGCCACTACACTACCCCATTCATTCAAAGCATCTAAATCCCATGCTGTGCGGAGTACGCGGTGTAAGCTCATTGCAGAAATATCGAGTGTTTTCGAATTCCACTCATAGTTCATTTCAGTATAGTGTTTGCCTTTTCTTACGTTGATACCCATTCCAATAGAATGGAGCACGAAATCGATCTTTCCACCAAAATGAGCCATGGATTGCTCGAATAAGTTTTTGAGGTCGTCCATATTGGTTACATCGGCTCCAATTACCGGAGCATTCACAGCCTCCGCCAATTTATTGATCTCGCCCATGCGAAGCGCTACTGGAGCATTGCTCAGTACTAATTGAGCGCCTTCTTCGTGGCATTTGATGGCAGTACGCCATGCAATTGATTTTTCATCCAATGCACCGAAAATGATGCCCTTTTTACCTTTCAAAATGTTGTTAGCCATAATTGTGCTTTTTGGTATTTGCGGGTCAAAAGTATTGAAAAGAGAGAAAACAATTAATAATTAAGAATTAATAATTAATAATTGGGGACCCCGAGGTTGTGGATAGGCTAATTTAATATTATACCCTGAGATTGAATGCAACGAATTCGCGACGACTTCTTCCTCTTGTTTTACCAAAGAAAACTCTGTTTATAACAGATTCGCACAGATGAGAACCCGATTTTCAAACAACCTGACTGCCGGCTGTTTCATTATTAATTATTCATTATTAATTATTAATTAATTCCCCACCATTTCCCTCGCATTCTCCAACGCTGCCGCTGTTGGTTTTTCGCCACTTAGCATTTTCGCAATGGCGGTGATGCGTTCATCGGTTGTGAGCTGTCGAATATTGGTTTTGATGGCGTCGCCTTTTATTTCTTTATAAACAAAGTAATGCGCATTGGCTTTTCCTGCAATTTGCGGTTGGTGCGTGATACAAATGATCTGAATTTTTTCAGCCAAGCCTTTCAAAATAATACCTACCTGACGGGCTGCTTCGCCGCTGATTCCGGTATCAATTTCATCAAATATTAGGGTAGCTAGTTGCAAGGATTTCGCGACAAGCGATTTAATACACAACATCAATCGGCTCAGCTCTCCCCCACTTGCTACTTTTCGTATGGGCTCAAACTTATTGCTCTTATTGGCATCGAACAAGAAAGCGATCTCATCTTTCCCGAAATAATGGAGTTGTTGCGAGGGCTCCACATTCACTTTCAAACGCGCATTCGGCATGCCCACTTGGGCGAGCAAGGTATTTACCTGATCGCAAAGTGGCTTTATTTGCTTTTGACGTTTTGCACTTAAGCTTGCCGCTAGCTCTTCCAATTTGGATTCAACATTTGCAACTGTTTTTGCTGCAGCAGCAATTTGATCATCGATTTCTAATACGGCTTGCAGTTTATTTGAAAGCTGTTCTTTTAATTCCAACAACTCGTTCGTAGTGTTTAACCCATGCTTCTTTTGAAGTTTGTAGCCAATTGCCATGCGCTCTTGCAAATGGTTCATTCGCTTGGGATCGAATTGTACTTGATCACCCACTGCCTCCAATTCATTGTACACATCCTTCAATTCAATGTACGCCGATTGCAATCTTTCTTGCAACGAAGCCAAAGAAGGCATTAAGCTGCTATAATGTTGAAGTTGATTTGCGAATTGTTTTAGCTGTTGCGTAATGGGGGTTTCTCCCTCTCCTAATCCAAACACTACTTTTGAAATTGCTTCTTTTATCTCTTCCGTATTGGCTTGAATTTTAAATTCTTCGTTTGCCAATTCTAATTCACTATCTGAGAAATTAGCTTCTTCCAATTCATCGAACAAGAACTTATTGTAGTCGTACTCTTTCGTGAATTGCTCTTTTTGCAGTTGCAATGCAGCAAAGGTTTTCTTTGCTTCTTGCCATTCGGCGAACAAGTTTTGGTATTGTTCTAACACTGCATCATTGGAGGCCAAAGCATCCAATACTTCTCGTTGAAAATCAGAAGCGCCCAGGTCTAAGGTATCAAACTGCCGGTGCAGGTCAACCAGCATGCTGCTTAAGTTGCGAAGTTGTTCGAGGGTTACAGGCGTGTCGTTGATAAAGGCACGCGATTTGCCGCCGGAATTGATCTCTCTTCGAATGACCAATTCATTCTCTGCGTCCAAATCTTCCTCCTTTAAAAATTTTTGAATGGACTTTTTGCCAATGACGTCGAAAAAACCTTCTACAATGCATTTCTTTTGACTATTTAACAGCACAGAAGTGTCGGCACGATCGCCTAATATCAGGGACAAAGCCCCCATCAGAATAGATTTACCGGCTCCGGTTTCTCCTGTAATTCCATTAAAATGAGCATCGAAATCAATTTCGATGGCGTCGATAATGGCGTAATTCTGTATGCTGAGTCGCTTAAGCATAGTACTAAATATAATAGCAAATTAGCGATTAACCGCTAATATTCGTCAATTCTTACTTGTAAATTATCAGGGTGTTTTTCCACAACGCAATACGCCTGCTTTGGCTCTTTGGTCGAGGGAGTTTTTGTAGTCGTGATTGTCCATATCAAGGCATTCTTGATACCATTTAAGCGCTTCTGTAAGTTGCCCTCTAGCTTCGAACAGCATTCCTAATTGAAGGGCAGAACGTGCGGCAAAATATTCAGTTCTTTCTCGGCCTTGTTGAATGGCCAATTTGTAAAAGGGGATGGCTTCTTCGGTGCGTCCCAATTCGTCGTAAATTCTCGCTACCCTGTAATCGAATTCAATTTGATCTACCGTGTTTTTGAAGTCGGTGTATCGCTTCCCAAACAATAAACGCAAAGCTTCCATATAGTAGCCCCCATCGGAATAGAGACGCGCTTTCAATAGCAATGGATCGGGCCATTTTGGATTGGAAGCTTGCTTTTGGGCTTGTTTGTCGGCCTCTGCGGCCAATGAACCTCTTCGCAACACTTCCAGTCGATACTTTTCTGCTTTAGCTGTGTTGCCATTCAAATAGTAATACCAGCTGATTTTTAACAACACGTCTTTAATATAGTATTTCCCTTTAAACTGGGTAGCGTACTTCTCCAAATGATTTACTGCGTCTATATCTAGGTGATAGAGCTTTGCATATCCTTCTTCAAAATCCCATACCATAGTAGGCAGGTATTCCCGACTGTTCTTTCGTTGCTGAATCAATTTTAAAGCAATATCCGCATGTTGGGTGTTGAGGTGTAAGTTAACGGCTAAATAAAGCAGCAGTTGGTTGAAAGGGTATTTCTGTAGTTCTCTATGAATAGAATTAAAGATCTCTTTTCGGTCATTCAGAATATAATACTTTAAATAAAACTGATAAAACAGTCCTTCCTCCCGAAAGAGTTGTGACCATTCATCTGTTGCATTTAAAACCTTGTTCATTTGAGCCATCCCATCTGAAACGGTTCCCTTGATTCCCATAAGATTGGCCAACCATTTGTAGCCATCGGGTATGGTTCCTGCAGCCACTTGCATGGCTCCTCTAAATAACGTGTTGGGAAGAAATGCCGGGAAGCTTTTTTGATTTTCCTTGAAATTCAGAAATGCGGCCCGAAATGAAAGCCCTGCACTCCAATTGTGATCAAACTTCGCTTCAACGGCGGCTGTTTGAAATTGTACCAATGCACGGGAAAAAAGATACCAAGGATCGTCTTCGGGGCCTTCTTCCAATTGATCCAATCTGTCTTCAAACAAGGGAAACCTTTTCTTATATACTGCCGGATCTTCATTCAAAAACAAGTCGTAAAAATCGATGTAGTTTTCGAGTAAAACGGGAATGAGGTTATTGGGATTGATCCGTTGCTCGTTAGTCAAAAGTAGTTTGGCGTACTCCGTTCTTAGAGAAACGATAGCAGTGTATGCTTCTTTACAATTGGCATTGAATTCGAAGCGCTTTTGAGCTGAAGAATTCAGCACACAGAACAACACTGAAACAGTAAGCAGGAGTACCTTTCGCATGAATGGTACAAAGATAGGGATTCTTATAAAGCATCAAGATCTCGCCATTGACGAGATCTTGACAACTAGCTTTAAACGATATTCTTATTTAGTTAAGTCGAATCTTGACAGCAGTACTTTGTCTCCTTTCAATGTTTCACTTAAGTAAATAAGGTATTTACCCAAGCGGAGTACGTTTTTATCCGGCATCAAATAGTATTTGCGATTTTCATCTTCACCCAATACTTTGAAATCACTGGCTTTTTTAGTAGCGGCATCAATTACACCGTATTGAATGGTATAGAGCGGTGTGTAGGTAGTGCTAACAGTAGTGGTACGAGTACCGGCGAAGAAGTTATAGTCGGTATCGATATCGGTATCTTTATCGATGGCCTTACACATGGTAATCATCCAATAGATTTTCTTTCCATCAGGAGATTCGTAAACATCCGAATTGGCCGGAAACTGATCGGGGGTCAATCCACTACTGAACATTCCCAATCCTTTTTTACGATCCAACTCTACACCATAGTTTCCAATGAACTTACCGTCTGCTCCAAATTGAAGCATGAACAGTCCTTTGTAAAGTCTGGAACCTTTGTTGCCGCCAATGCGATCAAGCTTAAAGTCTTGCCCATGTACAAATACATGATGGTTAGAAAGGATTCCGATACCGGTAGTGATGAAACGTTTTCCGTCGAACTCTACTTCACGCTTTTGTCCTTCGGGTTTGATGTTTTTCTTATTGATGTCGTCAATGCTTGGAGCATCAATGAATTCAAGTTTGCCTTTTGATAATTTTCCCACTTGGAAGTTAGAGTATTTCATTTCATCCAAGCGTGCATCAATTTGTTCTTGCGTTACTTGAGTAGCTTCACCGCCAATTCCTTTGAATCCGCCAAGCAACCCACCTTTTTCATCAGGGTCATCGTTCGACGTATTTTCAATTAATGGACCCTTGAAAATTTCATTGCTGTTTTTATTCTTATCAATTCCGGGACCGTACAAATACACTTCTCCGTCTTTCTGGAAAGCTCCAAGTAATCTCCAACCTGCAACAGGCACTGTGAAATCATATTTTTCTACTAGATCTCCGGTACTGGTAAATCGGCAAAATGTGTAGGTTTTGGGATCCCCTTCTACTTTACCAAATCCGGCACCACCAAAAGGAGCAAATACCACCACCCAATCGCGGGGCTTGTCGTCGAGGGTTTCAGGATCTTCATCTTCTAGGGGAGTAGATAGAATGGGAGCTTTTGCCGTTTCAAAATTGATGTCTACTTTTTTAGTGATGTTTACATTACCGTCGGCTTGAATGATTTGATAATTGAGGTAAGATTTGATCATATCTCTGCCATCTTTCACACCTGCTACTACATTGATATATCCTTCCGGATCGTTTTCGTAGAAGCCACCACGGAACATATAACGGTTACCGGTACTTTCATCTTTAGGTTTTACTTTATTCCCCATGATGACTCTCTTTGCATAACCCCCGCGAAGCCAGCTCCATTTGTAGCGAATGATTTTCTCACGGAATACCATTTCGCCTTTTAAATTCGTACGAACATAGAGGCTCTTGGTTTCATAGGTCTCCCCTTTGAACTTGAACCACTTGTATTTCTTCTTTACTTTTTCAATTTCGTCTTCTTCTTTTTCTTTCTTTATTAGGTTGAGGTTTGCATCGTAGAAATAATGCTCCACAATTACTTTGGAGTTTGTGGATTTCAACACATAAATGAGATCAAATTGTTGATTGGCATCGTCAACAACAATTTGTCCGAGATAGCCTTTTCGGGCTTTTCTTGAAATTTCATGATCTTTTTCCAATACTTCCATTTGAGCGGAAACTTGATTGGAGAAAAGAGTGAGCAAGGCGAGGCATAAGACGCCTAGGAAGGGGTTAACAGGTTTGCGCATAGAGCTAATAATTTGCTTCAAATCTATTGGTAGAAGAGAAGTGAGGGAATACCCTCTGGGGGGTATTTTTGACCACACAGGTGAGGAATTTTAGGAAGGGGCGCGAAGTTAGTGCCTAAGAATTGGAACCGCCGCACTATAAAAAAAGCCGGTGCAAATGCAC
>FRDC01003265.1_pt1 | contig 11090 bp, 10 predicted proteins | sample 1106171 | NCBI WGS metagenome assembly FRDC01 (sample SAMEA3930566, study PRJEB13176) | freshwater metagenome | biome: Drinking water system; feature: drinking water; material: water | place: Singapore | collected 2014-12-20
ACTAATTACGATGTGCGTATCGTCGCTCACCACCGCAAGACCGTAAACTTTCGCAAACGAAGCACCTACTGCGACGTTCAGATTTGCGTGAAAGCTCACAAAGTCGCCGGGCTCCAGTTTTTCACGAGCGCGATCGGCGTTGAAAGGCAAGTGGCTCAAGCCATAAGGCAACGCCTTCAACGCCTCACCCTGACTCGGAAACTGCCTTGAGAACGAAACCACCGTGTCTTGATTCATGCGCAAGTAAACTGGAGTCAAATCCAACGAGTCGATGAAATCACCCGGGTTGACGTTGACATTCAACACCCACTCATCCGTTCGCGTATAAAAGGAGTTTTGATAGGACGGCTCGGCTTCGTACCGATACTTAGCGCCTAAGCCCAGACCATCAATCTGGTCGAGGTCGAAAAGTTTTGCTCGGGTCTTCACATGGAGCTGGGCGATTTCCTTCCTGAGCTTCTCTTTGACCTTGGCGGTATCGATGAGCTCAAAGCTCCGATCCTCTTCTAGCTGCTCCTTGAGCGGATCAGCGGCATGAGCCAACGATGATGCGATGAAGAAAGATCCCAACACAGCGATGTAAAGGCGAAATGACATCGCGCGCTATTAACAGCTCAAATCAATCTTGGACAGGGAAAACTAGCGCTTCAGCATTCGGGGACGAAGCTTCTTGGCCACCGCCTTGGACGGCTTCGGACCCAGCACTAAGATGCTCTTCTCCCCTTTAGAGAGCATCTTTCGAACAAGACGGCGAATGTCCGCAGGGCGAATGCTATCGATCACCTTACAAATATCTTCCACGCCCACGTACTTGCTTAAAAAGATATCGTTCTTAGCAATGCTCGACATACGGGACTCCACCCCGTCAGCTGAAAGGAGAATCGTTCCCTTGAGGTTGTTTTTAATCACATCGAGCTCTTCTTCAGAAAGCTGTTCTTTACAGAGGCGACCTACCGCTTCGTCGATTAACTTCAAACAAAGCGGAATCTGATTCATTCCCGTCGCAACGTAGATCGAAAAAATTCCCGAGTCGATAAAAGGTGAGAGGCTGGAATAAACCGTGTAGGCCAATCCATTCTTCTCACGAATCTCTTGGAAGAGAGCCGAACTCATCCCACCACCGAGATAGACATTCAGTAAGAGCCCCACGAAACGGTCGCGTGAAGAATACCGCGGCCCTTCCATGCCCCAAACAATGTGAACTTGTTCCGAAGGGCGCTTCACCCACCAACAATCTTTTTTAATCGCAGGAGCGGGCTCGAATCCAAACTCCTTCTTGGACTTACTCATCTTCGGACGGCCTGGCCACTGGCCCTTCCCCAACTGACGAAACCGACGCTGCATCTGTTCGTGAGAAATATCTCCCGAAACAGAAATCACCACCTGATCAGGACGATAGTGCTTCCTATAGTAGCGAAGCAAATCAGAACGGCGAAGTCTTCGAATGCTCGACTCCGTTCCCAAAATCGGCTTTCCCAATCCATGCCGACCGTAAATCAACTCGAAGTAAATATCGTGAACCAATTCTTCTGGCGATTCTTCGACCATCGCAATTTCTTGCAAGATGACCTTTCGCTCGCGCTCCATTTCCGCCGTGTCGAATTTAGAATCCAAAATAATGTCAGAAAGAATATCGACACCCAACCCGACGTCGCGATTCAATAGAGTAAGATGAAAGCAAGTGTACTCGCGCGCAGTGAAGGCATTGAAGTCGCCCCCCACTTGATCGATCGATCGAGCAATTTCAAAGGCGTTGCGCGTGGACGTTCCTTTAAACAACATGTGTTCAAGAAAATGAGAAATGCCAGTTTCGTTGGAACGCTCGTGGCGAGTGCCCGCCTTGATCCAGGCCCCCATCGAAACACTCCGAAACTCCTTGTGACTCTCGGTCAAGAGAGTGAGTCCATTGCTATAGACTGATTTTCTAAAGAGGGAACGCCGAGCTGCCATCTCAAAAAAATAGCTGGAATCTCGGGGAAAGTAAAAGACTGAAGGACTGTTTTTATATTTTTAACGAACGCGAACGCGCTTTGCCCTTCAGACTTTTCTCGACTCGAGCCAAAGTTTTTTTGAGTCGAGCGATGTGAACGATGCCCGTTCCGGGAATACTCAGTGGAGCGGTAGTCACCCCAATTACAATGCCGGTCGTGGGAGAGGGGATTTGCGTCACGGTGCGTCCAAACGGATTTAGAATGGCGGCAAGAATGTCGCCTTCATAAACCAGGTCGCCCGGCTTCACATTCAGATCCAGAATCCCGCCCTTCTCGGCCCGCACCCAGTCGCTCGCTTTCACAATGACTTGAAACGGGGGCTTCGTCTGCTTGTGCCCTGCCCACATTCCTACTTCGCTGAGCACATTCAACACTCCGGCCAGCCCCGCGAGCGAAACCTTTCTCGAAAACTTGCCCGTCTCTCCAGCTTCAAACAAGATGGTTGGGACACCAGCCTCTGTAGCCTCCCGTCGCAAAGAGCCTTTCACTCCGGGTTGATCTAGCAAGACCGTCGCACCAAACGCACGCGCCAGATTTCGAACTCTCGGATGAGACATGTCACCCCGAACGTGCGGCAAGTTCATGCGCCCATCCGAAGCCGTGTGCAGATCGATCCCAAAATCGCATTGAGAGATCACTTCCTTGAAAAGCTTCCAGGCTACTCGCTCGGCATTGTTTCCGTTCTTCTTTCCCGGAAAGAAGCGATTCAAATCTCGGTGATAAGGCAAATAGCGGGACTGAGCCAAGAACCCCTGAATGTTCACAACTGGGAGGGCAATCAGAGTCCCGACCAGATTTTCATGATCCAGATCGAGAATGAGTCTTCGAACGATGTCAGAACCATTGATCTCATCGCCATGAACGCCGGCGGTGATAAAAGCAGTGGGCCCGTCGTTCTTCCCCCGGATCACGGTAACCGGCACCTGAATGCTGGTGGACATGAAGGACTCGGAAACCTTCAAAAAGATCTCCCGGGTCTCGCCCGGAGCGATCCGTATACCACTGATTTTGAAGTCAGAATCAGTTGAGCTTGAGTCCATCTTTCCTCCATTATAGAAGTTCTACTTATGGCCGGAAACAGGAAGAAAACGCCTAGCAAAAACCCCTCGAAGGGGAAGGCCTCCGCTCGAACGGAGTTAGTACCTCATTCTCCAAAAAAGCTTCCCGCCAAGAACCTCGGAGACGACGATAGCGACATTTCCGAGGCCATATCGGCCACAGACCCCCTCCGCCGGTATTTTGATGAAATCAGCCGCCACCCACTTTTGGAACCCCAGGAAGAGTTTGAACTCGCCATGCGCCTGAAAGAAAAAGGCGATATGGACGCGGCTAAAAGGCTCGTCACCGCGAATCTCCGATTGGTCGTCAAAATCGCGATGGAGTACCGAAGTTACTACACGAACCTTCTGGATCTGATTCAAGAGGGAAACATTGGGTTGATGAAGGCGGTTTCGAAGTTTGACCCCACCAAGGGTGCACGTCTCGGCTACTACTCTTCGTGGTGGATCCGTTCGTATATTTTGAAATACCTTTTAGATAATTTCCGACTGGTCAAAATCGGAACCACTCAGGCTCAGAAAAAGCTGTTCTACCACCTGCTTCGCGAAAAAGAGAAAATCGAAGCCCAGGGCCTCTTGGCGGGACCCAAGCTCTTGGCCGAACGCCTCGACGTGCGCGAAAAAGACATTATTGAAATGCAGCAACGCCTGGGTGGAGCCGGCGCAGAACTTTCCTTAGACGCCCCGATGAACGGTGACGAAGAGGGCGGAAGAACCGCCAGCCACTTGGACCAATTGGCAGATGACCACGCGGGTGCCGATGAAAACTTGGCCCAGGCCCAATTGCTGAACCTCTTGGAAAGCAAACTCCCCGAGTTTCAAAAACTCTTGGGCGACAAGGAAAAGAGCATATTAAAGGAGCGACTCCTGGCTGAGAATCCGAAGACATTACAGGAAGTTGCAGATGAGTATGGCCTGACGCGTGAACGGGCTCGACAGATCGAAGTCAAGGTCATAGAAAAATTGAAGAATTTCCTAAAACCGGCCATCGAAGGCTAGACGAAATCTCTTTACACTCCTGCGCCGCCCATGCTACTTCCTGTCCGAAATAAAAAGAGAATAGATCAATTAAACAACCCCTCTTTTAGAGGGATCAATTAGGTAAAAAGACAATGGCAGGAAGAACAGCAGTACGCGAAAAGAAAGCAGAAATCGTTAAGAAATTTGGCGCAGCCGCCAAGAATACGGGATCGACTGAAGTGCAAGTAGCGCTTCTCACCAACCGCATCAACGAGCTCAATGACCACTTTAAATCTCATAAGAAAGACCATCACTCGAAGAGAGGTCTTTTGAAAATCATTGGTCAAAGACGTCGCTTGTTGACCTATCTCAAAACCTCGGATCAAAAGCGTTATAACCAGCTGATCCAATCACTCGAACTGCGTAAGTAGTTTAGAGCTCCGGGTAGCTTTTCATTATTAGTGCCCGGCACCTCGACACTCGCGTGATCGATTTTATATATTTTTAATTTAATAAAGGACCATTTCAAATGATGAACATTCAAACAGTTACTACAGAACTCGGCGGAAAAACCCTGACCCTGGAAACAGGCAGATTGGCTAAACAAGCAGACGGCTCAGTGCTCGTCAGCTACGGCGAAACTCGCGTTTTAGTCACTGCGGTCTCGGCGAGAACCGCAAAACCCGGCATCGACTTCATGCCTCTCACAGTGGAGTTTGCTGAAAAATTCTACGCATCCGGAAAAATTCCGGGCAGCTTCCACAAGCGCGAAGGCCGTCCGACCCAAGAAGCCACTCTTTCGGCTCGCTTGATCGACCGCCCGCTTCGCCCGCTCTTTCCAGAAGGCTATTATTTCGACACTCAAGTCGTCGCCACCATTCTTTCGGTAGATCCGGATGCAGACGTGGATGCAGCAGCAGCCATCGGCGCTTCGGCAGCCCTGCATATCTCGGACATTCCGTTTAACGGTCCGACCGCTGGCGTCCGCATGGGTCGCATCGGCGGTAAGCTTGTTGTGAATCCTACTTGGGCACAAGTCGACACCGGCGAAACCGACATGGAAATTTTCGTCGCAGGCACCAAAAAGGCCATCATGATGGTTGAAGGTGGCGCACGCGAAGTACCCGAGAGCGAAGTGCTTGAAGCCATCGTTCATGGTCACAACGAAATCAAAAAACTCATTGGCTTGGTCGAAGAACTTCGTACTAAGGCCGGTAAGCCGAAGCGCGAATTCACTCCCGCGACGATCGAAGCATCGATCAAGTCGGAAGTGGAAAAGCTCGCAAAAGACGGCTTAACCAAGGCACTTCGCACCAAAGATAAGGGCGAACGTTACGACTTAGTCGACGAAACGAAGGCGAAGACCAAAGAAGCTCTCTGCCCTGACAGCCTAAAAAAGTCGGACCCAGAAGCTTTTGCAAAGAAGGAATCGGCTGTGAAAGCATCCTTCGAACTCCTTCAATACAATTTGATGCGCGAAATGATTTTGGGCGAAGGCAAGCGTATCGACGGCCGCGACACCAAGTCGATTCGTCAGATCACGGTGGAAGCAGGCTTGCTCCCCCGTACTCACGGCAGCGCGCTCTTCACTCGCGGTGAAACGCAAGTGTTGGCAGCGGTGACTTTGGGAACTTCGGATGACGAACAAATCGTCGACACGATGTTCGTGAACACCATGCGCAAGTTCATGCTCCACTACAACTTCCCGCCGTTCTCGGTCGGTGAAACTGGCCGCATGGGTGGCAACAGCCGCCGCGAAATCGGTCACGGTGCATTGGCCGAACGTTCGATCAAAGCGATGATGCCGGCTTATGACAAATTCCCGTACACGGTCCGCATCGTTTGCGAAACCCTGGAGAGTAACGGCTCATCCTCGATGGGCTCTGTCTGCTCGACTTCCATGGCACTGATGGACGCAGGCGTTCCGTATGAAAAGGCTGTTGGCGGTATTGCCATGGGCTTGATCAAGGAAGGCAATCGCGTAGCAGTTCTTTCGGACATCTTGGGCGATGAAGATCACCTCGGCGACATGGACTTCAAAGTCGCTGGAACTCGCCAAGGCGTGACCGGCATTCAAATGGACATCAAGATTGAAGGCGTGGATGAAGCCATCATGAAGACTGCGCTTGCGCAAGCTCACGAAGGCCGTCTGCACATCTTGGATCAAATGGCGAAGGCCATCGATGCTCCGAGACAGACTCTCTCGACGTACGCTCCGCGCATCACCACCATCACTGTACCGGTAGACAAGATCCGTGAAGTCATCGGCTCCGGCGGCAAGGTCATCAAGGAAATCGTGGCTCAGACCGGTTGTAAGATCGACATCAGCGATGATGGCAAGATCAACATTGCCACCAGCCAAAGCGCTGCAGCTGAGAAAGCCATCAAGATGATTAAAGACATCGTGGCGGAAGTCGAAGTCGGCAAGATCTACAAAGGCGTCGTGAAGAAGATCGTCGAATTCGGCGCATTCGTCGGCGTGATGCCGAACCAGGATGGCTTGCTGCACATCTCCGAAATCGCCCATGAGCGCGTGAACAACGTGATGGACTACATGAAGGAAGGCGACGAGATTGAAGTGAAGGTCATCGAAGTCGACAAGTCCGGCAAAGTCCGCCTGTCGCGCAAAGTCCTCCTCCCGATTCCGGAAGGTGGATTGCCTCCCCGCAGTGGCGGGGGTGGTGAGCGCGGTGGACGCGGCGACCGCGGAGGTCGGGGCGGCGGTGGCGGATCCCGTCATCACCACGCTTAAGTCCGACCGACCTAAGTCGAACCTTTGTTATAAAGTATTTTTTCGCCCCCCTATTGCGTACTAGGGTACCTCTTGCTATCCCTTCACGGCGAGCGCTCTATTGGATATGGGGATCCAATAGAGCGCTCGCATGGGGTTAAATAAAAGGGGGAAATCATGAACACGGCGAATACTCGCTTAGCGACCGCTATTTTAGCGGCCGCCTGTCTGAGCTTTACAACTACCAGTTACGCAGTTGAAGAAACCAGCGCATCGACCACCAGTACGGATGTGGCTCGAAAGTCGCTGAAAGACTACATGGTCATCAGCTATCTCGGGGTTCTGCTTGGACCCCGCTTGGGCGATCCGGGAAATATCTATCAGCCGGATGGGATCACTGGTGCAAACGATGCAAAAATCATCACGAAAAACTACCTGGACTTACTTTGGAAGGCCTCACCTTCTCTCACCGTAGGGCCCATGATTTATTGGACGTTTGAACCCGTTGCGGAAAAAGCCTTCGTCATGAGGGATCCTGCTATCAAGTTTAAAACCACACCCTTCATCAAGACGGATTCCATGACCTTAACGGCCGACCTCCGCGTCGGGCTGCCACTCTCTCAAGATGCGCGAGATACCGATCGTCTCACCTACGTTGCATCTCTACAGACCTTCAACTACGACGTGCCGCAAAGCCGTTGGTCATTGGGAGTGCTGGCCTGGGAACGCGCCTTCTTTTACGGCGGTCAGGGTGAAAAGGATTCTACCGCACTTGAATTCTGGGTAGGTCCAAACGTGTCTTACCGACTATCGCCCACCGTTCAACTCACCTACATCTACGATTTCAACTACAAGAGCTCGAAGCGAGATCGTTACAAAACTCTTTCAGACACTCCGGACATGGAAGCCGGTGTGAGCTGGGATGTTTCGAGCAAGCTGAACTTGAATCCAGTCATTCACATCCCTAATGAAGGCGAAATTACTTTGAATAAGACTTCGCTCGTTGCTTACGTGGTTTGGAAGCCACTCTAAGAAAGAGCTAGAGTTAGTTGCAGCTGGAAGCCCCGTTTTCTCTCGAGAAGACGGGGCTTTTTTTTTGCCATTCACTCGTCATTCGCTCGTCATTCAATTGACACTCGGTCATATTTTCTCCATCCGCCACCAGAGCTTATACCCGTTTTGAATCCTTCGACTTTAAGGTCTATAATTAAACAATGTGCGTGTAGTGGCACATGAGGACTAAATGTCGAAATCGGCTCGCCTGATTGATACATCTGTAACCCACTGGTTTCTCGATATTCGAGGAACGCGCACGGGTCCATTTACGGTAGCTGAAATCCAAGAACATTTTAAACACGGTCGAATCACTGAACAAACTCGCGCCACCTGCAATGAACTTGGCGAGGAATGGACAACGGTTGGCGAACTGGTTCAGGCCCGAAGTCCTAGTACCCCAGTACTGCAGCAAACAGCTCCTCAATCAGTGCAAGTTCAACAACCGGTACAGCAAGCAGCTCCTAAGCCGGTTCAGGTCCAACAACCTGTGCAGCAAACTACACCAAAACCTGTGGTTCCTTTTACTCCTCCGCCTCGACCGGCTGGGATCATGAAGCCGTCAGGGACTGAGCCCGAAAAGAAAATCGTCGCCGCTCCGGCAGGCGATGATGTGGACTTGAAGCTTCTCGACACCTTGAAGGCTGCCCAAGCGGCGAAAAAGAAAACTGCGCCCGCTCCGGCAAAACCGGAAGTTTTTGTAGAGCGAAGAAGCGTGGGCGGACACCTCGAGCGTATTTATGAAAAAAATCCGAATCTCTACATTCTGGCGACAGCCACTTTGGTGATTAGCACCATGGTGTTTGCTTTCGTTCAACGATTGGGCAAAAGCCCAGAACCCACCACGAATCCCACGGTGAGCGTTCAACAAGCGACGTCCCCCATTACAACAAAGCCGATTACTCCGGCAGGTGCGGCACCTGCGACGACTGTGGCTGCTCCTGCACCAGTTCCCACTGCAGCTCCGACGGTGATTCAACGCGGCCCCGCTACCAACGGCAACGTTCCACCCAGCGCTCCTCCGAATATTGTCCGACCGCGTAACCCCGTCACCACCCAGACCCAAAGATTTCCAGATCGCCGAGATGGCCGAACGGATTCTCGAGATTCACGAGATGACCGGGATCGAGATGATCGAGAGCGAGAAGCCCGTGAGGAACGCGAACGGGATGAACGCGATCGGGATAGAGACCATGATCCCCGTGATGAACGCAACAATGTGGACCACGATCGCTTCCGAGATCGCCGCGACAGTCGCGACGGCAGTGGTCGTGAAGAAGATCCCCGATTCCGTAACGCTCAGGGCGACAATGCTGCCCCAGCCTACGAGCCTTAATTCAGAAAATCAGCTTTCAACTTGACGGGTCTGAAGCGTTTGAGGAGATTAACTCCCCGAGGGGAACATCTGCTTGAAAGGTCATCTCATCACTTTTGAAGGAACAGAAGGCGCCGGCAAATCTACTTTGATTCGCCATGTCGAAAAACGTCTTCGCGCCCTGGGCATTCGCCCCGTGATCACTCGAGAACCTGGCGGCAGCCCCGTGGCTGAAAAAATTCGTGAAGTGATCCTCGCCAAGAAAATGGATTCTTGGACAGAACTCTTTCTCTACGAAGCTTCACGAGCTGAACACTTGGCGCAGATTATTTGGCCCGCGTTGGCCAAGGGCAAGATCATTTTATGCGACCGATTCACCGATTCTAGCTTGGCCTATCAAGGAATGGCCCGCGGTCTGCCTTGGGCCAAGGTGAAGGCCTTGAATCACCTGGCTACGCAAGGACTGATCCCGAAGATGACCGTGTTTTTGGACGTCGACCCAGGCAGGGGATTACGTCGCGCCAAAGTCAAAACTCGTTTTGAAAAAGAAGGGGTGCGCTTTCAAAAGAAAGTGCGAAAAGGCTTTCTGAAAGCGGCAGCAGAAGACCACACCGGACGGTGGCTAAAAATTTCTGTGAAATCTCAAACGCCTGAAGAGCTTGCGGATCTGGTGATGAAAAAACTCACGAAAAGGCTTAAGTTGAGAGCGGGAAAAAAGCGATGAGCTCACCTGTTTTACCGCTGCCTCAAGAAGTCGTGAAACACCACCTGGAAAATCTGGGAAGGTGGATGTCTCAGTGGTTAGCGCTTAAGCGCTTTCCACCCGTGCTCCTGTTGAGCGGCCCAGCCGGAGTAGGCAAGCGTTCGATGGCCTACTACCTTTCGCAATGGTTGCTTTGTGAAAACACGGGCAAGGCCATGGGCATTGTGCAAGAACCCGTGGATCTCTTTGGCGGTGGTGGTGGCAGTTCTTCTGAGTCCGCCACCCCTTCGAACGAACCCTGCGGAACCTGCACATCCTGCCAAAAAGCCCTGAGTGGGAACTGGATCGACTTCACCGAAATTCTGCCCGATGCCGACTCCGAAAGCAGCAACGCGAAATTAAAAATTGATCAATTCCGAAACTTAAAGGCCTCACAAGGATTTGGGGCTTTTGATGGCAGCTTCCGAATTTTTCTGATTCCAGGAGCTGAGAACATGACTCAGCAAGCAGCCAACTCCGTTCTAAAAATTCTAGAAGAGCCCCCTCCTGGATGGATTTTTATTCTCACGACAAACGACCCATCGATTTTATTTTCGACCTTGGTTTCGCGCTGTCAGATTGTGAAGCTGAAGCCTTTTTCTGAAACGACTCTCTCCCAGCTTTTAGCGGGGCAGAATCTCAACGATGCCAAACGCCAGCTCTGCGCACGCTTGGCTCAAGGCAGTTGGGGCAAGGCTTTTGCTCTGACCTCGGATGAATTCTGGGAAAAGCGTCAGCCCCTGCTTCGCTTCTTGGAGAATCCGCAGACCGAATTAAACGAACTCATCGAGTGGGCCACCGAAGAAAATCCGAACTTTGTTTTACTTTTAGATCAGCTCGAGCTTTTACTCTCGGATCTGATTCAATGGAGCGCGCAGCCTCCACAATTACCCCAACGCGCTTGGTTCAACACGGACGCCTCGAAAAGTTTAGAAACTCACGCGCGTGCACAACTGGATAAGCGAGGCAGCCCCACTGCGGCTCGAGAGTTCTGGTTCAATCGCCACGAACGCGTCGCGCAAGTCCGAAAAGAGATTGGCCTTCCGCTCAATCGCAAGCTTCTTGTTCAAGATGTTTTAATGGGATTTCTTTAATTCCAAGTCGAAAGCTGCTGAATCTTAGAGTGAAGAGCTGTGAGTTCATCACTCATGCGCTTGATCGCCTCATCACCCTTCAAGCCGAGCTCCTCTACAAAAGCTCGAGCGAGTTTCTCGGCCCAAGGCAAGCCATGGTCTTTGCG
>FRDC01000834.1_pt2 | contig 11089 bp, 8 predicted proteins | sample 1106171 | NCBI WGS metagenome assembly FRDC01 (sample SAMEA3930566, study PRJEB13176) | freshwater metagenome | biome: Drinking water system; feature: drinking water; material: water | place: Singapore | collected 2014-12-20
CCCCTTCAGGGGAGAGGGTTGGGAGAGGGGGCCAAAAGCGTGCCGCCGTGCCCGGCAAACCCCTCACCCAAACCCTCTCTCCCGGAGGGGAGAGGGCTTTGCCGCGCCTCGCGTTGAGGGGAGAGGGCTATTGGACCCGGCTCGCGTGGCCCAAAATCCCTAAGCCGCCAGCCACCCCGCCAAAGCCTCCCGCGCCCGTGCGGTGTACAGCAGTTTGCGATCGGCCTTCTTGCTCTTGACTGTGATCGGCGGAAACAGCCCGAAATTCACGTTCATCGGCTGGTACGTATCGGCCTCGGCATCGCCGGTGATGTGCGCCAGAAGCGCGCCCAGCGCCGTCTCGCGCGGGGGTGGGGTGAGCGCGTGCCCCAGCAGCTCGGCCGCCGCGAACCGCCCGGCGAGCAGGCCGATCGCCGCGCTTTCCACATAGCCCTCGCAGCCGGTGATCTGCCCGGCGAAGCGCAGGCCCGGCCGCGCCTTCAGCCGCAGCGTCCGGTCGAGCAATTCGGGCGATTTGATGAAGGTGTTGCGGTGCAAGCCCCCCAGCCGCGCGAATTCGGCGCGCTCCAGCCCCGGGATGGTGCGGAAGATGCGCACTTGCTCCGCATGTTTCAGCTTGGTCTGGAAGCCGACCATGTTCCACAGCGTACCGCTCGCATTGTCCTGTCGCAGCTGCACCACCGCATAGGGCCAGCGCCCGGTGCGCGGATCGTCGAGCCCGACGCCCTTCATCGGCCCGTAGCGCAACGTGTCGACGCCGCGCTCCGCCATCACCTCGATCGGCATGCAGCCTTCGAAATAGGGGACATTTTCCCATTGCTTGAAGCTGCTCTTCTCGCCCGCCAAAAGCGCTGCGTGGAAGGCGAGATATTGCTCCTTGGTCAGCGGGCAGTTGATGTAATCGGTCCCATCGCCTTTCCCCCAGCGTGACTGGAACCAGGCCGTCTCCAGGTCGATCGTCTCGCGATAGACGATGGGGGCGATCGCGTCGAAAAAGGCGAGCGCCTCGGCGCCCGTCTCGCGCGCGATCGCCTCGGCCAGGCCCGGCGCGGTGAGCGGGCCGGTGGCGATGATCGCCGGCCCTTGCGGCAGCGTATCGACCCGTTCGCGCATGATCTGGATGTTTGGGTGGCGACTCAATGCCTCGGTCACGCCTTGGGCGAAGCCGTCGCGATCGACCGCGAGCGCCGATCCGGCGGGGACGCGGTGGGTATCGCCCTGCGCCAGGATCAGCGAGCCGAGCGCGCGCATTTCGGCATGGAGCAGCCCGACCGCGTTGCGATCGGCATCGTCCGAGCGGAAGCTGTTCGAGCAGACCAGCTCGGCGAGGTCGGCACCCTGATGCGCGGGCGTGGTATCGCCGCCCCCGCGCATTTCGGAGAGCTTCACCTTCAGCCCCGCCTGGGCGAGCTGCCACGCCGCCTCCGATCCGGCGAGCCCGCCGCCGATGATGTGGATGTCGTGGGTCATGGGCCGCGCTTAGGCGCCGGGCGGCGGTGGAGGCAAGCGGGCATCCTTCGCCCCAATTTCTCCCTTCCCCGGGGAAGCGAGGAAAGGCTTGGCGGTGCGCCCTTCATGGCGGATCAGGCGCGGCGCCAGCAGCGATGGTGGACGATCATTCAGTCCTCCACGCGCAAAGAGCTAACCCTTGTCGTCGTCACGCCCTGAAATCTTGGGCGGCGTCGGGGAAGGGTCCCACGTTCTTACCAAAGCATCACTCGCCCTAGGCCGGGGCGGCACCGCCAATTGGGATCGCTTCCGTTGATGCGCGGTCTGGCCAATTGCCGCGCGGCGCTTCGCCGCTTCCTTGCTTGGCCGATGCCGTTCGCTTCGCAGTGCCAAGACTTGCTCCTCGTCGACCAGGAATGTGGTCGAGCCTTCAAGGGGCTGGCACCAATCCAGCGTTCCCGCGCCCATCATCTTTTTCACGGTTGCAACGTTGGTACCGATAAGCTTCGCCGCATAGGCCAGCCTAAGCCAAGAACGGCTGTCGATCATATAGCGGTCTGTCGGCATCTCTTATCTTTGTGCACTGGCTCGCCTAGTTGCGCCGGCCCCTCCTCCCCTTCAGGGGAGGAGGCTGGGAGGTGGGGGCTGTATGCGGAGCGCGGCGCTTGTTGACCGCCCCCACCCCAACCCAGTTTTGGGTAAGCAGTCCCCCGGACTGCTTAGGTCTTGCCGGGGGCATGACCGACCCAAAGCTCCTAAAGGGAAGGGGCTATTCCGTACTTCCGTCCCTCATCATCTTCAGAGCGTGCCCCTCACAACAACCCCATCTGCCTGTCCTCATCCCCCTTGGCCGCCGCACTTTTCACCGCGTCGCGGCGCGCCATCGGCAGGTCGAGCCGGCGGGCGGGTTTGTTGGGATAGTCGAACAGTTCGGCGACGGTGATCACCTGCAGCCGGTCATCCTCGCGGTCGAGCAGGGGGTGTTTATATTTGCCGGCGGCGGCGATTTCGTCGCGCATCGGCTTGGTGGGGAGCGCGGTGCAGATCAGGAAGCCGAACTCGGCCTTCTCCCGCAGCCGATCCGAATTGAGCGTCGCCAGATCGCCGCGCGTGCCGGGGCGCGATTTCACCTGGAAGATCGCCTTGCCGTTGGTTTCCTTGTCGATCAGGAAATAGGCGATGCCGTCGATCCCGCCATCGGCGCCCTTCTTCTCATTGATCCGCGCCTGATTGTTGCTGAAGGTGAGGACGGCCCATTTCTCGAATTCCTTGCGCGTCTTGTCATCGCGGCGATTGGCGAGCGCCATCGCGCTTTCCAGATCGCGCGGCACGCCATCGAGCTTGATGCCCGCCTCGATCGCGGGCCATTCTTCGGGGTAGCGATCCTGGAGCCGCTTCAGGATCAGCGAGATCGACTGATAGGTGATGTCGATCCCGATCCAACGGCGATTTAGGCGCTGCGCGACGGCGACGCTGGTGCCGCAGCCGCAATAGGCATCGAGCACGGTGTCGCCCTCGTTCGAGGAAGCGCGGATGATGCGTTCGAGCAACGCTTCGGGCTTTTGGGTGGGGTAGCCGAGGCGTTCTTGGGCTTGGGAGTTGATCGGCGGGATGTCGGTCCAAACTACGCCCATGACACCGCCGTCCATTTCATTGAGATAGCGCTTTAGCTGAGGACGTTTGGTGGTGTTGTATGAGCCGTCCGAGTTAAGTGGATAAGCAATTCGCCCCTCGTCATGAAGGCGCTGCATAGTCTCCTTTTGATAACGCCACCCCATCGCCGGATAGGGAAACCCAAGCCAATCGTACATCATTTTTGGTCTGGGATTCGGGCTAGTCATGTTATCAAGTCGGTAAAGGCCACGGCCATCGCCATCGTCGTAACGATACTTTGTTGAGCGATACTCCTCTGAATGTGCTTCGCGTGGAGTGTTCCAAGTAAATTGGCGAGATTTAGTATAAAAGAGAATCACGTCAGCGACCCGACTCCACGTCTTGCTATCGCTATGAGTCGTGGTGCGTTTCCAAACAATCTCGTTCTGGTAATCCCCGCCCTGCCCACAGAAAACCGCATCCAGCACCAGCTTCAGATAGTGCGAGGCGGTCGGGTCGCAGTGGAGGTAGAAGCTGCCGGTGGGCTTCAGCACGCGGTGGATTTCGACGATCCGAAGCGTCATGTGGACGAGATAGGCGAGCAGGCTCCCGCGCCCGAGCACCTTTTCCAGCCCCCGGATCAGCTCGACGGTCTGCTCGGTCCAGCGGGTTTCGCCGGGGCGCGGGTTCAGCCGCGCGATATCGAGGATATAGTCCAGCCCCTCGGCGGCTTCGTCGCCCCAGTTCCAGGTATCGACGAACGCCTGCGCCTGCGCGCGATCCTCGCTGCCCTGGTTATTGTAGATCTGGAAATAGTTGCGCTTCGAATTGAACGGCGGATCGATGTAGCAGAGATCGACGCTCTCGGTGCCGATCTTGCGGCGGAGTACGTCGAGATTGTCACCATAATAGAGTTCGTTCCGCATCCTGGCCCCGCCTCCCGCGCCCTTCATGGCGCCATCGCGCGGACGCGGCAATAAGCTAGCGCGCCGTTGGTTGAAGCGGGCGCATCGCCCCCGAAAATGTTGCGCTGCCCTGGCGTATGGCGAGATACTGGGCTGCGGCCTGCGCCGGGGGAGTGCAACCCGGCTAGGCAGGGATTTCGCTGGTCGTGGATGGTCGTGCCGATGGCTCGGCTCCGGGGCTTGGCGGGGTTAGGGGGACCATGGCGAGACAGAACGTCATCTTCATCGCCGCGTTGATCGCGGGGGTGAGCTATTTCTGGGGCTTCCATCTGCTGCCGCCGGGCGCGGCACTCGCCGCGTGGAAGGGCGCGGGGGTGGGGTCGCTCGCTTTGTGGGCGGCGTTGAACCGCGCGCGGGGGATCGCGCTGGTGCTTGCTTTGGGGGCGCTGGGGGATGTGCTGATCGACGCGGCGGGGCTGGTCGCGGGCGCGCTGGCGTTCCTCGCCGGGCATCTGGTCGCGATCGGGTTCTACCGGCGGCATCCCCGGGCGGCGCTCTCGCCGAGCCAGCGCGCGCTGGTGTGGCTGCTGCCGGGCGCGGTCGCGTTCACCGCCTGGGCGTTGGTGCCGGACTCGACGCTCGCCTGGCAAGTAGCGCTCTACGCGCTCGCGCTGGGCGGTATGGCGGCGAGCGCCTGGGCGAGCGCTTTCCCGCGCTATTGGGTTGGGCTGGGCGCGATGGCGTTCGTCGCGAGCGACCTGCTGCTGTTCGCGCGGCTGGGGCCGCTCAAGGGCTCGGTGGTGCCCGATTGGGGGGTGTGGCCGCTCTATTTCGGCGGGCAGGCGATGATCGCCTGGGGCGCGGTGCGGACGTTGGGGCGAGCGCGGTAACGTCCCCACATCTTCCTCCCCGGCAAAGGCCGGGGAAGACGTAAGGAATTGACGGGGTTATCGGGGCAGCACCACCGCGCCATCCTCGCCGCGCTCGAGCGGCATCGCCGCGCGCACCGCGTCCATGGGCAGCGCAGCATAGACATGCGGGAACAGCGCCCCACCGCGCGAAGGCTCCCACTTCACCGCCTCGCCGAGCAGATCGAGGTCGATCGCCGCGACCCATAGCCCGGCCTGCCCTGCGAAATGCTTGTCCACCGTCTCGGTCAGCTGTTCGGCGGTGGAGAGGTGGACATAGCCGTCCGCCAGATCGATCGGCGCGCCCGCGAACACGCCCGCCGCGACGAAGCTCGCCCACTCGCCGCCGGTCAGCACCTTGTAGGCGGTGCTCACCGGCCATCCTCCGGGCCGGCGGCGCTGTCATCGCCGATGATCGCGCCGTCCTGGGGATCGGTCGCAACCGGCACGTCGGGCACGGCTTCCTCGTCCTCCTCGTCGATCAGCGCGGCGGAGACGACATGCTCCTCGGCGCCGACATCGAACAGCCGCACGCCAGCCGAGCCGCGCCCGATCACTCGCAGCGAATCGAGCGGCATCCGGATCATCTTGGCCTGATCGGTCGCGAGCATCAGCTGATCATCCTTCGCCGCCGGGAAGCTGGCGACGACCGCGCCGTTGCGGGCGATATTGTCGATATTGACGATGCCCTGGCCGCCGCGCCCGGTGCGGCGATACTCATAGGCGCTCGACAGCTTGCCATAGCCGTTCGCGCATACCGTCAGGATGAACTGCTCGCGCTGGGCGAGTTCGGCGAAGCGGTCCGCCGGCAGCGCCGGTTCGCCCTCGCGCTCGCCCTTCCACGGGGCGAAGCGGAGATATTCCTCGCGCTCCTCCTGGGCGGTGCCGACGCGGTGGAGGATCGAGAGCGAGATCACCTCGTCATCGCCGCGCAGCGTAATGCCGCGCACGCCCGTTGAAGTGCGGCTCTGGAACTCGCGCACTTCGTCGCCGGCGAAGCGGATCGCCTTGCCCTGGCGCGTCGCGAGCAGCACATCGTCATGCGCTTCCAAAAGCGCGACGCCGATCAGCCGGTCCGCCGAGCCATCCTCGAAGCGCATCGCGATCTTGCCGCCCGTCGGGATGTTGGTGAAGGCGTCCATCGAATTGCGCCGCACCGCGCCGAGCGCGGTCGCGAACATCACGTGGAGCTTGCCCCACTCCGCCTCGTCCTCGGGGAGCGGCAGGACGGTCGAGATCGTCTCCCCTTCGGCGAGCGGCAGCAGGTTCACCATCGGCCGCCCACGTGTCGCCGGACCGCCCTCGGGCAGGCGCCATACCTTCAGCCGATAGACCTTGCCGTGGGTGGAGAAGAACAGGACGGGGGTGTGGGTGGAGGTGACGAACAGGTTCGTCACCGCATCCTCTTCCTTGGTCGCCATGCCGGCGCGGCCCTTGCCGCCGCGCTTCTGCGCGCGGAACGCGTCGAGGCTGGTGCGCTTGATATAGCCCTGGAGCGTGACCGTCACGACCATCGCCTCGCGCTCGATCAGATCCTCGTCGTCGATCCCCTCGGCGGCGGCGGCGATCTGGGTGCGGCGCGGGGTGGCGAACTGATCGCGCACCTCGATCAGCTCGTCGCGCATCACCGCGTAGAGCTTGGCACGATCGGCGAGGATCGCGAGCAGATCGGCGATCGAGGCGGCAAGCTCCTTCAGCTCCTCGCCAATCTCGTCACGGCCGAGCGCGGTGAGGCGGTGGAGCCGCAGATCGAGGATCGCGCGCACCTGCTCGTCGGACAGGCGATAGCTGTCGCCCGCGATCTCGGTTTCGACCGCTTCGACCAGGCGGATATAGGGCAGGATTTCGCCGATCGGCCATTCGCGCGCGAGCAGCGCTGCGCGCGCTTCCGCCGGGCTCGCCGAGCCACGGATGATCCGCACCACTTCGTCGAGATTGGTGACCGCGATCACCAGCCCGAGCAGGATGTGCGCCCGCTCGCGCGCCTTGGCGAGTTCGTACTTCGCCCGGCGGGTGATCACTTCCTCGCGGAACTTCACGAAGGCGTCGATGATGTCGCGCAGGTTGAGCAGTTCGGGCCGGCCGCCGCGGATCGCGAGCATGTTCGCCGGGAAGCTCTGCTGCGCGGGGGTGTGGCGCCAGAGCTGGTTGAGCACCACATCGGGCGTCGCGTCGCGCCGCAGGTCGATCACGATGCGCACGCCCTGGCGGTTCGACTCGTCGCGAATGTCGGAGACACCCTCGATCCGCTTGTCCTTCACCGCCTCGGCGATCTTCTCGACGAGCGCGTTCTTGCCCTGCTGGTAGGGGATTTCGGTGAGGACGATCGCGCGCTTGTCGCCACGCCCCTCCTCGATCATGTGGCGCGCGCGCACGATGATCGAGCCGCGCCCGGTCTCATAGGCCGCGCGGGTGCCGGCACGGCCGAGGATGATCGCGCCGGTCGGGAAATCGGGACCGGGGACAATGTCGAGCAATTCCTCGCTCGAGGGCGCGGCGGCGCCCGACAGCGCCCGGTCGATCCACAGCAGACAGGCGTCGATCACCTCGCCCAGATTGTGCGGCGGAATGTTGGTCGCCATGCCGACCGCGATGCCGCCCGCGCCGTTGACGAGCAGATTGGGGAAGCGCGCCGGCAGCACGCTCGGCTCGCGCTCGGAGCCGTCATAATTGGGCTGGAAGTCGACCGTGTCCTTGTCGATGTCCGCGAGCAGCGACCCGGCGACCTTGGCCAGCCGCGCCTCGGTATAGCGCTCGGCCGCCGGCGGATCGGGGTCCATCGAGCCGAAATTGCCCTGGCCGTCGATCAGCGGCAGCCGCATCGACCAGTCCTGCGCCAGCCGCGCGAGCGCGTCATAGATCGCCTGGTTGCCGTGCGGATGGTATTTACCCATCGTGTCGCCGGTGATGCGGGCGCACTTGCGATAGGGCTTGTTGTAGAAATAGCCCGATTCCTGGCACGACCACAGGATGCGGCGATGGACGGGCTTCAACCCGTCGCGCACGTCGGGCAGCGCGCGCGAGACGATCACGCTCATCGCGTAGCTCAGGTAGCTCGATCGCATCTCTTCGACGATCGAGATCGGGGTAATGTCTGAAGGGTCGGCGAGCAGGGTCTCGTCGGTCAAGGTCGCGCGCTCTCGAGTGGCTTTATGACGGGAAGGTGACGACCCCCTAGCCGATGGCGCGCGGACGCGCCACCCCGTTTGGCATTTTAGCGGCCGGTATCGGCCCGTCCCTCCTCCCTGGAAGGGAGCGGTTGGGGGTGGGTCGATCAGGGGTCTGCGCCCGGTTCATGGGAAACCCGTTCCCATGCCCATGCCCATGCCCAAAGGACGTCCCACGCCATTTCAACCCGCCGCAACCCCTCCCTTTCGGGGAGGGCCCCTGCAGCGCGCGGACGCCCTATTTCTTGCAGGCGGTTTTGGTCGCGTTGCCCTTCTTGGAGCAATCATAGGTGATCGTCTTGCCGGTCTTGGTCTTGGTGGTGACCTTGTTGCGGCTGACGGTGGTGGTCTTGGTGGTGGTGGTCGCGGCCTTGGCCGGGGCGGCGGTGCCGGTCGTCGTCGTCTTGGTGGTTTTGGTCTCGGTCTTGGCGGCGGTCATCTGCGCGGTGGCGCTCGTGGCGAGCAGCGCCGCGCCGGCGGCGGCGATAAGCGAACGGATCATTTGCCTGTTCCTCTCCCACGGTGGCGGGGCACCACCGCTGGTCGTGAGAGGATCATGCCGAACACCGCCTGTCCAGCGCCCGGGCAATGAAGTTTTGGCAATCTTGTCTGGCGTTTACGGCGCGATTTCCTGCCCGTCCCAGGCGAACAGCTTGCCGCTGTCGGCCGCTTTCAGACCGTCGAGCAGATCGAGTAGCTGCACCGCCGCGCGATCGGGCGCGAACAGCTGGCCGGGCTTTACATTGGCTTGGAACGGCTTCGAAAGTTGCGTGTCGACGGTGCCCGGATGGAGCGCCACCACGATCCCTTGCGGATTGCGCCTTCTCTCCTCGATCGCGAGCGTGCGGATCAGCTGGTTGAGCGCCGCCTTCGCCGCGCGATAGCTGTGCCAGCCGCCGAGCCTGTTGTCGCTGATGCTCCCCACCCGCGCCGAAAGCGCGGCGAAGATCGTGCGGCGATCGCGCGGCAAGATCGGCAGGAAGTGCTTGGCGACGAGCGCGGGGCCGATCGCGTTCACCTGGAAATTGCGCGCGAGCCAGGCGGGGTCGAGCTCCTTCAGTGCCCGTTCGGGGCCGCGCTCGCCTTCATGGAGCAGGCCGGTCGCGACGAGCACCGCGTCGGGTGCGCCGCCGCGCGCCGCCTCGGTCGCGGCGGCGGCGATGCTCGCTTCGTCGGTGATGTCGATCGGCATGGCGCCCATAGCCTGTCGCGCGAAGCGGACGACGCCCACGCCTTCGCCGTCCAGCGCTTCGGCAAGCGCGCCGCCGATGCCGCCGCTTGCCCCGATCACGACCACTTTTTCCATCGTCCGCGCCGATAGGCCGCCCGCGCGCGCCATTCAATGCGCGTTCATGGCCCGAGGCGCAGGAGGCGCCATCGCTTGAACCCCTGCCACGCGCGGCTTAAGGCAGGCGCATCAGCGAGGGGCTGTTACAGGAGACGGACATGATGCGGATCAAGACCAAGGCCGCGCGCGCGGCGCTGCTGCTCGCCGGAGCAGGGGCGGTGCTGGTGCCCGGCGTGGCACTTGCGCAGAAGGACAAGAAGGGCGCGGCCGCCGATACGGCGCCGAAGGTGCAGCTTAGCGACGGCTTCCGCAAGGCAGCGCTGCCCGCGCAGAACGCGCTGCAGGCGAAGAACTGGGCCGAGGCCGAGCCGCTCGTTGCCGCCGCCGAAGCCGCGGTGAAGACCGATGACGACAAATTCTACGCGCAGCAATTCCGGCTGCAGCTGGCCGACGGCACGCTGGTGCAGCGCGCGAATGGCGACGCGAACATCTATGCCCAGGGCGAGGCCACGCTGATCGGGCCGCTCGACGCGCTGATCGCCAACCCCAAGCTGCCGCAGGACACGCGCGCGCGCTTCCTCTTCAAGCGGGGCCAGATCGAATATGGCGCCAAGCGCTACAAGGAAGCGATCGCCTTCTATGATCGTGCGCGCGAGGCGGGGTATAACGACCCCAACCTGGCGCTCAACATCGCCCAGGCGCGCGCCGACGGTGGCGATCTCGCCGGATCGGCCGCGGCGATCCGCGCGGCGATCGATGCCGAAAAGGCAGCTGGCCGTAAGGCGCCGCTCGAATGGTATCGCTATGCCCGCGCCAAGGTCGCCCAGGCGAAGCTGAACGCGCAGGTCAACGACTGGTCGTTGCTGATGGTGAAGGACTATCCAACCGCCAAGCACTGGCGCGAAGCGGTGCTGCTCTATGGCTTCAACGGCGCCGCCTCGCCCCAGCTCGACAAGCGCGCCAAGATCGATCTGTGGCGGCTGCTGCGCGTGAACAAGGCGCTCGCCGACCAGGGCGATTATGTCGAATATGCCGAGGATCTAGGCGATGTCGGCCTGGGAGCGGAGGCCAAGGCGGTGATCGACGAAGGCCGCGCCGCCGGCAAGATTCCTGCCGCTTCCGGTCCGGCCAATATGGTCTATTCGGAAGCGCAGAAGCAAATCGCGAGCGACGGTCCGCTCGATGCGCTCGCCAAGCGCGCCCAGGCGGCGCCCGCCGGTGGCCCGGCGGCGGCGACGGGTGACCTGGCGCTCGGCACCGGCAACTATGCCCGCGCGATCGAGCTCTACAAGCTCGCGCTCACCAAGGGCGGGGTGAAGGTGGACGAGGTCAACAGCCACCTGGCAATGGCGCAGGCGCTGTCTGGCGACAAGGCCGGCGCGAAGACGACCTTCGCGCTGGTGAAGACCCCGCCGCGTTCGGACATCGCCGCCTATTGGGTCACTTGGCTCGACCAGGCCGGCCCGACCGAACCCGGCAACGCTGGCGACGAATAAGCACCGCGGGCGGCGCGCTTTGGCGCGCGTCGCCCGCCGGCGCGGTGCTCAGAGCCTGTTTGGAAAGGCGCTGACCGCGCCTTTTTCAAACGGACGCTCAGGCGTCAGGCACCGGAATGCCCGGTAGCGCCTTGGTGGTGCGGATGGTGAGCGAGGTCTTGACGCTCGCCACGTTGGGCGCGGGCGTTAGGTGCGTGGTCAGAATTTCCTGGAACGCCTTCAGATCGCTCGCCACGATCTTCAGGATGAAGTCGATCTCGCCGTTCAGCATGTGGCATTCGCG
>FRDC01002052.1_pt3 | contig 11083 bp, 11 predicted proteins | sample 1106171 | NCBI WGS metagenome assembly FRDC01 (sample SAMEA3930566, study PRJEB13176) | freshwater metagenome | biome: Drinking water system; feature: drinking water; material: water | place: Singapore | collected 2014-12-20
CCTATCGCCTGCTCGGTCAACGCCCCTTGGCCGTCCTTAGGCACGAGTAGACTCGGGCATCCAGATATCCAGAATGCCCCGGAGTCGCCGTTGATCCTGGGGATGCAGACGGACAAAACGGAGGCCGAGTGCGCCACAGGACGACGACCGGACGATCGCTTCATCGACGGTGATCGGAAACGAGCAGTTGGAATGCTGAAACTCCAATTCCAGGCGCGTGCCCGGAATCACCGGATGGTCACAGCGGATTCGACAGCCGCGAATTGATAAATCCTGCAGTACGCCCTCACACCCGAGTGCATGAGGAGACGAACCGAGTGATTTGAACCACACAGGGAAATCCACCGCAACCCGGTCAAAGTTACGGCGGGGACTCTCGGCAAGACAGCCGAGGAACGAACGAAAACGCTGCGCACACAGCTGACACCGAAAGGGATAGACGGTCACACAGCCGAGGAGCCGGTCGGCGACAGACTGCCTGGCGGCAAGCCGGGTCTTCGCCGTCCCACACGAAGGGCAGACCACGCACCCCATTCGATCTTCCTCCTGCTTCGAATGAACGGGGCAATCGTACGACCTCTTTCCCTCCTTCTGCTACCCCTCGAAGGTACAAGGGAAAAATCTCTAGCTAAACGCTTCGCCCGGTCGCATCTGTCGCGTGCACATTCTGCTCCGGCTCAGCCCTTGAGCCGTTGAGCCAAGCCCCGGCGCTCTCGTTCACGGAAGGTGACGGCGATGCGCAATTGCTCCAAATACTGTTCCAGTGTCTTCCCGCCGAGATCGATCTTGCGGGAGGCAAAGAACTCGCACACGTCCTGTTCGAGTTCGGGCGTCGCGAGCGCACCGATGCCGCCGCACATGCGCCGCAGGCCCTGCTTCGGAAAGAGCCAGTCCATCTGATCCCAGTTCGTCTTTACAAACTCCCAGGCAAGTTCACGTCCATGCACATTGCTCATCACGGCACTCACGACAAAGGGCGCGTCCTGCGTCCGAATCGCTCCGTTGATGGTTCGGGCCAGCGTCTGCGTCAGCAGCGCCGGGGATTGAAAGGCTGCGAGGGCGAAGAGATAGCGCCGCTCTTCCTGCGGAGTGGCGGCCGATCGGGAATGATCCGAGAACTCGTTGTACCGCGCCTCGTCGCCGGTATGTGCCAGGATCGCAACGAGCGCCGGAATCACATTCGGATCAATACGAGACGGATCCGTCCGGTAGGCCTGATACTGCTCCGCTGCCTGCTGCTGAATAACCGGATCGTTGCCCAGCTTTCCCAGCGAGCCGATCAGCTCTCCCCGCATCTGTCTGACCAGTTCGTCGTCGCCCGGCCGAGGTGTCCACCCCAGCTCATGGACCGCCGGTGCGAGCCGCGCGCGAACGAAGGCTTCGAGAACCGGCCGGTCGTCATCGGTAATAATCCGATTCAAGAATGCGAAAGAATCAAGAAGTACCGCCCACACATTCTTGTCCCGCTCCCCCACAAAGTGGCCGGTCAGATGCAGGTAATCGGAAAGCGGGGTGAGCCCGGAGACCGTCGTCGCCCAGACATCGCTGACCAGACTGAATCGCTCGCTCGGAGCAAGCTGTCCGACTCCGGCGTCCAGGATGCGCCGGAGCAGTGCGGAGTCGTATCGAACCCGATAGAATCCGTGGCCCGCTTCGTTCACAAACAGGTGCTGAACGCCGCTCGGCAGACTCACGCGCATCTCCCGATCCGTCAAGAGGAGGCGGCGATGTTCGGACTTCCCGTCCGTCGTGGTCCTGATTTGCACGGGAATCTGCCAACGCGCCTCGGTCGATTCGGGAGACGGGAGATAGGTAAACCGCTGCTGCGAGAGCACAATCTCCGTCGCCTGCTCCTGGCGCACTGTCACCAAAGGATAGCCCGGCTGAAAAATCCACCCGTCCATGAGGTCAGGCACCGCCTGTTTCGCAGCCTGTCCCAACGACACCCATAAATCCTTGGTGTCGGCATTGCCGTAGGCATGGTCGCGGAGATACGCCCGCACGCCGTCGCGGAACACCGCCGGGCCGATATGCTGTTCGAGCATGCGCAGCACGGATGCGCCTTTCTCGTAGGTCAGCACGTCAAACATCGCATCGGCGTCTTTCGGCGCGCGCACGGGATATTCGATCGGACGTGTGCTGAGCAGACCGTCCACGGAAAAGGCCGCAGCCCGCGAAACGCCGAAGGCGTCCCAGCGCTTCCACTCCGGTTTCCAGGCATCGACCGCGAGCATCTCCATGAACGTCGCGAACGCTTCGTTCAACCACAACCCGTTCCACCAGGACATGGTGACCAGATCGCCGAACCACATATGAGCATTTTCGTGCGCGACGACATCGGCCACCCGCTCCCGCTCGGCATGCGTCCCGGTTCGTTCATCCACGAGCAACGCGGTTTCGCGGAAGGTAATGGCGCCGAGGTTTTCCATTGCGCCGGAGGCAAAGTCGGGAATGGCGAGGAGATCGAGTTTGTCCCCGGGATAGGCAATACCGTAATACTCCTCGAAAAACCTGAGCGACGCGGCAGCGATGTCCATGCCGAACGGCGTAAGGGCCTGTTTGCCGGGCACGGTCCAGAGACGGAGCGGCGTCTTGCCGACGAACCGCGGCTTGGTCGCTTCAAGCTGCCCCACGATGAAAGCGACCAGATAGGTGGACATCTTCATGCTATCGGCAAATCGCATCACCTTCTTGCCGGATTCGACGGAGTCGGACACGAGCGACGTATTCGAGACGGCCGTCAGACCCGGATCAATCACCAGGGTCGTGGCAAAGACGGCTTTGAAATCCGGCTCATCCCAGCAGGGAAAGGCCCTGCGTGCATCGGTCGCTTCAAATTGTGTCGCCGCCATGGTGTGCGAGACGCCGGCCTGATCTTTGTAGGTACTACGATAGAACCCGCGCAGGTGGTCGTTCAATTGTCCTTGAAACGCCAGCGTCAACTGCCATTCTCCCACTGCAACCGGGCGGGGAAATGTCAGCCGACCACGCTGCATCGCCTGGTCGAGTTCGATGACCGCATCGAATCGCTCGCCGGCAGCTCCCTTGATCGTCGCGGAAGACAGCGTGAGATCAACAGCGTTCAGGATGATCACGCTGGTGGCTTGCGTCACCGTCAGAGCGATCGTCACGACACCTGAAAAGGTGGCGGTGGTGAGATCCGGCTCCAGCCGTAACTCATAGCGCTGCGGGATGACGTGTCGCGGTAATCGATAGGGATCGAGGCTTCCGGGGGTCTCATCGAGCGTCATATCTTCGCCTTTCGGTCGAGCTGCCGTGGTCGCTGCGTATGTTTGATTAACTGCCGAATGAACCGTGCAGGCGATGGGAAGGGCCAGAACAATTCTGGCCTGTCCGGCCAGCCACGTGAGCACCTGGCCCGGCCGACAGACCCGCTCACTTCCCCGGCGCGTGGTAAACCTGAACCCCCTGAGAGGATCCGACGATCAGGATATTCGTTCGATCGACAAAGAGTCCTGTTTCTACGATCCCGGGGATTTGGTTCAGTGCGATTTCGAGCTCGCCAGGCTGATCGATCCGCGCCAGATGGACATCGACGATCAGGTTCCCGGCCTCGGTTCTGAACGGTGCGCCGTTTCGTTCTCGCAGCACTACGCGGCTTTTGGTCAGGGTCTCGATCTCGCGCGCGGTACTTCCCCATCCAAAAGGAATGACCTCAATGGGCAGCGGGAAAGACCCTCCGAGCACCGGCACCTGTTTGGTGTGATCGACGAGAACGATGAATTGCCTGGCGGAAGCCGCGACGATCTTCTCCTTGAGGAGCGCGCCGCCGCCGCCTTTGATCAGATTGAATCCGGGATCGACTTGATCCGCACCGTCGATGGCGACGTCGATTTCCCAGCGGTTATCCGCGTCGATCAGTGTAATCCCGGCCTGGCGGGCGAGCGCCGCGGTTTCCTGCGATGTGGGAATTCCCCGAAGCGACATTCCGGCGCGAACCTTTTCGCCGAGCGCGATGACCATGTGTTTGGCCGTCGAACCGGTGCCCAATCCCACAACCATCCCGTCGCGAACGAACTCGACGGCTCGCAAGGCAGCTGCTTTTTTCAGACCGTCCAGATCCAGCGGTGCCGTCATGACGTCGCTCCCTGGGAAAGCGCGGCCGCAACCGATGCCGCACCTAACAGCGCCGTCTGCTGATTCATCACGACTTTGACCGGCATGTTGCTGAGCAGCCGTTTGTACCGACCTTTGTTGACAAAGGCTTTCATGAACGTGCCGTCCTGAAGTTTTTTGATCAGCTTCGGAGCCATCCCGCCGGCCACATACACGCCGTCAAGGGAGAGCGATTTGAGCGCCAGATTGCCGGCCTCGGCTCCATAAATAGAAGCGAAAAGTTCCAGCGACTGCTTGGCGATCTCGGCCTGGCCCTTCAAGCCGGCTTCGGCGATTTCGGCAGCCGGATCGCCGACCTTGATTTTTTCCGCCAGCCACGTCGGTTCGTTCTTTTTCGTATCCCGGACATACTCATAGATCGCGAGTAATCCAGGGCCAGACAGGATTCGCTCGTAACTGACGTGAAGAAATTGGCTGCGCAGATACCGCAGCAGTTCGATCTCGTAGTCGTTGTTCGGGGCAAAATCGGTATGACCGCCTTCCGATGGCATCGGGCGATACGACTTGCCGTCCCAGAAGAGAATGGCTTCGCCGAGTCCGGTCCCGGCCGCGATGAGTGCGAGCGCCTGGCGCTTTTTCGGAGGGGTGCCGGGATTGAGCACCTCCACTTCATCCGGCCGCAACAACAAAATCCCGTAGGCGGTGGCTTCAAGATCATTCAACAATTGCACGCGGGGAATCGCGAATCGTTTGGCGATCGCGGCCCCGTCCACCACCCAGGGCAGGTTGGTCGTCTGCGCATGGTTTTCGATCACCGGACCGGCGACGCCAAAACAGGCCGCCGTCAGCTTGACCGGCTCTTCCGGCAGGGATTCGCCAGCCGTTTCGTCAGGCTCGGACGGCGCGACATCTATCTCATCCAGCAGCGTCGGAGGCTTCGGCGGCGTGAGGAACTCTTCCAGAATCTCTTCAAGCGATTTGTAATCGGCACTATGAAAGGTCTCGACCCTGACCGGCTCCACCCGCTCGGTCGGCCAATCATAGAGCGCCAGATTTGTCTTGGTTCCGCCAATGTCGCCGGCAAGAATCATCGTCCGTCCTTCTCGTCAATCGTCCTTATCGTGTCAGAGCTGCGGCTGCCGGATCATCCAGGAGCCAGATCAGCCGGTTGCCGGCCGGCTGCACCCGAGCCGCAGGCAGTGACCGCTCCGCCTGAGTCTGCGGCTGCAGGACAGCACGAACCGCCTGTGCCTTTCCGGCGCCGGTCACGAGGAACAGTACCACAGTCGCCCGGTTGATCACACCTAGGCTCAGCGTGATACGGCCAGCGATCCCCTTCGGCGACTGCCCGACCGTAACAAGCTGATTCTGCTCTGATAGCGCAGCTGTTCCCGGAAATAAGGAAGCGGTATGACCGTCTTCTCCCAATCCCAGAAGAACCAGGTCAAGGGCGGGAATTGCCGGTGCAGGGCAATTCGTAAGAAGCCGGATCGTGCGCTCATACTCTCTAGCGGCCTGACCGAGATCTGCCGACTCACCTTTCATTCGATGGACCTGTGACGACTTAATTCCCAGAGGGTGGAACAGTGCCGTCTGAGCGAGCCCATAGTTACTGTCGGGATGATCGGGTGGGACGCCGCGTTCGTCGCCGAACAGAAAGATCATATGCTCCCACTGACACTGGGGCTTCCATTCAGCTGAGGTCAACACTTGATAGAGCGCTTTGGGGGTCGAACCACCGGAAAGAGCGATGACGCAACGTCCTCGTGCCAGGATGGCCTGAGTGGAGATATCCCGGAACAGCCCGCAGGCCTGGGCCAGCCAATCAGGCCCGGAGGGGCACACACGAATATCGGGAAAGGATGGCATGGTATTGATTCTAAGAGTTGGGCCGCCGCCGTACCCGAGCCGTCCGTCGATGCGGCCGGGACGGAGCGGGGCGTACGCGGTGAGCAATAGCGTCGACGGTAGCCACCGGATCCGCCCCGAGCGTGACCCGAATCACAGGACGTCCATGAGCCTGTAACGATTCAAGATCGCCGGTCGCTTGAGCTTTCGCCAGCACTCCGAATGAAAACTGCTGCGCAGGAATTGTGAGGTCCGGCGTCATACGATCGACGAGTTCCAGAAAGATACCGCTCGCCGGTCCACCTTTATGGAGTTGCCCCGTCGAATGGAGATAGCGCGGACCATACCCGAATGTCGTCGTGACATGATGTTGTTGTACCAGCGCCTTGCGTAGCCGGCTGATGGCGGCTTCGAACAGCTTCGTCGGTGTCGTATAAGCCAAGATCGCCACATAGGAACCGGCCTGAACTTTCCCGGACAATCCGACAACTGCGTCCTTCGGGCTGCTTACGACGGGCTCCGGGAGCCGTCCGGCTGTCTGATACCCGTCAAGCACACGCCTGGTGTTGTCCTTACTCTCCTGCACGTTCGGCTGATCAAACGGTTGGATGCCCAGAAGATGCCCGGCGACCGCAGTCGCATATTCCCAGCGGAAAAATTCGGCAGCCAGATCATACCGATCACGCAACGCGAACGTGAGCACCGGATGCCCCGCGCGAACAAGAGCCTGAACCTGCCGATCCAGCTTCTGATTGTTGGCTCCCTTCAACCGCAGATACACAAAGAAGCGGTCGGATCCGTACTGTGCCGGTGAGAGAACCGGTTCCTGCGCCACAGGGACAATCCCTCTGGTTTCTTTGCCGGTGCTTTCGGCCAGCAGCTGTTCGGCCCACAATCCGAATGTATCGATAGGGGAGGATGCAAGGACGGTGACCTTATCACGACCTGCCTGAGCAAGTGCGCCCATCGCCGTCCCCAGATACGCACCGGGGTTGTCTTGGATTGCACGCGTCTCGCGGCAGCGAACAGCCATCGCGCCGGCGCGCTGTAACAGCCGGGATATATCCAACCTGAGCAGCGCCGCCGGAACCAGGCCAAAGAGTGAGAGCACAGAATACCGTCCGCCGATATCGGGAGGGTTCGTGAAGATCTGACGAAAGCTGTATTCTCGCGCCATTTTCTCAAGACCAGTGCCAGGATCGGTAATGGCAATGAACTGCTGCCCGCCACGATTCCCTTTCGTTCCCGCCACAAGCTTCCAAAAATGAGCGAAGAGTGACAGGACTTCGATAGTCCCTCCCGACTTGCTGGCCACGAGAAAGAGTGTGCGGGCAGGATGAATCGAGGTGCTCACACGGCGAATCCAGCCCGGCACAGTGGAGTCGAGCACCCAGAGACGCGGCACCCCTTTCTGAGTACCGAACGACGCGCGAAAGACTTCGGGGCCCAGGCTGCTGCCGCCCATGCCAAGCAGAACCACATCACGGATGCCCTCGGTTCTCGCCGTCTCGGATAAATCTTTCAACTCCGGCAGATGCGCGGACATATCCTCAGCCAACGACAGCCACCCCAGCCGATTGGTAATTTCAGCCGGGTCCGGTTTCCATAGACGATGATCTTTGGACCAGAGCCGTCCGACAACCTGATCGCGCTTGACGGATTCCATCCTGTCGCGGACCACAGTGTCGTAGGGTGCGGCAAGCTGTTCGCCGGAAGGAATCGCCATGTCGGACACTCCTTGGTTGATTTACTCCGAACAGACTTGTGCGGGACGTTGCTGCATCTTAGGAATCGGACCAACAAAACGCAATGCAACCGGCTGAAGTTATCCTTTACGGTTCGGCAGGACGACGGATGATCACGGCCATCCCGTCTACGGTGGACCAGGCTAAGGACTGAGCCTGCTCGCCGGAAAGTGTCAAAATGATCGTCGGTGCATCTACCTGAGGTTGGGCGCTCCCCCACTGCTGTCCCCAGGTCCGGAGTCGCTTCCAGACCTTCTGCCGAACCGCCTGAATCCAAGCTACGGCCCCTTCATCGGCAGCGGACTCGATGTCCATTGTCATTGCCGGAGTAAATGCAAGCCGGTATTCCGTCGGCATATCGGAAAGAGAAATCGGTTCCTGCTCGGTCGTGGCTGAAGGGTCAATCTTTCGACGAATCACCGGAGGACGCGCGATCAAGCGGAAGGTCCCTGCCAGTCGAGGAAGTTCCGTCACCGACCAGGCCACAATTGGAAGCCGGTGCAAGTCCACCCCGCGGGCCTTGATCAGGATGGACCCTGTGACCAGATCAACGAGGAGATACGTTTGGGGACGCGCGGCCAGCTTGAGTTCTTCTTCGAGAACCCGCGAGCCTTCCTGCAAGGCGGAAGGATTGTTGATGTCGAGATCGGGAAACACTTCGCCTTCGGCAGCCCAACCGGGCGCTGCCAGAAAAAGAAGAGCGGCCAAAATAAAAGGTGCGGGCATGAAGAGCATCTGCGTGCGGGCGTGGAACTAGAAGATCATGATCGGTGTCCCGACTCGTGCGAGTTGATAGACACTTTTCAAGTCATCGTCATTTAATCGAATGCACCCATGAGTGACGTTCTTGCCGAGCAGACGGGTATAGAGGGTCCCATGAATAAAGTAGCCCTTGCCGAACCCAAGCGCATAGTCGCCCAACACACCCTGCTCGACTCGGTCGGCGGGATTCTTGGGAACCATGAGTCCCTCTTCAACGAACGCCCAATCGGGCTTGACCCAGACCGGATGGGTGAGCTTGGATTGCACCGCAAATTCACCGCGTGGTGTATCAAACACCCACTGGGTATTCCCATCTCCCGGCTTATCAAGGACCACGCCGCTGCCGGTTGAAGCAATGGCATCAAGCACAATCTCCTGGCTTCGCTTCACATAGAGGTGATTTCGTGCAGTGTCTACCAGGATGTAATGCTGATGAGGGATAAACTGCGAGAGCTGTTTTTTCAGCCCTTTGTATTGATTCTGCAGGCCGCGGAGCACGACGGGATCGACTGAAGACGGTTGGGGAACCGATGCAATGGAAGGCTGAAGCTGACTGCTGCTGTATGGAATCACCGCGAGCAGCCCGAAGGAGAGCACCGAACCTATGAGGAGAAGGACTCGCGCCATGGACGTGATCTCAGGTTTCCTCTTCGTGATCTCCCAGTTTGGCCAAAGCCATCGCCACCGCGTTACGCCCGGTTAAGGCACCGACAATGCTCACGGGAGTCCCCGGCTCAACCCGCTCGAACAACGCACTCATCTGCGCATTCTCAAGCATGACACAGCCTAAAGTCTGCGCCATGAATTCGTTTTCGACCCCATGGATTTCGATCTGCCCACCGATTTGCTTCATGGCCGGGATCCGGCCCACCTTCTTGCCTTGCGCGAAGCGGCGGCGATCATCCTGATTCGGATAATCTAACACCAGGGCCCGATAGAACTGTGTGCGGCCGGCGCCCCGCTTATCCGTAATCCGGTATCGGCCTTCCGGAGTCGCACCGTCACCCTGGAATTGCTTTTCACGGATACCATTAAACCCCAAACGGACTGGGTATGATACCACCTTGTTTCCGTTCTTGTAGAGCGTCAGCACCCGCTCGGCTTTGCTCACGACGATGGCCGTGGAGCGGTGTGTCCGGGACCAGTCGATCGTCTGCTGCGCCAAGGTCTGCCACCCGCGGATCGACTGTATATCCGCATAGCGCCCGAGTTCCCTGGCAAGGAGTGCGGATTGCACCTGCAACGCCTTGCCGGCCAGGTCCGCCGCTTCGATGGAACGCGGATAGTCATGCTGATCGTAAAAGGATCGCGCCTGTTTCACCAACAAATCGGTCTGTACGGGTTTCCCGCCCAGCACGATACGGCCGTCGATGGCTTCAATTTGGGAGGAGAGCGCGCGAAGCCGTTCTTCCACGCGCACCACTTTCAGTTGAGCGCGTTGCTGTTGTGCCTGCCGCTCGCCATGCAGCTTCGCGAGGGTATTCCCACCCTCGTCGTGCAGTCGTCTGAGCTCCGCTTCCAGATCATTCGCTTCCCACGGCCAGCGCACCAGATCATCATCCGATTGTACGCGGGCACGGAGCGGCACCCACTGCCGCACAAAACGGGCATATTCATCAGGAGCAATTTCAGGAGCTTTGAGGGCAACCAACTGCTGGTCGATCGTTTCGATTGCACTCACGAGTTCAGGCGGAATAGCCTGGACACAGGCAGAGAGCGCTCCCGCCAGGAAACATCCCTGGGCGAGAGCGATCAGACCGCTTTTTACTGAACGAGTACTCATAAGCCGATACTATCTTATTTCTTTTTCGGCGCAGAGGGTTTTCCTTTCCCCACCTTCGCCAAGGCATTCTGTATTTCTGCGGATACCGCCTGCCCCTTATCATGAATCGCTTTGGCTTGCGCCTGAGCCGCCGGGTAGTCTTCTTTATCGATCGCCAACTGAATCTGATTCAGCGATGCTTTCAAAGCCTCGACATCATTCTTGATAGCCTCGAGTGCAGCACGATCCTTCCCAACCGGAGCACCGGCCACCAGCTCCACGGCAGCTTTCACGGCTTCCTGCGCCACCTGCTGCGCCTGCAGGGCACCGGCCTTGGCTTCTTCCTTCTTTTTCACGGCTTCGGCTTTGACCCGTTCCGCATCGGCCTTGGCAGAAGCCGCAAGCTGCTCGGCTTTGCCATAGTCGCGAAGAAGCGCAAATTTTCCATCCTGGTCTGCGACTTCTTTTTTCATCGCAGCCAACGAGGCCTCGAGCTTGGCGTATTCTTGCGCAGAGTACGTCGCTGCTCCGCTTATCTGAGCGTCCTTGAGCGCTTTTTCAGCCGCATCGATTTGCTCGGCCGGAGGCTTGGCACAGCCTGCGAGCATCACTGCTCCCAGCACCAGCGGCGCGAGCCGATTGATCGTGACGTTCATCATTTTCTCCTTTATTCATTGTTCGGGCAGGGGGTTGCCACACAGGCGACTTCCGCCCGGTGAGAAGATCGCCCACCGATCATGAGCGATCTTCCCGACCTAGAACCCAGGGGACGGAAACAGCCTAGCCGTTCTTCTTTTCCTTCCCCTTCTTCTTGCCTTTTCCCGCCTTCTTACCCTTCTTGCCTTTCTTTTCCTTTTCTCCATCCATTTTCTTTTCAGTTTCAGCAGGA
>FRDC01002190.1_pt1 | contig 11082 bp, 16 predicted proteins | sample 1106171 | NCBI WGS metagenome assembly FRDC01 (sample SAMEA3930566, study PRJEB13176) | freshwater metagenome | biome: Drinking water system; feature: drinking water; material: water | place: Singapore | collected 2014-12-20
AACCCTGGTTATTGAACTGGATGCCCTCAGGCAATGATTTTAGATCATCCAAATCTACATCATCATTTTCTGTAACAACGATTATGTTGTTTTCAAAAGTGTGCGAAATAGCCCTCTCATTAAGCAATTCGCTAAATTCCTGCTGTGTGATTTTGTTTTTTTTCATAGTGTTTGTTGATTTTTGGTTGGATTATTAAAATGGTTTCACATCGCGTGCTTCATTTTTATTTTTGTGTTCACGTTCAAGGTCAGATATTTGTATCACAGAATATACCCAGGCGGTTTGGTTATTATTTGTTCTTTGCCATTTCTCGTAACCTAACCGGTGCATTGCCTCACCCAGCTTTTTAGGCAGCAGCTTTGCCCTTGTGTGTGTTTCTATGTAATTCTGAATCATTGCATTTGTAAGGAAGTGAGTTGCTTCGTTCCGGTGTGATGGCACTCTGAAAAACTCCTGCACCAGCTGCTCTTCTGTAGAAATAACCTGAAATGCCTTGTTTCGCTCGTGTAGCTCTTGAATTTCTTCATCATTGAAGTAATAGTGAAAGCCCTTCTTAAACAATAAATACGCTTGCGCCCAAACGTTATCCATGTTTATGGATTTCGCTTTGTTTATATCAATGTTTTCTACTTCAAAAGGCAGGAATCTCCTGGAACCTGTTGGATCGGTTAAAAAATCATTTCCGTTGACCGATGCCATAAAACTGGCTAAGTGCGGGTATTCTGTTATCCAGGGATCATACGGCCTCCTGTATTTTACTGAAGGTGTTGTAATGAGGTTCTTTAGCTCGTTTTCGTCCTTTTTATTCAGCTGCTTCAGCTGATCGTCTATGTTTATAAAAAGAAACTCGGCTATATAGGTCAAAGAATCCTTATTGTTCGGGTCTAGCTTGCCGGTGAAAATGTAAGAGCCCAATTTTTTGGGTGCAAGATGGTCCAGCCACGTTGTTTTAAATTTCCCTTGTCCGCCTGTCAATACAAGGCAAGTATGGTTCTGACAGCCTTTATCTGTCATAGCATTGGCCACAACAGCTACAAGCCATTTTGTTAAATACTCTTTCCATTTTTCAGGATTAACGATTTTAACAGTATCACACAGGTCCTGTATGTAATCGTGTCCGCCAGCAGCTGGTAAATTCTGAAAGTACTCCTGTATAGGGTTAACCGGACGCGAAAAGCTACTTTCAAAAAGTTCCTTTAAAGCGTTTGTACTGGTTTCAATACCATTTGCATCCAGTTCGCGCTTTAATGAGTTGAGTTTGTATTTATCAAGCGGGTAATATTCTGTTTGGTTTTCAACCAGGTTAAGCATTTCAGGCTTGCATTTAATGGTATTAAACCGGAAGTCATATTTGATAGTTAGATAACTCTCAATAACTTCGGTTTTGGAGGTTTTTTTGTGTGCCGGTTGCTTGTAATTTTTGGCTTCATGCTCAATACTGTCAGAGCGCTCAGCTTCCTTTGTTTTAGCCATAAATCATTTTTCTTAATTGGTTTGGAACACGTACGCAGTTTTCTTTTTTATCCCGGTCCAGTTCACTTTTCAGATAGTTGGAGCCTTGCATTAAATACACTTTCCAGTCATCTATTCCATGCATTAGGCAAATGGTTTCAAGTGTTACATTTATTTGTTGCAGTTGGGTTATTGTAGTTTCAAGGGATTTTATATACTGTGTGGTTGCCTGAAAATCACTGTCAATTTTGATAGCTGTAGAAACAATGACGTTTTCCATAATATTGATTTCAGCCTGTATCGCATCCCTGATGTTTTGCTTTTCAACACTTGTCAGGTACTGTTTTTTCCGCTCTAAGAGCTTTCTTAACATATCCAGTTCGTGCTGCATAGGTCTAGTATTTAAAGTCCGTCCAGTGGATTATTTTTCCGGTATAGTCATTTTTAAACCAGTAGTAAAATGCTGCAATTGATTCAAAGCCGTCATTGATAGCAAGCTGTTTTATTTCTACATTGTTTAAAGAACGGCCATCAATAGTAACCGTAGCGCAGCGAATAGGATGATCGAGATGCCGTATGTCTATTTTTTGAGTAGACACACACACCTGCTCATCATGTTGTTTGTATTCTTTGGTCCGTTGGCCGGTGGCAATCTGAATTTTTATGCCCGGCTTCCAACGGTTGCATCTATCTTCCCGGATAGAGTGGATTTTGCTTTTTTGCAGGATTGGCAGTATAAATTGAGGATTAAACGATAGTACCATATAAATAAAATTTGTTGGTTATTTTACTAATGCTCCATTAACGTGAAGCTTCGCGAACTCTGTGATCTCATTCAAAGCCTCCATGCTGCTATCGTAGCTCGGATTGGTTGTGCTTGGTAGAACTAATGCAAACTGATTATTCATGTTGATACACCACTTGCATATCTCAGGTAAGGAAGCTTTTGTGCATGCCCATTCCAGGAATCTGTATAATTCAGAAAGCGCCTGCTTTTTTGCTGCGTGGCTTTTGTGGCCGGGACCTGCTTCAATGATGTGCTTTTTGTGATATAAGTAATTCTGAATTTTCAGTGTGATATAGTCCTTTTTAGCCTGTTCCAACCATCTGTCACCGCTGTACTTTTTTGGAAACATACCGCCATCTTCTTTTATTTCAGATGTTGGCTTTAGCTGGACTGCAACGCGTATTTCAACCGCGTCTGTTACCTGGTCATGGGAGTATTTGAGTATCCTGAACATAGCTACATCAATATTTTGTTTAGTTCGCTTATTTGTTTGCTCAGCTCCTGGGACTTGCCTTTGAAGTATTCTTTCATCATTGGAGCGTCTTTGTCAAATGGCTTTATAGCTTGTATGTTATCAATACATTTGGCGTGTAGCAGTTCAAGTCCCTGGATAAGGTTACGCATCTCTGATCCGTTTACCTCTAATGGAAATAGTTTTGTATCGCTCATAATGTGTGTTATTATTTACCGAAATCCATATAGCCTGTAATTACACCTAAGCCTGTGATGGTTCCAACGCCATATATAACTTCAGCTTTATAGCTTGGTTCAAAATCGCATTCACACAAATGCACTATGTTTTCTATATATCCTACAAGTATTATAATTGCTATAAGCAGATGCAGTATGCCTCCTTTTGATTCTGATTGTGACATGATTTTTTTCGGTTTAAGAGTTTGGGAATAATTGTTCTACAGTTAAATTCATTTTTTCTGCTATATACTTTTTCTCGTTGGGGTATATTTCAGAAATGCCGGAGAGCTTTCTGTAAAAAGTATCAAAGCTTTTATATCCGTGGTCGGTTATAAAGTCCGCACGTAAACGAGCTTTACGGCTTTCATTTAGTTCGTTGTAAGCGTCCCGGAACGGACTTGTTTTTTCTGTTTTTGCTGGTTCTTGTTCCATGTTTTTATTGATTGTTTTTAATATATTTCAAGCTTTTACCCTTCATGTGCTTTTTGCTGAAGGCCGCGCAATCTTCACACAGAAAGTATAATATTCCTTGTCGAATGCAGCGCTTTTTGGGCTTTTCACACGCGCATGATCTGTGCTTACTCATTTTCGTTATTTGGAAAAATTGATATTATTTGAAGCGCAAATAGTGCACATCCCATAAGTGCCCATAAGTAATGGCGAAATCCATAATGCCAGGTAGGAAGATGATCTGAATAGAGATGTTCAACATCACAACCTTTATATTGTCCATCTATTAGTTGTCTTCCCTGGCAATATGTATCACCGAAGAACTGGTGAAAATTTTCCGGAATGAATGACAACGCAAAAGCAATTGCGAATGCAATAAATATTCTTATTGCAGCTTTTAAAAATTTTCTATTTTCCATCTGCTTGTCCTCCATCTATAATACACCAGTCTGTTGCAGTCATATCCGTTTGGGATGCAAGCCATCCATACACAAGTGTATTGTCAGCTGCTTTCATAACAATAAATGATGTAATGTTTACCGATGGGTCCTGTGGGTTGTCTTTTGCGATTTTCATAAGGAAATCCTGTAGTACTTTGGGATTGTTTGGGCTGTTGAAGTAGACATACACAGGAACCCTCGTTTCGTGTATCCGGAATAAAAACATTCCTTTGCCATTCCATCCGGCCCGGGATACAGCTTGGTCTTTACTAAGTGCCTCTAATGCTTCACCGAAGTTTAAATTTTCGGTTTTCTGTGATGTTTCCTGGCTTGTTGTTTCCATAGCGATGTAAGGTTTTTAAGTTTTTGGTACGATTTTTAATAATTAATTCTTATTTTAATACTGCAATGCTAAACATAATATTTAGTAGTTAACTAAACAAAATGTTTAATTTATTAACAGTGTTATTCACACCCGTATGCACGTAGGGCACAACATAAAAAGGTTAGTAGAAGCCACAAAAGGCACAACGCATAAGGCTTTTGCTGAGAAAATTGGCCACACGGAGCAAAGCCTGCATGGTATTTATAAAAAGGAGGATGTTAGCACCTCAGTGCTAAAGACAGTTTGCGAAAAACTAAACATAACGCTTAGTGAATTCTTTAAAGAGGATAATTTATCCTCTCCCAAAAAGGCAAAAGTTGTATTTGAGCTTAATCCTGATGATGTGCTAAGTATTGATATAAAAAACAGGAAATTAGAAATAACTAAGAAGTAAAATTGTGAAGTATTGGAAATCAGATTTTACTCCCTTAGAAGCAGAGATGGATAAGTGGGGCTTTATTTGTGATAAGGATACGTTTGTCAATTCACAAAACGAGATAGCCAGGATAGTTTCTGATGAAAACCACATTGCAAGTGGCTTTGTAAATGTACAAACGGATAAATTTTACTTGTTTGAAAAGCCAATAGATTTAAAACAATAATATAAAATTACTTCTGCAAACGTTCTTTGTTTATTGTAGAGCTATCAAAAATTACCTTCCTTTTTAACCTCGTATTACGGTATCAATAATTGGTTATTGTTATAATAACAAACTCTGATTTTAGTACTTCTCAAAACCTTCCTAAAGCCTTTATTTACAAGCGTTTCCGACTATCTAAAGTATTTATTATAAGACAAAGTAGTGAGAAAATTGTAAATATGGATTAAGATTAAAATTATTGGTACTAAACACAAAACTAAAAACATATGGAACTTAAAACAAGCATTACTATGGAGCTTAAAAATGGCTCAGTAACACAAAACATCGATCATTCTTCTATTACTCCACAACTCAAAATCCAATATCCAAATTTTACAGATAATATTATAATTTGGACATTGGATGCAACAACTTTTGATGGTAAAAAAATTAAAGTTGAAATCAATAAATCTACAAATACGATAACTGTGGATATCAAAGAATCAATTTAGAATTGACCTACTTCGGCATCTTACTAAAATCCATATACAAAACATTCCAGCGATGACCGTCTAAATCAGAAAATCCGCAACCGTACATCCAGCCCTGGCTCTCTCCGGGTTTTCCAAATACAACCCCGCCTGCAGCTTCAGCTCTTTTAGCCAGATCGTCAACCACCTCACGGCTTTCCGCACCTATGGATAACAGCACTTCAGTTCCTTTACGAGTATCGGCAATTGCATTACCTGTAAAGTTCTTAAAAAGTGCTTCATCAAAAAGCATTACAACCACTTTTTTATCACCCATCAGCAAACTAACCGATTGTGGACCGTTACCATATTGTGTATTGAACGTAAATCCAAGTTGCTTAAAAAATTCAGCTGAATTAGCAACGCTTTTTACAGGAAGGTTTATCCAAATATCTTTTATCATAATTTGTTCAATTTATTAACAGCCGTTTAAAATTAAATAAATTATAAACAAGCTCCTAAGGGGAATATTTTTGCATTACATCTTTTAATCACAATCATTGAGGGGCTTAACGTAGCAATGTAATATTTCCCTTTCGGTTTATTTCCGTTCCGTCAACAAGCACCACCTCCACCACATAAACAAAAACTGCAGCGTTCATATCCATCACCGCACCTGCACCAAAAGCTGCTTTGTAAGTACCATCCCAGCAAAAGCCGGGATTATTGGATTCAAACACTTTTTCGCCCCAACGGTCAAAAATAAGTATGTTAAATTCACTCACACAGTTGTTCCAGCCCTGCAGGCAGAATTTATCGTTAAACCCATCGTTGTTCGGAGAAAACGCTGTAGGAACTATATAATCACCCGGACATGGTGTTGTTACCCGGATAGTGACACAGGCTGTATCTGAACATTCGTTTGTATCACTTACGGTTACACAATACATTGTTGTAATTTCAGGGCTCGCAGTTGTTACCTGGCATGTATCGCAGGTTAATGCAGTATCCGGTGCCCATAAAAAGCTGTTGGCTCCGGCAGCACTTAGCAGCGTATTTTCACCTGCAGTAATGGTATATGCAGAAGCTGAAACTGCTGCAACGGGATTATCTGCAACTGCTATTGTTACAGTTTGAATAGCCTGGCAATCGTTTGTATCCAAAACCGTTACGGTGTAGTTCCCGCTGGAAAGCCCTGTTGCAACCGAAGTTGTTTGCCCTCCCGGGCTCCACATATAAGTAAAAGGGCTTGCTGCACTGCCTGTTACATTTACTGAAGCTGTTCCTTTATCCGGGCCACAGCCTGTTGGTGTTGTAGTTAAAAGAAGCGTTATTGGCGCAGGTTCGGTAATAGCTGCGGAAGTACTACTCGTACAATTGTTGGCATCAGTAATGGTACAGGTATAAGTTCCGGCACATAAATCAGAGGCGGCAGCAGTGTTTTGCGCTGGTGTTGTGCTCCATGAATAGGTATAACCGCTGCCCGTTCCTCCAATAGCAATGGCTGTAGCGGTTCCATTGCAGCTATCGTTGCAAATGGCTGGTGAAAATGTTGTAATTGCGGCAATAAGTGTATCTGGTTCTGTTATTACTGTATCTGATGTAATGATGCACCCAAAGGCATCCGTAACAGATACGGTATAAGTTCCCGCACAGAGGTTGCTGCAGATGGCAGCTGTGCATCCACTGCTCCAGCTGTACTGATAAGGTGAAGTACCACCATTTATACCTACAGCCGCCTGCCCCAAACACTCCCCATAACATGAAACGTTGGTAACTGTATGAGCAATACTCATCTTCGGGTCAACAGTTATTGTAACGCTGTCAACTGCACTGCAGCCATTCTGATCTTCTACCTTAGCTACATAAGTAATCGTGGCGGCAGGTGATGCAACAGGATTAAAAGCAGCGGCATTGTTCAGGCCGCTGGCAGGCAGCCAGCCGTATGTATAGCCAACTCCATTGGGTGTAACAGAAAGCGAAACAGAATCACCAAAGCAAACAGAATCGTTTGCTCCGGCATTTACAACCATTGGTGGAGGTTCAGTTATCGTAAATACTGTGGTTGTTGTGCAGGGACCGCATGCCTGAAATGAAATGTCGTCCAAACCCGGATCATTGCCATTTGTATCGGTATTTTGATTGGTGATACAGATTGTTGCTGTAGTTGCAGGGCCTGAATTCCAGGATTCAAAAAACTGGTTCCATACACCTGTTGAAGCAGGGGCATTAAATACATTACCCACCGGGGTACCATTTATGGAAAATTGCAGAATTGCCGGGCTTACATTGGTCCACGATGTTACCCACGTAGAGAAAAGGTAAGTTGTTCCGGGTGTAACGTTAATGGTTTGACACCACAATGTAGCGTTGGGGGTTGAGTTTCCATTTACAACCAGGTAATTCCCCGTACCGGATGTATGATCACTTCCGGCAAAATTTCCAACCTGGCATGTTCCTGCAGCAGAAAGGCATCCGTCACCTACCACATAACAATGCGTGTAATCACTTGTAAATCCTACATCACCAGAGCTGAAGTCACCGTTTGTAACCAGCTCAGTCCCTGAAGGAGCACACGAAGCATCCGTAACAGTGACCGTATAAGTTGCTGCCGAAAGGTTTGTTATCCCTGAAGTTGTTGCACCGTTTGACCAGATGTAACTATAAGGTAAAGTACCACCGCTAACATTTGCCGTTGCCGTTCCATCACTTAATCCATTACAAGTTACATTTACCTGAGAGCCCGTGGTGCCCAATGTACACATTTGCGAAAACGAAAAAAGAGGCAGCAACAGGAATAACCTGATTAGTAAAAAGCTCTTTTTTTCGACTTTCATTTTAGTTGCCAAAGCATATCAACAATTAACGTATCAAGGTAATGTTCCCTTTCCTGCTTATTTTTGTTCCATCCGCAAGAACTGCATCCACAGTATATACAAATACAGCTGCATTCATATCCTGTTGTGAGCCTGTACCAAAAGTTTTATAAGTACCATCCCAGCAAAAGCCGGGATTATTGGATTCAAACACCTTTTCGCCCCAACGGTCAAAAATAAGTATGGTAAAATCACTTACACAATTGCTCCAGCCTTGCAAACAGAATTTATCATTAAAACCATCGTTGTTCGGTGAAAATGCCGTAGGCACTTTATAGTCGCCCGGACAAGGCTTTTCAACTGCTATTGCTACACAGGCCGTATCTGTACAGGCATTGGTATCTGTTACTGTTACACAATACAGGGTGTTTATCAAAGGGCTTGCTGTTGTTATAGAACAGGTATCACAGCTCAAACCTGTATCCGGTGACCATTGAAAAGCTGTTCCTCCTGCGGCACTCAGCTGTGTGCTTTGGCCTTCTAAAATAGTGTATGCTGAAGCTGTAGCGGTGGTAACGGGGTTAACGGCAACCGTGATTGTTGCTGTTTGTGAAGCCTGACAGGTGTTGGTATCTGTAACGGTAACCGTATAACTTCCGCTTTCAAGAGCCGTTGCCACAGAATTGGTTTGTCCGCCCGGGATCCAGATATACGCATACGGCCCTGCACCTGTTCCGGAAACATCTACCGATGCCGTTCCGGTACTTGCATTGCAGGCTGTTTCAGATGTAATTACCAGCAATACCATATCGGCAGGTTCCGTAACAGATACCGTGGTGGAACTCGTGCAATTGTTTTCATCTGTAATGGTACAGGTATAAGTTCCTGCACATAAATTCACAGCAGTGGCACTGTTTTGAGCTGGCATTGAGTTCCATGAAAAAGCATAACCGGTTCCTGAAGTTCCACCTATGGCGATAGCTGTTGCTGAGCCATCACAGCTGTCGTTGCAGGTTGCGGCTGCTGACGTTGTTATAGCAGCTATTAATGTGTCCGGTTCTGTTATAGTTGTATCGGAAATACTGTTGCACCCAAAAGCATCGGTTACAGTAAGGGTATACCCTGCTGCACAAAGGTTGTTGCAGGACGCTGTTGTGCAGCCCCCGGTCCAGCTATATGTATATGGTGCTGTGCCGCCATTTACAATGGCTGTGGCGCTTCCATTGCAAGCACCAAAGCAGGTAACGGTTGTTATGGTTTGTGTGGCATTCATGGGTAAATCCACACTTATGGTAACACTATCGGTGCTGCTGCAGCTGTTCTGATCGGTAACAGTAACGGTGTATGTAGTAGTAGAAGAAGGTGTTGCTTCAGGATCAAAAACAGCCGGATTATTAAGGCTTGCAGCCGGAAGCCAGCTGAATGAGTATCCGGCATTGTTGGGTGTTACCAGTAAATTTGCCGTCATTCCCGGACAAACAGAATCATTCGCGCCAGCATCTGCAACAGGCGGAATAAATACTGTTACTGTACCAATGGCGGTATCTGTACAACCATTGGTTGTTCCAATAACTGTATATGGCTGTGTTGATGTCGGACTAATATTTATAGATGCATTTGTTGCACCTGTAGACCAGGAGTAGGTTGTTGCACCGCCTGCATTCAAAGTAGCTGTTTCGCCCGGGCAAATGCTATCGGAACTGGCAGCAACCTGTGGTTTTGGGTTTACATTAACAGTAACAGAATCTACACAACCGGTGGATGTTTCCGTAACGGTAAATGTGGCAATTGATGTAGGATTTACAGTTATTGAAGCAGATGCAGAGCCTGTATTCCACATATATGCTGCGCCACCCGAAACGCTAAGTGTTGTAAAGGCTCCTTCGCAAATAAGTGTATCGTTTGAAGCGGTAATTGGATGTGAATAGAACTCAACTACCACTCTGCCATGACCAGATTTTTGATAGGCGTTATTAGTAGCAGTTCCGATACCAGGGTTTGTAACACTTACCCATGGCGTATAATCTGGGTCGGTTGTATTGGGAGGCTCATAATAAGAATGAGGGCTTGCATTCCAATTACCATAATCTGCCGAATGCAAAGAAACTGGATTTAAAACAGAAGTATGAACATAATTTGTTCCGCCTTCGCCCGCATACCAGGTTCCATTCCCTGACAAACGTAAAGATAATAAACCACCATTATATCCTCCCCCTGCTCCTGCTCCAATTCTACCACCTCCAGCACTTTCACCTTGCATAGTAGGCATTCCGCCAGCAAATACAACATCCCCTCCTTGTCCGCCAGTGGTACATTCGGTTGCTGCAGTAGCTTTTTCACCACCGCCTCCGCCCCCAGCAATGAGCAATGCTCTTGCTTGATCGGTATGTAAAATAGTTGTATTTCCAGTAAAAATTCCGGATAAACCACCGCCAAAGCCACCAAAAGCAAGGGGGGCATAGGAGCCACCAAATCCGTATGATACATTATCTGCTGTACCATCGGTTGCTCCTCCTTCGCCAACCATTATGGTATACGTATCACCATTTATTACATTTAATATACCTTCAACATAGCCGCCCGCCCCTGCACCACCGTAGTAACCTGCGTATTGAGAACCTCCACCACCAGCCCCCCAAATTTTTAACTTAATTTGAGTAATACATGGAGGTATCGTTAAAGTTTGATCGGAACCGGTATAATCGAAAACCTGCTTCGATACCAGGGTTTGACCCAAACCGGTTTTTACAATAACCAATATACAAATGAATGTAACCAGCACAAGCGGAAAACGGCTCGCAGCAAGTCTTACAGAATTTGAATTTTGGTTTGTAGTTTTAAAAATCATTTTTGTGCCCGCGTACCGCTTTATTTAAACATGGTTTAAAGGTAATAAATTGCTGAAATACTTTTTAGCACAAGAAACATATTTAGCGTAGCAACATTACAGTGCCTAAATATTTGTGTTTTTTATTCCGGTTGTCGGTAATATGGATTTTATAAATAT
>FRDC01000057.1_pt3 | contig 11080 bp, 18 predicted proteins | sample 1106171 | NCBI WGS metagenome assembly FRDC01 (sample SAMEA3930566, study PRJEB13176) | freshwater metagenome | biome: Drinking water system; feature: drinking water; material: water | place: Singapore | collected 2014-12-20
TTCCGGGAACGTCATGGGGTGCCTTTCATGTAGTTGAGCAGCGCGTCCTGAACGCCGCGTTTGGAGCCACGCCGCGCGACGACCGCCGTGTCGATGGTCTTGCGCGCGACGATCAAGTGAAGGGTGACGGCGCGGTCCTTGCCGGCCTGCATCTGGCGTACCGGGCCGACTCGCTCGAAGAGCTGATCGAACTGCTCCAGGTCCCACCAGTGGCCGAAGACCGCGACCGTGTTGCAGTGTTCCTGCAGCCCGTCGATGCCGTGGCCGATGCTCGCCGGGTGGCCGAGCCAGAGGCGGCCCTCGCCGCGCTGCGCAGCGGCAAGCCCAGCCTTCGTTGCGATGTCCAGTGCGTCGGGGAAGCGCTTGAGGATGCGCTCGCGATCGGACCTGAAGTGATAGGCGACGAGCACCGGCGCGCCGGTTTCTTCCAGGATCGAGTCCAGGGCTTCGAGCTTGGCGTCGTGCAGGGGCGCCCAGGCTTGCGCCTTCTCGTCGGTGTAGACCGCACCGTTGGCGACCTGCAGGCACTTCATCGTGAGCGCCGCAGCGTTGAATGCCTCGACCTCGTGCTCGCCGATGCGCGCGAACATATCCTTCTCCAGGTCCTTGTAGACGCGCCGCGCCGGCGGCGGCATGTCGACCTCGATGACGTTGACGATCGGCTCGTGCAGATCGAACCAGTCGCGGGGGTCGAGCGTCAGGCACAGGCCCTTCAGCTTCTCGTGGATCAGGTCGTAGGCGTGAGGCAGCATGATCTGCTGCAGCTCGGACTTCTTCGACAGGGCATCCTTCACCCAGCGCCACGCGAAGTACCTCTCCTCGAAGCCGGAGTAGCTGCGCCCCAGGCGCTCGCCGGCGTCGAGGAAGTACATCTGGCCCCACAGGTCCTTCAGTCCGTTGGGCGACGGCGTACCGGTGAGCTCGATCACCTCGGTGATCTCGGTGTGGGCGATGGCCCCAAGCACCGCGGCGCGGGCGCCGCCCTGGCGCAGCCTGAAGTTCTTGAGCCGGGTCGCCTCGTCCGGCACGATCCGGCGGAAGGGCCAGCGGCCGCCCAGGTGCCCGCGTAACCAGGGCAGGTTCTCGTAGTTCGTCGTGTAGATCGGCGCGTCCAGGCGCAGCGCGGCGATGCGCTCGGCCTCGGTGCCGACCACGGGGATCACGTCCAGGCCGCGGAGGTGGTCCCACTTCGCCGCCTCGCGCGGCCACACGTCGCCGGCCACGCGCAGCGGGCCGAGGATCAACGTCGGGTGCGAGTCGCCCCAGACCCGGTAGCACAGGTCCAGGTGCGTGAGCACCATTACGCTCTTGCCCATGCCCATGCCAGCCCACAGCGCGCATCGCGGGTTGTCGCGGAAGTGCGCCATCGCCAGCTCGGCGTAGGGGCGCGGGGTGTACGGCTTGCTCATCGGCGCGGTGCCCGTCGCGGGAGTAGCGGAGCCTTGTCGTCGACGATGACGCGCACCCCGAACGCGTGCTCGGCGCCGGGCGGGGTGGTTTGCTGAAACGATCGCTTGATCGCTTCCGCGCGCAGCTCGGCGTAGTCGTCGGGGTGTAGCCGCAGTTCCGTCAGAGGGTGCCCCAGGTCCTTGAGCTTCCCCAGTGCAATCAGCATGTCGGCGAGGATGTTCACGCCAAGTCCCCGAAGAGCGCAGCCTCGGCGCGTTCGCGCCAGACGCTGCGCGTGGTGTCGCCCAGCTGCTCCCACGCCGGCTTCGGCGTGGGGCAGGCTTCGTAGAGCTCGCGTGCGAGCGCTTCGATCTCGTCGGTCATCGCAGCAGCCCGTCCACGCCTTCGATGCTGTCGATCACGACGACGGTCTGGGACATCGCGCGCATGCGCTTGTGCTCGCGCTCCTGGCTGACGCGCGGCTTCTCGCCGGGCGCCTTCAGCTCGACCCAGATCGTGTAGCAGCTGCTGAAGGGGCCGGTGCGGAGGCAGTGGCGCGGCAACATCACGAGCCGGTCGGGCGCACCGCGCCGCCCAACCCAGCTAACCTTGCGCACCTCGCCACCGATCTCGCGCACGCGGCGCGTAAGGTAGCGTTCGACGGTGGACTCCCTCATTAGTTAGGCTCAACGGATTAGTGTGTGGAATCTGAGTGATGACCACTGACATCTTCCGTGTGGAATCGCCTGTGGCAGTTCTGGCAGAGAAGCATCGCCTTTCGATGCTCGCCGGGGACCACAGCCGGGGTCAGGTGGACGAACAGCGAGGCCGGTTCAAACGCTCCGCTGCACGACTGGCACCGCCCATTCCCTGCCCTGATGAGGTGGGCGCGCTGCAGTGTCTGTTCACCACGGGTCATGATGGGTGTCTCCTTTGGTGGTTGTATTCGGGGCTTGGAGCCGAACAGCAGACGTGCCCGCAGCACCTCGAAGCTGTACCCCCGGCCGGCGCGGTTGATCGTCTTGGCCACCCCGTTCAGCGCCTCGGTGTAGGCGTTGCTGATCGGGTGGTCGAAGTAGGCGGTGATCTCCGGGCGCCAGTTGCGCATGGCGGTCAACAGCACTTTGAAGTCGGCCTTGAGCGCCTGGGGCACGTCGCCCTTGAAGGCGTCATAGGCGGCCAGCGCCTGCGGCTTCTTGGCCTCGTAGATGGCGTAGAAGGCTTCCTTGAGCCGGTAGGCGTCTGCCAGCTCGGGCTCGTTGTCCAGCCACATGCGCAGGTTGAACGCCTGCTTCTCGGTCAGGGTGGACTCGCGCTTGTTCAGGATGGCCTTGGAGCGCATCCAGTCGCGCCGGACCTCCTTGGTGCGGCTCTTTGCCACCCGGATGCGTACCCGCTCCATGCAGTAGTTCGCCATCCGCACTACGTGGAACTTGTCGATGACGACCGGCACGCCTGGGAAGATCGTGGCGGCCACGTCGCGGTATGGGCGCCACATGTCGATCGCCAGCCCCTCGACGTGGTTGCGCTCCTTGTGGCGATGCAGCCAGGTGGTCAGGGTGCCCTTGTCACGGTCAGCCAGCATCTCCATCGGCCGGCGCGCGCCAATGTCGGTCAGGACGCAGCGCATCTTGCCGTCGATCTGCGTTTCGTCGATGCCAAGCCAGGTCGGGAGCGCCGGCTTGTAGGCCGCGTCCAGCAGCGCGATGTAGTCGCCGGCCAGATCGCGCACGGTCTTGTCGTCACAACCAACGTGGTCGGCGATGGACGTGAACGTGTCGCGCAGACACTGCTCCTTGATGTAGTCGGCGCACCTGACGGTCATGCGGCGACCCTCCTGGATGCCCGCCAGAGGCTGCAGGAACGTCTCGCCGCACTCCCGGCACCTGTACCGCTGGACGCGGGCCAGGATGCGGGTTGCGTGGCCCCTGATGGGGCTGTCGCGGTAGATCGTGTCCTTGGTGCCATGGCGGTACAGCCGGTCCACCACGCCGCACTTCTGGCAGGCGGTGGGCTGGACGGTGTACTCGGCTTCAAGCTCGTACTCCTGGGCATCGAGGCGCTTGTTCAGGACGGTCCAGCCGGGCAGATCGAGAATGTCAGTGTTCATTCACTGATTGTCGGCGGCGTCAGTCCCACCCCGTTTCGGGCAATGGCCCCTTGGCATAGGCTGGCGCCCCTTGCTCGCGCTCCAGGTGCGCCAGCCAATCCGTGTCTCTCCAGCCAACCGGGGTCGGTGGCCGGGCTGGCGCGCAAGCGCACCCGCGCGGGTTCGAGCACAGGCTTGGCTCGCCCATGCACTCGAATTCAGCCTCCGCAGGCTTCAGCCACACACACACACACTGATCCCCGAGCCCTTCGCGCTCACACTCGCAAGTGCTGCGCGTGCAAACTCCGTCCACGCCCCGCCGAAGCGGCTTGTTGTTGCTCATGGCTGGTCCTTCGGCATCGTTCGTGCGGGCGCCGTCAAGCCGCGCCAGCGCTTGGGCCGCGTGGCTGGCAACAGCACCGCGCCAGGGATCGCCCACACTCCATCGCGCCACTCACGGCGGAAGATGAAGCGCGACTGGCGGTACTCGACCTCGTAGATTCCTTCGTGCACCGGGTCAACCGCGACAGGGAACCAAGACGTAACGCTGCGGCCTGCGCTCATCGCAGTTGCCCCAAGATGTTCTGCGCGCCCATCAGGTACGCCTCGGTCAGCGCTTCACGCAAGGTCTCGCGCGGCATCGCGCCTTCGTACTTGCGCACCAACACCTCGACGGCCAGCGCGGCTTGTTCGCCGTTGGGGTCGCCTGGCGGGCCGCCGCCGAGGGTCACGCGGTCGTCGTCCGGTCGCGGCATTCAAAGCCGCGGCAGTTTTGCCAGCACGGCTTGTCGTTCTTCGGGCAGTCCCAGGTCACAGGGCAGACCTCCAGTTGGGGCCTGCGGCCCGCGCGATGGCCGCACGGATGTCGGCGATCAGGTCATGGCGGAACAGCAGCGCATCGCTGCACCGCTCGACCTCCACCAGCACATCCAGCAACTGCTGCTCAGCAGTGCGAGGCTCCACGACCCGCAGCGAGCCGTCCCGGCGCCAGCAGACCAACGGCCCAGTGGTGTGCGCGCTCATGACCGCCATCCCTTCTCAAGGGGGCGAACTCGCCAGGACTGGCCGTCCAAGCTCGTCGCCTCCGCAAGTTCACGCCTGCAGGCGCCGCGCTTCACCATCCGACTGCCGTCGGCAACGAAGCGCATGGCCCTCAGGGCCGCCGTTGAGTACCTCTTCTGAACCATTGCGTACGTCATCATGTCGAGTGCCTTTCCACACGTTAATCCGTTATTTGACTATAGACCAACATGCAGACTTCCACAAGAAAATCCGGAGAGCCATTAGTTATCTCGAATGTTGTGGGGTGTCAGGGTGGCGTTGACCCCATACCACGCCTCGATGACGGGCCCGTGCGTCGGGCCGCCGAAGTCGTTGCGCATGCAGGGCTCGGCGACCTGCGGCAGCGAGTCGGTGCCGGCGCAGCCGATGAGGGCGCCGGCGTAGCTGAAGCTCGCGGTGCGACCACGTTGGTTGCCGCCGTAGATGTTCTTGATCTCGGCCACCGCCTGGAAGCGGGGGCGGAAGCCTGGGACGATCTGGACCGGCGCCTGCCCTTCGTTCACCGCCGGCGTGCCGGGGGGCCAGGGCGCCTTGAGGGTGAGGTCGGTGCGCCGGGCGGGCGGGGCGGCCTTGGCCGCCGCGCGATCACGGTCCTCGACGCGTGCGAAGAACGTCACGCGCCCCTTGTGGCGCAGCCGGTGCAGCTCGCCGCGCTGGGCCAGCTTGAAGCAGGCGACGCCGACCTTGGCGGCGCTGAACTCAGGCAAGAGCGCGTCGGTCTCCAGCCCTTGCGGGTGGGCCGCTGCGCGGCGGATTCTGTCGTTGAGAGAGAGCATCAGGAACACCTCGTTGGTTAGGGGGCCTTAAGTGTAGCGAACGCTACACGTAAGGCAAGAGGGGCGCGCTCAGGCTGGCGTGGGGGCGGCGGCGGCCAAGGCCGGGATGCTCCGGGCGCGCCACTCTTCCATCCGCTGCGCGACGCGCAACGCCTCGTCGACCTTCGTCTTCTCGTGGCACGTGACCGCCATCGCGGCCCAGAGGCGCACGGTCTGTGCGGCAGCAAGATCGCGCGCACGCAGCACGAAGACCGGCTCGTCCGGCGCGGCTCGGTTGAGGCAACTCTTGGGGTCGCTCAGCACTTGATGCTTCAGCATGTCAGTCCTTTCGGTAGCGGTAGGTCTCGAAGCCGGCCGCAGCCAGCGGTAGCCCCTCGGCCCAGTCGGGCACGGTGGACATCAGGTCGCCGAGCTCGGCGGAGGTGAACTTCGGCAGGTCCTCGGGCTCGGTCAGCAGCTCGTCGTGCACCGACAGCACGATCGGGTAGCCGGCGGCCTCGATCGCGGGCATGTTGGCTGCGAGCACGTCGCGGGCCACTGCCTGGGTGGCGTTCTCGATGAGCTTGCCGCCGTAGGTCTTGATGCGGGTCCACTGCCGGGTGTATTGGTTCACGCCGGCGTAGCTGATCTGCCCGTCCTCGACCTTCGGGTTGATGTAGCAGAGCACGCGCCCCGACGGCAGACGCACACGCAGCCAGCAGCCGTCGCGTTGAGCGCGCAGGTGCGGGCCGATGTCGAACGGCACGCCGGGGTTGAGGACCGCCTGCTCGACCCCTTCCGTGGCCGCCTTCCATAGCTCGACGGTCGCGGGATGCGCGGCCCGCCACGCCGCCTTCAGCACCTCGCAGGCCACGTAGATGCTGCGGTCGAGGCCGTGCGTGCGGCGCTTTTTCGTCGCCCACTCGAACATGCGGTAGGCGTCTGCCAGTGCGCTCTTCGAGGCGGTGCTGTGCACGGCGTCGGCCAGCTCCTGCAGGCCCATTTGGTAGACCGCAGCGAAGGTCAGGAAGGCAGCGACGCCTCCCTCGTAGCCGAGCGCGAGCTCCATCACCTTGCCGATCTGGCGCTTCTGCCCGACCGCCTCCTCCGCTGGCACGTTGAAGCTGCGGGAGTACGCCAGCTTGTAGAGGTCGGGCCCGCTGCCGGCGTCGAAAGCCTGGAACGCGCGCAGCTTCCACTCCTCGCCGGCGAGCCACGCAAGACCGCGCCCCTCGATGTTGGACAGGTCGGCGATGCACAGCTTGCGCCCAGGTGCGGCGACGATCGCGCCGCGCACGGCGTTCGCCATCAGGCGGGTGACGTTGCTCATGCCAGCATCCAGTAGCCGCCCTTCAGCGCTTCGATTCCGAGCTCGATCTCGTCGGCCTTCATGTCCGGCCTCGGCATGTTGCCCGGCTGGAAGCCCTTGTGCGACCAGCGCCCGGTGCGCTGCGCGCCGCAGAACTGCATCGTGTTGCGCATGCGCCCGTCGGCGCTGACCATCTTGGTGAGCGCTTGGTACTTGGCGGTGCTCGTCTTCGTGGCCTCAAGGCGCAGCGACAGCAACAGCTTCACGCCGTCAGGGAGCTCGGGGTCCTCCATCCGCCGGCGAAGGGTCTCGGCCCGCATGTCCGGCAGGTCGACGCCGTACTCGGCGAGGATGAAGACGAGCAGGTCGTCGCGCTTCGACGGCCCATCGACGAGCCCGTTGGTGGCGTCGCGCACCTCGGCCTTGAGCCGGGCCTTCTCGACCGCCGTCACCTCGATCGCAGCGCGTGCGAGCTCCAGGTCGACGGCGAAGCCGCGGTCGTTGATGCGTTGGTCCAGGTGCCAGAGCTCCAGCTCGCGACCCTTGGCGTTCCACTTCGGCAGCTTGCCGTCGATGGCGCGCATCGCGACGATGTCCTGGTAGCTGTACTCCAGGAACTCCGCCCACTGTTCGGGGTGCGTCTCGCGCGTGGCGCGGCGCAGCTTCTGGTTGGCAGGCCGGGGTTTGCAGAACAGCTGGATCAGCTCGCGGCCTCTCTTGTCCTTGGCCTGATCGGCGGCGAGGCCGAGTATCTGGCCGACCTTGTCCAGGCTGCCGGGCAGGCTGTGCGCCATCGCTTTGACCATCGTGTCGCGCCAGCGCTCGATCGGCACGTCGATGCTCCAGCAGTGGCGCAGGATCGTGCGGTCGAAGAAGCTGTTGTGGGCGACGACGGTGACGGTGGAGTCTTCGAGCAGCGTCTGCAGTGTCCCCGACGGCGCGCCAGCGACGGTTATGTCCTCGACGTGCGGTGTACCGTCGTCGAGCGCCCACTGGGCCACGATGATCTCGGTGCTCGGGTGCTCGGCGTAGCGTGGTGTGCCGTGCGCCTTCAGGTCGCACTCGCTGAAGGTCTCGCAGTCGAACCAGAGGGTTGTGCTCATGGCTCAGCCGCCGTCAGCAGCTGAGCCATAAGCCCCGTCCCTTCCTCGGCATTCCCTTGTCCTCTTACGGGCCAGCAGGGTTTGTGCGTCGCCGCCCGGTGAAGGTCGCGGGCCGGGGCGGCGTGGCATGCCGAGGCTGTGTGCCTCGCGGGACGGGAGGTCGAAGCTATGGAGTGCCAGCCCCCGCTTGATGTCCCACCGCGGTCAGCTGCGCTGGGCGGACCCAGCGCGTGCTGCCGTCGGCGGTGCGCACTTGGTAGAACAGGCCCGACCCGGGCTGCACCCGCTGGCCGCTGATCTCGCCGACGCCGCTGGTGTACGGCGTCTTGTAGGAGACCGCTGCGCCATGCTCGAAGCGGGGCAGCAGCTTGCGGCGGCGGGGCATGTCGGGTCCTCCTGGTTACGCGAGGTCGTCGGCGTCGGCGCCTTCGCTGACGGTCTCGAACTCGTCGGCGTCGGCCGGGCGGCCAGCGCTGAACGCGTCGCCGTCGCGCAGGAACTGGATGCCGCGCAGCTGGGCGTTGACGCGCTTGCCGAAGCTGTTGTCCTGGGCCCAGAACTCGACGCTGCAGTTCACGTAGCACCCGGCGTAGGGCTTGCCGTCCTTCACCGTGAGCGGGCGGCGCTGGCCGTCGATCACGGTCGGGGGGGGACCCTCCTGGGACGCCGCGTTGACGAAGAAGTTGCCGGGGAAGCCGTTGTACTGCGCCTTGGTGTCACCGTCGTGCAGCGCGAGCTTGTCCGCCTTCTCCAGGCCCTTGTAGACCTCGGCGCTCTTCGACTTCCACTTCTCGTCGGCGACGGCGCGCATGATCGACTTGATCTTGCCCAGCTGCGGGTGGTCCGGCGGCAGCAGCAGCACCGCGCTGTAGCGGGGCTTGCCTTCGTCACCCACGGTGACGGCCTCGAAGAGCGCGGGGAACGCCAGCCGCACGTCGGTGAGCATCAGGCGGCCGAGGGGTTGGGCGGTGGTGGTGGTGGTCATGGTCAGGCCCTCCTTCAGGCCAAGTCAGTGGCCGCATCAGCGACCAGGGTGGGGAACTCTTCGGACACCGGCTTGATGTCCAGGGCGGGGCGCTTGTCGGCCAGCGGCGCGACGTGCGGCTTGCCCTTCGGCTGGGTGATGCGCGACTGCAGCGCCTTCCACACGCGCGGCCCGAGATCGCCGGCCTTCGCCAGCTTCTCCGCCGTGGTGGGCGAGATCAGCTTCATGTCGTACATCTGCTCGGTGCGCAGGCGGGCACGCTTGAGCGCCTGCTCGGCCTCGTCCGCGTCGGCCCAGGCGCGGTGCCCGGCGCGGCCCTCGACGAGCTTGAAGCCCGGCACCTCGTCGCCGGCCAGCAGCCGGCGCTCGACCTCGGCGCGCACCGCCGAGCACCAACCTTCGATGGCATCGGCCTTGAGCAGCGCGGCGGCGAGCCACTCCGCGTCGGTCGCGTACCCAGCGCCGCTCGGGATCGCGTCGATGAACTCGTCGGGCGACGCCGGCGCGCGCTCGAACACGGTCTGCGCAACCTCGTTGCGCAGCGCAGGGCACGTGGCCTTGGCCTTGCAGAACTTGCACGACTTCTCGTTGGGGCTCAGGTAGTCCTCGACCCAGTCGGGGTCGCCGACGTACTGCTCGGCGCGCACCCGCTGGGCGACAGCGCCGCGCGCCACCGTGGCAGCCCAGGCGTGCAGCTCATCGACCGTGAGCGTGTGCTCGCTGGGCGCGCTCTTGATACGCGGCTGCAGGATGACGAGCCGCACGGTCTCGAACGGGCCCATGAGCTCGTCGAGGGTCGCGAGGGTGCCGAGCGCGTAGAGCGCCATCTGCGGGTTCGGGCCGCCGAATTCGTCGGCAGCGTCGACCTCGACGCCACGACCGTGCTTGTAATCGAAGACCTGCAGCTCGGTTCCGACCGGTGCGGCCACGTCGAGCGTGCCCCAGCCCTCGCCCTCCGGCACGCCGAGCGCGGACGCGTAGTTGACCCGCTGATCGGCCAACACGGGGGCGCCGCCGGTGATCTCCGCGATGCTGTCCAGGGCGGTCTGCACCGCCTGGACCATGTCGTCGTCGACCTCGAAGGTGCGCATGCCGACGGCCACGCGCCGGCCGCGGTAGGCGGCCGCGGGGCGCTCCTGCTGCAGCGCCCAGGTCAGCACCTGATGCGCAGCCGTGCCCTCGTCGGCGTACTCGCTCGACGAGTCCGGCTTGCCGCGCTGCATGACCGGGCGGCCCGGGCAGAGCGCGTCGGCCTCGAAGTTCGAGGCGCTGTACTTGCTGTGGGCTTCAGCCACGGTGGGCTCTCCTGTTGCGGATGACGTTGCGGCGCTTGCGGGCCGCGCGCTTCGCGGCGGCGATCCCGGTCGGGCCCCGGCCGGTGATGACGTAGTAGCGGGCCGCCGCGCCCGGGGACAGGCGCGGCGCCTCGCCACGCATCACCTGCCGGTCGAAGATGGCGGCCACAACCCCCATGAGCCTCACGACCAGCGGGTGGATGACGTGGTGCTTCACGGCAGTCAGCCCAGCTCGGCGATGGCGGCTTCGACCTGCTTCAGGGCTTCGGCGTACTGCGACGAGTCGAGAGCCTTGAAGGTGTCCTGGCCCAGGCCCTGAGCGATCGACGTGGCGCGCGCCTTGTCCTTGGCGGCGAGGCGGAAGACCGCCTTCTGGAGCGTCGCGTAGTCGACGGCGTCGCCCTTCGGCGTCTCGGCCTTCGGCGTCTCGGCCTTCGGCGTCGGCGCGGGGGGCTTCGGCGTCTCGGCCTTGGGCTTCTCCGGCACGGGCTTGATCTCCACCTTCGGCGCTTCGGCACCACGGCTGCCGGCGAGGAACGCGGCGGCCTCGGCGACGGAGTTGAACTGGAGCTTGATCTCGACGGTCATGGCAAACCCTTCTGGGTGGTGGATAGAGTGAACTCTCAGTGTAGCAACGGCTACACGTTGTGGAAGAGCGTGGTCGTGCTGTTGATGAGCTCGTAGAGGCGGATGTACTCCTGCGTGGTCGTGCCACGCTGCACGTCGGGGAAGCGGTAGTGGCGCTGCGGCCAGTCGCGGCGGGGGCGGCGCGCGGCGCGCGCCTTGGTCTTGAGGAAGGGGGTCACTTGATCCTCCAAGCGGGCCGCACCTTCGTCGCCTCGACCAGCAGGTCGATCAGCAGAAGCGCGGCGGCGTAGGCGTTGCCGTGCGGGGAGTCGCCGTGCGTGTGGGTGACAGCCTGCTCGAACGCGTCGCGATCTCCACTGAAGCAGCCGGTGCAGAGGCGCACGCCGAGCTTCGCATCGGAGTGCGCGGTCAGCGTCGCCCCTCGCGAGCCGATGGGGCCGATCAGCAGGATGTTCGTGTTGCCGAAGACCCGCGCGTCACCGGAGACCAGCGCGTCACCGGAGAC
>FRDC01002749.1_pt1 | contig 11073 bp, 4 predicted proteins | sample 1106171 | NCBI WGS metagenome assembly FRDC01 (sample SAMEA3930566, study PRJEB13176) | freshwater metagenome | biome: Drinking water system; feature: drinking water; material: water | place: Singapore | collected 2014-12-20
CCGAGCGGCATCAACCGCTGGCTGCCGGTTCTGCGCTGGCAATCGAACATCGCACCCGTTATCCGCTTGTGCAGGGCGCTGTGCTTGGCGTGACCGACACGTTGGACTTTGCTTCCGCTGTTGCCGGTCAGGGGGGCCTTCCGCTGGTCTCTTTGGGCTCGCTGGGCAAGACCGAGTCGACGAAATTCCTGCAGGATGCAGCGCGACGGCTCCCCGAGTCGAACTGGGGCGTCAGCCTTGCCGATAGCGCGCCGGCCGACCTGCTCGCCGACCAGATCAATGCAATCCTGTCGGTGAATCCTGCATTCGTCGTGTTAGGCGGCGGGGCACGGACAGACCAGGTGAAGAAACTCGAAAAGCGCGGTGCTGTCGTTTACCGCGGCGTCGCCTCGCCGGAGAGCCTCCGCAACCTGTTGCGAGATGGTGCGCGACGGTTTGTTTTCGACCACGAAGCGGCCACTCAGAGCTGCCCGACATCGAGTGCGCTGCTGTGGGAACCGCTTTTCGATGTGCTTCTCGAGTTTATTGGCACGAGCCAGCGCGGCACTGAGCTGTGCGTGCTGTTCGCCGGTGGAGTGCACGACGCCCTGTCGGCGGCCATGGTTGCCGCGATGGGCGGATGTCTCGTCGAACGCGGCGTGAAAATCGGTGCCTTGCTGCGGTCTGCCTACTCAGCAACGACGGAAGCCGCCCTCCAGACTTCAGCCAACGGGCAGCATCGCCAGGCAGCGGCCAAGTGCGCCACGCAGCCCGACAAAGTTATGACGAGCCAACCGACCGTCGCTGGCGACGGTTCACTCGATTCAACAAGCGGTTTGCGAACGGGCGCGATCGACGTGGCCAGCTTGCATCGCGACATTTGTGACGGTGCGACGCAACTGCTCGAAGCGTTTGCCGCGCCGGCGCCGGAACTGGCGGCGACCGAACCGCCTTGCGATATCGCCGTCGTCGGCATGTCGTGTTTCTATCCTGGCGCCACCAGTTTGGGCGCCTATTGGCAGAACATTCTTAAGAAGGCCGTCGCGGTCAGCGAAATTCCGGCGACGCATTGGGACTGGCAACTGTATTACGATCCCGATCCGCTGGCGAAGGACCGCATCATTTCCAAGTGGGGCGGGTTCCTTAGCGACATCCCCTTCGATCCGCTGAAGTACGGCATCACGCCCGCCAGCATGAAGTCGATCGAACCTCTGCAGCTCTTGCTGCTCGAGGCCGTGCATCACGCCTTGGTCGATGCCGGCTACGATCGGCGCCCCTTCTGCCGCGAACGCACGGCGGCCGTCGTCGGCATCGGCGGCGGCGGCAGCCCGATGGCCACGGCCTACGGGTNNCGGGTTCCGCACCTGCATGCGACTGATCGACAACATTCCAGGCATGCCGGTCTCGTCCGACGCCGTGCTCTCGAATTGCGAAGAAGTCCTGCCGGAATGGACCGAAGATTCGTTCCCAGGTTTTCTGTTCAATGTGGCGGTCGGCCGTGTGGCCAATCGCTTTAACCTGGGCGGACCGAACTACGCCATCGATGCCGCCTGCGCCAGTTCGCTGGCAGCTCTGCAGGCCGCCATTCGCGAGCTCTCCGTCGGCACCAGCGACGTCGCCATTGCCATGGGCGCCGACACCGTGCAAACGCCGTTCGCCTACATGGCCTTCAGCAAGACCTACGCCCTGTCGCGCAAAGGCAAGAGTCGCCCCTTCGATGCCGAAGCGGACGGCATCGTGCTCAGCGAAGGCATCGGCGTGCTCGTCCTCAAGCGCTTGGCTGATGCCGAACGAGACGGCGACCGCATTTACGCTGTCATCAAGGGTGTAGGTTCGGCCAGCGATGGCAAGGAGAAAGGGCTTACCGCACCAAACGCCACCGGCCAGAAACGTGCGCTCTCGCGTGCCTATGCGCAGGCTCGCATCGAACCCAATTGCGTCCGGCTGATCGAGGCTCACGGCACTGGCACGGTCGTCGGCGACCGTACCGAAGCCGAGAGCATGGCCACCGTCCTCACGGCCGCCGGCGCCGCGCCGCGCTCGTGCGCAGTCGGTTCGGTCAAGTCGCTCATCGGCCACGCCAAGTGCGCGGCCGGACTGGCGGGCATGATCAAGGGCATTTTGGCACTCGATCGCAAAGTCTTGCCCCCCACGTTGGTCGAAACGCCAAACTCGGCAGTCCAGTTCGACGAAAGCCCGCTTTATCTGAACACCGAGCCTCGCCCCTGGATTCAAGGCGACGGTCAGCCGCGCCGGGCGGGGGTCAGCGCGTTCGGTTTTGGCGGCACCAACTTCCACGTTGTGCTGGAGGAGTATCGTGGCGACTACTTGCACCAGGTGCCATCGGCCAGCACGCCCTGGCCGGTCGAACTGGTCGTGTTTCGCCGGCGCACGCGCGACGAGCTCATCGCGGCGGTACGCGAATGCCTGCAGGCCCTGGCGGCCGGCGCAAAGCCCGCACTCGGCGAGCTGGCGGCCGCGAGTTGGCGCGCCAATCCACCGCAGCCCGAACTTCCCATCGTGGCAATCGTTGCCAGCTCGCTCGACGACTTGCAAGCGAAGCTCTCCACGATCGAAGGTGTATTGCAGGGCTCGGCCGACACGCACCGCGATCCGCGAGGCTGCTACTTCGCCGAGCAACCCGGCCAGGCAACCGGCCAAGTGGCGCTGGTCTTCCCGGGTCAAGGATCGCAGTATCCGAACATGCTCGCCGAGTTGGCGATTGCGTTTCCTGCGGTGCGCCACGAGCTCGATCGCGCCGAAACCGCGATGGCCGGCAAGCTGCCGCGCCCACTCGGATCGTACATCTACCCTCCGTCGGCGTTCGACGACGATCAGCGCCGTGCCAACGACAAGGCCTTGGCCGAGCCCACGGTTTCGCAACCGGCAATCGCGGCCGCCAGCTTGGGAATGTTGCAGCTCCTGGAGCGCCTGGGGCTCAAGGCCGAGTTGGCCGCGGGCCATAGCTTCGGCGAGTACGTGGCACTCAGCGCGGCGGGCGCGCTGCCAGCCGGCGCGATCTACCAACTGGCATTGAAGCGCGGCGAGCTGATTGCCAAGGCGGCGGCGAGTGCCACCGGCGGCATGGTCGCCGTCAATGCCTCGGCCAAAGCCACCGAGGAGTTGCTCACGGGCTTGTCCGATCTGTGGATTGCGAATCAGAACGGCCCACAACAAACGGTGGTCGCCGGCACCGACTCGGCGCTCAACAATTTGCTCGAACACTGCCAAAAACGCGAGCTGCGCGCAGTGCGTTTGGCCGTCGCCTGTGGGTTTCATTCGCCGCTCGTGGCCGACGCTTCCGCGGAATTGGGTGCGTCCCTCGCGGCCCAAGTCTGGGCTAAGCCGCGCCAAACTGTTTACGCGAATACGACCGGTCAGGCGCACGCCGGCGCTGCCGACGAGCTGGTCGAGCAACTGACTCGCCACCTGTCGTCGCCAGTTCGCTTCCAGGAAGAAATCGAAGCGATGTACGCCGCGGGGGCGCGGACCTTCGTCGAGATCGGCCCGCACAACGTGCTCACCGGCCTGATCGACAACATCCTTGGCGATCGAGCGCACCTGGCCGTGGCCACCGATCTGCGCGGTCGCAGCGGACTGACCCAGTTGGCCCATGCGATCGGGCAACTGCTTGCGCATGGTGTCGACTTGTGCCTCGATGAGCTGTATCAGGACCGGGTCGCGCAGGAGTTCGACCTGGCCGATCTTTCGCGTCAGACCGCGGCGGTATCGCATTCGCCCATGACCTGGTTGGTAAACGGCGTGCGCTGCCGACCGATCGACGCTCCGGAACCGTCGCTACTTGGACAGCGACTAGCAGCCAAGGAGGGTAAACCGAAGGCGGCAGCCACTGGGCCTGGCCGCTCAATTGAGTCGAATCCACAGGGGAAAGTTCCCATGAGCTCTGTCATCCCGGCGCCACCGGCGTCTGGCAACCATAACGGCAAACCGCATCCTTCCACAAACGGTGATGGCCATTTCTGGTCCGCGCCCGTAGCAGCCCCGGCCACCGTGCCTGCGACGTTACAACCCGCGCCGATACCATCGGCCGCTCCCGTCGCACCCATCGCGCCGGTTGCCGCGGTGGCTACTGCTGCCGCGCAGGCAACCACCCACTCGACTATCGCGCCCGGCGACGCCGCGACACAGGTGGTGCTGCGCTATCAAGACTTGATGGAGAAGTTCCTCGAGGCGCAGCGCAGCGTCATACTCACCTATCTGCAGGGACCAACGGCGCCCGCCGCGCCAGCTCCAACGACACCGGCGGCGTTCGTGTCCGCGGCGACGGCGCCAGCGGCGATATCGGCTCCCGCGGCGGCTTATGTCGCTCCGGCTGTACCGTTGTCAGCTCCGCCCATTGCGTTGTCGACGCCTTCGCTCAACGGCACATCGCGCTGGCAAAACCTCTCTCACGAGAGTCTCCCGGCGACGTCGGCCACCACGGTTGAATCGTCGCCAGCGCTTCAACCGCCCACCGCTGTTGCGCCCGCTGCCAATGGCGCGCCGGCGCAGCTCGATTTCGACGAGATTCGCGATCGCCTGCTCGAGCTGGTCAGCAAGCGCACCGGATATCCGCTCGCGATGCTCGACCTCGATCTCGACCTGGAAGCCGAGCTCGGGATCGACTCGATCAAGCGCGTGGAAATTCTCAGCACGCTGGCCGAGTCGCTCACCAGCGTTTCGAGCGACCTCGAGTCGAAGATCGTCCTCGAGAAGCTGACTGTCATTCGCACGCTCGGCGGCATCCTCGACTACTTGAAGTCGGCGCTGGCCGACGTCGCCGAAGACGCCGATGTTGTCGATACCGAGGACAGCGACGAATTGGCCGACGAGGTTGTCGATGACGCGCCCAGCGCGCCCGACTCCCCGAGCCAACTCGACGTACAACGCGCAGTCATTCATCTAACCGATGTCCCACTCGACGCCGAGGCTGACGCCGCGATTGTGGGCGGCGCGGCGCTGATTACCGATGATGGTCGCGGGATTGCCCAAGAACTTATCGCGCGACTCCATGCCGATGGGCTTAAGACAGCCCTGGTCCGCATGGTCGCCGGAGGGCAACCACGGCTCGCTGACGGCATTCTCAGCGGCGATCTGACCGACCTTGAGATTGTCAAACGATTGCTGGCCCTGGCTCGCGAAGCGCTCGGCCCGATCGCTGGCTTGATTCACTTGCTCCCGCTGGCGCAGGCGTCGCCTGAACTGCCGCCGGCCGAACGGGCCTATCGCGAAACCAAAGCGCTCTACCTGCTCGCGCAACAGCTCGAAACCGACCTGCGGGAAGTCGCCACAAAGAACAAGAACGCCGTCCTCCTGGCGGCGACTTCCCTAGGCGGCGGGCTTGGCTTTGACGATCCAACCGCGCACGAGCTCCCCGACGAGTACTTCGCCGGACATGGTGGAGTGATCGGTCTGGCCAAGTGTATCGCTCAGGAATGGAACGACATTCTGGTCCGTGTCGTCGATATCGATCCGACATTGGCGGCCGACCAAATCGTCGAGCATTTATTGAGCGAAATCGGCGACCGCCGCGGTCCCGCGGAAATCGGCTACCTCGATGGTCGCCGTGTCACCTGGCAATTGGGCCAGGCCGCGCTGGACGAAGTGGCACCCGTCGACCCGGCCCCGCTGGCCACCGGCGCGAAGATCGTGATCACCGGCGGCGCCCGCGGGATCACGGCCGCCATTGCCGTCGAATTGGCGCGGCGCTATCAGCCGACCCTGATTCTGGCGGGTCGGTCGCCATTGCCCCCCGAAGCGGAGTCGCCCCAAACGGTCGGCCTCGTTGAGCCCGGTGAATTGAAGGCGGCACTGATCCAACATCTCGGCAATGGTAAGCCGCCACGGCCGGCTGAAGTGGAAAAGGCCTACCAGCGGCTGTTGCAGGAGCGCGAAATTCGCGACAACCTCGCCAGCATGCGAGCGGCCGGCGCGACCGTTGAGTATCACTCGGTCGACGTCCGCGACGAACAGGCCCTGGCGCGACTGTTGGAAGACGCCTATGCTCGACATGGAAGTATCGACGGCGTGCTGCATGGAGCTGGCGTCATCGAAGACAAGCTCCTGCGTGACAAAACTCCCGCATCGTTCGACCGCGTCTTTCGCACGAAGGTCGACAGTGCGTTTTCGCTCTGCCGACACCTGCGGCTCGACGAATTGAAGTTTCTAGTCTTCTTCGCGTCCTTGGCCAGCCGTTACGGCAACCGCGGCCAATCCGACTACGCGGCCGCGAACGAAGTCCTCAGCAAGCTCGCCACGCAGCTCGATCGGCAATTGGCCGCCCGTGTCTTCTCGGTCGCCTGGGGGCCGTGGGCCGGCGTCGGCATGGTGGCCGAACTGGAGCCGCACCTGACGCGCCGTGGGCTCAAGCTGATCTCGCCCGAAACGGGCCCCGCCTTCCTGATCGACGAGTTGTTGCTCGGCCGCAAAGGCACCGCGGAGATTGTCGTCGCCGGCGGCGCGGAACGATTGGTTGCCCCGGCCGACGCGTCGGGCTGATCGGATCGCACGATGCAACTCACGATGACCACGAACACGGCCGCGGCGGCCGCCCCGGCTAACTCGGCGGGCGCGCTTTGGCCGACCGAACTGTTGGTGCTCTCCGGCGCCGATCGCTCCGAACTGGCGAGTCGCGCGGCGAACTTGGCCGAGTTTTGTCGCCGGCATCCGGCGACATCGCTGGCCGATCTGTCGTATTCGCTCCATCTGGCGGCAGATGCCGGGGCCGAGCGCCTGGCGATCGTGGCTGACTCAACAGACGAGCTCGTCGTGCGCTTGACCCGCGCCGCCGAGCGCTTGGCCAGCGCCGATTGCGCGCAGATTCACGATAGCGTTGGCATCTACTACTTTTCCAGCTCGCTGGCAGGTAGCCGACGCATGGCTTGGCTCTTCCCTGGCGAGGGCGCGCAGTACCCCGACATGCTGGGGGACCTGGCGGCCTGCTTCCCGCTGGTGCGCAATAGCGTGGCGGAGCTTGCCCGATTCGATCGCGGAAGCGACGGCGCCCTTTCGATCAGCGATTTGCTCGTGCTCCCCCCTGGTGCCGGCGCCGACCTGCGCGTGGCCGCCGAGCAGCAACTGCGCGGCATCGATGACGGTATCTGCGCCGTGCTCGCCGCCGATGGGGCAATCTCCACCCTGCTCTTGGAGTTCGGCCTGCAGCCCGACGTGCTCGGTGGACACAGTGCCGGCGAGTTGGCGGCGCTCTCGACCGCTGGCTGTTTCGACACCGCTCAGAATTCTCGCCAACTCGGCACCATGCTAAAGCAGTTCGCCAAGCAGGGCGACGCCGCCGACGGCGCCGATGCGGCGCTCTTGGCGATCGGCACGTCGAAGGAAAAGCTGACCACCATCATTCAGTCGGTGGCCGCGCGAACTGGCTGCGAGCAATTGGCGACCGAGCTGCACATCGGCATGGACAATTGCCCTCATCAGGTTGTGCTGGTGGGCACGTCGGCGGCCATCGCGCAAATCGAGCCGGAACTGGCTGCCCGCAAACTGATGTATGAGCGGCTCCCGTTCAATCGGCCGTACCACACCGTGTTATTCCGCCCGTACTTGGGTCCGCTCAAGGAGATGTTCGAGGCGATCGACTTTCACGCGCCGCGGACCACGGTCTACTCGTGCAGCACCGGCAAGCCCTTTCCGGCCAATCCCGCGGAGCTGCGCGAGCTGGCCCTGAATCACTGGGCGATGCCGGTCGAATTCCCCACCATGATTCGCGCGATGCACGCCGACGGCGTACGGCTCTTCATCGAAGCCGGTCCGCGGGGCAATCTCACCGCCTTCGTGCACGACATTCTCCGCGACAAGCCGTTTTTGGCAGTGTCTGCCAGCGTCCAGCGACGCCATGGCCTGACGCAGTTGCAGCATCTGTTGGCGCAGCTCGCGGCCCGGCAAGTGCCGTTGCGGCTCGATCCGCTGTTCGAAAACAGAAGCTTAGACACAGTCGATTGGAACCCCCCTCCGCCGCGATCGTCCCAGGCCCAAATCAAAATTGTCGCCCCGCGCGCCGCGGACACTTCGTCCACGACTAATCGAGGTCAAGACTCCCCCATGGTGTCCGCGACCCCCACCACACCGCCGGTCGTTCCGCAGCCGATGCCGCCGATGTCGACACCGAATGCGGCGTCGCCCACGATCGTGTCATCGCCCGTCAGTGATCCTCGCGCCGTGGTCGTCAACCGGCACTGGGACTTGATGGAGCGTTGGCTCGACGACCAGCAGCAGGTCGTCAAGCAATTCCTGGCGCGCGGCCGATCAGGCGTGCCCGCGGCACCGGCGCCGGCCAGCCAGGCGGCCGCCACAGCCATGGTGGCGCCATCCATTGCCCCGGTTGTCCCCGCGCCATCGATGGCGCCAACGCCCCTGGCGACCTCTGTAGCGCCGCCCCCGCAGCCCAGCGAACGGCTCGAATTCCCGCTGTTGGGAACGATCGTAGAGCACGTCGCCGGCAAAGAGCTAGTTGCCCGACGCCGCCTCGACCTGGCCGAAGACCACTACGCCGACGAACACACGGTCGGCGGTCGCGATGTCAGCAAGGTCGATCCCCAGCAACGCGGCCTGCCTGTCGTGCCGATGACTTTTATCCTCGAGATGATGGCGGAAACAGCGACACAGCTCTTCCCGGGCAAGGTCGCTCGGGCGATCACCGACATTATGCTGATGCGCTGGTTGGCGATCGAAGAGGAGCCAGGTACGGTTGAGTTGCGCGCCAAGGTGCAACCCGCGCCCACCGCTCCCGGCGCCACCCGCGCCGCCGACGAGGTGCACGTCCGCATCGAGGTCCGCGACCTGGGGACCGACAGCGCGCCGCGCAACGAACCACAACAGCTGGCGGCCGTCGGCACCGTGGTCCTTGCCGATAGCTACTTGCCGGCGCCGCGCGCTCGGGCGGTGGTCTCGCCGGCACAGGCGCGCCAGCCCAAGGTCACGGTGGACGACACCTACCAGAGCTTGTTCCACGGCCCGCTGTTTCAGGGCGTGCTTTCCCTCGATGCTATCGACGACCAGGGAATCGAGGCCACGATCGAGGTGCAACCGCGCCGCGGCCTGTTCACCAGCAACGCCAACCCGAACTTTCTGCTCGACCCGGTCACCATCGACATCGGCATGCACCCCGGCGCCTCTTGGCATCTCGAACAGCCCGATCAAACCGGCCGCGTCCTCTTGCCATGCGCGCTGCACTGCATCGAGCTGTTCGGTCCGCGACCGCCCGAGGGCGCTGTGCTCCGGGCCACGACCTGGGTGTTGTCGGCCACGCAGCGCCAATTCACGCAGTCGGGCGAGCTGAGCACCGCGGATGGTCGCGTGTGGTGCCGCTTGAGCGAGATCAAGTGCTGGCGGTTCTATATGCCCTTCGGGGAAGTGAATTTCAACGGCCCCAAGGACCAGTATTTCATCAGCAAGCCATGGCGCCCCTGGAGCAGCTCGGCCGACTCAATGGGGCCAGGCGCGCCCCAGAATGGCCACGCCGGGAAATCCAAAGCAACGATCTTCGAGCGCCAGGATGAAGGCGAACGAGCCGACCGACAGCTCGTGCGGGTCGTGCCGACTCCCGACATGCATCAACCCGGACTGCAGAGTGCCGCCGCGCGCGTCACGCTTTCGCCTGACGAGTATCGCGAGTTCAATCTGGTGCCTGCGGGCGACGAGCGTGCCGCGTGGTTCCTCGCTCGAGTGACCTCCAAGGAGGCGGTGCGGATTCTCTGGCGCCGCATGCACAACGAGCGCCTCTACACGGCCGACGTCGAAGTGGCGAACGACGAACACGGGCGGCTTCGTTGCCAGCCTCGCGCGGCGGCACGCCCCGCGGATTTTCCCACCGTCGCTTTGGCCGCCAACGGCGGTGAGTTCGCCGCCCTGGCCACGACAACCGGTATCGCTGGCGTGGGATTGGTGCGCGTCGACAAGCGCGGCGCCCTGCCGAAAGCCGCGCCAGGCGCGCGCCCGTCGCTGTCCAGCACCGAAGTTGCCATCGCGCGCCAGGCGGCCAAACAACACCAGCTCGATGCCGCCGCGGCCCGCCTGGTTGCCGCCCGACAAGCTATCGAAAATGCGCTTGGCCCGCCTGCTGCCAGCGCTGCCAGTCTCGAGGTCCGCACGCTTGGCGCCGACGGCACCGTGCTCGTCGCTGCCAGTAACATCGCGCTTGATTCGATCAAGCCCGGCCAACTGCTGAAAGTCGCAACGGCGCGCGACGATTACCTGGTCGTCGCCACCTGGTGTGGAGAGACGCAGGGGTGATCGGCGCGACTTCCACCACCGACGAGATCGTCGCCCAACTGGCGGACTTGTTGCGCGATTTCGAGGGGCGCTACTACTCCGATCCCATCGGCCCCGACACCCGGTTTTTTGCCGACCTGGGTTTCTCGTCGATCGACGCCGTGCTGCTCGGCGAAAAAATCGAAGCCCTCTGTGGCCGATCCTTGCCGTTTCATGAACACGCGGCGCGACTGGCCAACAGCGGCGCGACCGATCTGACCGTCGGCCAGATCGCCGCGTTTCTCCGCGAGTGCCTGGCTCGTCAAGCCTAAGGACCGAGCAACATGCCGCGCCTCGCGCTCGACGATTTCGAGTGTCACTATCAACAGCACGGCGCCGGGCCCGACGTCGTCCTCGTGCACGGCTTCACCAGCAATCAGGCGATGTGGCTTTTCTCGGGCATCGTCACGACGCTTGCGACGAGATTTCGCGTCACCACCTACGATCTACGTGGGCATGGCCTCAGCAGCGCGCCTGCGACCGGTTATACCGCGGATGTGGTCGCCCGCGATTTCCGTCTGTTGCACGAGCGGCTGGGGGTGGGCCCAGCGTTCGTCGTCGGGCATAGCTTCGGCGGCGTCGTGGCCATGCAGGCCGCTCTCGACGAACCGCGACGGATCGCCGGCATCATTCTTTGCGATACTTACTTCCCCGGCCTGGCTCACCTCGAACCCAATATGGAGAACGCCGAGGTCTGGACCGGGCTGCGCTCCAGCTTTCAGGAGGCTGGCGTGGATATCGGAGCGGCGGTCGACTTCCGGCGGTTGTTCAACGCGCTCCCTGGACTGACCGCCGAGCAACTCGGCGTGCTGCAGGCGAAGCTTGGAGCGC